>Ga0302314_10006314_pt1 | contig 21507 bp, 19 predicted proteins | sample III_Palsa_N2_3_FD_200533 | JGI IMG/M metagenome (GOLD analysis project Ga0302314, IMG submission 200533) | Peat permafrost microbial communities from Stordalen Mire near Abisko, Sweden - III_Palsa_N2_3 | ecosystem: Environmental > Terrestrial > Soil > Palsa > Peat permafrost | place: Sweden...
GAGCGATTCAGGCCCATCCCGACCCTGCCGCAAATCACCCCTTGGTCGCCGGCGTCGCCACCGCCGCGTGAGGCACAGGCTTGGCGGGCGTCACCGCGGCGGCCGCGGCCTTGTCCGCCGCCGCCTTGGCTTCCTCGGCCCGGGCGCCCGACAGCATGTCCTCAAGGGCATAGTTGCCCTCGTGGCAGGCGTATTCGTAGATGATGCCTTTCAGCGGCGCGAACTCATATTCGCCGCCCCAGGCGGTGTCCCACATGCTCGGGTCGCTGATGGTGAACTGGTAGAGCAGCCGATCCTTGCCGACGCGGGTGAACCGCTCGGTCACGGTCAGATTTTTCCAGGACCCGTGATAGGCCTGGGCCTGGGGGATGTTGGTGGTCTCGACCACCAGGGTATTGCCTTCCCAGTGGCCGATGGAGTCGCCCATCCAGGGGCGGATGCCGTCGGTGCGATGCGTCCCGTTCAGCTTGATGAGCCGCACGTCGTGGACCATCTCCACGTCGATGGCGATGGTGTCTCGGCTTTGAACGATCTGGTAGTCGTTGTTGTAGAAACCGTTGGCCAGCATCGGCGGGCCGGCGTTGCGGCCGAAGCCGAGGATGCAGCGCTCGCCGAGCGAGCGGTTTTCCGGATTGTCGAACGAGCCCAGGCCGCCATAGCCGCCGCGACCGCCACCTCCCAGGCTGACGCCGGCCTTGAACGGCGGCGCGCGGCCAGTGGGCGTGTTGATGATCGAGGTGCGCGGCTCACCGTTCACCCGCATCACCCGCGAGCCCGGATCCAGCCAGCCATAGTTATAGCCGCCGACATTGCCGCCCGCGGCGGCGAATTCCGGCCGGGTCCCCGGCGGCGGCTTGTCGCCCCCCTTGGTGGGCGGCGGCGCGTGGGGGTCGGTGGGCTTGTTGCCCTCCACCGCTTCCTTGGCCACCGCGTTTTCCATCTGCGCGACCTGCTCGGGCGTGTAGACCGCCTGGGCGCCATAGCTGGCCGGCCGGGTTTCCGGCGTCAGGCTGGCGTTGGACCAATATTCGCCGAGATCGGGCTGGCCGAAGGCGTTGCGCGGCGCCTGGTAGGGCGCCGGGTCCTTGGCCTGGGCGGCGATGGATCCGGTGAGGGCCAGAGGCCCGCAGATCGCCGCCCCCAGCGCCAACATGGCTATACGGTTCATGGTCACCTCCCCAGGCGGCGTGCGCCACCCTCGGCGCGAATTCTCGCCGCAGGATACCACAAACACCGGACAGGCAACCGGGATTCAGGTTTCAGACGTGCAACGCGGTGACCGCGACGCTACCTGCGCTCAAGCGTCATGCGCAGGCCATCGCGCGGACGCAGGGTGATGCGGGCCTTCAGGGACAGCGGCTGGTCTTCCACGAAACGCGGGCGATAGCGCTGGGCGATGGTCGCCAGGATCAGCTGGGCCTCGGTCATCGCCAGCGCCGCGCCGACGCAGATGCGCGGGCCGCCGCCGAACGGCAGGTAGGCGAACCGGTCGCGGCCTGTGCTGTTCGCTTCGGAAAAGCGGTCCGGATCGAACCGGTCGGGGTCGCGCCACAGGGTTTTGTGGCGGTGGATGATCCAGGGCATCACGGCGACCTGGCCACCCTTGGGAATGCGATGGCCCCCAATCACATCCTCGGCCACCGCCTCCCGACCCGTGAGGCTGGGCGCGGACGGATAGAGCCGCATGGTCTCCTGCATGACCTGACGGGCATAGGGCAGATGCTCCAGGTCCTCATAGGTCGGCGCGCGGCCGCCCAGCACCGAGTCCAGCTCCTGGTGCAGCCTGGCTTCGACGGCAGGGTGCTTGGACAGCAGATACCAGGCGAAGGTCATGGCGCCGGCGGTGGTCTCGTGGCCGGCGATGAAGATGATCACCACCTCATCGCGGATCTCCTGCACCGACATGCCCGCGCCGCCCTCGACATCGCGAGCGGCGACCAGCCGGGCGAGCAGGTCCTTTGGCGCATCGCCTTCCTGCAGGCTCGCGCGCTCCTCGATCCGTTTGTGAATCGCCGAGTCGAGGATGCTGAAGATCGAGCGGATGTAGGCCAGCCGCCGTTCGATCCGCCAGGGACCCAGGACCGGAATAAGGTCGAGCAGGCCGAAGTTGATCTCGGCCATCCCCTGGCTGAGCGCCCGGTCGATCAGGCCGGCCATGTCGTCGCTGTCGGAGGAGAACATGGCGCGGGAGATGATCTGCAGCGTCAGCGCGGTCATTTCGGCGGCGATATCGACCTCCGCGTCGGGCGGCAGGTTGTCCCATCTGGCGATGAACCGCTGGGCAGCCTCCACCATGGCCGGCGCATAGGCGACGATGCTGCGGTGGTCGAAGGACGGCGCCATGATGCGCCGGTGGCGGCGCCATTTGTCGCCTTCGCTGGTCAGCAAGCCGTCGCCGAACGCCGCGGCGAGGAAGCGGGCGTCGTCCTTGGCCTTGGGATAGTTGGCGACATTGTCCAGCAGCACGCGTTTTACGCCGGCCGGATCGCTGATGACGTAGAGACTGCCGAAGGCCCCTTTCAGTTCATAGATCGGCTGCTCATAGGCGCCCTTGGGGACGGCCGCCAGGATACTGTCGCGCGCGGCCTTCATCATCTTCAGCAGCGGCAAGGGCTTGGCCGGCGGAAGGGTGGTGACCAGGTCCGGCGCGGCCAAGGTTTCTGCAAGGCTCATTGATCACTCCTCCGGTCGGCGCCATGCCTCGACCTTAGTCGTCGCAGGTCCGGCAGTCGGATGCGCGGGAGCGGAAATGAGGATGGCGGACCGTGAACACAGATCGCCGCACCGTGCTGGCAGGCCTGGCGGCGCAGCCGCTGCTGGGCGCGGGCGCCGCCGTGGCGGGTGAGGCGCCGGCGGGCGGCGTGCGCGCGCTGGAGCCGGTCTGGATCGAAGTCTCGGGCGGCCTGCGCCTGTCCGCGCGGCTTTGGCTGCCCGTCGACGCAGCGAGCAGGCCGGCTCCGGTGGTGCTGGAGTACATCCCCTATCGCACCCGCGACAGCTATCGCGCCGTGGACGACCATTGGGGTCCGCAGCTGGCCGCGCGCGGGATCGCCTTCGCCCGGGTCGACATTCGGGGATCGGGCGACTCCGATGGCCTTTTGCTGGACGAATATCTGGCCAGCGAACAGCAGGACGCGGTCGAGGTCATCGCCTGGCTGGCGCGCCAGCCCTGGTGCAACGGCAAGGTCGGCATGCGCGGCATTTCCTGGGGCGGGTTCGCGACACTCCAGGTCGCCGCCCTCAGGCCACCCGCGCTCAAGGCGATCATGCCCATGTGCGCCACCGACATGCGGTTCGCCGAGGACGCCCACTATAACGGCGGCGCGCCGGGGCTGACCAACCTGAAATGGGCCGCCGGGTTCGAGGCGGTGATGGCCGGCCCGCCCGACCCCGCCGTCGCCGGCTCGGCCTGGGAGGCCCAGTGGCTCAAGCGGCTGAAGTCGACCCCCTCCATCGCCGCGCGCTGGCTGAGCCACGACACCAATGACGAATACTGGCGTCACGGATCGGTGGGGCTGGATTACGCCGCCATCGAATGCCCGGTCTATCTGGTCGACGGCTGGGCCGATTCCTACGTCTCGTCCGCCCTGCGCCTGCTGGCAGGCGTCCAGGCGCCGAAGAAGGCGATCATCGGACCCTGGGGCCACATCTACCCGGACCTGGCCGCGCCCGGACCCGGCCTGGACTGGGCGTTCGAGGAGGTGCGCTGGTGGCGCCACTGGCTGATGGGCGAGGACAACGGGGTCATGGACGGGCCGATGCTCCGTTTCTACATGCCCTATGCGACGCCGGCGCAGACGCAGATGGCCGAGATTCCCGGCCGGTGGGCGTCAGAGCCCGCCTGGCCGTCACCTGCGATCCAGCCGCAGCGCCTTTATCTGGCGCCGGGCGCTCTGGCCGACCAAATGCCGCCGCTGAGCCAACGGACCTACGTTGGCGACAAGCCGGTCGGCCTCGCCAATCCGGAATGGATTCCCTACGCCAAGGCTGAACTTGCCAGGGACCAGGCGCAGGACGACGGCCGCTCGCTGGTGTTCGACCTTGCGCCCCTGGTGGACGATCTAGAGATCGTCGGCGTCCCGATCCTCAAGCTGCGCCTGTCCAGCAACCGGCCCATCGCCAAGGTCGCGGCCCGGCTCTGCGAGGTGACCCCAGATGGCAAGTCCTGGCTGGTCACCTACGGCCTGCTCGACCTTTGCTTTCGGGCGGGCCTGGCCGAGCCGCCGACGCCGCTGGTTCCCGGCCAAGCCTTCGAGGTCGACCTTCACCTGAACGCCACCGCCCATCGCTTCAAGGCCGGTTCGACCCTGCGCCTGGCGATCTCCGAGAGTCTCTGGCCCCTGGTCTGGCCGTCGCCGGACATCGTCACCCTGGAGCTTGAGCTAGGCGCGGCTAGCTTGACGCTACCGGTGCGCCCTGCAGCGATGGAAGAGGCGCCCTTCCCTATTCCCCTCACCCATCTCGGATTTTCGCGGGGAAACCCGACCCTGGCCATCGACGGGCCTGACGCCCACGGCCGTGTCCATGTGGACGGAAGCTGGCCGGCCACGGCGTCCAAGGTCGATGGCGTCGGGACCACTCTTTCCGGCGGCGGCCCTGACATGACGCTGGACTATGACCCCGCCGACCCGTCGAGCTGCGTCTGGCGCGTCAGCCAGGCCAGCCGTTTCAAGCGCGGCGACTGGGACGCCGAGGTCAGGGTGTCCATCGAGATGACGGCGGACCCGGACGCCTACACAATCAAGGATAGCCTGATCGGCCTGAAGGACGGCAAGCTGGTGTTCGAGCGACGATCCTCGGACGTCATTCCGAGACGGTTCAGCTAATCAGCCTGCGGCGACGGGAAATCGCCCGAAATGTCGCGGGCAAATAGGCCGTGCGCGGACAAAAAATGCTCGCCGGACCACGAGTCGAACCTGTATGCCCACCTGTTACGGAGGTGGGCGTATGCAGTGGTTCCAGGCGCTTTTGCCGCGCGAAGACAGTTTCTTCAATCAGTTCATCGCCCACGCGCGCGTGCTCGTAAAAGGCGCCGAGGCCATGCGCAGTCTGCTCAACGGCGGCGAGGCCGTCGCGGTGGCGAGCGCGGAAGTCATCCGCCAGGAGGAGGCCGCCGACGAGATCACCCGCTCGGTGTTCCTGGCGGTGCGGCGCACCTTTGTCACCCCCTTCGACCGCAGCGACATCCGCGACCTGGTCACCGCGCTGGACGACGCCATCGACCAGATGCGCAAGACCGCCAAGTCGATCACCCTGTTCGGGATGGTGGAGTTTAGGCCCGAGATGCGCGAGCTGGGCGATCTGGCGATCCAGGCCGCCTATCTGACGCTGGAGGCCACCGAACTGCTGCGCAACATGCGCCGCAACGCCGACCGCCTGAACGCCATCGCCGAGGCCGTCACCCGGATCGAGAACCGCTCCGATGAGATCTACGACGCGGGCATGAAGGCGCTGTTCACCGCCAGCCAGGACCGGCCGATGGACTTCATCGCCGGCGCGGAGGTGTTCGACCATCTGGAGAAGGTGGTCGACCGGTTCGAGGACGTCATGACCGGCGTCAGCGGCATCCTCATCGAAAATCTCTGATCGATCGGCGCGTCGTTGACCTGGCTGATCCTCCCGTTCCTGGTCGCCGTGGCCCTCCTGTTCGACTTCCTGAACGGGATGCACGATGCGGCCAACTCCATCGCCACCATCGTTTCGACGCGGGTGCTGAAGCCGGCCCACGCGGTGATCTGGGCGGCCTTTTTCAACTTCATCGCCTTCCTCGTCTTCGGCCTGCATGTGGCCCACACCGTGGGGTCGGGGATCATTTCGGTGAATATCGTCACCGACCGGGTGATCTTCGGCGCCCTGGGCGGCGCCATCGTCTGGAACATCGTCACCTGGCTCGGCGGCCTGCCCTCCTCCTCGTCCCACGCCCTGGTGGGCGGCCTGGTCGGCGCGGGCCTGGCCAAGGCGGGGCTCAAGGCCATCGTCTGGGACGGGGTGGCTAAGACGGCGGCGGGCATTGTGGTCTCGCCGGTGTTCGGCTTCGTCATGGCCCTGGTGCTGGTGCTGATCGTCACCTGGCTGGTCGTGCGCTCGCGGCCGGCGGCGGTCGACCGGCTGTTCCGGGTCCTGCAGCTTTTCTCCGCCGCGGCCTATTCCCTCGGCCACGGCGGCAATGACGCCCAGAAGACCATGGGGATCATCGCCGTGCTGCTTTACGCCCACGCGGGCCACAAGGGCGGGTTCGTCATTCCGCTGTGGGTGGTGCTGTCGTGCCAGACCGCGATGGCGCTGGGGACGCTGAGCGGCGGTTGGCGTATCGTCCACACCATGGGATCCAGGATCACCCGCCTTTCGCCCATGCAGGGCTTCTGCGCCGAGACCGGCGGCGCCATCACCCTGTTCACCGCGACCTATCTCGGCGTGCCGGTCTCGACCACCCACACCATCACCGGCGCGATCGTCGCCGTGGGGGCGGCGCGGCGGACGTCGGCGGTGCGGTGGGGCGTGGCGCGCGGCATCGTCGTGGCCTGGGTGATCACGATGCCGATGGCCGGACTGGTCGCGGCCGCCCTTTACGCCGTCAGCGGATCGGTGTTCCCGTGAAGCCGCTCAAGCTTACCGGCATCCAGTACGCCGCCCTGCCCTACCGGCTGCAGGGCCGGCAGTTGCAGATCATGCTGATCACCTCGCGCGGCACCCGCCGGTGGGTGATCCCCAAGGGTTGGCCGATCGACGGCCTCAAGCCCCAGGACGCCGCGGCGCAGGAAGCGCGGGAGGAAGCCGGCATCGTCGGCCAGATCGCCGACGCGCCGATCGGGTCATACCGATACATCAAGCAGCTCAAGGGCGAGTACATCCAGGCCGTACAGGTGATCGTCTTCCCGATCAGGGTCGAGGATCAGGTCCCGGCCTTCAAGGAGCTGGGCCAGCGTACGTTTGCCTGGTTCGGCTACCAGGAGGCCGCGAACCGGATCGCCGAGCCGAGCCTGCGGCGGCTGATCCGCGACTTCGGCGCCAACCAGGCCCCCGGCCTGATCGCCCGCGGCCTGCGCAGCTATCGCGCCTGGCGATCCCGCGGACTGGCCTGATTGGCCTTGGGCGAGCGGGGTTTTGATCGAACCCCTTTCCCCGTCATCCCGGCCTCTTGAGCCGGGATCGGGCTAGGCGTCTGCGGCGATCCCGGCTCAAGAGGCCGGGATGACAAGTAGAAGGATCGAGCAAACCCAGACCCACGCCAGCTCAGCTCGCCGAGCTGTTGATCGGCGCCGTCGTGCAGCCGAGCCTGGAATCCGCCAGGCCCACATAGAGCCGCCACTCGCCCTTGAAGGCGACCAGGCCCTCGACGAAGCAGACATTGCCCACCTGGCCTTGCGCCTCCGCCGGGTCGATCTTCAGGAACGGCGCCTGCAGGCGGGCGATGACGGCGCTGGGGTCGAGGGGGTCGAACAGCAGTTGGCCGGGCTGATAGGCGCGGCCCGGCGTGCCGGGCTCGCCATGCACCGGATGGTTGGCGCCGTTGTAGAGCAGCACGATCCCGGCCTTGGTCTTGACCGCCGGCGGCCCGGGCTCGATCAGCATGGAATCGAACCGCCCGCGCCGGGGCGCCGCCAGGGCGCGCAAGCCCATCATGCCGGGCACGCGGTCCACCTGCCAGCCGCCCGCCGGAGCCCCCGGACGCGGGTCCCAGGTCAGATAGGCCTCTGGCGCCATATTGGCTTCCACCGGCCGCCAGCGGATAAGGTCCTCGGAGGTGGCGCCATAGATCAGCCCCTCGCCCCACCACATCCAGAACACGCCCTCGTGGCGCGCCGCCACCAGCCGGCCGTCCTTCAGTTCGGTGAGGATTGCGCCGGCTTTCGAGGGGCGGCGGACGTAGGGCGTCCCGGCAAAGGCGGGGCCATGCTTGGTCCAGGCCCGCAGGTCCGGGGAGGTCGCCACGAACAGGGCGCCCACCTTGCCGTCGAAGGCGGTGTAGGTGCAGACGTAGCCGCCATCGGGAGACTCCACCACGCGAGGGTCCTCGCAGCCGCCCGGCCACTCCCAGGCCTGCCATTTGTCGTCGGCGGGAAACAGCACCGGCTCGGGCTCGAGCTCGAAATTCAGACCGTCGCCGCTGGTGGCCAGGCCCAGGCGCGAGGTTCCGGCGTAGCGGCCGATCCGATCCTCCGCCCGCACCAGCAGGCAGACCTTGCCGTCCCGCACGACCGCGCCCGGATTGAACAGGTCCTTCGCCGCCCAAGCGATGCGCTCGCCGCTCACCGGACAGGTGAACGTGACCTCGGGATGATCATCGAGAATCCGCGTTGGCGCCGGAAATGGCCCAAGCGCCCAATCCGGCAAAGGCGCTGGCGGATCTGATTGTGTCATTGGGCCTTGAGGGCTTGAGCCGGCGGGAAGCGCGTTGACAGAAGGCCTGCCACCCGAAGCCCGCCAGGGCGAAGGGTGGCGGTGACGCAGGGATTCGAACCCTGGATACCTTTAAGGGGTATGACGATTTAGCAAACCGTTGCCTTCAGCCACTCGGCCACGTCACCGTATTGATTTTATTAAGTATTCTTCCCAATTTTTCATGCTGTATTTTACAGCATTTTACAAATCCACTCGTTTTACAATTGCCGTGCCGCGAGGCGTTCTCCTTAGCCTCGGACCGCCTACGATTCAACTAGCTCGTTTGAGGGTGTGATTCATGCGAATGTCCTGGCCAGCGCGGTCGTGGACGGACGTGGCGAAGGCGTATCGGAGCCTGCAAGGCATGTACAAAGCGTTGATCGCATGACCGCGCGAAAAAAGAAGGCGCAGTCCTCCCTTGGCACCGTGTTTGAGGAAGCGATTGCCCGCATCGTTCAGACCAATCCCAAGGAGTTGAAGGACGCCTATGACGAAACGCGGAGGGCCGAAGAAGAAGCCAAACGTTTCATCGAGGAACGCGAACGAAGCATCCGGCAAGGCGCCCGAGGGGTCCGACGCCGACGAAATCCTTGATTTTCTATACTATGACGCCGCCCGCGTCGGCTCTTTCCTTGCCCAGGTAGACGAAGGCGGCCACCTCAAGGAGGTGGTCCAAGGCGAGAGCGTGACCAAAGGGGCCAAGTCCGGCATCGGGGTCAAACTAGCCGCTACCCTACCTGCTGTGGCCGGACTGACAACTGAGGGTGCCGAGGGGAGCATCTCCCTTAACCGAAATCCCGGCGACACGGGCGCGGAAACCGGCGAGCGCCGCTATGACCCGTTCTGGACGAATGCGCGAAGCTTTCTTGACTACTTGGCGGATGAGCGCTTGGCCTCGCCTGTCGCCAAAGCCGGGATGGGTCGCTTCATTCAACAGAGCGGTTCGGTTTGGATCATGGAAATGAAGCCGATCCAGGTACTGATCGACAATCCCATGGTCGGCAAAATGCTCGAGGCCAGCACGCCGGGCATACTAAGCACGGACGCGGCCCAGCTGGCCCTGACTCTCATTCCGGCTTTGCAACTAGGCGTTCAGGTCACGCTGGTGAGCAGCGGCATCACGCTATGGGGAACGCTCCGACCTGAATACCTTTCAACGCCGCCGGGCGACCTCATGCTGAAACATGGCGCGAGAGTCGGTGGAATTTGGACGATGCTCGGCATCCTCGATGCGCGGCCAGACGCTGACGAACCGGCTGTTGTCAGCCCATTTCAGGGAATTGCCGCGATGGCGGCCAGTTTCGGAGATTTGCGACACACCATTGGGCGTCCGGCCGATGCCTTTGGTGTCACGCCGCTGCTGATCTATCGCCGGGTCTCAGGCCCCTGATACGTCACACTCGATTGTCGGTCCCCTTGAAAGCACCCGGCATTTTACAATGAACGGGGCTGAACCGCGCTGAACGCACCATTTTACAATTCTATACCGTTGATTTCGTTCAACATAGGTCGCTTTAGCAAACCGTTGCCTTCAGCCACTCGGCCACGTCACCACGCCGGGCTCGCATAGCCGGTTTGCATCGGCGCCGCAACGCGATTGGCGCAGCCGTTAACGGGAGGCTCATCCCGGCGTGGCAGATTGCCGCTCGCTGTCCTGATTTACCTCAAAAGGCTCATGCCGACCGCCGCCCTAAACCCCCGACGTGATTTCGTCGCGCTCGGCGAAGACCCGACAGGCAGCCCGGTGTTCGGGCGCGCGGCGCCGACTCCGCAACAGCCGCCGGCATTCGAGCCCGCGCAGCCGCAGCCGGCGTTCGAGGCGCAGCAACCGGCCAGCGTCCCGCAGCGCGCCCTGAGCGACCGGCGCGGGCCGCTGCGTCCCGCCGCCCTGGTGTCCACCCGCTCGCGCCTGCGCGGCGAGCGGGTCGCTTCCCTGTTTCGCGCCGCCGATATCGCCGGCCTCGCCGCCCTGACCTGGGGCATGTGCGACCTCGCCAACCCCATGGGCGTGTGGATGAGCCCGGTGGGCGCCGTCGCCCCCTTCTTCGCCGGGGCGCTGCTGCTGATCTACGGCCTCGGCGCCACCGGGGCCTATAGCTTTCGCGCGCGCGAGGGGGTGGTCCAGCACCTGCTGGCCGTCACCGGCGCCTTCGCCCTGACCGGCGCGGCCCTGGCCGGCATCCTCTGGGTCGCCCATGCGCCCGATTTCCTGGTCGAGGCCCTGAGCCTGTGGTTCTGCCTCGGCCTGGTATTGAGCTACGCCTTGCATATCGGCTGGTGGATTACGGTCCGAAGCCTTCGCCAGTCCGGCCGGCTGACGCCCAACATCGTCATCGTCGGCGCCACCAAGAACGCCGAGCGGATCATCAAGAGCGCGCTGGAGCGACGCGACGTGGCGGTGCTGGGCGTGTTCGATGACCGGCTGGGCCGCGCGCCGGAACAGATCGCCGGCGTGCCGGTGCTGGGCGTCACCAGCGACCTTGTCGGCCACCGGATGATGCCCTTCGTCGACCGGGTGGTGATCACCGTCACCTCCACGGCCCAAGCGCGCATCCGAACCATAGCCGCCCAGCTGCGCGCCCTGCCCAACGAAGTCACCCTGCTGATGGACATAGGTGATGGGGACGGCTCCGAGGCCGCCATCTCGCGCATGGCCGACATGCCGCTCGCCCGTCTCGCCGGTAAGAGCCAGGACCCCGACCGCGCCGCCGCCAAGCGGCTGCAGGATCTGGCGTTCGGCCTGGTCGGCCTGATCGTCGCCGCGCCGATCATGGCCCTGGTCGCCCTGGCCATCCGCCTGGACAGCCCCGGCCCGATCTTCTTCCGCCAGCGGCGCCAGGGTTTCAACAACGAGGAAATCGTCGTCTGGAAGTTCCGCTCGATGATCCACGCGACCGCCGACGAGCGCGCCACGCGGCAGGTGTCCTATGACGACGAGCGCATCACCCGCGTCGGCCGTTTCATCCGCCGCACCAGTCTGGATGAGCTGCCGCAGATCTGGAACGTGCTGAAGGGCGAGATGTCCCTGGTCGGCCCGCGCCCGCATTCGCCGACCATGAAGACCGGCGCGGTGGAGTCCTCGCGCCTGGTGGCCGAATACGCCCATCGCCATCGCATGAAGCCGGGCCTGACCGGCTGGGCCGCCATCAAGGGCTCGCGCGGGCCGGTGGATACCCCCGAGAGCGTCCGTCGCCGGGTGGCGCTGGACATCGAATACATCGAGCGCCAGTCGTTCTGGCTCGACCTCTACATCATGCTGATGACCCTGCCCTGCCTGGTCGGCGACCGGCAGGTCGCGCGCTGAGGCCTGGCATGTTCTGGCGCGGGGTCATCGGCTATCTGCCGGTCAACATCGTCCAAGGCGTGGTCGGCCTTCTGACCATCGTCGTCTTCACCCGCGTGCTGTCGCCGGCGGACTACGGCGTCTATGCGCTGGCCGTGTCGGCCACCAGCCTGGTCCACACGGCGACCTTCAACTGGCTCGAGTGCGCCATGGCGCGCTTCTATGTCGCCGAGGCGGAGGGCGGACGCCTGCCCGGCCATTTCAGCACCATCTATCGCACCTTCGCGGCCATGGCGGTGGGCTTTCCGCTCGTGGCCGGCGCCATCGTCTGGCTGATCCCCATGCCGCCGCCGCTCAAGTTCGCGGTCGGCTGCGGGCTTGCCGCCATCATGGTCCGCAGCCTGCTCAAGCTGGCCCAGGAGCGCCGGCGCGCGGCGGGCGATGTCAGCGGCGCGGCGATCATCGACATCGTCCAGACCCTCGGCGGCTTCGTCATCGGCGCGGGGCTGGCCATTGCAGGGTTCGGCGGCGCGGGGCCGATGATCGGCCTGGGCGCGGCGGCGATGATCTGCCTGGTCTGGGCCCTGCCCACCGAGTTCCGCCACGCCCCCGGCGGCCGGTTCGAGGCGGCGCGGGCCAGGCTCTACGCCGCCTATGGCCTGCCGGTGTCGATGTCCTTGATCTTGTCGCTGGTGCTGGCGACCACGGACCGCTTCCTGCTCGCCGCCTACCTCAACGAGACCAGCGTCGGCGTCTATCACGCCGGCTACAGCCTCGCGAACCGCACCCTGGACGTGATGTTCATCTGGCTGGGCATGGCCGGCGGCCCGGCGGCCATCGCCGCCTTTGAGCGCGGCGGCCATGCGGCGCTGAAGATCGCGGCCAAGGAGCAGGCGTCGTTCATGCTGGCCCTGACCCTGCCCGCCGCCGTCGGCCTGGCGCTGGTGGCGCGGCCCCTGGCTGGGATCATGGTCGGGCCCGGCCTGCGCGACGGCGCGGCGCACGTGACCCCCTGGATCGCCGCCAGCGCGCTCTTGTCCGGCCTGACCACCTACTATTTCCACACCGCCTTCACCCTGGCGCGGCGGACCAAGCTGCTGCTGCTGGCCATGGCCGCGCCGGCGTTGAGCAATGTGGCGCTGAACCTGCTGCTGATCCCGCGATTCGGCCTGGACGGGGCCCTCTGGGCGACCCTGGCCAGCTATGTCCTGGGTCTGGTCGCCTCCTTCGGCCTGGGCCGCCGCGCCCTGGCGCTGCCGATCCCCTGGCGGACCCTTGGACGATCGGGCCTCGCCACCGCGGCGATGGCGGTCGTTGTCCTGAGCATCCCCGCATGGGGCGGCTTGTTGGAGTTGGCCGCAAAGGCGTCAGCCGGCGCGACGATCTACGGTTTGGTGGCGTTCGGCCTCGATGTTTGTGGCGTACGCAGCCGCGGCCTGCGCAGGGCCCGCGGCTTGCAGGTGAAGGAGGCGTGATGCCCGATTTTGACTCCCATCTGGACAATGCCGCCTTCGCCGAGGCGCGGCCTGTGCTTTCGGTGCTCGCGCCCTTCTATCGCGACAATCCAGGCCCTCTGCTGCTCGCCCTGGATCGCGAGGCCGCGGACCTCGGCGGCGCGGTCGAGGTGATCACCCTGGATGACGGCACGGGCGACGAGCGTCTCGCGGCCAATGTCGCGCGGGTCGTCAACCGCATGCGCCTGCCCGCGCGATTCATCCGGCTTGCCGAAAACGTCGGCCGGGCCAAGGGGCGCAACCGCCTGGCCAGCGAGGCGCGGGGTCAATGGCTGCTGTTCCTCGACAGCGACATGGCGCCCGATGCGCCGCGCTTCGTCGGCGCCTATCTGGACCTGATCGCCACTAGCCCGGCTCCCGTCGTCTGCGGCGGCTTTTCTCTGCACCAGACCCCTGACACTCCCGCCCACGCCCTGCACCGGCATATGGCGCTGAAATCCGACTGCCTGCCCGCCGCCCAGCGCAACCTGGCGCCCGAGAAGCACGTGTTCACCTCCAACCTGCTGGTCCGGCGCGAGGTGTTCGAGGCCAACCGCTTCGACGAAAGCTTCCGCGGCTGGGGCTGGGAGGATGTGGAGTGGGGCATGCGGGTGGCGCGCAACCACCCCATCCTGCACATCGACAATCCGGCGACCCACCTCGGCCTCGACACCGCGCCGGCGATAGCGGCCAAGTACGAACAGTCCGCCGCCAACTTCGCCCGGGTCGTGGCCGAGCACCTGCAGATCGTGGAAACCTATCCCACCTACCGGTGGGCCAAGGCGCTCAAGAAAGTCCCCTTGCGCGGGACCTGGCGGCCGGTGTTGAAGGCCGTGGCGCTGGCGGACAGGACGCCGCTGGCGGCCCGGGATTTCGCCATGCGGCTCTATCGCGCCGCCCTCTATGCGGAAGCGGTGTGATGCTGGCGGCGGAAGACTACAGCCCGGATCGGTCGCTGAAAGGCAAGCTGCGGCGGCGATTGGTGCGCCTGCGGGAACGGCGGCCGGCGCGGGTTCAGCTGCCGCGGCCGATGGTGTCCTTCACCTTCGACGACGTGCCGATCAGCGCCATCGACGCCGCCGGCGCCATGCTGGAAGCCAACGGCTCGCGAGGCACCTATTTCATCTGCGCAGGTCTGGCCGGCCGGGACAGCCGCATGGGCCGATACGCCGCCCGCGACGAGATTCTTGCCGCCCAGGCCAAGGGGCACGAAATCGCCTGCCACACTTTCGGTCACATCGATTGCGGCGCGGCCGATGCTCTGGCCATCGAAACCGACATCGCCTGCAATGACGCCGCGCTGGCGGACTGGGGCGCCCCGCCCACAACCACCTTCGCCTACCCTTACGGCGACGTCAGCCATGCCGCCAAACGCGTCGCCGGCGGACGGTTCGCGCTGGCCCGCGCCCTGCATCACGGCCTAGTCGAGACCGGCGCCGACCTGAACCAGGCGCCGGCCGTGGGCATTGAGGGTGCGGACGGCGCCAAGCTCGCCCTGCGCTGGCTGGAGCGCGCGGCGGAACGGAAGGCCTGGCTGATCCTCTACAGCCACGATGTCCGCGAGGCGCCGTCGCCGGTAGGCTGCACGCCACAGGATATGCAGCAGCTGATCGACGCCGCCGTCGCGTTGGACTTCGATATCGTGACGGTGGCCGAGGGCGCGCTGCGGATTGGGGCGTGAGGGATGATCTGGGGGATAAAGGGACAGGATACTTATCCCAAGTCACTGTAGATGGCCCGCCCGACAAGGTTGGGGGATAAGTATCCTGTCCCTTTATCCCCGTCCCGTCGTTCCTCGCCTTCGCCGGGGACGAGCAGAGTTCTGGTTCGATCCAGACACGGCAGGGTCTGGCTCGACAGCCGCTCGCCACCCGGCCAATACTGCGCCGTCGCAGCAGTGGCGGAAGGCGCATGACCCGAATCCTGACCACGCTCATGGCCGTCGCTCTGGCCAGCCTCTACGCCGGTGTCACGCTGGCCGATACCGCCGTCACCATGCGCACCGGCAATGGCGCCGTGGTGGGGCGTGAGGTCGGCGATATCGACGTCTTCAAGGGCGTGCCGTTCGCCGCGCCGCCAGTGGGTCCGCTGCGCTGGCGAGCGCCTCAGCCGGCTCTGGCGTGGACCACGCCGCGCGACGCCTCGGCCTACGGTCCCGCCTGCCCGCAGACCACCTATCCTGGAACGCCGAACGCCGGCGGCTATGTCGGGCCGACCAGCGAGGACTGCCTGAACCTGAACATCTGGGCGCCGAAGGGGGCGCATAAGGCGCCGGTGATGGTGTGGATCTTCGGCGGCGGCAATGTCGCGGGCGCCAATTCAATCCCGCCCAATGACGGCTCCGCCTTCGCCCGCGACGGGATCGTGCTGGTGTCGGTGAACTACCGCCTGGGCGCGCTCGGTTTCTTCGCCCATCCGGCCCTGACCAAGGCGGCGCCAGCGGGCGAACCGGTGGCCAACTATGCGATCATGGACCAGATCGCGGCGCTGAATTGGGTGCAGCGGAACATCAAGCGGTTCGGCGGCGATCCCGGCAACGTCACCATCTTCGGCGAATCCGCCGGCGGCCAGGACGTGCTGACCCTGATGGCCAGTCCCGCCGCGCGCGGCCTGTTCGCCAAGGCCACCGTCCAGTCCGGCGGCGGCTGGGGGACGGCGCCCAACCTGGCGGAAGCGGAAGCCAGGGGCGTGGCCTTGGCGCAGAAACTGGGCCTGCCCGCCGACGCCAGCGCCGATCAGCTGCGCGCCCTGCCCGTGGCGGCCCTGGTCGGCGCGGGCCAGGGCTTCCAGGGCGTCAGCCCGATCGTCGACGGCCGCATCGTCACCGAGACCGTCGCCCAGGCCTTCGCCAGAGGCGAGCAGGCGCCCGTGCCGCTGATCATCGGCGCCAACAGCGACGAAGCCTCGCTGCTGCCGTCTGCAAGCTACCTGGCCTACCTCGCCAACCAGTCGCCGACGGTCGTCGCGGCCTATCCCGATGTCGCCGCCGACCCGGCGAAGCTCGCCCGCGCGATCTTCGACGACGAGGCCATGGGCGCGCCCGCGCGTTGGATCGCCGGCCATCAGTCGGCCAAGGCGCCGGCCTGGCTATACTACTTCTCGTATGTGCGCGTGGTGCGGCGGGGCAAGATACCGGGCGCCAACCATACCTCGGAGAATCCGTACGTCTTCGACACCCAGATGGGCATTCCAAACTATGCCGATCAGATCCAGGCCGAGGATCGGGCGATGGCCGCCCTGGTGCATTCCTGCTGGGTCAGCTTCGCCAAGACCGGCGCGCCGGTTTGCAGGGGCGCGCCCGCCTGGCCGGCCTATTCGCCGGCCGGCGATCAGCTGATGGAGTTCGGGCTTGCCGCCGATGTGCGCGCAAACTTCCGCAAAAGCCAGCGCGACGCGGTGGAAAAGGCTGTTGGGCCTTGAGATGGCGCCCACCAAATTGCTCCCCCGCTGGGGGAGCCAGTCGGCGCAGCCGACTGAGGGGGCGAGTCGTCGTCACGCGCCGGCGTAGCGGCAAGGCCCCCTCCACCGCTTCGCGGTCCCCCTCCCCCTACGGGGGAGGAACTAGCGCGGCGCCCTAAACCCCGCCGGCCATATAGTCGTAGACGTCCGCGACCCGGGTCACCGTGATGGCGATCTTCTCATCGCTGATCTGGATTTCACCGCGCGCGACGGGATGATTGTTGGCCAGGATCCAGACCTCGTCATTGGTCTTGGCGTCCAGCGGGATGACGGCGCCGCGGCCCATGCGCAGAAGTTGCTGCATAGGCAAAACCGACCGGCCCAGCACAACCGAGATCTCGACATTGACGAAGTCGACCTGACTCACTCTTCACCCCACACGGTTGGCGTACTTGCGTTGGTCCGCCTGTGGGCCACATTAGGCGCCACATGCTTGCTCGCCCGTTAAATGATGCAATTTCCGCGCCAGGGTTAACGCGCCCTGACGGCGCCCCTGCCGAATGGGCGATTTCGGCCGGACGCATCGCCTATCCGGACGCCGTGGCGGCCATGGAGACGCGGGTTCAGGCGATCCTGGACGGCGAGGCGGGGGAGTTGATCTGGCTGCTGGAACACCCCCCGCTCTATACCGCCGGCGTCTCCGCCAAGCCCACGGACCTGCTCGAGCCCGACCGGTTTCCGGTGTTCGAGAGCGCGCGCGGCGGCCAGTACACCTATCATGGGCCGGGCCAGCGGGTGGCTTATGTCATGCTGGACCTGCGCAAGCGCCGCCAGGACGTGCGCGCCTTCGTCGCCGCCGTGGAAGGCTGGGTGATCGACGCGCTGGCGGCGTTCAACGTGGTCGGCGAGGTGAGACCCTGCCGGGTTGGCGTCTGGGTCGACCGCAAGACGCCGGGCCTGCCCGTGCGCGAGGAAAAGATCGCCGCCATCGGCGTCAAGCTGCGCCGCTGGGTCTCGTTCCACGGGATCAGCCTGAATGTCGAGCCGGACCTGACCCATTTCTCCGGCATCATCCCCTGCGGCATCACCGAACACGGCGTCACCAGCCTGGTGGATCAGGGCTTGCCGGTAACCATGGACGAGGTCGACGCGGCGCTGAAGGCCAGCTTCGAGCGGGTGTTTGGTCCGGTGGTTGAGGCTGAGGCGCCGGTTTAGGAGATAAGGGGACATGATACTTATCCCAAGCCGCGTAGATGACCGCTGCTGATCGGGTCAGGGGATAAGTATCATGTCCCCTTATCTCCGTCGGCTGGACCGTTCGTCCGCGCCGTGGGATGGGAGAGGCAGCCAATCAAGAGCATTTCAGGGGATGACCGCCATGACGACCCGCCGTGCTTCGCGCGCCATCATCAGCCTGGCGCTAGCGTTGGCCGTGCTGCCGGGGTCCGGCGTCTGGGCGCAGACAGCGGCGGCGCCCGCGACCATCCCGCAGTTCCCGCCCGGCTCCGACTATGCCGGCGTCGCGGGCTCAGCGGCCGAGAACGCGCGGATCACCGCCCTGTGCGGCGCCAACCGCAACGCCAAGGACGGCTACGTCCCGCAGCCCGCCTTCCCCGAACAGGCGCGCGCGCCCATCCTCCACTCCAAGCAGGCCTTCAAGATCGAGGTGCTGGCCAAGCTCGACCGCTCGGTGGGCCTCGCCTTCCTGCCGGACGGCAAGCTGCTGATCTCGCAGCGCGCCGGCGGCCTTCGCACCATCGACGCCAAGGGCGCTGTGTCCGAACCGCTGAAGGGCGCGCCGGAGATCGCCGGCGTCCTGGGCACCAGCAATACCGGCCCGGTGCTGGACCGCGATTTCGCCAGGAACCGCATCCTCTACTATGGCTACACCACCGCCCCGCCGGCCAAGGGCGAGGCCTATGCGGGCCACATTCTCAGAGCCCGGCTGTCGGTCGACGACACCAGCCTCGAGAACGTGACCATCCTCTATGAGGCCCCCTATCTGACGCCGCGCAGGCTGATCCAGCTCCGCGACGGGACGCTGGTGATCGCATCCGGCGAAGTCGCGTCCGGCGGTCCCAACCCGCAGTCCATGACCGACCCCCGCGGCAAGCTTTTGCGCATCAACACCGATGGCTCGATTCCTAAGGACAACCCCTATCTGAATGACCCCAAGGCCAATCCGGCGCTCTACGCCGTGGGCTTCCGTGATGTTCAGGGCCTGGCGATCAATCCGGCCAGCGGCGAGCTGTGGGTGGCCGAGAACGAACCCAAGGGCGGCGATGAGCTGAACCGCATCAAGGCCGGCCACAACTATGGCTTTCCCATCATCAGCTACGGCCGCCAGAACGACGGCCAATTGATCAACGGCGGCAAGACGGCCCAACCGGGCCTGGAGCAGCCGGTCTACTATTGGACCCCGTCCATCGCCCCGTCCGGCCTGACCTTCTACACCGGCGCCGCCTTCCCCGCCTGGAAGCACAGCGCCTTTGTGGGCGCCATGTCCGGCGAGCAGCTGGTCCGCCTGGAACTGAAAGGCGGCAAGGTCGTGGGCGAAGAAAAGCTGCTCATGGACCGCTGCAAGCGCACCAAGGACGTGACCCAGGGGCCGGACGGCCTGATCTATGTGATCACCGACGAGACCCCCAGCGAAGTGCTGCGGATCAGCCCGGCGGGTTAGATACCGGGATTGCTCGGAACCGCCTGCGGCGCGCTCCCTTGCTATCAGAACTCATCTCGTTGCCTCGCCCTTGTGGCGAGGGTCCATTGAGCGCGAGGGCGATGCGTCAATGGCGCAGACGGCGCCTTCACTTCAAACCTGCCGCCGGTCGAGTCCAATAAACCCTCGCCACAAGGGCGAGGGAACGGTGAAAACGAGAACGCACCTGACCTAATTCGCAACCGCGCCCTTCAACGGACTGACCCCAAACCGATTGGCGCCCTGCTCGCCCGTCATCACCGCCAGCTCGACGATGGCCCAGATCAGCACCAGGCCGAAGACGAAGTCGAAGAAGCCCGGGGTGTGCGGCCAGACCGCCATCATCGAAAACAGCACCAGCGCGGCCCACCAGCCGGAGCGGCCACGGTCGTGCAGCCGCTTGGACAGCACGCAGGCGCCGCAGAAGGCCAGAACCGGATAGAAGAACCAGCCGCTGAGCCAATGCAACGCCGGGGTCACGGCGCTCTCATAGAGCACCAGCACCGCGATCAGGATCGCCGCGGCCAACCAGAAGGGCGCCCGGGCCAGGCGGCCGTGCGGCGACAGGAAGAGCACCCTCCAGTCGATGTCGCCCATGCCGGTTTCGCTCCAATTTTCGCCAAACTTCGCGCGCCAGGGTAGGCTGCGTCGGCGCTTACGAAAAGGCCGTCGATGTAGCGAACGCTCGCCAAATCGGGCAGAATGACCTCATGACCCAAGACGCCCCCACCACCCTCCGCTCCGACCTCGGTTTCGACCTCACCCCGCCGACCCCGGCGGAGCTCAAGACCCTCGAGGCCGACCTCACGCCCGAGGAGGCCGAGGTGCTGCTGCATCACGGCACCGAAGCACCGTTTTGCGGCGGGCTTTTGAACAACAAGACCGACGGCGTCTATTGCTGCCGCCTGTGCGGCCTGCCGCTGTTTAAGGCCCAGACCAAGTTCGAGAGCGGCACCGGCTGGCCGAGCTTCTACGCCCCCATCGACGCCGCTCACGTCCGCGCGGTGCGCGATGTCAGCTACGGCATGGTCCGCACCGAGACCCGCTGCGCCCGCTGCGACAGCCACCAGGGCCATGTCTTCCCGGACGGGCCGGCGCCGAGCCGGCTGCGCTACTGCATCAACTCGGTGTCGTTGAGTTTCGTCGCCGACGGCGACGCGCTGCCCGACCCGCTCGGGCGTGGGGATCATCTGTAGGATCGCCGCTTGCGACGTAGCCGTTTGCCCGCGATCGTGGCAACCTGAGCGCGCCGGCTGAGGGGAACGAGACATGTCGACCTATCGATCCATGGCGGTGCTGGCGGTCGGCTTGAGCCTCGCCGCCTGCGGGCGCGATGCGGGCAAGACCGGCGCCAGCAGCGCCGAGAGCCACGCCCCCGGCACCACCCTGGCCACCACCGCCGGCGCCTGCGCGGCCTATTCCGCCGGCGCCCCCGGCGTGATCCGCACCTTCTGCAGCGGGCCGGCCACGGTGAAGGCCTTCGTGGCCGGTAAGGAATACGATCTTTCCGGCGGGACCTGCGCCACCGAAACCGGCATGTTCAGCGTCAACCTGGGCGTGGTCTCGACGCCGGAACTCGGCGGCCCCAAGCCCGACTATTTCGGCCTGACGGTCCCGGCCGGCGGCGGCCATTTCAGCAACGCGGTCCTGACCCTGACCGTGGGCGGCAAGAGCTATGCCCTGACCAGCAACAGCGGCGACGCCAGCCCCACCGGCGGTACTTTTACCGGCGCGGCGTATGGGGATTCCGCGCCGGTGACGGGGTCGTTTACCTGCTGAGGCGGGCTGAATCAGTCCAGATGAGTTGACCATCGGCGCTGGCTCCCACCGTCAGGTCGCGCCGCTTCGCTTTGCGCCCCGCCACCTCCCCCTCTCGCTTCGCGTGGGGGGAGGAGAAAGACAGCCATCCTCCTCCCCCGCGAGCGAAGCGAAGACAGGGGGAGGTGGCTCGCGTAGCGAGACGGGGGGCCAACGCCGCCCTACAACGGAATGTTGTCGTGCTTCTTCCAGGGGTTTTCGAGCGTCTTGCCCTTCAGGCTTTTCAGCGCACGGATTACGCGGCGGCGGGTGTCGCGGGGCATGATGACGTCGTCGATATAGCCCAGGCTGGCGGCCACGAAGGGGTTGGCGAAGCGGGCCTTGTATTCGGCTTCGCGCGCGGCGATGGCCTCAGGGTCGTTCATGTCGGCGCGGAAGATGATCTCCACCGCCCCCTTGGCGCCCATGACCGCGATCTCGGCGGTGGGCCAGGC
>Ga0302314_10006316_pt1 | contig 21505 bp, 23 predicted proteins | sample III_Palsa_N2_3_FD_200533 | JGI IMG/M metagenome (GOLD analysis project Ga0302314, IMG submission 200533) | Peat permafrost microbial communities from Stordalen Mire near Abisko, Sweden - III_Palsa_N2_3 | ecosystem: Environmental > Terrestrial > Soil > Palsa > Peat permafrost | place: Sweden...
CGGCGCGGGCGGATTTCCTGTCATGAAAGCATGGGGGCAACCCAGCCCGAAGGGGCAGCCAGCAGGCGCGTCCGCGCCCCGCGAAGCCACGTGAAACAGACGTCGCGTACCAGTACAAACTCACTCGGGAAAAGTGACTCAAACCCTATTAAACATTGGGGTTTCGGTCGATAATAGATATAGGGAGTGACTCACACAGAGTCACTCGAAAAGGAGCAACAAAAATGGCAGCACCAAACGGAACGCAACGCGAAAAGCTCAACTTTTCCACGATGCACACGCCGATCCTACTCACGCTCGAAAACGACGGCAAGGCAGCGCCCGGAAAATTCGGCTTGCAATACCTCTATTTCTTCGACCGAGGCCGCGTGGCCTGGGTCGATCCGCCGATCCATGACCACATCCAGCAGAGCGGCGCGCACGCCGGCGACACGATCAAAGTCAGCCGCCACGAAACACGCGTAGGCAACCGCCGCGGACCACTCACGTGGGCGGTGCACCTCGCGACACAACAGCAGGACGAGCCACCAGCAGCCCAGGAAGAAATGGACCTCGCCACCGTCCGCCGCTGGGAACACGAGCGGCTGAAAGCGACTATCGGAACGGCACCAGCCAGGCCCGCAGCGAGCCAGCCAGCGCCACAGAGCCGCCCACTGGCGAGCCAGCCAGCACCGCGCACCGCAACCACCCCGGCCCAGGGAGCAGCAGCAGAGCAGCACCCATTATCGACCCGAACCGCAGCCATGGCCGCCGCCCTCGCCGCCGCCGTCGATGCGGCCGCGACCGCCGAATCCTACGCCGAAGCACACGGCAAGCGGATCACGTTCAGCAGCGAGGATATCCGCGCCATCGCAGCCACGATCTACATAGGCGCGCCAGGCGGCGCCCGATGAAGCTCAGCACCCGCCAGACCCGCGCGATGATCGAGAAGATAGAAGCGACCATCCGCAGCCACGAGCGGAAGCCAGGGACCCCGCGCAACGTAGCCGCCCTCGGCCACGCGGAAGAACGCCTGCAGCGCTACCGCGCCCACCTGGAAGCGTGCGAGGCACGCGACCGGATCGCGGACCAGCACCTCAGCGACCGCATCGCCGGCGCGGGCGGCCCACAGCGAGTCAGCCGGAAAGCGAAGACGCCGGCGGACGACCGCCGCGCGAAGAACGAGCTGCTGGCGAAGATCGAAGGAGCCAAGGCCCAGACCTACGGCGACCGCCGCCCCGAAGGGCTCCAGACTGAACCCGATGCAGACCTCGCGTGCACCCTGCGAGAATTGCTCACCCGGTATACCAGCGGGTGCATCATCGAGTTGACCTGGGAGACTAGCGCCCAGATGTTCCGCGAGCGGCAGGCAGCCGCGAAAGAGGCGACCGCATGAGCCAGCCAGGCCCGCTCTCACCCAGTCAGGTAGATACCTACCTGCAATGTGCCTACCGGTGGTATTGCGCGAGTGTCCTCAAACTCCCGCAGCCGGTGACCGTGTCACTCGCCATCGGGCGCGCCGTCCACCGCGCCATCTCCGACGCGCTTGCCGACAAAGTACAGGACCGCCACCGCGCAGCCGCGTTCGCGCTCAGCGCGCCGAGCGACACACGCGAGTGGCCCGAAGTGATCCAGGACCTCGCGCACACGCACGCCCAGGAGGAGCTCGCGCACGTGCCAGTCGAAGAGAGCCAGGACCCAGAAATCCATGAGGAGCGCGCGACCGAGACAGCGGCCCTCGCCGACAAGATCGAGGCCATGTGTCAATTGTGGTGGCGACTCGCCGCGCCGTCCATCGAGCCAGCCATGCTGGAGATGGAAGTCTCCGGAGAGATCGGCGGAGTGCCGGTTGTGGGGATCGTCGATATCCTCGATATAGACGGAAAAATCATCGACCTGAAAACCGCCCGCGCGAAGCCAGCCGGAGTGAGTCCGCGCCATGCCCTCCAGCTCACCACCTACCAAATGTTGGTCGAGCCGGGAAAGATCGATCAGACGGCCCGCATCGACACGTTGACCAAGGCCAAGGCCCCAGGTTTTTACAGTCACTCCCTAGTGATCGACGACGATCAGGCCCGCTTCGCCGAGCGCATCTATCCCATGGTTGCCGAGGCGATCAGCGACGGACTATACCTGCCCAATCGCGGCAATGAGAATTGCAGCCGCAAGCACTGCCCGTTCTGGCAGAGCTGCGAGGCGGAGTTTGGCGGAACGGTGAAACCATGAAGCGACCGACCGGACTTACCGCCCGGACGATGGAAGCGAGTCACGCCGCCATCGCCGCAATTCCCGCACGGCATCTGGCGGAAAGTGACCCCGCGTAAGAAGAAGTGACCGCCGCCGCGCCCGGCCCCTCCGGACGCGGCATACCCCCAAGGTGGTAGCACCCTGGAAATTTTCCGGAATGGCTGGCCTCCGCGCCGCTCCCGAACTGCGTTCGGTTGCCGGCGCCCGGCCCCTGATTTTATAAGTCACACCACACGCGCCCCGGCTTCTTTTATCAGCCCAGGCAAGCCAGCGCGGCCGCGGCCGCGATCGCCGGCGCGATCGCCAGCCAGGCCCCGCGCGGTAAGCGGCCGCTTGCCCAGCTCCCGGCCGGCACAGGGAAGCACCCCGCAGAGTTTAGATCTACACTGCGCGACGCCGGCGCCGCCATCGCCCGCTAAGCCGGGACGGGCCGGCGCCGGCTCTGCGCAGCCGCGGTAAGGAAGCCGAAGCCACTTCAGGGTGTAGGGTCGAAGTGGAGGCACCATGCCAGATAAACGACAGACCGCCCGCTCCCGCACACGCTGGGCAGCGGAAGACGAAGAGACGGCCGCCTACCTGATGACGCTGCTTATCAAAGGCGAGGCCGTGCACATCGGACAGGAAATCCAATTCGACCGCATGGCCGCCGGCGCCAAGGTCGCCAGCGTGCGGCGACTCATCACCGCCGCACTGGTCAAGCGAGCCAACGAACTGCTGGCCGCCAAGCGCAAGCTGGAGCCGGCCGAGGACCGCGGCCGCGACGAAGGCGAGGCCGAGGCCGAGTTATGACCATTCAGCAAATCGCAAGCCAGCTCGCCGCGTCCCTGCCGGCCTACACCTTCAAGGCCATCAATCCAAGCTCGATCGCCGTCACCGACGCGCGCAAGCGCGAGGTAGGAGTACTCTCGATCGGCGATCCGAAGAGCAAAGTCACTCCCATTAACCTGCGCAGGGAAGGCCCATACGACCTGCTCCCGGAGCAAGCCGTCACAGAGATAACCTCGCGCGTGCGAGCCATCCTGGCCGCCCCGCCTGCTACAAAGTAAGTGGAGGCAAGTTCCTATGGACGAACCGAAGCGCGCAGGCGACGGCGAATTTGAGCCAGGCAAGGAAGGCGAGAAGAAAGGCGACGAGCACAAGCACCACGGCGAGACCGCCGACGAGAAGAAGAAGCGCGAAGACGACGAAGCGCGCAAACGTCACAAGTAGTTAGTCAGTCACTCAGCCAGGCCAGGGCCGCCGCCGCCAGGCCAGGCACAGACCCGCCGCCGCGCGGGATCCCAAAAGGAGAATCCCCAATGATCACCCCAATGCCATTCACCCTTCCTGTCACCGCCCCCGGCCCCGGCCAGTCCATCAACGGCGCGGCGCTCATCCGGCCGATCACCCTTAGCGTGCTCGTCCAATCCCTGACCGGCTCCCAACCCTCGCCGCAGCCCGCCGCGCGGATCGCGTTCGAAGACAGCACCAACGGCACGAGCTGGACCTGTGCCGCGCTGATTGAAGTCACCGGCCCGATCGGCAAGGCTACCGCGTTCTCGCTCACCGATGACCAGCTCTCGAGTCTGCAGATCGGCAGCACCGGGTGTCAGCTGCGCCCGAACGTGTATTTCCTGCAAGGCACCGTCCCCCAGCTCCAGCTGATCTGCCTGGTGCAAGACGGGACGCCAGACCCCGCGGAGTAGGCCCACCATGGAAACCATCATCACCACGGCCGCTACGCCGATCACCGCCGGAGGCCCCCTCGCCGGCGTCTCCACCGCGACCCTCACCGGAAATTTCACCCTCAAGCTCCAGGTGACCAGCATCAGCAGCGGAGACGAAACCATCCCCGCGGCGCGGATCTCGATCGAAGACTCCGCCACCGGCGCCGGCTGGCTGCCGCTGCTGGTAGCCTGCGTCACCGGACCGCTTCTCACCTACACCACAGACGGCGGATGGGACCCGGACGCGCCCACGTGGACCCTGCCGGGCGCGCCGCTGCAAGCGGGCAACGCTGGCAACCAGGTGCGGGTTAACGTGAAATACCTGGGCGGCGCCGCGCCCTCGCTCACCCTCAACGCGCAGATCGATTCCTGACCAGCCGGGTGTAAGCTAAGGGCGCGCGTCCTCACCGGCAGGTTCCTTTCAAACTCCCCTCTTGGTCCCGTAACCGTCGTCATAGCGGCCGGGTGCCGGCGGCGCGCGCATGCTCATGACCCTCACCGATCATCAGCGCCGCCTGATCGCGCGGGCGCTCCGCCTCGCGGCCGCCTACTCCGCAGCCGATGCCGGCGCCGCGGAGGCCTGCGATCCGGACCGCACCCAGGCGCACGAGCTCACCTGCGATGGACAAGAAGCCGGCAAGCTGGCGGATCTGTTCGAATCGGCCGACCTGGACGTTCTCATCAGCAGCAGCGCGCCCGCTGAGTGGCACTACCGCCAGGAGTGAGATTCCGGCCGGCGCCGGCGCACTGCCTTGCCATAGGCCAACGAAGCCGGCGAAGCGGCGCCAGGCCGCGCGCCGCACCACACCGCCTGTTTTCGCCGCCAAAGTGTCAAAATTTGACACTTTTGGCCCCAACTTCTGCAAAGCAACCCGTTCCGGACGCGCCTTATCCCCCTGACACCAATTCGCCGGCGCCAGGAGGCCCGCCAGCGCATCGCGGAGGACCGCGGCGGCCGCCAGCTCACCTGCCGGCGAAGCGGAGCCAGGCCCCGCACAGCTCACCCCGATTCATGGCCCGGGTTTTTCCCTTTTTCCCACAGACGGCCATCATCGACCACCCCCCCATCAGAAAAAAAGGGGTACTCTCCAGGGGCTCCGGGCGATCACCGGGGGATACCTGCGGCGATCGCCTGGCGTGCCATTGCCTGCGCTTCGCTCCGGGCCCGCGGTGCGGCGACAGCCGGGCGTAGCGCTGGCAGCCTGCGCGTTGCTCCGGTCCAGCCGGCCAGCTCCCTGGGGGAGGGGGGAGGGCGCGCGCGTCGACCGCCGCGCGCGTCGCTGGTCGCACAGGGGATCCGATCCCCCCTTGCAGAGCAAGGGGGCGCTGGGGGTCGGGGGAGTTCCAGACCCAAGCCCGCGCCGGGCGATGCGCCCTCGGGCGGGCCCATGCATTACGCTTGCTTCCCCGACCGCCGCAACCTCGCAAAGTGCGCTCGGTTTGCAGCGCGCCACGCTGCTCCGCACGCGGGCGAAGACCTCTGCCACGGCTGGCGCCACGCGAACCAATCCGTTAGCCAACAGCCAGAGACCGCCGACGCCAGCGGCCGCGACGCCGCCGGCGCTCAGCTCGGGGCGATGCGCCGGCCTGCACGATGGCCCGTTGCCGCACAGCTCCCGCGGCGCACAGCAGAGGAAGCGCGCGCGAAGCTGCTCACCGCGGCGCCAGCAGCTCGCGCGCGCCGGCGTTGTGGAGCCGCGACGCCGCACAGCCATGCCGGCAAAGTACGCCTCGCATGGCAGCGCGGACGCGCGGGCCACGGTGCGGAAGGGGAATTGCTGGGCGCTCCGCGCTCCCGTCCTCGAGGCGCTTCGCCGGCAGCGACCGCGCCAGTTCGCCAGCGCGCGCCGAGCTCGTCCCCGTCGATCGCGCAGGCAGCCAGGATGTGTGCGGCGATCGAGCGATCCAAGGCGGAAGAAATCCCGGGCCGCAGACGGCCGCTCCTATGACCGCGTGAGTAAGCGACGTCCACCGGACACCGGCAGGTTAGGCCGAAGCCAGCCAAGCGGCGGCCGCGCGCGAGCGGCCGCGGCCAAACCCGCCGACGCCGGCGGACGAAGGGCCACACGCCGGTATAGGAGCCGGCAGTCATGCAACTCTGGGAAATTCTTCTCGCCGTGGAAGCACTCGAAACGCAAGCACACACCCTGGCAGCCGTCCTGCATTCGGAAATGGAACGGCGTGATGAACATTGGGCCGCGCGCCAGGCGGAACTGGAAACCGCGATCGCCGCCAGCGAAGGCCCCTTCTAGGGGCTTTCGGGCCGGACGCGCTGCGCGCGCGCATCGCCCTGAGCTTGCCACCGCTTCAACCCGATGCGACAATCGCGGCATGTCCATCGTTGATCTCTACCGCTCGATCACCCACGATCAGAGCACGCACTATCGCACCATCCAAGCCGCCATCCTGCGGCATTCCAAACGGCGCTACCGCCTGCTGACCCTGTACTCCAAGGGCTTCAGCGATCGCCAGTGCGCGGCCAAGATGAAATGCACGCACGGCGCCTGCAGGGGCATGCTCCTGCGCACCATTCGGGCCGTGTTCAAACAAGTGAACGGCCTGCCGCGGTATCACGTCTCGGGCCGCAAGCACGCCCGCACGCGCCAGGAGCCAGCGGCCGCCGACGCGCCGGCCACCCCGCGCGGCTTCAAGGATTTTCTGTCGGCCGGGGAGCGCGAGAAGTTCGCCCGCTGACAGAAAAAGGGCGATCGCCATCACCAGCGACCGCCCTTCGAACTGCCCGCACGATGCTGCCGCCGGAGACTCGCCACGCGACGAGCTCCGCACACCGCTGGACCATCCTCTCTGTCATTGTGGCAGTGTTCCGGAGTCACTTCAACACATCCGCTACATATTGCGTTTCAATTCGGACACGCGATTTGGCGGAGGGTTGAAGTACCTCTAGAACCCCTCGAATGATTGATAACCTTCCTTATCAGTCTTTCGCCTCGTTGCCGCCGAGAGACTTTATCCACAGACCACGAGTCACTTGCCCCGCGAAAAGCGAAGCGGAGTCAGCCAAAACCTGATAGAGTGATTTTCAACTGCGACAGCATCGCCGCATGCCATCGCAGCCGGGGCAGCCGCCCTCGAGGGACCACACGCCACGCGACCCGCAACCCGACGCCACACCTCCATCAGACGGCCCGACAGATGCGAACAGGTATTATGTAAACTCTTCCGCGCCCACCATCGCGCAAGAGCTTGACAGGCTGGCCAACGAGCTAAAACCCGCGTCATCCCGCCTGTTGCTGCACTTCGTGGCCCTCACCGAGACGCGCCCGCACCACGCCATAACCATCACGACCCGCGAGCTTTGCGCCGGGACGAAGCTGGCCAGGTCCGCGCTGATCCGCGCCCTGAAAGACCTCGCCGAGCGAGGCTATCTCACCATCCGCCACGGGGGCAATAACACCACCAGCTCTTACCTCGTGAACTTTTTCTCACCTCTTCGCGGTTCTTTTGGAGAACCGCTAGTACTCCCAGACCGCGGTTCTCCAATAGAACCGCGAAACCCGGTCGCGGTTCTTTTCGAGGACAGTCGCGGTTCTTTTGGAGAACCGCCCCCGACGCAAACAAAGACACTTACCGCGCGCGGCCGCGCGCTCGATCTAGATTTTGATTCCCAGATGTGGAAGAGTGTTATCAATCGGGTGCTGAACGCGACCGATCCCGGCGAAAATGCCGCCGAAGCGCGCGATCACCTGCAAGCCTACATGCGCGAGCGAGGCACCGCGCTAGCGAAGGCCCAAACCCTTTCCCTTAAGATCCTGGCTGAATTTCTGGACATCGCCACGTGGCCCAAGCTGCGCGACACTCTCAAGCAGCTTGCCCGCGAAGGCCAGCGGCCGGAGATCGGCTACGCCTGGTTCGTCGCCGTCGCGCTGCAGAGAATCCACGGGATCCCGCCTGAGGCGCTCAAACAAGCCCGCGCCGAGCAGCGCCAGGACGCCCGCCGCGAGCAGCGCCACGCACACCAAGCCGTGATCGCCGAGCTCGCCCGTAAGAAGGCCATGCCATGAGCCACGGCAACGTACTCCCATTCCCACCGGCCTACAGTCACACCCGGAAACGCATCCGGGCCGCCTTCGAAGCACTCTTCGCCGCGGCGCCCGGCATCGAGAAAGACACCGCCGCCGCCGCGCTGGCTTACTACCGCCAGCACCATCAATCGGATTTTGCGCACGTCCTAGACGAGCTAACCAGCCTCCCGCGCGCCGCCAGGGATGCCGATCAGCAACTATGACAGAACCTACTACCCACGCCCTCCGCAAGCTCCGGAGCCACCAGCTGCGAGTACTCGGCCGCGCCGCGAAGCTACTTCAAACCATCACCACCGAAGAGACCGGCCGGCCGATGGACGCGCCCGAAAACGAGATCCATCCGGGGGACCTCGTGCAGATCCGCACCACCGCCGACGCCACCTTTGGCGGGATGGTGGTCCGAGTCACTAAGACCACCGCGGCCGAGGTGCGAGGCTATCTGCTGAGGCCGCACCGCGGCGGCAATCAGGAAGCCTGGCGCAGGTTGAAATACAGCGACATCGAGAAATGCGGAAGCCTGCTGTGGGCGGAGGCCGAATGGGGAAAGAGACACCCCTATTGATTGCCTGCAGGTACTACGGCAAAAGCCACTGGATACTCTGGCGATCGAACCGCCTGCATGACCAGCTCGGGAACGAATGCGCGCTGGTGCGAATCGCCTTCAGCCCGTGCAGAATGGAGACAGCAGGCGAGCCCGTCGACGAGCGAACCTGCCCGCTGGCGATCGACTACCACCGCACGCACGCGCCGGCGAATCCGGAGGAGCTCCGCTGATGACCGACGAATCCTTCAACGAGCAATTTATTGCAGGCGCCCTCGACGAAGCCGGCGCCGATCGCTGGGACGGCGACGCGGCCGCGCTCGCCGCGATCGCCACGCAGGAAGGCATCGACCAGGCGCAACTGGTGTGGTGGATCCGAGACCACGCGCGGAAGCGTGGCTGGGCCGCGGCGGACCTGCGCCGATGGGCCGGCAAGTACCGCGAGCTGCTATCACTCATCCACTCCGGCAACAAGCTCGAGAGCTAACGCGCCGGCTTGCGCACGCGCGCCGGGCGCCCGATCCCCCGCCCCTGCATTTCGTAGAGCAACCGCAGATCCGCATGCCAGCGCCGGCTCAGCGAGCTTTCGTACCTCGCCAATCCGCCGACCGCCTGCAGCACGTCCACCGCGGAGGACCCGCGCGCGCCATCATGCCGGGCCGGAACGTTGATCGGATCCAAACCCTCCGTGGGCCGGCCGGCGCCATCGTTCCATTGCACCCGGACCGCGCGAGAGCTCGCCTCCGGACGCAGCATCCCTTCGTAGCCGGCCGCGCGCAACAGCCGCCAGGACGTGACCACCAATCGCTCAGCCAGGACAATTTGCATCGCTCCGGCCGGCGCCAGGTCCGCCAGCATCTCGAGGCGGAGCGCGTCGAACACGGCCGGATCTTCGCCCTCCTGCACGACGATGCGCGAATTCAGGCCGTGCGTCACACTGTTCTGGCTTCTGGGATCCACTTTTTCGGGCATAGTCCCCGTTACGATCAGACCATGGGTAACCTCACTTACTGTCAGAGCAAAGCCACTCTGCAGCGCGCCTCCAAAGACCAACTCGCCGTTCTCGCAGAGCTGGCATGCGAGCAGCTGGGCCGCGCCGTCTCGCTGGCGGAGCTGATCGCCAACGAGTACATCCGCCGCGCGCGGAGACGGCCGCCGCCGCGCCATGGCCGCACCGTGCAATGATGGCAGGCACCAAGGAGAATCAGCTGTGCTATCGTCGTAAGCGCAACTCACCCGAGGCGCCGGCTGCAACCATCGAACAGCTAGCGCCTCTCACCGTTACCGCACAATCGGGCAGCTACGTGCATCCGGTTCAGCAAATGCTGACCGCCGCGCTTCTGTGGCTAGCCCTCGCCGCGCAACAGTCCACCGCAGAGCACACCCCGACCGCGCCGGATTACTGCTCGAGCTGCGCACGCGAGCCGAACGGCCGCATCAAGCGGAGCCGGACCGCCCGCCGCGCCTTTCAGCGATCGCACCCCTGCCCGTCGACGCACCTGGAAACAGGACCGTGCAAAGGCTACGTGATCGATCACATTGTGCCGATGTACAAGGGAGGCCTCGACACGCCGGCGAACATGCAATGGCAGACGTCGGCCGAAGCGAAGGCCAAGGACCGCCTCGAGTGAGCCAGCGGCCGCTCGACAGAAGATAAAACGCTCCGCTCCCCTCCTTCGTCCTGACGCTCCAACCCGCCCGGTATAATTCACCCATCGTTCCGAACCGCGGCGCAAAAGCGGCCGCGGGCGCAAGGTACGGGCTTCGTCGCTCCGCTCCTCACCCGGGGAATTTCACTCTGGGCCCCCATGCTCTCGTTTTTCATCGTGTGCCGGCGCCGTACCGCCGTAAAGGCCAAGCCCTGCGGGTGCGCAGCTGCGCAGCCTTGACAGCGGAGACGGACGCCGGCGCGGGCGGATTTCCTGTCATGAAAGCATGGGGGCAACCCAGCCCGAAGGGGCAGCCAGCAGGCGCGTCCGCGCCCCGCGAAGCCACGTGAAACAGACGTCGCGTACTGGTACAAAGTGACTCGAAAAAGTCACTCAAACCCTATTAAACATTGGGTTTTCAGCCGATAATAGATATAGGCAGTGAGTGACACAGACTCACTCGAAAGGAGCAACAAAACGATGGCGGCAACCAATGGAACGCAACGCGAGAAGATCAGTTTCGCCACGATGACCAGCCCGGCGATGTTGACGCTGGAGAGCGAAGGCAAGGAAGCGCCCGGACGCTTCGGCCTCCAATACCTCTACTTTTTCGATCGGGGGCGCGTGTCATGGGTCGAGCCGGAGATCCACGACAAGATCCAGCAGAGCGGAGCGCACGCCGGAGACACGATCAAAGTGGCACGGCACGAAACCCGCGTAGGCAACCGCCGAGGACCGCTGGCGTGGACGGTCCACTTACAGACGCAACAGCAGGACGAACCGCCCGAGGCAGCGGAGGAAGCGGACCGCCGCATGCACCAGCCGCCGCCCATGTACCAGGAGCCAACGGCGCCAGCCAGGCCAGCAGCGAGCCAGGCAGCGCCACAGACCCGCCCGCAGCTGGTCAGCCAGCCAGCACCGCGCCCCACCGCCCCACTGGCCCAGAGCGAAACGACAGAGCAGCACCCATTATCGACCCAGGCAACGCAGCTATCAGCGGCCCTGGTGGCAGCCGTCGACGCCGCACGCACGGCGGAATCCTACGCCGAAGCACACGGCAGCCGGATCGTGTTTTCCGGCGAAGACATCCGCGCCATGGGCCTTTCGATCTACATCGGCGCTACTCGCCCAGGCGGGGCGCGATGAAGAACGACACCCTCACACGCGAACAGCTCTCAGCCCTCGAAAGCTACGCCGGACAGCATGGACGGACCTGGAAACACCAGCTCTGGCACGCATGGATGAACGGCACATGCTACGGAGAGCTGATGCAGATCCGGAACCAATTCGGCCCGACCTGGTTAACCCGCTTCAATCTGAAAGCAGCCGTCGCCGGAAGACGCGCGATCGATCGCGCCAACGGAGAGAGCGAATGAAGAAGCCACCGGCCGCGCACTCCGTTTTCGTCACTATCACCCGTACCGGCCCCTCGACAGCCAGCGCCGCCGAAGTGATCGACTATTTCCGAGTGACGCCGTTTTGGCGGGCGTGCCCGCCGACCGCCGAAGCCGTAGGCACGGCAGCCAGCGAAGCGCTGCTAATCGCGCGCATCAAGCGCGCCATGGGGGATCAGTCATGAGCCAGCCAGGGCCGCTCAGCCCGTCCCAGGTAGACAACTACCTCCAGTGTGCTTATCGCTGGTACTGCGCGAGCATCTTGAAACTCCCGCAGCCGGTCACCGTGTCCCTCGCCATCGGACGCGCCGTCCACCGCACCATCACCGCCGCCCTCGCCGACAAGGTGCAGGACCGCCACCGCGCGGCATCGTTCGCACTCACCAGCCCGAGCGATGGCCGGGAATGGCCGGAAGTGATCCAGGACCTCGCCCACGACTTCGCCCAGGAGGAGCTGGCGCACGTGCCCGTCGCAGACTCAGCCGACCCCGAGATCCACGAGGAGCGCGCGACCGAGGCGGCCGCCCTGGCCGACAAGATCGAAGCTATGTGCCAGTTGTGGTGGCGGATCGCCGCGCCGTCGATCGAGCCAGCCATGCTGGAGCAGGAAGTCTCCGGAGAGATCGGCGGTATCCCGGTGGTCGGAATCGTCGACATTTTGGACATCGACGGAAAGGTGATCGACCTCAAGACCGCCAGGGCCAAGCCAGCCGGAGTGAGCCCACGCCACGCGCTACAGCTCAGCACCTACACGATGTTAGTGGAGCCAGGGAAGATCGGCCGCGGCGCGCGGATCGACACACTCACCAAGGCCAAGCAGCCAGGGTTTTACAGCCACACGCTCACCATAGACGACGACCAAGCCCGCTTTGCCGAGAGAATCTATCCCATGGTGGCGGAAGCCATCGGCGACGGCCTGTACCTGCCCAACCGGGGAAACGAGAGTTGCTCCCGCAAGCACTGCCCGTTCTGGCAGAGCTGCGAGGCGGAGTTTGGCGGAACGGTGAAACCATGAAGCGACCGACCGGACTACCGCCCGGACGATGGAAGCGAGTCACGCCGCCATCGCCGCAATTCCCGCACGGCATCTGGCGGAAAGTGACCCCGCGTAAGAAGAAGTGACCGCCGCCGCGCCCGGCCCCTCCGGACGCGGCATACCCCCAAGGTGGTAGCACCCTGGAAATTTTCCGGAATGGCTGGCCTCCGCGCCGCTCCCGAACTGCGTTCGGTTGCCGGCGCCCGGCCCCTGATTTTATAAGTCACACCACACGCGCCCCGGCTTCTTTTATCAGCCCAGGCAAGCCAGCGCGGCCGCGGCCGCGATCGCCGGCGCGATCGCCAGCCAGGCCCCGCGCGGTAAGCGGCCGCTTGCCCAGCTCCCGGCCGGCACAGGGAAGCACCCCGCAGAGTTTAGATCTACACTGCGCGACGCCGGCGCCGCCATCGCCCGCTAAGCCGGGACGGGCCGGCGCCGGCTCTGCGCAGCCGCGGTAAGGAAGCCGAAGCCACTTCAGGGTGTAGGGTCGAAGTGGAGGCACCATGCCAGATAAACGACAGACCGCCCGCTCCCGCACACGCTGGGCAGCGGAAGACGAAGAGACGGCCGCCTACCTGATGACGCTGCTTATCAAAGGCGAGGCCGTGCACATCGGACAGGAAATCCAATTCGACCGCATGGCCGCCGGCGCCAAGGTCGCCAGCGTGCGGCGACTCATCACCGCCGCACTGGTCAAGCGAGCCAACGAACTGCTGGCCGCCAAGCGCAAGCTGGAGCCGGCCGAGGACCGCGGCCGCGACGAAGGCGAGGCCGAGGCCGAGTTATGACCATTCAGCAAATCGCAAGCCAGCTCGCCGCGTCCCTGCCGGCCTACACCTTCAAGGCCATCAATCCAAGCTCGATCGCCGTCACCGACGCGCGCAAGCGCGAGGTAGGAGTACTCTCGATCGGCGATCCGAAGAGCAAAGTCACTCCCATTAACCTGCGCAGGGAAGGCCCATACGACCTGCTCCCGGAGCAAGCCGTCACAGAGATAACCTCGCGCGTGCGAGCCATCCTGGCCGCCCCGCCTGCTACAAAGTAAGTGGAGGCAAGTTCCTATGGACGAACCGAAGCGCGCAGGCGACGGCGAATTTGAGCCAGGCAAGGAAGGCGAGAAGAAAGGCGACGAGCACAAGCACCACGGCGAGACCGCCGACGAGAAGAAGAAGCGCGAAGACGACGAAGCGCGCAAACGTCACAAGTAGTTAGTCAGTCACTCAGCCAGGCCAGGGCCGCCGCCGCCAGGCCAGGCACAGACCCGCCGCCGCGCGGGATCCCAAAAGGAGAATCCCCAATGATCACCCCAATGCCATTCACCCTTCCTGTCACCGCCCCCGGCCCCGGCCAGTCCATCAACGGCGCGGCGCTCATCCGGCCGATCACCCTTAGCGTGCTCGTCCAATCCCTGACCGGCTCCCAACCCTCGCCGCAGCCCGCCGCGCGGATCGCGTTCGAAGACAGCACCAACGGCACGAGCTGGACCTGTGCCGCGCTGATTGAAGTCACCGGCCCGATCGGCAAGGCTACCGCGTTCTCGCTCACCGATGACCAGCTCTCGAGTCTGCAGATCGGCAGCACCGGGTGTCAGCTGCGCCCGAACGTGTATTTCCTGCAAGGCACCGTCCCCCAGCTCCAGCTGATCTGCCTGGTGCAAGACGGGACGCCAGACCCCGCGGAGTAGGCCCACCATGGAAACCATCATCACCACGGCCGCTACGCCGATCACCGCCGGAGGCCCCCTCGCCGGCGTCTCCACCGCGACCCTCACCGGAAATTTCACCCTCAAGCTCCAGGTGACCAGCATCAGCAGCGGAGACGAAACCATCCCCGCGGCGCGGATCTCGATCGAAGACTCCGCCACCGGCGCCGGCTGGCTGCCGCTGCTGGTAGCCTGCGTCACCGGACCGCTTCTCACCTACACCACAGACGGCGGATGGGACCCGGACGCGCCCACGTGGACCCTGCCGGGCGCGCCGCTGCAAGCGGGCAACGCTGGCAACCAGGTGCGGGTTAACGTGAAATACCTGGGCGGCGCCGCGCCCTCGCTCACCCTCAACGCGCAGATCGATTCCTGACCAGCCGGGTGTAAGCTAAGGGCGCGCGTCCTCACCGGCAGGTTCCTTTCAAACTCCCCTCTTGGTCCCGTAACCGTCGTCATAGCGGCCGGGTGCCGGCGGCGCGCGCATGCTCATGACCCTCACCGATCATCAGCGCCGCCTGATCGCGCGGGCGCTCCGCCTCGCGGCCGCCTACTCCGCAGCCGATGCCGGCGCCGCGGAGGCCTGCGATCCGGACCGCACCCAGGCGCACGAGCTCACCTGCGATGGACAAGAAGCCGGCAAGCTGGCGGATCTGTTCGAATCGGCCGACCTGGACGTTCTCATCAGCAGCAGCGCGCCCGCTGAGTGGCACTACCGCCAGGAGTGAGATTCCGGCCGGCGCCGGCGCACTGCCTTGCCATAGGCCAACGAAGCCGGCGAAGCGGCGCCAGGCCGCGCGCCGCACCACACCGCCTGTTTTCGCCGCCAAAGTGTCAAAATTTGACACTTTTGGCCCCAACTTCTGCAAAGCAACCCGTTCCGGACGCGCCTTATCCCCCTGACACCAATTCGCCGGCGCCAGGAGGCCCGCCAGCGCATCGCGGAGGACCGCGGCGGCCGCCAGCTCACCTGCCGGCGAAGCGGAGCCAGGCCCCGCACAGCTCACCCCGATTCATGGCCCGGGTTTTTCCCTTTTTCCCACAGACGGCCATCATCGACCACCCCCCCATCAGAAAAAAAGGGGTACTCTCCAGGGGCTCCGGGCGATCACCGGGGGATACCTGCGGCGATCGCCTGGCGTGCCATTGCCTGCGCTTCGCTCCGGGCCCGCGGTGCGGCGACAGCCGGGCGTAGCGCTGGCAGCCTGCGCGTTGCTCCGGTCCAGCCGGCCAGCTCCCTGGGGGAGGGGGGAGGGCGCGCGCGTCGACCGCCGCGCGCGTCGCTGGTCGCACAGGGGATCCGATCCCCCCTTGCAGAGCAAGGGGGCGCTGGGGGTCGGGGGAGTTCCAGACCCAAGCCCGCGCCGGGCGATGCGCCCTCGGGCGGGCCCATGCATTACGCTTGCTTCCCCGACCGCCGCAACCTCGCAAAGTGCGCTCGGTTTGCAGCGCGCCACGCTGCTCCGCACGCGGGCGAAGACCTCTGCCACGGCTGGCGCCACGCGAACCAATCCGTTAGCCAACAGCCAGAGACCGCCGACGCCAGCGGCCGCGACGCCGCCGGCGCTCAGCTCGGGGCGATGCGCCGGCCTGCACGATGGCCCGTTGCCGCACAGCTCCCGCGGCGCACAGCAGAGGAAGCGCGCGCGAAGCTGCTCACCGCGGCGCCAGCAGCTCGCGCGCGCCGGCGTTGTGGAGCCGCGACGCCGCACAGCCATGCCGGCAAAGTACGCCTCGCATGGCAGCGCGGACGCGCGGGCCACGGTGCGGAAGGGGAATTGCTGGGCGCTCCGCGCTCCCGTCCTCGAGGCGCTTCGCCGGCAGCGACCGCGCCAGTTCGCCAGCGCGCGCCGAGCTCGTCCCCGTCGATCGCGCAGGCAGCCAGGATGTGTGCGGCGATCGAGCGATCCAAGGCGGAAGAAATCCCGGGCCGCAGACGGCCGCTCCTATGACCGCGTGAGTAAGCGACGTCCACCGGACACCGGCAGGTTAGGCCGAAGCCAGCCAAGCGGCGGCCGCGCGCGAGCGGCCGCGGCCAAACCCGCCGACGCCGGCGGACGAAGGGCCACACGCCGGTATAGGAGCCGGCAGTCATGCAACTCTGGGAAATTCTTCTCGCCGTGGAAGCACTCGAAACGCAAGCACACACCCTGGCAGCCGTCCTGCATTCGGAAATGGAACGGCGTGATGAACATTGGGCCGCGCGCCAGGCGGAACTGGAAACCGCGATCGCCGCCAGCGAAGGCCCCTTCTAGGGGCTTTCGGGCCGGACGCGCTGCGCGCGCGCATCGCCCTGAGCTTGCCACCGCTTCAACCCGATGCGACAATCGCGGCATGTCCATCGTTGATCTCTACCGCTCGATCACCCACGATCAGAGCACGCACTATCGCACCATCCAAGCCGCCATCCTGCGGCATTCCAAACGGCGCTACCGCCTGCTGACCCTGTACTCCAAGGGCTTCAGCGATCGCCAGTGCGCGGCCAAGATGAAATGCACGCACGGCGCCTGCAGGGGCATGCTCCTGCGCACCATTCGGGCCGTGTTCAAACAAGTGAACGGCCTGCCGCGGTATCACGTCTCGGGCCGCAAGCACGCCCGCACGCGCCAGGAGCCAGCGGCCGCCGACGCGCCGGCCACCCCGCGCGGCTTCAAGGATTTTCTGTCGGCCGGGGAGCGCGAGAAGTTCGCCCGCTGACAGAAAAAGGGCGATCGCCATCACCAGCGACCGCCCTTCGAACTGCCCGCACGATGCTGCCGCCGGAGACTCGCCACGCGACGAGCTCCGCACACCGCTGGACCATCCTCTCTGTCATTGTGGCAGTGTTCCGGAGTCACTTCAACACATCCGCTACATATTGCGTTTCAATTCGGACACGCGATTTGGCGGAGGGTTGAAGTACCTCTAGAACCCCTCGAATGATTGATAACCTTCCTTATCAGTCTTTCGCCTCGTTGCCGCCGAGAGACTTTATCCACAGACCACGAGTCACTTGCCCCGCGAAAAGCGAAGCGGAGTCAGCCAAAACCTGATAGAGTGATTTTCAACTGCGACAGCATCGCCGCATGCCATCGCAGCCGGGGCAGCCGCCCTCGAGGGACCACACGCCACGCGACCCGCAACCCGACGCCACACCTCCATCAGACGGCCCGACAGATGCGAACAGGTATTATGTAAACTCTTCCGCGCCCACCATCGCGCAAGAGCTTGACAGGCTGGCCAACGAGCTAAAACCCGCGTCATCCCGCCTGTTGCTGCACTTCGTGGCCCTCACCGAGACGCGCCCGCACCACGCCATAACCATCACGACCCGCGAGCTTTGCGCCGGGACGAAGCTGGCCAGGTCCGCGCTGATCCGCGCCCTGAAAGACCTCGCCGAGCGAGGCTATCTCACCATCCGCCACGGGGGCAATAACACCACCAGCTCTTACCTCGTGAACTTTTTCTCACCTCTTCGCGGTTCTTTTGGAGAACCGCTAGTACTCCCAGACCGCGGTTCTCCAATAGAACCGCGAAACCCGGTCGCGGTTCTTTTCGAGGACAGTCGCGGTTCTTTTGGAGAACCGCCCCCGACGCAAACAAAGACACTTACCGCGCGCGGCCGCGCGCTCGATCTAGATTTTGATTCCCAGATGTGGAAGAGTGTTATCAATCGGGTGCTGAACGCGACCGATCCCGGCGAAAATGCCGCCGAAGCGCGCGATCACCTGCAAGCCTACATGCGCGAGCGAGGCACCGCGCTAGCGAAGGCCCAAACCCTTTCCCTTAAGATCCTGGCTGAATTTCTGGACATCGCCACGTGGCCCAAGCTGCGCGACACTCTCAAGCAGCTTGCCCGCGAAGGCCAGCGGCCGGAGATCGGCTACGCCTGGTTCGTCGCCGTCGCGCTGCAGAGAATCCACGGGATCCCGCCTGAGGCGCTCAAACAAGCCCGCGCCGAGCAGCGCCAGGACGCCCGCCGCGAGCAGCGCCACGCACACCAAGCCGTGATCGCCGAGCTCGCCCGTAAGAAGGCCATGCCATGAGCCACGGCAACGTACTCCCATTCCCACCGGCCTACAGTCACACCCGGAAACGCATCCGGGCCGCCTTCGAAGCACTCTTCGCCGCGGCGCCCGGCATCGAGAAAGACACCGCCGCCGCCGCGCTGGCTTACTACCGCCAGCACCATCAATCGGATTTTGCGCACGTCCTAGACGAGCTAACCAGCCTCCCGCGCGCCGCCAGGGATGCCGATCAGCAACTATGACAGAACCTACTACCCACGCCCTCCGCAAGCTCCGGAGCCACCAGCTGCGAGTACTCGGCCGCGCCGCGAAGCTACTTCAAACCATCACCACCGAAGAGACCGGCCGGCCGATGGACGCGCCCGAAAACGAGATCCATCCGGGGGACCTCGTGCAGATCCGCACCACCGCCGACGCCACCTTTGGCGGGATGGTGGTCCGAGTCACTAAGACCACCGCGGCCGAGGTGCGAGGCTATCTGCTGAGGCCGCACCGCGGCGGCAATCAGGAAGCCTGGCGCAGGTTGAAATACAGCGACATCGAGAAATGCGGAAGCCTGCTGTGGGCGGAGGCCGAATGGGGAAAGAGACACCCCTATTGATTGCCTGCAGGTACTACGGCAAAAGCCACTGGATACTCTGGCGATCGAACCGCCTGCATGACCAGCTCGGGAACGAATGCGCGCTGGTGCGAATCGCCTTCAGCCCGTGCAGAATGGAGACAGCAGGCGAGCCCGTCGACGAGCGAACCTGCCCGCTGGCGATCGACTACCACCGCACGCACGCGCCGGCGAATCCGGAGGAGCTCCGCTGATGACCGACGAATCCTTCAACGAGCAATTTATTGCAGGCGCCCTCGACGAAGCCGGCGCCGATCGCTGGGACGGCGACGCGGCCGCGCTCGCCGCGATCGCCACGCAGGAAGGCATCGACCAGGCGCAACTGGTGTGGTGGATCCGAGACCACGCGCGGAAGCGTGGCTGGGCCGCGGCGGACCTGCGCCGATGGGCCGGCAAGTACCGCGAGCTGCTATCACTCATCCACTCCGGCAACAAGCTCGAGAGCTAACGCGCCGGCTTGCGCACGCGCGCCGGGCGCCCGATCCCCCGCCCCTGCATTTCGTAGAGCAACCGCAGATCCGCATGCCAGCGCCGGCTCAGCGAGCTTTCGTACCTCGCCAATCCGCCGACCGCCTGCAGCACGTCCACCGCGGAGGACCCGCGCGCGCCATCATGCCGGGCCGGAACGTTGATCGGATCCAAACCCTCCGTGGGCCGGCCGGCGCCATCGTTCCATTGCACCCGGACCGCGCGAGAGCTCGCCTCCGGACGCAGCATCCCTTCGTAGCCGGCCGCGCGCAACAGCCGCCAGGACGTGACCACCAATCGCTCAGCCAGGACAATTTGCATCGCTCCGGCCGGCGCCAGGTCCGCCAGCATCTCGAGGCGGAGCGCGTCGAACACGGCCGGATCTTCGCCCTCCTGCACGACGATGCGCGAATTCAGGCCGTGCGTCACACTGTTCTGGCTTCTGGGATCCACTTTTTCGGGCATAGTCCCCGTTACGATCAGACCATGGGTAACCTCACTTACTGTCAGAGCAAAGCCACTCTGCAGCGCGCCTCCAAAGACCAACTCGCCGTTCTCGCAGAGCTGGCATGCGAGCAGCTGGGCCGCGCCGTCTCGCTGGCGGAGCTGATCGCCAACGAGTACATCCGCCGCGCGCGGAGACGGCCGCCGCCGCGCCATGGCCGCACCGTGCAATGATGGCAGGCACCAAGGAGAATCAGCTGTGCTATCGTCGTAAGCGCAACTCACCCGAGGCGCCGGCTGCAACCATCGAACAGCTAGCGCCTCTCACCGTTACCGCACAATCGGGCAGCTACGTGCATCCGGTTCAGCAAATGCTGACCGCCGCGCTTCTGTGGCTAGCCCTCGCCGCGCAACAGTCCACCGCAGAGCACACCCCGACCGCGCCGGATTACTGCTCGAGCTGCGCACGCGAGCCGAACGGCCGCATCAAGCGGAGCCGGACCGCCCGCCGCGCCTTTCAGCGATCGCACCCCTGCCCGTCGACGCACCTGGAAACAGGACCGTGCAAAGGCTACGTGATCGATCACATTGTGCCGATGTACAAGGGAGGCCTCGACACGCCGGCGAACATGCAATGGCAGACGTCGGCCGAAGCGAAGGCCAAGGACCGCCTCGAGTGAGCCAGCGGCCGCTCGACAGAAGATAAAACGCTCCGCTCCCCTCCTTCGTCCTGACGCTCCAACCCGCCCGGTATAATTCACCCATCGTTCCGAACCGCGGCGCAAAAGCGGCCGCGGGCGCAAGGTACGGGCTTCGTCGCTCCGCTCCTCACCCGGGGAATTTCACTCTGGGCCCCCATGCTCTCGTTTTTCATCGTGTGCCGGCGCCGTACCGCCGTAAAGGCCAAGCCCTGCGGGTGCGCAGCTGCGCAGCCTTGACAGCGGAGACGGACGCCGGCGCGGGCGGATTTCCTGTCATGAAAGCATGGGGGCAACCCAGCCCGAAGGGGCAGCCAGCAGGCGCGTCCGCGCCCCGCGAAGCCACGTGAAACAGACGTCGCGTACTGGTACAAAGTGACTCGAAAAAGTCACTCAAACCCTATTAAACATTGGGTTTTCAGCCGATAATAGATATAGGCAGTGAGTGACACAGACTCACTCGAAAGGAGCAACAAAACGATGGCGGCAACCAATGGAACGCAACGCGAGAAGATCAGTTTCGCCACGATGACCAGCCCGGCGATGTTGACGCTGGAGAGCGAAGGCAAGGAAGCGCCCGGACGCTTCGGCCTCCAATACCTCTACTTTTTCGATCGGGGGCGCGTGTCATGGGTCGAGCCGGAGATCCACGACAAGATCCAGCAGAGCGGAGCGCACGCCGGAGACACGATCAAAGTGGCACGGCACGAAACCCGCGTAGGCAACCGCCGAGGACCGCTGGCGTGGACGGTCCACTTACAGACGCAACAGCAGGACGAACCGCCCGAGGCAGCGGAGGAAGCGGACCGCCGCATGCACCAGCCGCCGCCCATGTACCAGGAGCCAACGGCACCAGCCAGGCCCGCAGCGAGCCAGCCAGCGCCACAGAGCCGCCCACTGGCGAGCCAGCCAGCACCGCGCACCGCAACCACCCCGGCCCAGGGAGCAGCAGCAGAGCAGCACCCATTATCG
>Ga0302314_10006317_pt1 | contig 21504 bp, 20 predicted proteins | sample III_Palsa_N2_3_FD_200533 | JGI IMG/M metagenome (GOLD analysis project Ga0302314, IMG submission 200533) | Peat permafrost microbial communities from Stordalen Mire near Abisko, Sweden - III_Palsa_N2_3 | ecosystem: Environmental > Terrestrial > Soil > Palsa > Peat permafrost | place: Sweden...
TCTGCTGAACCGCTTTGCCTATGGCCCGCGTCCGGGTGATGTGGAACGGCTGAAGAAGATGGGGCTGAATGCCTGGCTCAGGCAGCAGCTCCAGCCGGAGACGATCGACGATTCGGCCCTCGATCAGCGGCTGGCAGCCTACCCGGCGATGCAGTTGAAGCTGGACGACCTGATGAAGCGCTATCCCGACGAGCAGATGATCCGGCAGGCCATCAACGGCAAAGGCTACGAGCCCGGCGGCATGGCCGAGCACGCCATCTACACCGATCAGATGGACCGCTATCGCCTCAAGAAGGAAAAGAAGGCGGGCAAGGATGCGGACGACAAGGGGCCCGATAAGACCTTCGACACCGACGCATTGCTGGCCGATACCGCGAAGAACCGCTTCTCTTTCCTCTGCAGTCTCACCATCCCGCAGTTCAAAGAGGTGCGCGACAGCCTGACGCAGGAGCAGCGCGACCATCTCTTTGACGGCTTCACCCCGCAGCAGCGCGAGGCCGTCGCCGCGTTCAATAATCCCCGGCAGGTCGTCATGTCGGAGATCATCCAGACCAAGCTGCTGCGCGATATCTACAGCGAGCGCCAGTTGCAGGAGGTGATGACCGATTTCTGGCTCAACCACTTCAACGTCTACATGGCGAAGTCGCAGCAGGCCCCGTACTACATCGCCGATTACGAGAAGAACGTCGTCCGTCCGCGCGCGCTCGGCTACTTTGAAGACCTCCTCGTCGCCACGGCCGAGTCCCCCGCGATGCTGAACTACCTGGACAACTCCGAGAGCATCGGGCCGCACTCCATCGCCGCGGAGAATGCAGGCAAATACAAGAAGAAGGACGCTGCCGGATTGAATGAGAACTATGCGCGCGAGGTGATGGAGCTGCACACCGTCGGCGTGAACGGCGGCTACTCGCAGCGCGATGTGACCGACCTGGCGAAGGTCTTCACCGGATGGACGATCGACGGCGACAACGAGAAGGGCGCGCACGCCGTCTTTGACGTGGACAAGCATGAGGGCGGCACCAAGGTCGTGATGGACATCAAGGTGAAGTCCAATGGCGAGAAGGAAGGCCTGCAGATGCTGCATGCGCTGGCCACCAATCCGCACACGGCGCACTTCGTCTGCCAGAAGCTGGCCGTTCGCTTCGTCAGCGACGATCCCCCGCCCGCGCTCGTGGACCGCATGGCCGATACGTTCATGAAGACCAGGGGCAACATCCGCGCCATCCTGGCCACCATGCTGCAGTCCGAGGATTTCTGGCGGGCCACGGACTATCACGCCAAGGTGAAGACCCCGCAGGACTACATCGTCTCCGCCCTGCGCGCCAGCGGTGCCGAGGTGCAGGGTGCAGGCGCGCTGGATACCGCACTCACGCAGCTGGGCCAGCCGCTCTACGGCCACCAGACACCGGACGGCTACAACATGAAGGCCGAGGCGTGGAACAGCACGGCTGCGCTGATCGCCCGGCTGAACTTCGCCTTTGCGCTCGCGTCGAACCGCATCAACGGCGTGCATACGGATTGGGACGCGATGCTCGGCCCCAACGCGGCCACCATGACGCCCGTGCAGAAAGAGAACGCCCTGGAGACGGACCTGCTCCATCTGCCGGTAGCGGTGCGCACACGGCAGACCATCCTGAAGGCCATCTCCGGCAACAATCAGCAGGACCGCGCCACGCTGCAGCAGCTGGTCACCAAGTATCAGCAGAAGGACCAGCTCACCTTTGCCGTATCGAACACCGGCCCTGCCGTTCTCGATCCGCAGGCCGCGCTCGCTGCCGGATTCCTTATCGGCTCGCCGGAGTTCCAGCGGCGTTAAGTTCTGCAATGGCGCGTCCAAGCACGGCACCCAGTCCCTGCGACGCGTCATAGAACTGCCCCTGCACCTCCAGCGTCGCACGCCGGCACTCGTCGTAGTACGCAGCGTCCGTCGCAAGCCGCCGGAAGGCCGCAACAAAACCGTCAGGAACATCCGTCTCGACCTCTATCGCCGCGCGGCCGAGAACATCGCCAACGGGCACAGCGCCACTTACAACAACCGGCCGCCCTGCGAGTATGGCCTCCACCGCGGACATCGTAAGACCTTCACGGAAATGCGACGTGGTGGGCACAACCATGGCATGCGCCCACCGGAAAACTTCCAACGCGCCCTGCTCATCGGCGATCCTGCCTGGAACTTCCACTACGCCATCTAGCTTGCGTTCCCTCGCCTGACGCAGAAGCTCCTCCGTCGCAGATCCGGAACCGGTGATCTTCCAGGCGAACTGGCCGGGCATCTCTTTTTCCAGCCGCTCGGCGATGGAAAGGATCAGGAACACGCCCTTGCTCTCTTCGATCCGGCCAAGGAACAGCGTCCGGAAGGGACGGCCCTCGTGCGGCGGAACAGGACCTGCACGCTCCAGGAAGCCGTGACGGTACTGCACGCGGCATTGGTATACAGGGCCTTTGGTTGTCCCTGCCACTTTGCGGACCTGCCGTTCGCATTCCGGCGAGACACAGACCGTGGCCGCGGCAAACCGCCGGAAGAATATCCCATCCAGCCATCGCAGCACACGGTCCAACGGCCGCGCCGGTGGAAAGCCCCTCGGCCAGAGACAGTTGTGCAGTACCGCGATCACCGGGATGCGAAAGAGTGAGAGCAGCGACAGCACGATCCAGTGTGTCGTGCCGGAATCTACGATCAGAATCGTGGGCCGCTCGCGGCGCGCCATCGCCACGATCCTGAGCCCATACAGCAGGGTGCCGATATGGTGCTTTATTCCACCGCCAAAATAGAGCGCGGAGTTCGGCAGGTTCTCCACGCGATGCGGCCCAACCTGTAGGAAGTCACGGCGTTCATGCGACGAGACGAGGTGAGTCTCTACGCCGGCCTCATCGCACCAGTCCACAAATTGCTTCGAGAAGGACATGCCGATCTGAAACGGTGGCGGCTTCCCTGCGGCCAGCTCCCGGTACTGGCCCACCACATCCCCCGGGCCAACCGCATACAGGATCCGCCATGGTGATTTTGGGTCTGCACTCTGTGGATTCATTGCCTGCCGCGTCTCCGATGCCTGTCCTCAAACTAACATTTGCTCCCCGGCAGCCTCCGTGCCTCAGAAAAGATTTACACAAGGCATCAGCTCATATTCCTGCCATTTAGCCCGTCTTTGTGAGCGATGGGAGTGTCTCGTCCCTCCATGCCGGTGGTTGACTCTAGCCAGAGACGCTCCTAAAGTCGATGTTGGCGCATATTCCGTTTAGAATAGCGACATACGACGATGCAGAGCATTCCCTACATCTGGAACTACCTTCCGCTTGCGCTGCAGATTCTGTGCGCCGTGGCCCTGGCCGGCGGCATGGTGGGCGCGTCGTTCCTCATCGGCAAGCACAAGAACTCACGCACGAAGCTGGACACCTACGAGTGCGGCATGGAGGCCATCGGCGACGCCCGCGGCCGCTTCTCCGTGCGCTTCTACATGGTGGCGATGCTCTTTATCCTCTTCGACGTGGAAGCCGTCTTTATGCTGCCGTGGGCAGTGATCTACCGCGACCTGCCGCGCATCACCGGCTCGCGCTTCTTCGGCTTCTGGGAGATGTTCGTCTACCTCGGCTTCGTCGGCGTCGGCCTCTTCTACGTCTGGAAAAAGGGCGTCCTCGATTGGTCGACCGACAAGGGGGACCTCTAGTGGCCGCTCAAGTTGGTGTTGCAGCCTGCCTGGAGTGCTGTCCGGATAACGCGGCTCTGCTCGCATTGAAGGGCATGCCCGGTGTGCTTACTGATGCGCTCTACGACCGCGAGGAGATGACCCTAACCGTGCCGCGCGAGAAGATCATTGAAGCGGTAGAGGCCATCAAGCAGGCAGGCTATAACTTTCTGGAAGATGTCACTTGCGTCGATCTTTACCCCTCCGCCCCGCGCTTTCAGGTGACCTACCACATCCTCTCGCACCGTTTGAAGCAGCGCATTCGCCTGATCGCGCTGGTGGATGAGGCCGACGCCGCTATCGACAGCATCATCAGCGTGTGGCCTTCGGCGAATTTTTATGAGCGCGAGGTCTTCGACCTCTTCGGCGTTCGCTTCAACTTCCATCCCAACCTCATCCGCATCATGATGCCCGACGAGTGGGAAGGCCATCCGCTGCGCAAGGACTACCCGGTGGAGGGCTACCGCTGATGCCGATCCCTACCGAAAACTTCGCGCTGGAGAACGAGCTCGACACCGAGCGGCGCAATTCATCGCTTAACGATGTCATCCAGGACTCCGCGCGCCACAACTCTGTAGCCGCCAACACTGCCAAAGACCAGACCATGGTCCTGAACATGGGCCCACAGCACCCGTCCACGCACGGCGTGCTTCGCCTGCTGCTGGAGATCGATGGTGAGACGGTCGTGAAGTGCGCGCCGGATATCGGCTATCTGCACACCGGCATCGAGAAGACCTGCGAGGCGAAGTTCTACCAGCAGGTAGTGCCGCTCACCGACCGTATCGACTATCTCTGCCCCATGACCAATAATCTCGCCTACTGCCTCGCGGTCGAGAAGCTCATCGGCATGGAGATCCCCGAGCGCGCCGAGTACCTGCGCGTGATGCTGAACGAGCTCACTCGCATCCAGTCGCACCTGGTCTGGCTAGGAACGCACGCGCTCGACCTGGGCGCGCTCACCATGTTCCTCTACTGCTTCCGCGAGCGCGAAGAGCTGATGCGCATCTTCGAGAACGTCTCCGGCCAGCGCATGATGACCAGCTACTTCCGCATCGGCGGGCTGGCGCTGGAACCGCCGATCGACTTCTACGCGCAGGTGCAGGCCTTCCTGAAGATGATGCCCGGCAAGATCGACGAGTACGAGAACCTGCTCAGCGGCAACCCCATCTGGATCGGCCGCACGAAGGGAGTCGGGCAACTCTCGGCGGAAGATGCGATTGCTCTCGGCGTGACCGGACCGCCGCTGCGCGCTTCGGGCGTGGATTGGGATCTGCGCCGCGATATGCCCTACTCGGGCTACGAGAAGTTCCAGTTCAAGGTGCCCATCTCAAACGACGGCGATGTCTGGGCGCGGTACGTCATCCGCATGGACGAGATGCGCGAGTCCATCAAGATCGCCCAGCAGGCGCTGGACGGCCTTCCCTCCGGCCCTATCGCCGCGGATGCGCCCAAGATCGTTCTTCCCGACCGCGAGAAGATGAAGACGCAGATGGAATCCTTAATCCATCACTTTAAGATTGTGACGGAAGGCTTTGCAGTGCCAGCGGGCCAGGTCTATCAGGCGGTCGAATCGCCGCGCGGCGAGATGGGCTACTACGTCGTCTCCGACGGCACCGCCAAGCCCTACCGCGTCCACATGCGCAACCCCTCCTTCGCCACCTTGCAGGCGTTGGAGACGATGTGCCGGGGCAAGCTGCTGGCGGACGTGGTCGCTGTGATCGGTTCGATTGATATTGTGCTGGGAGAGATAGATCGCTAGTGAAAGACATCCAGAGTGAGTTCAACGCGTTGATCCGCCGCGAGCTTTGGATATCGATGGTTGGGCTGCTGCGCTCGCACCTGGCGGCACTGGAAGTGACAGGAAGATTGAGCGGCGTGCAGATCATTGAGCCGCCGCAGGAACTGGAAGTGAATGTGCGCACGGCGACCGCGATCCTTACCATCCGGTTCGACCCGGAGAGCGGCATCGGCATCTGGACGGAGTTCAAAGGCCGCCAGACGATGGGAAGCTGGACCATGAGCACCGGCAGCATGTTTGCCGTGGACGAGCAGATGATGGACATGGAATTTGCCGTAGAGCACTTCGCGGCAAAGTTGATTTAAGCAGTTGGAGATGATGGAAGCGTGAGCGCAACGAATAAAAATACGATCTTCTCGCCGGAGCTTGCGGCCCGCTTTGACAAGCTGGTGACCATCTACCCGCTCAAGCGCTCCGCGCTCATCCCCATGCTGCTCTACGCGCAGGATGAGCTGGGCTACGTCTCCGATCCTGCCATTCACGAGATCGCCCGCCGCATCGGCATCTTCGAGCTCGACGTGCGCAACGTACTGAGCTACTACTCCATGCTTCGCACCAAGCCCGCCGGGAAATTCAACGTACAGGTCTGCACCAACATCAGCTGCATGCTGCGCGGCGGCTACGAGATCCTGGACCACTGCAAAGCCAAGCTCGGCGTTGGCCATAAAGGCGTCACCGAAGACAAGATGTTCTCGCTCGAAGAGGTCGAGTGCATCGGCGCCTGCTGCTGGGCGCCCGCCATGCAGGTGAACTACGACTTCCACGAGAACCTGACGCCCGCCAAAGTAGACATCGTCCTCGACGACTATCGCGCCGGCCGCGGAAAGGATGTGCGCTAGTGCCCACACTCGCCGTCTCGCATCCCGATGAAGTAAAAGTCCTCTCCCGCCGCTTCGGCATGGGCGCGACGAACATTGATACCTACATCGCGCTCGACGGCTACAAGGCCGCGCGCATGGCCGCCGAAAAAGGTCCCGAGTGGATCATCAACGAGATGAAGGCCTCCGGCCTTCGCGGACGCGGCGGCGCAGGCTTCCCCACCGGGCTGAAGTGGTCGTTCGTGCCCAAGACATCCGAGAAGCCGAAGTACGTGCTCGTCAACGGCGATGAATCCGAGCCCGGCACCTGCAAGGACCACATCCTCTTCCTGCACGATCCCCACGCCGTCATCGAAGGCACTATGATCGCCGGCATGGCCATCGGCTCCAAGATGGGCTTCATCTATCTGCGCGGCGAGTATCGTTACTTGCTCAAGATCGTCGAAAAAGCCGTTGCCGATGCCTACGCCAAGGGCTTCCTCGGCAAGAACATCTTCGGCTCTGGTCTGGATTTCGACGTCATCACCCAGACCGGAGCCGGCGCCTACGAGGTCGGCGAAGAATCCGCGCTGATGGAGTCGCTCGAAGGCAAGCGCGGCGTTCCCCGCATCAAGCCGCCGTTCCCTGCCGTCGTCGGCCTCTACGGCGGCCCCACTGTCATCAACAACGCCGAGACCATCGCCTCTGCCCCGCACATCCTGCTCATGGGCGGCGCGGAGTACGCCAAGCTCGGCAGCGAACGCAACGGCGGCACGCGGCTCTTCGGAATCAGCGGCCACGTTGAACGCCCCGGCATCTACGAGCTCCCCATGGGCTACAACCTGAAGAAAGCCATCTACGAGGTCGCAGGCGGCATTAAAGACGGCAAGAAGCTCAAGGCCGTCGTCCCCGGCGGCTCGTCCTGCCCCGTTCTGCTGCCCGAAGAGATCGACGTCGGCCTCGACTTCGACCAGATGGGCAAAGCCGGCACCATGCTCGGCTCCGGCGGCATCGTCGTGCTCGACGAGACCGTCTCCATCGTCGAGTTCGCCCTGCGCGTCATCAAGTTCTACCAGCATGAGAGCTGCGGCTGGTGCATCCCCTGCCGCGAAGGCACCGACTGGATCAAGAAGACCCTCACCCGCGTCTACGCCGGTGGCGGCGTCAAGAAAGACATCGACAACGTGCAGTACCTCGCCGAAAACATGATGGGCCGCACCTTCTGCCCGCTCGGCGACGCGGCCGCGATGCCCACGCTCGGCTTCGTGAAGAAGTTCCGCAAAGAGTTTGAGGAGTACGTAGAAGGCAAGCGTGATTCCACCATGCTGATGACGACCGATGAACTTGTCGGTACAGGAGAGGGACACTGATCATGAAGAAGGTATTCGCAATCCTCACAATCGCAATGATGTGCACCACCACAGCCTTCGCCAATCCCCCGCACCACAGCGGCAGTTCTGCCGTCGGCCATGACGGCACCTGGTGGCAGAGCAAGTCGCAGCCGTTCAAGGACGGTTTCATCATCGGCTATAAGGACGGGATCAAGCAGACCTCATCGAAGACGGATGCACTCGCCGTCGGTTCGGCGCAGATGATCGACGGTCTCGACCACTTCTATAAGGACTTCCGCAATGTGAATGTCCAGGCGGAAGACGCGATGCCCTACGTGAGCGATGAACTCTCCGGCAAGAGTGACGACGCTCTGGCCGCCGAGTTGCAGACCCTCCGCAAGAACGCAGCCGCTGCCGCAGCAGCCAAGGGAGACCAGTAAACGCAATGCCAGACGTAAAGTTCACAGTCGACGGCAAGACGCTCACCGCACCTGCGGGAACGCTGCTCATTGACGCCTGCAAATCCGCCGGCATTGAGATTCCCGCGTTCTGTTACTACCCTGGGCTCTCGCTGCAGGCTGCATGCCGCATGTGCGTGGTCCGCATCGAGAAGATGCCGAAGATGCAGACCGCCTGCACCACGCCCGTCGCCGAAGGCATGGTCGTCTTCACCGAGACCGACGAGATCAAGCAGGCGCGCAAGGCCACGCTGGAGCTTCTGCTCGGCAACCATCCACTGGACTGCCCCGTCTGCGACGCCGGCGGCGAATGCGAACTGCAGGACATGACCTTCAAGTACGGCGCGGCCGACAGCTTCTACGCCGAGCCCAAGAACCATCGCGAGGAGCAGAAGTGGTCGCCGGTAGTGTACTTTGACCGCCCGCGCTGCATCCTCTGCTACCGCTGCATCCGCATGTGCGGCGAAGGCATGGACGTCTTCGCACTCGGCATCCAGAATCGCGGTTCGTCTTCCGTGATCGCGCCGAATATTCCCGCTTCTGAATCCCCCGAAAACATCGCCGGTCTCGACTGCGAAGAGTGCGGCATGTGTATCGACGCCTGCCCCGTCGGCGCTTTGACCTCCGGCACCTATCGCTACAAGACGCGTCCGTGGGAGATGAACCACGTCGCCACCATCTGCACCCACTGCGGCGACGGCTGCAAGACCACCCTCGGCGTGCGCACCGTGGGCGACGGCACCGAGATCATCCGTGGCGACAATCGCGACAAGAGCGGCATCAATAATGACTTCCTCTGCAACAAGGGCCGCTACGCCTTCGACTTTGCCAACAACGAGAACCGCCTGACCCAGCCGCTCATCCGCGACGAGAACGGTATCCTGCAGCCCGCCACGTGGGAGGCAGCGCTCGACCTCGTCGGCACACGCCTCCGCGAACTCCGCGACGTGCGCGGTGGTGAGGCCATCGGCGTCATCGGCTCCAACCGCATCACCAACGAAGAGGCCTACCTGCTGCAGAAGTTCGCGCGCAGCGTCCTCGGCACCAACAACATCGATCACCACCGCACGGCAGACTACGCCGGTTTCGTCCGCGCACTCGCCGGGCAGAAGAACAAGGCCGCTTCCCTGCGCGATGCCTCGACTGCGCCTGCCGTCCTCGTCATCGGCGGCGACCCGACCGAGCAGAACCCCGCACTCGCCTGGGCGCTGCGTACCAACGTCCGCCTGAACAACGCTCGCCTCTACATCGCCAACGAGAATGAGATCAAGCTCACGCGCCAGTCGAAGAAGTTCGCAAAGGTGAACGCCTTCGGCTACGCCGCACTCGCCAGCTATCTCGCCGGAGACGATGCGGCTGCTGCAGGCGCTTCGTCCGACACCGCCGCGCTCAGCGCCTTCCGCGACGCTCTGAAAGCCGAAGAAAAACTCCTCATCCTGCTCAGCGTCGATCTGCGCGGCGAGACGCTCGCAGCCTTCATCAAGCTCGGCCTCACCCACGCCGACGTGAAGTTCGCCCTGCTCTCCGATTACGTGAACTCGCGCGGCGCGGCGGACATGGGTCTATTGCCCGACCTGCTCCCCGGCTACACACCCGTTACGCAGGCCGGTGCCTTCGCAACCGAGTACGGTGCTGCGCTTCCTGGCGAACCCGGCAAAGACATGCTCGAAATATTCGACGCGGCCAACATGGGCGAGCTCTCCGCGCTCTATATCGTCGGCGCCAACCCTGTCGCGCGCTACGGCATTGACTCCGTCACGCTGAAGAGCACCTTTGTCGTCGTGCAGGACATGTTCCTGACCGAAACAGCCGCAATTGCCGACGTTGTGCTGCCCTCCGCGAACCTCTACGAGAAGACCGGCTCCGTCACCAACAGCTACGGCGATCTGCAGCGCGTGAACAAGGCAGCCGACCGCGCCGGCGTCCGCACCGACTTCGAGCTCATCGTGCGCATCGCAGACAAAATGGGCGCGAACGTCCGCAAGCTCGTCCCCTTCGGCAGCGGCACCCGCGGCGACATGGGCCAGACGCGTGGCGCACAATCCGGCGAGGCCGACCGCCATGCAGTTTGGCTCAGCGCAAATAACCTGGAGCCGCGCCTCAGCCCCTTCGATACCAACGCCATCATGGACGAGATGCAGCGGCTTGTCCCCGGCTATAGCTTCCTGCGCCTGCAGTTGCTCTCCGGGAACGACCAGCATCTGCAGCCTTCCGATGGCTCTGGCCTTATACAGATAGCTACCCGCCGCGACCTGGTGCTGCCGTCGAACGATTCCCTCTTTACCTCCGGCACGCTCGGCCGTTACAGCGAGATGCTGACCACACTCAACGATAAATACCGCAACAAGCCCACCGAGATCGCGGCCGACTGATGAGCACACTGACCCCCATGCAGATATTCGTGCTGCTCAGCCTGATCAAGGTCGCGTTGGTGATCGCCATCATGCTCGGCGCGGTGACGTACACCGTTCTGCTGGAGCGCAAGGTCGTCGGCCGCATCCAGAACCGCTGGGGACCCAGCCGCGTCGGCCCCTTTGGCTTGCTACAGACAGCGATCGACGGCGCAAAACTCTTCCTCAAGGAAGACATGATCCCGTCCCACGTGAACCGCGCGCTCTATCTCGCCGCGCCGCTCATCGCGCTCGTCTGCGCTCTGCTTTCTATCGCTGTCGTGCCCTTCGGCGCGCCGCTCTTTATCCACGGCGTCAATCTCTTCCAGATCACCGATATTAATGTCGGCCTGCTCTTCATCCTTGGCGTCACCTCCATCGGCGTCTACGGCATTGCGCTTTCAGGCTGGGCGTCGAACAACAAGTATTCGCTGCTCGGCTCCGTTCGCGCCACGGCGCAGATGGTGAGTTACGAGCTTGCACTTGGGCTCTCGCTCGTCGGCGTGGTGCTGCGTGCGCGTTCACTCAGCCTGCGCGAGATCGTCGCCAGCCAGTCCGCGCACGGCGCATTATCCTGGAATGCGTTCGGCGGATTTCAGTTCATCGCCTTCTTCGTCTACCTCATCGCGGCCTATGCGGAGACGAACCGCTCGCCCTTCGACCTCGTCGAAGCGGAGAGCGAACTCACCGGCGGCTATCACACCGAATACAGCTCGGTGAAGTTCGCCATGTTCTTCATGGCCGAGTACGCCAACATGATCACCGTCAGCTGCGTCGCCTCGCTGCTCTTCTTCGGCGGAGCGTCCAGCCCCTTCGGCCATCTCTTCCCGGTCTTCGGTGGACGCATTGTTCAAGCCGCGCTGCCCGTCTTCTGGTTCGTCAGCAAAGTATTTTTCTTTCTTTTTTTATATATATGGGTGCGCGGCACGCTGCCTCGCTTCCGCTATGACCAACTCATGGCCTTCGGCTGGAAGTTTCTCCTGCCCATCGCCATGGCAAATATTTTGATCACTAGCCTTGTTTATGCGTTTCACGGATAAAAATCACTTGCAACAAAAGCACTTAGTTTCTAAAAATTTATGCAACTAGCGTTTTTCTTCATCTTCGCGGGATTGGCAGTCGCAGGGGCCTTGAGCTTCCTGCTGCAGCGCCATCCCATCAACAGCGCACTCTCTCTGGTGGTGGTGATGCTCTCGCTCGCCGTCCTCTACTGGTCGCTCGGCGCGGAGTTTCTCGCTGCCGCGCAGGTCATCGTCTACTCCGGTGCGGTCATGGTGCTCTTCGTCTTCGTCATCATGCTGCTCAACGCCGGCGAAGAACTGCGCACGCGCGGCAGCAAGGCCGCCTACATCGCCGGTTTTCCCGGTGCGGCGGCGATCTTCTGCCTGCTCACCTTCGTCTTCATCTCCCACAAGACACCACTCGGCTACGCGCATCCCGGCGTTCTGAACGCAGCCGCCGGCGAAGGCTCCTCGAACATCGCGCAGATCAGCACCCTGCTCTTCCGCGACCTGCTGCTGCCGTTTGAAGTCACTTCCATTCTGATCCTTGTCGCAATTCTCGGCGCTGTCGTCCTCGCGCGGAAGGAGCAGTAGCCAATGGTGCCAATCAGCTACTACCTCGTCCTCGCCGCCATCTTGTTCTCCATCGGCGTAGGCTCGTTCCTCATCAAGCGCAACGTCATCACCATCTTTATGTCCATCGAGCTGATGCTGAACGCCGTGAACCTCACCTTCGTCGCCTTTGCGCACATGTGGGGCAATCTCTCGGGACAGATATTCGTCTTCTTCGTGATGGTCGTCGCCGCGGCGGAAGCTGCCGTCGGTCTCGCCATTATCATCTCCATCTTCCGCACGCGCGAGACACTGAGCGTGGACCAGGTGAACCTGCTCAAACTATGACTCCCATGTCCCCACATCTGCTCTGGCTCATCCCGCTGCTGCCCTTCGCCGGGTTCCTGGCCAATGGTCTGCTCGGCCGCAAGCTGCCCAGGTCGGCCGTCTCCGGGATCGCTCTGCTCTGCACCGCGCTCCCGCTGGCACTCGTCGCGTGGCTCGTCGCCACCTTCCACGCCGAGCATCTGCTTTCGCTGATGACGGGCCATCACGCGTGGATCGAGATCAGCGGCTTCCAGGTGCCGTACTCGCTCGCCGTCGATCATCTCACCCTGGTGATGCTCACGGTGGTGACTGGCGTCGGCTTCCTCATCCACGTCTACTCCGCCGGCTACATGGCGCACGAAGAGGGCTACTGGCGTTTCTTTGCCTACCTCAACCTCTTCATGTTCTTCATGTTGACGCTGGTGCTCGCCGCGAACTTCCTTCTGCTCTTCGTCGGCTGGGAAGGCGTCGGCCTCGCGTCGTATCTGCTCATCGGCTTCTACTTCACCAAAGACGCCGCCGCCAACGCCGGCAAAAAAGCATTCATCGTGAACCGCATCGGCGACTTCGGCTTCCTGCTCGCGATGTTCCTGCTCATATCGCACTTCGGCAGCCTGAGCTTCGCCAGCGTCTTCGCGCAGGTCAGCATGCACCCGGCGCTGCAGGGCGGCTTTCTTACCGCGATTGCGCTATTCCTCGTTCTCGGCGCGACCGGCAAGTCCGCGCAGATCCCGCTCTACATCTGGCTGCCCGACGCCATGGAAGGCCCAACGCCCGTCTCTGCGCTCATCCACGCGGCCACCATGGTCACGGCCGGCATCTACATGGTCGCGCGCTGTCACGTGATCTTTGACCAGTCCCCCTTTGCGCTCGGCGTAGTCGCCATCATTGGCGCGGCCACCGCCATCTTCGCCGCCAGCATCGGTATCGTCCAGACGGACATCAAGCGCGTCCTCGCCTACTCCACCGTCTCGCAGCTCGGCTACATGTTCCTCGCCTGCGGAGTCGCCGCCTACTCCGCCGCGATCTTCCATCTCGTCACCCACGCCTTCTTCAAGGCGCTGCTCTTCCTCGCCGCAGGCTCCGTCATCCACGCGCTCGGCGGCGAGCAGGACATGCGCCGCATGGGCGGCCTGCGCCACCGCATCCCCGTCACCTTCTGGACGATGACGGCCGGCGTCTTCGCCATCGCCGGCTTCCCGCCGCTCTCCGGCTTCTTCTCGAAAGACGAGATACTCTATCAGGCGTTCGCCTCGCCAAACCCACTCGGCAAGCTGCTCTGGGCCGTCGGCCTGCTTACGGCGCTGATGACCTCGTTCTATATGTTCCGCCTCTGGTACCTCACCTTTTTCGGCGCACAGCGCTTTGAAGAGCACGCCGCAGGCCACACGCATGAGGCCGGGCATGATGATGCCCACGCTGCGCACTCGCACGGCGTGCATGAGTCGCCGTGGAGCATGCTCGCCCCGCTCGTTATCTTGGCTCTGCTTGCCATAGCAGGTGGCTGGATTGGCATTCCGAAGGCGCTCGGCGGCAGCAACCACTTCGAACACTTCCTCGACCCCGTCTTCGCCCGCGCGGCAGAGCCGCTCAGCACAGTGCCGGTGAGCTATACGCTCGAGCGCATCCTCGCCTGCATCTCCGTGCTCGCCGCAGTGCTCGGTCTCTTCTTAGCCGACTACTTCTACCGCCGCCGCCCGGACGCCGCCGCAAAACTCTCGCGCAGCTTCAGCGGTCTGCACACCACGCTCCTGCACAAGTACTGGGTGGATGAGATCTACGCCAAGATCATCGTGATGCCGCTGATGATGCTCTCGCGTTACGTGCTCTTCTACGTCGTCGACAAAGGCGTAGTCGAAGGCTCCGCCGCGACGGCCGCCGCCGGCACGCGCGGTCTGGGCAGCGTTCTCCGCCGCATGCAATCGGGCAACATCCGTTCCTACGCCGGCTGGCTGGCGGTAGGTGCGGCGCTACTTCTGGCCGTCACCATCTTCGGCCGCGCAATTCTGGTGAGGTTTTAGCAGCGCATGATGCAAATGAACTCAATGATTTTGACGCTCATCCTCTTCGTCCCGCTCGCGGGCGCGGTGGTGCTTGCGCTCCTGCCCGACCGTGGCAAGACCATGCAGTGGGGCGCGCTCGCCGTTACGCTGCTCACCCTCCTGCTCACGCTGCACCTGCCCTACTGGTACAACTACACCGCCGGCGGCATGCAGTTCGTGAGCAACCACCAATGGCTCGCCGCCCCCGCCATCCGTTACCACATCGGCGTAGACGGACTCTCCATGTGGCTTATCGTCCTTACCGGCGTCCTCGCGCCGCTCGGCGTACTCGCCTCGTGGAAGGCCATCGACACCCGCAGCAAAGAGTTCTACGTCCTCTTCCTCGTCCAGCAGACGGCGATGCTCGGCGTCTTCGCCGCGCTCGACCTCTTCCTCTACTACGGCTTCTGGGAGCTCTCGCTGGTTCCCATGACGCTGCTGATCGCCGTCTTCGGCCGCACCGAAAACCGCCGCCGCGCCGCGATGAAGTACTTCCTCTACACCTTCCTCACCTCCGCGCTTCTGCTCGTCGCGATCCTCTGGCTCTACAGCCGCACCGGCAGCTTCGACTTCACCGTACTCTCGCAACTCGCCGCCGCGCACCAGATATCGCCCTCGTCGCAGGCGCTCTGGATCGCCTCGCTGGCCTTCCTGCTCGCCTTTGCGACCAAGGTCCCTGTCTTCCCGCTGCACGGCTGGCTCTCCGACGCGATCTCCGAAGCGCCCACCGCCGCCGCCATGGTCCTCGCCGGCAAACTCGGCCTGTACAGCATCCTGCGCTTCTCCCTCGGCATCTTCCCCGCCGAGTCGCACCGCATCGCCCCGCTCATGATCGCCCTCGGAGCCATCGGCGTCCTCTACGGCTCCTCCATCGCTCTCGTGCAGACCGATTTGAAACGTCTCGCCGCCTACTCCACGCTCGGCCATCTCAGCTTCTGCGTCCTCGGCATCTTCAGCTTCACCATCGCCGGTCTCGACGGTGGCATCTACCAGATCCTTAACCACGGCATCTCCGGCGGCGCGATCCTGATGCTGATGGGCATGCTCTACGAGCGCTACCGCACCTACGACATGCGCGACCTCGGCGGCATCGCGCAGAAGATGCCCTGGATGGTGACGCTCTTCGTCATCACCACGCTCTCGCTCATCGGCCTGCCCATGTTCAACGGCTTCGTCGGCGAGTTCCTCATCCTCAGCGGCACCTTCCCCGCGCATGAGCGCTGGACCGCCGCCGCCACGCTTGGCGTCATCCTCGGTGCGGCGTATATGCTCTGGATGGTCCAGCGCGTCTTCTACGGCAATCTCGGCCCCAAGCCTAAGGCGCTCGCCTCCGGCATCGTTCTGCCCGACCTCGGAGTACGTGAGCAGATGTCCCTCTGGCCCATGGCCGCGCTCATGCTGCTGATGGGCATCGCATCGCCGTTCTGGATGCGCGCCATTGACCTGAGCGGCACAGTGCTCGCCGGCAAGCCCGCCGCAGCCGCCGCGCCGCGCGTGGTCGTCCTCAGCTCCGCCACCTTCGCCGCACCCGACGCCGACACAATGAAGGGAGGCAAGTAAGCATGAACCTCCTTCGCCTCCTGCCTGAAGTCATTCTCACCCTCACCGGCGTCCTCGTCATGCTGGCCGAGCCTCTGCTTGCCCCCGGCAAGAGCCGCAAGCCCCTCGGCTGGTTCGCCATCTCCGGTACGCTCTACGCAGCCGTAGCCAGCATGTGTCAGCTCCACCAGCCAGTCGGCACCGCCTTTTACGGTATGGTGCAGGTAGACGCCTTCAGCGTCTTCTTCCACCTGCTCATCTGCTCCGTCGTTCTGGTCACGCTGCTCTCGTCGCTGGACTACTTTGAAGGCTTCGCCACCCACGCCGGCGAGTACTTCGCTCTCGTTCTCTTCGCCGCCACCGGCATGATGCTGATGACCTGCTCCGTCGAGCTCCTGATGGTCTTCATCGGCCTCGAGATCTCGTCCATCGCGACGTACATCATGGCCGGCTTCCGCAAAGGCAAAGGCGCCAGTGCCGAATCCGCCTTGAAATACTTTCTGCTCGGCTCCTTTGCCACCGCGTTCTTCCTCTACGGTGTTGCACTCATCTTCGGAGCCACCGGCAGCACTAGCTTCTCCGGCATAGCCGCCGGTATTCCCAACTCGCAGACGCCGCTGCTCGTCGTCGCATCGCTCGGCATGGTCCTCGTCGGCCTTGGCTTCAAAGTCTCCGCCGCGCCCTTCCATGTCTGGACACCCGATGTCTACCAGGGCGCCCCCTCGCCCGTCGTCGGCCTCATGTCCACCGCGCCCAAGGCCGCCGCCTTCGCCGTGTTGCTGCGCGTCACCTACATGGCCTTCCCCACATTGCAGCACCGTTGGGCCATCCTCATCTGGGTTCTGGCAGTCCTGTCGATGTTCACCGGCAATCTCTGCGCCCTGCTCCAGCGCGACGCCAAGCGCATGCTCGCCTACTCGTCCATCGCGCATGCCGGCTACCTGCTCGTGGCTTTCACGGCACTCCGCGCGGACGGTATCGCCGCCGCCTGCTTCTACTCCGCCGCCTACGCCGCCATGAACGTCGGTGCCTTCGTCGTGCTCACGCAGGTCGCAGGCGTCGAAGAAAAACTCCGCAACCTCGAAGACTTCGCCGGTCTCGCCCAGCAGCGTCCCGTCCTCAGCGCCGCACTCGCCTTCTTTCTGCTTTCGATGATCGGCATCCCCTTCACCGCCGGCTTCTTCGGCAAGTTCTACGTCTTCAGTGCCGCATTGCACGCCGGCCATCTCTGGCTCGTCATCCTCGGTCTGCTCAACAGCGGCATCGCCTGCTACTACTACCTGCGCTTCCTGGTGAACATCTACTCCCCCGCGCCCGCATCCAAGGCAGAAGCTCTGCGCGGCAAGCCCGTCACCATCGCCACCGGCATCGCCCTCGCACTCTGCGTCGCGGCAACGCTGGCACTTGGTATCGTCCCGGGATGCGTTCTGCACCTCGCCGGGCGCGCCGCCGCAACATCCCTGCTCGCACGATAAAACTTAACAGTGATTACAGTGATTGAAAGGCGATGACGCTGATAAAGCAAAGCTTTTAGATCACTGAGATCAGTTTTTATCACTTTAATCACCGTTAAGTTATTCGGACAAACAAAAGCCCCCGCCGAAGCGAGGGCTTTTCTGTTGCTACGAAGAGCTTACTTAACTTTGATGAAGATGATCGCGAAGGTGAACAGAGCGAGCGACTCGATGAACGCCAGGCCAAGGATCAGGAAGACGAAGATTCCGGGGCGGGCGCCGGGGTTGCGTGCAAGAGCCTCGGTAGCAGAGGCGGTCGCCTTGCCCTGGCCCAGGCCGCAGAGGCCGGCTGCGATCGCCATCGAGAGACCGGCGGCGATCGGTACGAGGTTGACAGCCGACGAAGCGCTGCCATCGAACGCAAATGCTGGCGTAGCCAGAAAGAGCGCGGAGAGAGTCATGAACATGTATTGCAGCTTGCGCATTGTGTTGCTCCTTGTAGTTCTTGCTTCCAAAGGTTCCGTCAGTGGGTGGTTGAGGCTCACCGTGCTGGCCCCCTCACGCTGCCGGTTGTTGCTCCGCGGAGTGGAAGCATAGCCTCCGCGGAAAACTTGCGAAACTAAAACTCAATGGTCGTGCGATACCGCCAGCGAAACATAGATCATCGCCAGCAGCATGAATACATATGCCTGAATGATCGCCACAAAGGCATGCAGGCCGAGAAAGACCAGCGGCAGGCCCACCGGGATCAGCGAGAAGAAGACCAGTGTGAGCAGGTCACCGGCATACATGTTTGCGTAAAGACGAACCGTAAGCGACAGCACACGCGCGCAGTGCGAGATGATCTCGATGACGAGCATGAGCGGCGCAAGCCACCACACCGGCCCCAGGAACTGCTTGATGTAGCCCGCCTTGTTCGCCCGGATGCCGTGGTAGTGGTAGTAGACGAAGGTCACCAGCGCCAGGCCAAGCGGAACCACGGGGCTCGCCGTCGGCGATTCCAGCCCCGGTACCAGACCAAGCAGATTGCAGATCAGGATGAAGATGCCGATCACGGTCAGGTAGGCAACGAAGCGCTCATACCCATGCCCGATGATGGACTCAGCCTGCCCGGAGACGAACTCGTCGGCGATCTCAGCGATGTGCTGCACGCCACCCGGCGTCTCCACGCTCAGGCTCATGCGCACGGCGATAAAGAACGCCAGCAGCACGAAGAAGACGATCAATTCCATCGCGAACGCATTGGTGATGGGTGTCTGAGGATACGCAGGCGCAACATGCACCGCGGCCAGCAACCGGTCCACCGGCGCGGCGAAGTGCTTATTCAGGATTTCAGTCAACAGAAGCTGTTCAGGCATAACTCTCACTACAGGAAATTTTTCTCAGGCCGTACTCAAACAGTCCAGGCCCGCATCATGCGAAAGGCCTCTACCGAGAGCGCGAACACACCGGCCAGAAACCCTGCGCCAAGCGCGAAAGCTGAACCATCCAGAGTCTTTAGAGTAACATACAGCACCACCAACGCGATACCCGCATGCAGCACCAGCCCCAGAAAAACCGGCGTCAGCGAAGGCGACCGCCGCGGCACTCCATCTGACTGGTTCTGCGCATCCATCTGCCGCATCACCACCGTCATCAGCCGCAACCCCTGCCACAAGCTGCTGCCGGAGATCACGCCGCCCACCAGCAGATATACCGCCGAAGGCCAGCCCATCTTCCACCACACCAGCGGAATACCCACCGCAAGCAGGATCGCCGTTAGCCGTATGGCCCGCAGCACCGTCCGCCGGAAGTCGTCGTCCGTCAGCCCTGCGATCTCGCTCATTTCGCGTCCTTCATATACCGGCTTGCCACCCGGAATATCTGCACAAACCCCGCCACCGCGCCCACCAGGATGCCAGCTACATAAATCCAGTCCGTGTGCAGCCAGCGGTCCAGCACCGACCCCAGCAGCCAGCCGATAACGCACGCCGCCGGCATGATGATGGCCAGCTGGATCATCGACTCCGCCTTGGCAAAGTCCTTCAGCCCGCTGTTGTTGTCGTCTGCCATGGTCCTTCTTTGATCTTCGCCGTGCGCGCAGCATCAGCACCAACTATAAACGCATCAACCGTTATACTGAACATTCATAGAATCATCTGCAAAGGAAACGCCCTTGTTCGAATCCGATTTTGAGGAACGCCTCTACAACGAGCGCCTCGACAAGATTAAAAAGATCGCCGAGCTCGGCCAGGCCGCCTATCCCAACAGCTACGCCTGCTCGCACACCATCCCCGAGATTCGCGCGGCGTACGACGCGCTGACCACGGAAGAGCTCGAGACCGCGCCCATCAACGTCAGCATCGCCGGCCGCCTCATGGCCATCCGCGCCCAGGGTAAAGCAGGATTCGCGCAGTTACAGCAAAACGGGGCACGCCTGCAGATCTACGTTCGTCTCGATGCAGTCGGCGAGCAGGGCTTCGCGCTCTACAAGCTGCTCGACCTCGGCGACCACATCGGCGTCACCGGCCATCTCTTCCGCACACGCACCGGCGAACTCAGCATCCACGTCACCGCCATCACCTTCCTAACGAAGGCCATGTACGCCCTGCCGGACAAGTACCACGGCCTCGCCGACGTGGAGCTGCGCTACCGCCAGCGCTACGTTGACCTCTTCATGAACACCGGGCATTCGGTCAAAAATGAAGACGGCAGTGAGAGCGCATCGCAGAACGTCCGCGAAGTCTTCGTCAAGCGCGCGAAGATCATGAAGGCGCTGCGCAACTTCTTTGATAGCCGCGGCTACATCGAAGTCGAAACCCCCATGATGCAGTCCATCGCCGGCGGTGCCGCTGCACGCCCCTTCACCACCCACCACAACGCGCTCGACCTGCCGCTCTTCCTGCGCATCGCGCCGGAGCTGTATCTCAAGCGCCTCGTCGTCGGCGGCATGGACCGCGTCTACGAGATCAACCGCAACTTCCGCAACGAAGGCGTCAGCACCCAGCACAACCCCGAGTTCACCATGCTGGAGTTCTACCAGGCCTACGCCAACTACCACGACCTCATGCAGCTCACGGAAGAGATTATTGTCTTCGTTGCGAAGGAAGTGAATGGCACGACGCTGACTGAATTCAATGGCGTGGAGATTGATCTTGGCAAGTGGACGAAACTGTCGATGCGCGAGGCGATCATCAAGTTTTGGCCGAAGAGTTTGTCTACCCAAATAACTCTCTGGGATTTGGACGATAAAGAAAAAGGAGCGCACTTTGTTCAAAAGGTAGAAGACGAGCTCAATAGTGCAGTTTTTGCGGGTATTGATATGGAGGTCGACGGTTACAGCACAAAGGAACTCCGCGAGCGCGTGACCCTCTTATGGTCTTCAGCACACGGGAAGGCCATCGCATATCTTTTTGAGTTTCTCGCCGAACCTCACCTCATCCAGCCCACCATCATCTACGACTTCCCTCTAGCCGTCTCGCCGCTCTCCAAAATCAAGCCCGACGAGCCCGAGTGGGTGGAGCGCTTCGAGTTCTACATCGGCGGCTTCGAGGTCGGCAACGCCTTCTCCGAGTTGAACGACCCCGAAGACCAGCGCCGCCGCTTCGAAGACCAGCTCGCGCAAAAAGCCGCCGGCGACGACGAAGCCCAGCCCATGGACGAGGACTACGTGCGCGCCCTCGGCTACGGCCTGCCGCCCACCGCCGGCGAAGGCATCGGCATCGACCGCCTCACCATGATCCTCACCGGCTCCAGATCCATCCGCGACGTCATCCTCTTCCCGCTCATGCGCCCGCAGGCGAAGCCGGAAGATCCACCGTCAGAGACCGTCAAAAAACCGTCCTAATCACCGTCAATTTACCGTGCCAGCAACGGTGTGGGTGCCCCACATCTCGCCTTGAGATGTGGGTTCGCAGGATGTTAATTGCGGAAATAAGACTCCAGCGCTTCTACCAGCCCCGGAATCGTCGCTTCCTTCGCCTCCACCGTCGGCTCCCACCCCAACTGCCGCATCGTCGCCGTGGTCACCGGCCCGATCGAAGCCAGCACTGTTTCCCGAGGCACTATTACACCCGCCGCCAATAGCAGAGCATGTGCATTTCGAGCGATGGATGAACTTGTAAATGTAATTACCTCAGGAATAAAGGCTTCC
>Ga0302314_10006319_pt1 | contig 21500 bp, 16 predicted proteins | sample III_Palsa_N2_3_FD_200533 | JGI IMG/M metagenome (GOLD analysis project Ga0302314, IMG submission 200533) | Peat permafrost microbial communities from Stordalen Mire near Abisko, Sweden - III_Palsa_N2_3 | ecosystem: Environmental > Terrestrial > Soil > Palsa > Peat permafrost | place: Sweden...
AAAACCCCGGCCCGGATAGCCCTTAAACGGCGTGCTAGGATATTTCGCGCCCGCCAAAAGAAGCACAAGAGCTTGAGCGTACTAGCCTCGATCCTCGCCTTCACGACCCTGGGCGGCATTGCCAGCGCCGCCGTTGCCGGCGCCGTGCTCCTCTTGCCGGCGCCGACCCGCAGCCGCTTCCTGCCGCACCTCGTGAGCTTCGCAACCGGGGCGCTTCTGGGGGCGGCGCTCCTCGGGCTTCTGCCGGAGGCCCTCCAGCGCGCCGGCCCCGCGCACGGGGAGGCGGTCGGGCTTGCGGTCACCGCAGGCATCCTCCTCTTCTTCATCCTCGAGAAGCTCATGCTGTGGCGGCACTCGCACGAGGGCGAGTTTCACGACCACGACACGCTGCAGCTGCACCGCGACAAGGCCTCGGCCATGGTGGTGCTCCTGGGCGACGGCATTCACAACGCGCTCGACGGCGTACTGATCGCGGCGGCCTTCATGACGAGCAGCCAGCTGGGTGTGGTTACTGGCATTGCCGTCATCGTGCACGAGATCCCGCAGGAGGTCGGAAGCTTCGCGGTGCTCCTGAATTCGGGGATGTCGCGTGGACGTGCGCTCTTGTTAAATCTGCTCTCGAGCCTTACATCCATCCTGGGCGGCATCCTGGCGTACTTCGCTCTCGGCGAGGCGTTGGGCGTGCTGCCGTACGCCGTCGCCATCGCGGCGGCAAGCCTCCTCTACGTGGCCATGGCGGATCTCATTCCCGGCTTGCACCGCCGCGCCGAGGTGGAAGCGAGCGTGGCCCAGGTGCTGCTCATCAGCTTGGGCATCGGGCTCATCGCCTGGATCGGACGCGATTGAAGAACCGAGGTATCACATGCGACAGGACAAGCTCACGGCTAAATTCCAGGCGGCGCTCGCCGATGCGCAGTCGCTGGCGCTGGGGCGCGACCATCAGATTCTCGAGCCTGCCCATGTGATGCTCGCGCTCCTCGACAGCAGCGGCGGCACCGTGCGGCCGCTCTTGATGAAGGCGGGCGCGGACGTCAACAAGCTGCGCTCGGAGCTCGGCTCGCTCCTCGACAAGCTGCCCAAGGTCGAGGGCACGCCGGGGGACATCCATGTCTCGAACGACCTGACGCGGCTCCTGAACATCACCGACAAGCTTGCGCAGAAGCGCGGTGATCAGTACATCTCGAGCGAGCTCTTCGTGCTCGCCGCCTTCGAGGACAAGGGCTCTCTCGCGCGCATCTTGAAGGACTGCGGCGTGGTGCGCGGCGCGGTCGAGAAGGCGATCGACGAAGTGCGCGGCGGGGAGAGCGTCTCCGACCCCAACGCCGAGGAGCAGCGCGGGGCGCTTGACAAATACACCGTCGATCTCACGGCGCGCGCGGCCTCCGGGAAGCTTGATCCGGTGATCGGGCGCGACGAGGAGATCCGCCGCACCATCCAGGTTCTGGCGCGGCGTACCAAGAACAATCCCGTGCTGATTGGCGAGCCGGGCGTCGGCAAGACCGCGATCGTCGAGGGCCTCGCGCAGCGCATCACCAATGGCGAGGTGCCCGATGGGCTTAAGAACAAGCGCATCCTCGCGCTCGACATGGGCTCGCTCATCGCCGGCGCCAAGTTCCGCGGCGAATTTGAGGAGCGCCTGAAGGGCGTTCTCAATGATCTTGCGAAGCAGGAAGGCCAGATCATCCTCTTCATTGACGAGCTGCACACCGTCGTCGGCGCGGGCAAGGCGGAAGGCGCGATGGACGCGGGCAACATGCTGAAGCCTGCGCTCGCGCGCGGCGAGCTGCACTGCGTGGGCGCGACGACGCTCGATGAGTACCGCAAGTACATCGAGAAGGACGCGGCGCTCGAGCGGCGCTTTCAGAAGGTGCTCGTCGATGAGCCAACGGTGGAGGACACCATCGCCATCCTGCGCGGCCTCAAAGAGCGCTACGAGGTGCACCACAAGGTCGAGATCACCGATCCTGCGATCGTCGCCGCGGCGACGCTCTCGCAGCGCTACATCGCCGACCGCCAGCTGCCGGACAAGGCCATCGACCTCATCGATGAGGCGGCGGCGCGCATCCGCATGGAAATCGATTCCAAGCCCGAGGCGCTCGATCGGCTCGAGCGGCGCATCATCCAGCTCAAAATCGAGCAGGAGGCGCTGAAGAAGGAGCACGACGAGGCATCGCGCAAGCGCCTGAAGAGTCTCGAGGGCTCCTTGCATGCCCTCGAGCGCGAGTATGCGGATCTGGAGGAGGTGTGGAAGTCCGAGAAGGCATCTTTGCAGGGCGCCGCGCACATCCGCGAAGAGCTCGAGCGCGTGCGTATCGAGCTTGACACCGCGCGGCGCGCGGGAGATCTCGGCCGCATGGCGGAGCTGCAGTACGGCCGCATCCCCGAGCTTGAGAAGAGGCTCGCAGATGCGGTCGCGGCCGAGCGGAAGGAGAGCCCGCGGCTGGTGCGCAACCAGGTCACCGAGGAGGAAATCGCCGAGGTCGTCTCCAAATGGACCGGCATCCCGGTATCCAAGATGCTCGAGGGGGAAAAGGACAAGCTCCTGCGCATGGAGGAGGCGCTCGCGCGGCGCGTCGTCGGGCAGGAGGAGGCGGTGCGCATCGTCGCAAATGCCATCCGGCGCTCACGCGCAGGGCTCTCGGATCCGCGCCGTCCGAACGGCTCTTTCCTGTTTCTCGGGCCCACGGGCGTAGGCAAGACCGAACTTGCCAAGGCGCTCGCCGAGTTCCTCTTCGACACCGAGGACGCCATGGTGCGCATCGACATGTCGGAGTTCATGGAGAAGCATTCGGTGGCGCGCCTGATCGGCGCCCCTCCGGGCTATGTGGGCTACGAGGAGGGCGGCTATCTCACCGAGGCGGTGCGCCGCCGTCCCTATGCCGTGATACTCCTCGATGAGATCGAGAAGGCCCATCAGGATGTATTCAACGTGCTCTTGCAGGTGCTCGATGACGGCCGCCTCACCGACGGCCAGGGGCGTACCGTCGACTTTCGCAACACCGTCATCATCATGACCTCGAACTTAGGCTCGCAGGTGATTCTGGAATACGCCGGCGAAGGCAACTACCAGCGCATGAAAAGCGCGGTGATGGAAATCGTGCAGAAGCACTTCCGCCCCGAGTTCGTGAACCGCATCGACGATATCGTGGTATTCCACCCGCTCGGCACGCCGCAGATCCGGGCCATCGTCGACATCCAGCTGGGCTACCTGCGTGCGCGGCTGCAGGAGCGCGACATGGGCCTGGAGCTCGATGACAAGGCGCGCGACCTCATCGGCGAGGCTGGCTTTGACCCGGTGTACGGCGCGCGGCCGCTGAAGCGCGCCATCCAGCAGCAGATCGAGAACCCGCTCGCGCAGCGCATCCTCAAAGGTGAGTTCCTGCCGGGGAGCCGCATCCGCGCCACCGTGCGCGACGGGGCGCTCGTGTTCAAGCAAGTGACTGCGTGAGCCGCGCTCGATTAGCTTAAGCTGCGTTCACAAGAGTGGAGGAACCATGCCGTTTTACGAGTACGAATGCGCAAACTGCAAGTTCTACAAAGAAGTCATGCAGAAGGTGTCCGATGCACCGCTGAAAAAATGTCCATCGTGCGGCAAGAACGCGCTGAAGAAGCTCGTATCGGCGCCGGTGTTTCGCCTGAAGGGAGCGGGCTGGTACGAGACGGACTTCAAGTCCGACAAGGAGCAGAAGCGCAATCTCGCCGAGAAGGAGCCCGAGCCTGAGAAGGTGAAGGCTGCGGACTCGAAGGACGCGACTGCCGATGCGAAGCCTGCGGAGAAGGCGGCCGACAAGGCCGGCGACAAGGCGAGCGACAAGGGCGCCGAGGGCAAGGCCGCGGATGCGAAAGCTGCGAAGGACAAGCCCGCGGCCGAGAGCAAACCCGCATCCCAAGGTGCGCGCTCGCGCGTAAGCGCACGCAAGAGCTCGGCCCGGGCCGCCCCGAAATCGCGGCCCAAGGCCAAACCCGTGAGGCGGAAGCGCAGATGACGGCGGCAGTGTCGCGCCCGCGCAGTCTGCGGCGCTACCTGGTTGCGGGCATCCTCGTATGGCTGCCGATTCTGGCGGTGGTCTGGGTGATCCGCTTCCTCGTGCAGCTCACGGATCAGACGTTGCTGCTCCTGCCGCAGTCCTACCGCCCCGAGGCGCTCATTGGCTTCGCTCTGCCGGGCCTGGGCGCTCTCTTGGCCTTTGTCATCCTGCTCGTGACGGGACTCCTCGTCACCAATCTCATCGGGCGGCAGCTTGTGGGGTATTGGGAGGAGCTCCTGCAGAGAATCCCGCTCGTGCGCTCGATCTACAGCAGCGTCAAGGGCCTCGCCGAGAGCGCCTTCTCGCAGGACAGCGCCTTTCGCAAGGTGGTACTCATTCCTTATCCGCGCGCGGGAGTGTGGAGCATCGGCTTTCTCACCACCGAAAACCTCGGCGAGATCAGCGCCAGGACCGGCGTGCCCTGCGTGTGCGTGTTCATTCCCGCCACTCCGAACCCAACTTCCGGCTTCATCGTCATCGTGCCGCGCGCGGAGGTGATCGAGCTGTCGATGAGTGCCGATGCCGCCATGAAAATGATCGTCACCCTGGGCGTCGTTGCGCCGCCGGCCACCCGCCATGCGTAGCCACTACTGCGGACAGGTCGGCGCGGCTCTTACGGACCAGGAGGTGGAGGTCGCCGGCTGGGTGCATCGACGCCGCGATCATGGCGGCGTCATCTTCGTCGATCTGCGCGACCGCGAGGGCCTGCTGCAGGTGGTGTTCGATCCGGATGAGGCCGCCGTGTTCGCCCAGGCCGAGCGCCTGCGCAATGAATTTGTCATCCGCGTCAAAGGGCGCGTGCGCGCGCGTCCGGCCGGCACCGCCAATACCCACCTCGCATCGGGCGCCGTCGAGCTCCTCGCGAGGGAAATGGAGATTCTGAATCGCAGCGAGCCTTTGCCCTTTCAGCTCGATGAGACGGTGAACGAGGAGCTGCGTCTCAAATACCGCTACCTCGATCTGCGCCGCGAGATCATGAGTCAGCGCCTGCGGCTGCGCCACGGCATCACGCGCGCCATGCGCAGCTTTCTCGATGCGCACGGCTTCATTGATCTTGAGACACCCATGCTCACCAAGGCGACCCCGGAGGGCGCGCGCGACTACCTCGTGCCGAGCCGCACTCATCCGGGCAAGTTCTTCGCGCTGCCGCAGTCGCCGCAGATCTTCAAGCAGCTGCTCATGATCGCAGGCTTCGACCGCTACTATCAGATCGTGCGCTGCTTCCGCGACGAGGACCTGCGCGCCGACCGCCAGCCCGAATTCACCCAGCTCGATGTCGAGACCTCGTTTCTCTCGCAAGCGGCCATCATGGATCTCATGGAGGCTCTGGTGCGGCACCTCTTCAAAGAAGTGCTCAAAGTCTCGCTGCCGGAGCCGTTTCCGCGCCTCTCGTACGCCGAGGCGCTGCAGCGCTACGGCTCGGACAAGCCGGATCTGCGCGTGCCGCTCGAGCTTGCCGACGTGGGCGATCTTCTTAAAGACTGCGACTTCAAGGTCTTTGCGGGACCTGCGAGCGATGCGCAAGGGCGCGTGGCGGCTCTGTGCGTCCCCGGCGGCGCCGCGCTCTCGCGCAAGCAGATCGACGACTACACGGCGCATGTGGCGCGCTACGGGGCGAAGGGCCTTGCGTATCTCAAGGTCAACGAGCGCAGCAAAGGCCGCGAGGGCCTGCAGTCGCCCATCACGAAGTTCCTGAGCGATGCGGCGCTTGCGGGCATCCTCGAACGCACGCAGGCGCGCGACAACGATCTCATCTTCTTTGGCGCGGATAAGGCGAAGGTTGTCAATGATGCGCTCGGTGCACTGCGGCTGAAGGTGGGCGAGGATCTGGGACTTGTGCGCCCGGGCTGGCAGCCGCTGTGGGTGGTCGATTTTCCGATGTTTGAATGGGATGAGGGCGCGCGGCGCTGGAGCGCGATGCATCATCCCTTCACATCGCCGCAGGACGATGACGCGGCGGCGTTGCGGGCATTTCCCGCCGGAGCCCTTGCGCGCGCCTACGACATGGTGCTGAACGGCTCGGAAATCGGCGGCGGCTCGGTGCGCATTCACCGCCAGGAGATGCAGTCCACGGTCTTTGAGCTCCTCGGCATTGACGCCGCCGAGGCGGCTTTGAAATTCGGTTTTCTGCTCGAGGCATTGAAGCTCGGCGCGCCGCCGCATGGCGGCATCGCCTTTGGCCTTGATCGCCTGGCGATGCTGATGGCGGGCGCGGACAGCATCCGCGAGGTCATCGCTTTTCCCAAGACGCAAACGGCGGCCGATCCGCTCACCGACGCCCCGACCGCGGTCAGCGAGGCACAGTTAAAGGAGCTGCACATCCGCGTTCGCCCGCCGGCGCAGTGAGGCGCGTTTGGTCGTCTTCCTGCACGGGCTGTGGCTGCACGGAGACGAGTCCGTCCTGCTGCGCCGCCGCCTGGAGCGCGCCTACGGCTTTGACGTGCACGTGTTCCGCTACCCGAGCGTCACGGCGACGATGGCCGAGGTGACCGCGCGCCTGCAGGCGTTCATAGCAGCGCATGCGCCGCGCGAGCTGCATCTCGTCGGACACAGCCTGGGCGGCCTCGTCGCGTATCGTTTTCTTGAGCGCTTCCCGGAAACTGCGCCGGGACGGGCGGTGTTTCTCGGCACGCCGGCGCTCTCGAGTCGCGCCGCAACGGACGTCGGTCGCGCGCGCTGGGCACGCGCGCTTCTCGGCCGCTGCATCGCCGAGGAATTATTGACCGCGCAGCGCCGCGTCTGGTCGGGCGCGCGCGACCTCGGCATCATCGCCGGCACGCGCGCTCTCGGGCTCGGGCAGCTCGTGGTGCGGTTCAACGAGCCGAGCGACGGCAGCGTGGCCGTGAGCGAAACCCGCCTGCCGGGCGCGACCGAGCACATCACGCTCCCCGTCAGTCACTTCGGCATGCTCCTCTCGGCGCGTGTCGCGCACGAGACGGGCAGCTTTCTCACCCACGGGCATTTCTCGCCGCGCGCCGCGCCCTAGCGCAGCTTCCCGAGAAGCGTACGCAGGCGATAGAGCGCCGCGTGCGCCTCGCGCGGCGAGAGCGCATCCGGATCCAGGGCCTCGACCTCGCGACGCAACTCCTCGGTGCGCGGATCAAGCGGCGCCGGCGGTATGAGTGGCAGCTCGCCCTGCAGCGACTCCTCTGCCGCTGCGCGGAGAATGGCGCGCGTGTCGCGCTCGGCCTCGAGCGTTTCCAGATAATGCCTTGCTGCGGCGATCACCGTGTGCGGCACGCCGGCAAGCTGCGCCACCTGCAGGCCGTAGCTGCGGTTCGCGGGGCCTTCCTTGACCGCGTGCATAAAAACGATGCCATCGCCATGCTCGGTTGCATCCAGGTGCACGTTGGCGCAGCCCTCGATTTCCTGCGCCAGCGTCGTCAGTTCGAAATAGTGCGTGGCGAAGAGCGTGAACGATGCCAGATGCGTTGCGATGTGGCGCGCAATCGCCCAGGCGAGCGAGAGCCCGTCGAAGGTGCTCGTGCCGCGGCCGATCTCATCCATGAGAATGAGACTCTTGGGACCTGCGTTGTGCAAGATATTTGCCGCTTCGGTCATCTCCACCATGAAAGTGGAGCGTCCGCCGGCGAGATCGTCCGCGGCGCCGATGCGCGTGAAGATGCGATCGAGCGGCCCGATGACCGCCTGCCTTGCAGGTACGAAGCTGCCCACATGCGCGAGCAGCACGATGAGCGCCACCTGGCGCATGTAGGTCGATTTGCCGCCCATGTTCGGGCCGGTGATGATGAGCATGCGCCGCCCGGCATCGAAACTGAGATCGTTCGGCACGAAGGCGTTCTCGCAGAAGCGCTCGACGACCGGATGACGGCCGCCCGCGATGCGTATCGCGGGCATATCCACAAGCTCCGGGCGCGTCCAGTCGAGGCTGACGGCGCGCTCCGCAAAGGCCGCGAGCGCGTCGAGCTCGGCAAGCGCGCCGGCGGTTTCCTGCAGCGGGCCCAGGTGCTCGATCAATAAGTCGAGCACGGCGTCGTAGAGCTCGCGTTCCCGGGCGAGCGCGCGCTCGCGGGCACTCAGCACTTTTTCCTCGAAGCTCTTGAGCTCCGGGGTGATGAAGCGCTCGGCGGATTTCACCGTCTGGCGCCGGAGGTAGTCCTTTGGAACGCGCTCGGCGTCGCGGCGCGCGACTTCGATGAAGAAGCCCTGCACGCGGTTGAAGCCGAGCTTCAACGTCGCGATTCCGGTGCGCCCGCGCTCGCGCTCTTCGAGCTCGAGCAGAAATTCGTCGGTATGGGTTGCGATGCGGCGCAGCTCATCAAGCGCGCTGTCATGGCCGCTCGCAATGACGTCGCCATCGCGCAAGAGCGTCGCCGGCTCCTCCGCAATGGCCGCGCGCAAAAGCGCAAGCATCTCCGCATGCACTCCGATGCGCTGCCGCAGCTGCGCAATGGGCGGCGCATCCACGGCGCCGGCGAGTTCGCGCAGCATCGGCAGTGCGCCGAGGGACGAGCGCAACTGCCCCAGGTCCCGGGGCCGCGCCGAGCGCAGCGCGACGCGCGCAAGAATGCGCTCGATGTCGCCGATGCCGCCGAGGTGCGAGCGCAGGCTCTCGTAATGCCTTCCATCGATGAGCGCCGCGACGGCTGCATGGCGGCTCTTGAGGAGAGCCTGATCGGTAAGCGGCCGATTGAGCCAGCGCCGCAGCTGGCGCGAACCCATGGTGGTCGCGCACTCATCAAGGAGAGCAAATAAGGTCGCCTCCGGGCGGCCGCTCAGGCTCACGTCCAACTCGAGATTGCGCCGCGTCGCCGCATCGAGGCTCAACGCTTGCGTGCGCTCCTCAACCGCGAGCGCCCGGATATGCGGCACCGCGGCCTTCTGAGTCTCGCGCACGTATTGCAGGAGCGCCCCTGCGGCACAGATGGCAAGCGGCAGCTCATCGGCGCCGAAGCCCTTGAGATCGAGCGTCCCCAGCTGATCCGTCAAGAGGCGCGAGGCGCTCGCGAGTTCAAAATGCCAGGGAGGGCGGCCCCGCACGACGCGCCCGTTGGGGCCAAGATCCTCGCCGGATTTTTGATCCGAGGTGAGAAGCTCTGCAGGCTTTAGACGTTCGAGCTCTGCCGCGAGTGCCAGTGCGCCGGCAGATTGCAGAACCGTGAGACGCCCGGCTGCGAGATCAAGCCACGCAAGGCCGAAACCCTCGGCGGGGGTGCCGTCGCGCGCAAGCGCCGCGATGAGCGTATCGCGGCGCGCGTCGAGGAGCGCCTCGTCGGTGACGGTCCCCGGAGTGATGACGCGAACGACCTGTCGGTCGAGAGGACCCTTGGTCTTGGCCGGGTCTCCCAGCTGCTCGCAGATCGCCACCGACTCGCCGCGCCGCACCAGCCGCGCAAGATAGGCCTCGGCCGCGTGTACCGGCACGCCCGCCATGGGAATCGGCTGACCTCCCGACTGGCCGCGCGCGGTAAGGGTGATATCCAGAAGCGTCGCGGCACGCCGCGCGTCATCAAAGAAAAGCTCGTAAAAGTCGCCCATCCGGTAGAAGAGGAGCGTGTCCGGGTGCTGGCTCTTGATGCGCAGGTACTGCTGCATCACCGGCGTGTGTTCTAAGTTCTTGTCGTTCAAGGTGTTTTCGGAGATTGGTTGTTGGCCCGAGACCGATTCCCTGGAATGGATGGGGCCTCGTCAATGAAAGTTTATTATGCGCAAATTCTAGTGACCGCACGGAACACATGTGCGCGCCACATCATAGAGAGCTGGCGCAGATCCTCCCTCAAGCCCACTCACGCCCCGAGCCTTGAGACATAGCACAGTGGCTGGCACCCGAGTGTTGTTTGCGGGAAGATATCCCGAAATTGGCGGGAAAACTTTCCCTAATGGGCCGCGGAAAGTTTCTCCGTCGGTAAAGCTGCCAGAGCCCTCAATGCCGGCTCGAGAGAGAGCAGAGCCGCATCGTAGCCAGCTACTGCGGGACGGGAGTGAGCATGTCACCGGCTGTGAATTTGGCGCTCGCCATATTGGGCGTGTGTCCTGTGCGGCGTGTGACCCCATGGAAATTCATCGCAAACGATGCGATCAGAGTATTGCGTGTCTTCGCCGAAGTCTTAGGTCTCATGCTGCTCGTGGCTTGCCAGGATGCCCCTCCTTATTTGCAGAGTCACCCCAGCTGGGAGATGTTTCCTCGCGCTAGCAGCCCGCCCCCGAACTGCCCCGGTCAATACCGCCTGACGGTCGAGAACTTTAACGGCGACTTCTTTTTGGGCTGCTGGGGCACCAAGACAGACTGATTTCGCTTACGAGCTGGGCCGCGTAAGCGTGACCCCCAATGAGGCTCGTTCTGCCATTGCATCCCGCGCTGGCGCAACGGGATGTTGCGACCCCGGGGCGAATTGCGCAATTCCACGGCGCCACTCGACGCCGACCGGCACGGTTGTGCGGCACTCGTCCGACGGCGCGATCTTGCGCCGCAAAAAAAGTACGTCGTCAGTTGAAGTTTATGCGCACGCCCGCCCAGATTGCCCGCGGCGCTGCCGGAGAGACCGCATTCTCATTGGTCCAATCATTGGGGTTGGGGCGGAAAGTACCGTTCGGGTTAAACGAATTGCTGGTCAGGAACCCCGCGGTGGCATAGTCCCTGTTCAAAACATTGGCGACGCGCGCGAAGACCTCGGCATTTTTCGTGACGTGATAGGTCCCTTGCAGATTGACCACCGCGTAGCCGGGAAGCCAGCCGGTGCCTAAGGGCGAGATGAATGCGCCCGCGGCGTTCGTGCCTCCGGCCTGATTGGCGTTGTTTTCGTCGCCGTGCAGGTAGGAGCCGGAGGCCAGGACCAGATTGCCACCGATGTCCAAGCGCTTGTTCACTTCGTAGTCAAGGACAAGCCGTCCCGTGTGCTGCGGAATGAGAGGAATCCGGTCTCCCGGGCGCACCACAATGTTGCCGTCAGCATCGGCGGTGCTGTTCGATGCCGCATTGACCACAAAGCTCGACTGGAAGGTCGCATCCACATAGCTATAGGTCAGACGCCACTTTAAGCCGCCTTGCTTGCCGCCGAGGGCCAAGTCCAGGCCCTGGCGGCGCGTCGCACCGACATTGTCGAAATAGCCGCTATTGGTGCTCGTGGCCACGAACTGGATGTCATTGGCATTGACGGTGTGGAACACATCCGCGCTCCACACCAGGCGCTGCTCGGGCAGGTTGCCCCGTACGCCCACTTCCACCGTGCGCGCGACCACCTGCTGCAGATTCGGGTCGCTGGCGAAATCGTTCGGCAGGCCACAGGGCGCCGCGGGATTGGAGCAGCCCAGTTCGATCACCGTCGGCGCCCGGCTCGCCTCGTTGTAGTCGGCATAGAAGGTCAGCTCATCGGTCGGCGTGACCGTGAATCCGAATGCCGGATTGACTCGGCTGAAGGTGTGATCACCGGCAAGAGTGCTCGGCGCATCGAATCCCGAGCCCACATCCCCGACATCGGTGTCGATGCTATAGCCGTTGAGCGTTTCGGTGTTGCTGTTGTAGCGCATGGATGCCGTGAAATGCAGCAGCTTGCTCGGCGAGACGGTATCGGTCAGATAGAGCCCAAAGATCTTGTTGCTGCCGCTCAACGAAATGACCGTTTCGTTGTCGAGGGGACTTGCGTAATAAATCAGGGAGTGATCGGGCGCGAGGTCTCCGTACTGAAACCTCTGCAGATACGAATCCCTCGAGTCCTCGTAGTCCGCGCCGAGTACGGCCTGATTTTTCCAGCCGAAGAGGTCCTGCGAGTCCGTCAGCTGTACGCCGACGCCTGCGGTACGCTGCAGCAAGCTCGACGTGGCGTTCTGGCCCGGGAAGCAATAGGCGATGGCGGCGCGATCTGACAGCGGCGCCGCGCAATCGATCGGTGGCCCGGGATTATCCTCGAGGTAACTGTCATTGATGTTGCCGTTGAGGCTGCCCGTGACGAGGTGGCGATAGTAGGCATTGGCGGACAGCAGCAGATTGTCGGTCAGGAACTGCGTGCCGGTGAGGTTCACGAAATTGAGAAGGTTCTGGGTGAAGTCCGGCGTGTAGGTGGCTGCGCGCCGGTAGGCGAGCATGCTAAGCGGCGTCGCACCGTCGCCGTACAGGTTGGTGTCCGCATAGGTATAGCTCAGGTCGACGTCCGTCTTGTCATTCTGCCAGCCGACCTTGCCGAATCCCTGATAGACCCTGGTGGCCGACATGTCGCGCCAGCCCGTCTCGTCGAAATAGCTCCCCGTGAGGAAGTAATCAAATGGGCCGGCCTCCCCGCCGCTCTCCCCTTCGAACGAGCGCCGCCCGAAAGAGCCGCCATAGGCTTCCAGCTGCGTGCCCGGATTGTCATGGCCGCTCTTGGTCTGCACCGACAGCGCTCCGCCGAGGGTATTGAGCCCGAACACCGGGTTCGAGCCGGACATGAGCGTCACGGTGGAAATTGCCGACTCCGGAATCAAGTCCCAGTTGACGGTGTCGCCGAAGGACTCGTTCACGCGCACGCCGTCGACATACACCGACAGCCCTTCGGGCGTTCCCAGGAGCGGCGAGGCGGTGAATCCGTGGTAATTGATGTCCAGCTGAAAGGGGTTATCCGCGCTCTCGCTCACGTTGATGCCACTGAAGTTATTGTTCAGGTAATCCGCCAGCTCCAGAGCCTGCTGTCGCTGCATGTCCTGGCTATCGCCGGTCTGCACATTGGAGGGTATTTCGTTCAAGGGCAGGCCGAGACCCGGCAGCGGCGCGTTACCGATGACCACGATCTGCTTAAGCTCCTGGGCGGTGGCCGGGTTGCTGAGCGCCGTGGGAGTGTCTGTGTCGGCGCTCCAGGCGGCACGCGGCAGCGTCCACGCCAGGACGCAAGCCAAGCAGCACAGAAGGGTTCGCACGCGCGCCATTCCACGATCTCCTTGTTATTTTCCCGCGGGGCGGGCGGATTTAGCCTCTTGGCGGGTCGGATGCATTGTCTGCCGGGAATTTATCCCATTGTGCTCGGGAAGAATTCCCGATTGGGATCAGGAAAACCTCTGGTCCACGCGCCCGGCGTATGCCCCGCGGAACGGCAGCTGTCCATGGAGCGCCGCAGGGGGGCTGGTCACAGTGCCAAGCTCGGCGGCGGGGGGCGGCAAGCCAGGAATAGCGCCCGGTGCGTCCCCCGTGATGCACATCCGCGCGCGAGTGCGGCTGGGCCAGCCGGGGGATGAGAATCGAGGCTCGAGGGTTTTTTGCAGTGCCCGCGCGCGCAATTCCTCAGCGCGTTCGGGTTTGCGGTAGGGTTGCCTCCATGACGCCGGACGCCGATCTTGAGTCTCTTGCCGCCCGCGTCGGAGAGCTACTCCGGACGAGGAGACTTCGTCTTGTCACCGCCGAATCCTGCACCGGTGGATTCGTTGCGAAGACGCTGACCGACATCGCTGGAAGCTCGCAGTGGTTTGACTGCGGCTACGTGACCTACTCGAACGCGGCCAAGACGCGCGACCTTGGTGTCGCGCCACGCACGCTCGTCGAACACGGCGCAGTGAGTGAGTCTGTCGTGCGCGAGATGGCGGCGGGCGCGCTTACCGTGTCGGGTGTCGACGTTGCCATTGCCGTAACCGGCATCGCCGGGCCCGATGGCGCAGCGCCCGGCAAACCCGTCGGCACCGTGTGGTTTAGCACCGCTGTGCGTCGCGAAGTAGAAGTCGAAGTCACCGCCGAGCGCGTACAGTTTACGGGCGATCGCCAGGCGATCCGCCGCAGCTCAGTCGAATACGCTTTGAAGCTCATCCTGAGTCTTAAGCTATGAGCGCATGCTGCGCGCGAAGTTTATACAGTACGCCCCGCGCCGCACTACTGTGCAGCGCTCAAATGCCTTGAATTAGTGGCGAAATGCAGCAACTTTGATATGCCCGCGGCGGCTTCGTTGTGGGATAATCGCCGACACAAAATCTGACAGGTGCAAAGATGGAAGAGAATCGCAAGAAAGCGCTCGCCGCAGCTCTCGGCCAGATCGAAAAACAGTTTGGCAAAGGCACTGTCATGCGCCTCGGCGAAACTCCGGCCTCCTGGGATGTGGAGACCGTGTCCACGGGCTCTTTGGGGCTCGACATCGCACTCGGCGTGGGCGGCCTGCCGCGCGGCCGCGTGACGGAAGTCTTTGGTCCCGAGGCTTCGGGGAAGACGACGCTCACCTTGCAGGTCATTGCCGAAGTGCAGCGCGCGGGCGGGGTTGCCGCCTTCGTCGATGCCGAGCACGCGCTCGATCCATCCTATGCGGGCAAGCTCGGCGTCAACGTCGATGATCTCCTGGTCTCGCAGCCGGACACTGGCGAGCAGGCGCTCGAAGTTACCGACATGCTGGTGCGCTCCGGCGCGGTTGACGTGGTGGTCATCGATTCGGTGGCAGCGCTCACGCCCAAAGCCGAAATCGAAGGGGAGATGGGCGATGTGCAGATGGGCCTGCACGCGCGGCTCATGTCGCAGGCGCTGCGCAAGCTCACGGGCAACATCAAACGCTCCAATACCATGGTGATCTTCATCAATCAGATCCGCATGAAGATCGGCGTCATGTTCGGCAGTCCCGAGACCACGACCGGCGGCAACGCGCTCAAATTCTATTCGTCCGTGCGGCTGGACATCCGCCGCATTGGCGCGCTCAAGAACGGCGAGGAAGTCGTCGGCAACATGACGCGCGTCAAAGTGGTGAAGAACAAGGTCGCACCGCCGTTTCGCGAAGCCGAGTTCGAGATCATGTACGGCGTCGGCATTTCCCGCGAGGGCGAGATCATTGAACTGGGCAGTGCCAACGGCATCATCGAGAAGTCCGGCTCCTGGTACAGCTACAAGGGCGAGCGCATCGGCCAGGGCAAGGACAACGTGCGTAATTTCCTGCGCGACAACAAGGCCATCTCCCGCGAGATCGAGGATCAGATACGCCTGAAGCTGCTGCCGGTGAAGCAGGGACGCAACGGTGAGGATCTGCCCGCCGTGAAGCTGGGGCGCAATGGCGAGGCGGTGGCGAACACCGCCTGATGAGCCGCTCCCCGGCGCCTTGCGCGCCCTGACCGATGCGCCCCGCGGGCCGCAAGAAGGTCGACGCCGCAAAGGCCTGCGATGCGCGCGCGGTGCGCAATGCCGCGCTCGCGCTCCTCGCGCGGCGGGACTTTGCCAGCGCCGCGCTCTCCCGGCGGCTTGAATCCTACGGCTACGACTGCGCCGTGGTGGGCGCAGCCATCGCGGCGCTTGCGGCTGAGCGCATCGTCGATGACGCCCGCTTTTGCGAGAACTACGTGGCCTACCACGCCAATCGCGGGCAGGGTCCGGTGCGCATCGGCGCCGATCTGAAGGCGCTGGGCCTGTCCTGTGAGCTCATCGATCCGGCCCTCGCCGCAGATCCCGACTGGCGCTCGCGCGCGCAGGCGGTGCGCAGTCGCCGTTTCGGCCCCGAGCTGCCGCAGTCCTGGCCCGAAAAGAGCCGCCAAGCGCGCTTTTTGCAGTACCGGGGCTTTTCAGCGGATCATATCCGTGCCGCCCTCGGCACCGACTTCAACTTGGACGACTGATACTTGAGCACACCGCACTTCATGAGCACAGCGGATGTCCGCCGTGTGTTCCTCGAATATTTCCGCGAGCACGGCCACACCATCGTGCCCTCGAGCCCGCTCGTGCCCGCAAATGATCCGACACTGCTCTTCACCAACGCGGGCATGGTGCAATTCAAGGACGTGTTTACCGGCAAGGACAAGCGCGCCTACGTGCGTGCGACGTCGAGCCAGCGCTGTGTGCGTGCCGGCGGCAAGCACAATGATCTTGAGAACGTCGGCTACACCGCCCGCCATCACACTTTTTTCGAGATGCTTGGCAACTTCTCCTTTGGCGATTATTTCAAGCTCGATGCCATCAAGTTCGCCTGGGAGTTTGTAACCGGCGCGAAATGGCTGGGCATCGACCCGGCGCGGCTCATGGCCACCGTCTATCACACCGACGATGAGGCCTTCGAGGTGTGGCACAAGGTTGTGGGCCTGCCGCGCGAGCGCATCGTACGCATCGGCGACAAGCCCGAAGGCGGGTCGGACAATTTCTGGCAGATGGGCGACACCGGGCCGTGCGGTCCGTGTACGGAGATCTTCTACGATCACGGCGCCGACGTCGCCGGCGGTCCGCCGGGCTCGGCAGATGCGGACGGCGATCGCTGGATCGAAATCTGGAACCTCGTGTTCATGCAGTTCGAGCGCAGTTCGGACGGCGCTCTCACGCCTCTTCCCAAGCCATCCGTCGACACCGGCATGGGACTTGAGCGCACGGCCGCCGTGATGCAAGGCGTGCACTCGAATTACGAGATTGATCTTTTCAAAAACATCATTCACGCCGCCGCGGCTCTGGCGGGAACGACGGACGAGAACTCAAGTTCACTGCGCGTCATTGCGGATCACATCCGCGCCTGCACCTTCTTGATTGTCGACGGCGTGTTGCCGGCGAACGATGGCCGCGGCTACGTGCTGCGGCGGATCATCCGCCGCGCCATCCGCCACGGCTACAAGCTCGGCATCACTGAACCCTTCTTCTACAAGCTCGTAGGCGCGCTGGTGAAGGAAATGGGTTCCGCATATCCGGAACTCGTGCGCGGACATAAGCATGCCGAGCGCGTGCTGCAGCAGGAAGAAGAGCGCTTTGCCGAGACCCTGACGAGCGGCATGGCGCTCCTGGAGGCGGCGATCGAGACGCTGCAGGGCAAGGTGATCGACGGTGCGGTCGTCTTCAAACTCTATGACACTTTCGGCTTTCCGGCCGATCTCACTGCCGACATCGCCCGCGAGCGCGGGCTCGGGGTCGACGAGAGCGGTTTCGAAAAACTCATGGAAGCCCAGCGTGAGCGCGCCCGGGCCGCAAGCAGGTTTGGCGCTGAACTAAAGAAGGATACGACTGTCAGCGGGCGCACTGTCTTTCAGGGGTACGAGGGGCTCGACGGCGATGGGCAGGTCATTGCCCTGCTGCAGGACGGCGCGCCAGTGGATGTGTTGGCTGCGGGCGATGCAGGCGAAGTGGTGCTCGACCGCACGCCCTTCTACGCCGAGGCTGGCGGGCAGGTGGGTGACGCGGGCGAACTTACGGGCAGCAATGTGCGCTTTATCGTCGCGGACACGCAGAAGCGTGGGGTCGCGCACTCGCACCTCGGCAAGCTCGTCGCCGGCCGCATCGCGCTTGGCGATACGCTCGGCGCGCACGTGGACGGCAAGCGCCGCCGCGCGACCGCTCTCAATCACACCGCGACCCATCTCCTGCATGCGGCCCTGCGGGAAGTTCTCGGGACTCACGTGCAGCAGAAAGGATCGCTGGTTGCCCCCGATCGGCTGCGCTTTGATTTCTCCCACTTTCAGGCGCTGAAGCCCGAGGAGATCCGTGCCATCGAGCGCCGCGTGAATGCGGAAATCCGCGGCAATGTCGCGGCCGAGACCAATCTCATGGATTACGAAGCGGCCGTCGCGGGTGGCGCCATGGCACTCTTCGGCGAGAAATATGACAAAGACGTGCGCGTGCTGCGCATCGGGGATTTTTCCCTGGAACTTTGTGGCGGCACGCACGTCGAACGCGCCGGCGACATCGGCTTCTTCAAGATCGTGAGCGAAGGCGGCATCGCCTCCGGCGTGCGCCGCATCGAAGCGCTCACCGGCGAGGCAGCACTCGAGTTCGTCGAGGAGAGCGATGAGATCCTACGAGACGTGGGCAGCCTGGTGCGCGGCTCGCGTGAAGATCTGCGCGACAAGGTGCGCGACGCCGTGGAGCGCGCACGCACCATGGAACGTGAAATCCGCACTCTGAGGGACCGGCTGGCATCAGGCCCGGGCACCAATCTTGCTGAAAGTGCCGTGGATGTGGGCGGCGTAAAAGTAGTTGCAACCAAGGTCGACGGCGCCGATGCCGCTGCCTTGCGGCATGTGGTAGATCAACTGAAAACGCAGCTCAGATCTGCAGTTGTGGTGCTCGCCACGGTGGAGAATCCGACGAAGGTTCTGCTGATCGCCGGCGTTACTGCCGATCAGAGCGCGCGCATTCCGGCAGGCGAACTCGTCGCTGCGCTGGCGCGCACGGTTGGCGGCCGGGGAGGCGGACGCGCGGACTTCGCCCAGGCCGGCGGCAATAATCCTGCGGCGCTCGATGCGGCTCTTGCGCAAGTGCCCGAGTTCGTGCGCGCGAGGCTGGCATAATGCATTGCAAGCGTGGAAATGACTCAGGAGTCGATTTCATGTACGTTGTCGGCGCGGGTACACATCGGCATTCCTGATTTGTCTCCCAGAGAGAAAAAACGTAGCTCATTCGAATCACATCGCTGCAGTGTCACGGAGGGGATAAAAAAATGCTGATTTTGACCAGGCGGGTGGGTGAGACGGTAATGATCGGTAACGACGTCACCGTTACGGTGCTGGGCGTGAAAGGCAACCAGGTGCGTGTTGGCATCAATGCCCCGAAGACGGTTGCCGTGCACCGTGAAGAAATCTACGAGCGCATCAAACGCGAACAGGAAGGCAGCAGCGACAACGACGGCGAGCCTGAAGCGCCGGCCGAGTTCGCCACCATTTAAAAGTTCTGCCGGGCCGCGCATAGCCTTGCGGCCTTACGTTTCACGATCCGCTTAAGTATCATGACCACCCTGACAAGCGCAGGGTGGCGCGATTGGTGCGCAAGCGCCTGATAAAGCGTCGATTTCCAGCCGAACGGAGAGATGGCCGAGTGGTCGAAGGCGCACCCCTGCTAAGGGTGTAAGGGTCAAAAGCCCTTCGAGGGTTCGAATCCCTCTCTCTCCGCCAATTATTGCTCGTCTATTCGAGCACTTGGCTCGTCGCTGCCGGTGCCGAGTGGCATATCCAGTGGCAAATGACGACGACAGTGGCGCTTTGACGCTCGCCTCGATGCCCGGGGACAACACCGGCGCAAGCGGCCGCGAATCTACTGGCGGCGGTCCCATTGTCATGCCTTGCGCGGTCGCGGCCCGTTTACTCGAGCGCGGACTCGACGCTACTGCACGCTTGATGGCCTTGATGTCAGTTTCGGTCGCGCCTTGGGTCCACGCGGCATAAACGTTGAGCATCATCGTGATCTATGTCCGTGCTGCTTCGCCACCCACAATGGATGCTTGCCGATCATCAAATCCCAACTCACCGAGGAATGGCGGGCACAGTAGGGTTTTCGATATCGGAAGTTGCGCATCTGCGTGAGCGTTCGTCGCCAACGAACATATGGATACTGAAGGTTGCGTATCGGCTCTCCGGTTTGCTTGAAGAACAGCAAGTCATGATCGATCTTGCCGGCGAGCTCGAATCGAGCTCGCAGTGCGAGCTGCCGCCCCAGTACAGCCAACGCCCGCGGGCAGAGCTCGATGAGCCGATCCTCACCGGTCTTGGTCGAGTCCTTGTCGAATCCTGCGACGCGCGCCTTGTTGACAGTTAAAGCCTCCTTCGCTGCATCGAAATCCGCGACAACGAGTGCGATCTGTTCGGAGGGCCGCATTCCAGTAAAGAACCGGAACTCGTCATAGTTGCCCTGCGCTTCGCCCCAATCTCGATGAACGGCGGCGATCAACTGCTCAGCTTCGTGAATGGTGAACGGATCGATAATTGGGCGGTCCTTCTTACGAATCCTCGCGCTCATGAGGCCGGAGGTAGGATCGTGCCTGTCCGGGTGATCGCGAAAGCCGAATTTGAACGCCTGGCGCAGCACGCTAATCGCGTTGTTATAGGTCTTCTTGCTCCAGTCGGGCTCGTCCGCGATATTGACGAGTGTCGAATGCCGAACATCTAGGAGTCTTAGGTTGCCGATCTGTGGGCGCCAAATGCCATTCAAAACCCTCCGATAGGTCGCTAGAGTGACAGCGGCCAAGTCGCCCCTATCTACTCGCGATTGGCAGTGGGCGAGGAACAAATCGAACTCGTCAGCGCATGTGCGAGGACATCCTTCGGCGAACACCTTTTTGAGCTCGCGAAAGTCCGGGAACTCTTCGGCAAACGAGAACGTGCCGTTCGCGATGCTCCGTTTGATCCGTTCGAGCTGCTGGCGCGCTCGCCGGAGATTCGCTTCGGTGGGCAGGATCGGCAGCGTCGGGCGGTAGCGCGCACCTTCGAACTTGAATGCGAATTGGATTCCTCGTTCGCCTTTGGCGGTCACGCCGCCAATGATCGACGTTCTACCCATCTCAGGTGCTCCCAAGCAATCAATAAAGTAGCAGCCAGAGACTGTCCTAAAAGGGCACCGGCGTGCGTCTTGCCAATCGGCATCCTGAGAAGCCCAACTCCTCACCATCCGCGCCGAAGAAGAGCGCCACGCACGTACAATTTGAGCGACCGATACCCTCAAAAAGCTCCCGCATCTTGCAATATGCACTTGACACCATATGGCGTAGACACCATGATTACGCATGATCTGGAACGTCGACCTGGCGGATGAGCTGGAGGCGGAATGGGACGAATTGCCCGGTGATGTTCAGGATGAGCTTTTGGCGCATGGAAAGTTACTGGAGCAGTTTGGCCCGCAGCTGGGTCGCCCACGCGTCGACACCTTGAAAGGATCGCGCTACGGGAACATGAAGGAACTGCGGTTTGACGCGGCGCATGGTGTGTGGTGAGTGGTGCGTGGTGTGTGGTGTGTGGTGCGTGGTGTGTGGTGCGTGGTGTGTGGTGTGTGGTGTGTGGTGTGTGGTGTGTGGTGTGTGGCGCGTGGCCTTCGCCTTCGATCCTCGTCGCCGGGCGGTGCTGCTCATCGCCGGCGACAAATCCGGTACCCCGCAACGCCGATTTTATCGACAACTGATTGAAAAGGCCGACGCCCGCTACGCGGCGCATCTGGCGAAACTGAAAGTTAGGAAATGAATATGACTCGTTCACTCAATGATAAGCTCGCTGAATTGCCTGCCGCACGGCGCGAGAAGATCGCGGCCCGAGCCGCGGATCTCATCGCCGAGGAGATGTCCTTGCGGGACCTGCGACGCGCGCTGGGCAAGACGCAAGCCAAAGTCGCGGCGGACTTAGGCGTGGGTCAAGATTCAGTTGCCCGTTATGAGCAGCGCACCGATATGCTGATCTCAACGTTGAGTGAATTCATCCACAAAGTGGGCGGAACGCTGGAATTGACGGCCCGATTTCCGAATCGCAACCCGGTCAAGATTAAAGGCTTTGGAGAGATCGCAAGAGGCGTTCGATCAGATGCGAGGCTCGGGGACATTCGTGAGCACAGAGAACCCAAACATCGCAAGCGAGCGAAGTCCACGGCGTAGTGGTGTGAGTGCCAAATCCAGTGCCAAATGCGGGGTTTTGAGGGGATTGCAGGGGACGAAGTTTCCCCAATAATTAGCAACTTGCTGATTTCATTCGGCCTTCCGCCGGGTTCGAATCCCTCTCTCTCCGCCACATGCCTTTGGTTTTCCGCGATTTGCGCTGCACCGACGCGACGTCAGTGACAAAGCAGTGACAAATTCGGGGGACTGGAGGGGAATAAGCGCTGTGGTCGGCGTGCGACCCGATTCCAAATTCGGTCTCAATAGCATC
>Ga0302314_10006320_pt1 | contig 21499 bp, 15 predicted proteins | sample III_Palsa_N2_3_FD_200533 | JGI IMG/M metagenome (GOLD analysis project Ga0302314, IMG submission 200533) | Peat permafrost microbial communities from Stordalen Mire near Abisko, Sweden - III_Palsa_N2_3 | ecosystem: Environmental > Terrestrial > Soil > Palsa > Peat permafrost | place: Sweden...
TGCCCTGCTGCGCGGGATCGAGGCTCCCAGCGCGCTGTTGCTGGCGCAACCGGCCACCTCGTACCTGCCCAGCGCACCGATGCTGGCGCGCGCCGCATGTGTGCCGCAGCTCGCAGTGACCCATCTCAACGGCGGCCACCATCTGCACCTGGAGCATCCTGCCACCGTCGCAGCCTGGATTGACGCGACAATCTGACTGCCTTTACGCACATGTAGCGTCATCGTCATTCGGCTATCGTGCGTATCCCTTCGCTCCGCCACACCCCATGGATCAGCCACCCACCCTCGCCGCACCGCGCCACCGCGCCGCGCTCAATTTCATCTTCGTCACCGTGATGCTGGACATGCTGGCGTTCGGCATCATCATTCCGGTGCTGCCGCATCTGATCGTGCAGTTGATCGGCGGCAGTATTTCGCGAGCCGCGGTGTGGTCGGGCACGTTCGGCGCGATGTTCATGCTGATGCAGTTCGTGTTTTCGCCGGTGCAGGGCGCGCTGTCCGATCGCTTCGGTCGACGCACGGTCATCCTGATTTCCTGCTTCGGCCTGGGCGTCGACTTCATCGTGATGGCGCTGGCGCCGGTACTGTGGTTGCTGTTCATCGGCCGCGCGGTATCCGGCATCTGCGCGGCGAGTTTCTCCACGGCGAACGCCTATATCGCCGATATCACGCCGAAGGAAAAACGCGCTGCCGCGTTCGGCACGCTGGGCGCGGCATTCGGCATCGGTTTCATCGTCGGCCCGGCGCTTGGCGGCTTTCTTGGTCATCTGCATATCAGGCTGCCGTTCTGGGTCGCCGCGGCGTTGTCGCTGATCAACTTCGCCTACGGCTACTTCGTGTTGCCGGAATCGCTGCCGAAGGAAAAACGCAGCGCGCGTTTCGACTGGCGTCATGCGAACCCGTTCGGCGCCGTGGTGTTGCTGCGCCGTTACCCGCAGGTGTTCGGGCTGGCGACGGTGTTTTTCCTGATCAACCTGGCGCAGTTCTCGCTGAATTCCACCTACGTGCTGTACACCGATTATCGTTACGGTTGGGGACCGCAGGCGGTGGGCTATACGCTGGGTCTGGTGGGACTGTGCAGCGGGTTGGTGCAGGCGGTGCTGGTGCGTCGGCTGATGCCGAAGCTGGGCGAGCAACGGATGATCCTCGCCGGACTGCTGCTGTGCATCGTCGGTTACGTGTTCTTCGGTTTCGCCTCAGTCGCCTGGATTTTCCTGCTGGGCATTCCGTTCCTCTGCCTGGGTGGGCTGGCCGGGCCGCCGGCACAGGCGATGATGACCCACCAGGTCGACCCGCATGAGCAAGGCCGTCTGCAAGGTGCGCTGACCAGCCTGGCCAGTCTGGCCGGCATCTTCGGTCCGGCGCTGTTCGCAAATCTGTTTGCGCTTTTCATCAGCGACCATGCGCCGGTCCAACACCTGCCCGGCGCGGCGTTCGTGCTGGCTGCACTATTGCTGTTTGCGGCCGCCGTGATCGCCATGCTGGTGATTCGTCACACGTCACCCGTAGCCTCGTTGGTAAGCGAAGACATCGTCCCCATGATGCCGTTCAACGAGCTTTCGCCCGAACCACTTCATCACGATTCGCTGCAACGTGATTCGCTGCTGCACGATTCGCCACAGTTCGATTCAACCACGCAAGACCCACTACAACCCGATTCACCGGAGCATTCCCCATGACACTTTCCATGTATCAGGCTTCCGTCCCCGTCTTCGTTCGTGCCCTCGGCAACCTCACCCATGTGCTGAAGAAGGGTGAGGCACATGCCAAGTCCAAGAACGTCACCGACGAAGTATTGCTGCAGACGCGTCTGATTCCCGACATGCTGCCACTGGTCAAGCAGGTGCAGATCGCCGCCGACATGGCCACCCGTGGCGCGGCCCGCCTGGCCGGCGCCGAGCCAATGTCGTTCGAGGACAACGAAACCACCCTTGAGCAGGTCTACTCCCGCATCGACCGCGCGATCGAATACATCAAGACGTTCAAGCCCGAGCAGATCGACGGCAGCGAGGCTCGCACCATCGTAATGAAGACGCGCACCGGCGAGATGACGTTTGAAGGTCAGGCTTACCTGCAGGGCTTCGTCACCCCGAACCTGTATTTCCATTGCGCGACCGCGTACAACATCCTGCGCAAGGCCGGCACCGAGATCGGCAAGAACGATTTCATCGGCGAGGCCTGATCGGCACTGGCGCCACGGTCACAGCCGTGGCGCCACCACACCCCACCGTCACTCCCACGCAATATCTGCGAAAATCCGCCGGCTTACCCTTCAACTGGACTCCCGGCGAATGTTGCGACTGACCGACCTCAAACTGCCGCTGGATCATCCCGAGGACGCGTTGCGCCGGGCGATTCTCAAGCGGCTGGAAATCGAGTCTGCGTCGCTCACGGCCTTCACCGTCGCCAAGCGCAGCTACGACGCACGCAAGCGCGGCGCGATCCTGCTGATCTACGCGCTGGATATCGAAACCACGTGTGAGGCAGAGCTGCTGCTGCGCTTCGCCGATGACACGCATGTGCATCCCACGCCGGACACCGATTATCGCTTCGTCGCTCGCGCTCCTGCCGCGCTGAAGCTGCGTCCGATCGTGATTGGCACCGGCCCGTGCGGACTGTTCGCCGGCCTGTTGCTGGCGCAAATGGGCTTTTGCCCGATCATTCTCGATCGCGGCAAGGCAGTGCGCGAACGCACCAGGGACACCTGGGACCTATGGCGCAAGCGCAACCTGCATCCTGAGTCCAATGTGCAGTTCGGCGAGGGCGGCGCCGGCACATTTTCCGATGGCAAGCTGTACAGCCAGATCCGCGATCCGCTGCACCACGGCCGCAAGGTGCTCGCCGAGTTCGTCAAGGCCGGCGCGCCGGAAGAGATTCTCTACGTCAGCAAGCCACACATTGGCACATTCCGGCTGGTGACGATGGTGGAGAACATGCGCGCCACGATCGAATCACTGGGCGGTGAAATTCGTTTCGGTCAGCGCGTCGATGACCTGCAGGTCGAAACCGACGCGAGCGGCCAGCGCCACGTGCGCGGCGTGGTACTGGCCAGCGGTGAAGAAATTCGCGCCGACCATGTGGTACTGGCAGTCGGCCACAGCGCACGCGACACGTTCGAGATGCTGCACGCACGTGGCGTGTATCTGGAGGCCAAGCCTTTTTCGATCGGCTTTCGCGTCGAGCACCCACAGTCGATCATCGACCGGGCACGTTTCGGCCCGCAGGCCGGTCACCCCTTGCTTGGCGCCGCCGATTACAAGCTGGTGCACCACTGCAAGGGAAGTCACAGCGGCAACGGGCGCTCGGTCTACAGTTTCTGCATGTGCCCGGGCGGCACCGTGGTGGCTGCCGCCAGCGAGCCGGGCCGTGTGGTGACCAATGGCATGAGCCAGTATTCGCGCAACGAGCGCAACGCGAATGCCGCGATTGTGGTCGGCATCGAGCCATCCGATTTCACGCCCTATGACAATAGCGGCAGCCCACTGGCCGGTATCGCTCTGCAACGCGCACTGGAAAGTCACGCTTATGTGCTGGGCGGCGAAAACTACAATGCGCCAGGCCAGCTCGTGGGCGACTTCATCGCGGCGCGCGCATCGCGCGAGCTTGGCGATGTGTTGCCTTCGTTCAAGCCCGGGGTGACGCTTGGCAGTCTCGACAGCGCCCTGCCCGACTATGCGATCGCCGCGATCCGCGAAGCGCTGCCCGCGTTCGATCGCCAGATCAGGGGGTTCGCGCTGCACGATGCCGTTCTCACCGGGGTGGAAACGCGCACCTCATCGCCGGTGCGGATCAAGCGTGACGAGCGCCTGCAAAGTCTCAATACCGTTGGTCTCTATCCGGCAGGCGAAGGTGCCGGTTATGCGGGCGGCATCCTTTCCGCCGCGGTCGACGGCATCAGGATCGCCGAGGCCGTGGCCTCGAGCATTGCAGGAAACTGAGCGGCTTCGGGCAGCGCTGCGATGCCCTCGATTGATTGTCCGCTGGCGGGACCGCATATGGTGCTGATGCCCCGCGACGCATGTCGCGCTGATCTCAAAGAGGATCCATCCCATGTCCAATGAAGCCACACCCACTCCGCTGCGGATCGATTTTGTTTCGGATGTCTCCTGCCCATGGTGTGCGATCGGCTTGACCGCGCTGGAGCAGGCACTGGCGAATCTGGGTGATGAAATTACTGCAGAAATCCATTTTCAGCCGTTCGAACTGAATCCGCAGATGCCACCGGAGGGCGAGGATTCCACTCAGCACCTGGTCAACAAATACGGCAGCACCCCGGAACAGATCGACGCCAACCGCGAAGCGATCCGCGCCCGCGGCGAATCGCTGGGCTTCACCTTTCGGATGAACCGCCGCAGTCGCGTCTACAACACGTTCGATGCGCATCGACTATTGCACTGGGCCGAACTGGAAGGCCGACACCTACCGCTGAAACACGCGCTGCTGCGCGCTTACTTCAGCGACGGCGAGGATGTAAGCGCGCACGAAACGCTCGCGCGTCTGGCTGGCGAAGCGGGACTGGATGTCGCTCGTGCACGGCAGATTCTGTCCAGTGACATGTACGCCGACGAAGTGCGCGCACAGGAAAAGCTCTACACGCAACGTGGCATCCACTCGGTACCGGCGACCATCATCAATGACCGCCATCTGATTTCCGGCGGACAGCCGACGGAGGCGTTCGAACAGGCATTGCGACAGATCGTCGCGACGCCGTCACGCTGACGACACCGGTCATTCAGTATCGGCGTGAGCTTGCAGCCAATGCGCGATCGGTGACGGATGGCCAAGCAGATAACCTTGCCCCAGTTCGCAGCCCATCGCCAGCAGTGCGCTGCGCTGGGCCTGCGTTTCGATGCCTTCGGCGATCACCTGGATGTTCAAGGCACGCGCCAGCGCGAGAATGGCCGCCACCACCGTCGTGCTGTTGGTGTTGCGACCTTTGTCCAGCTCCTCGACGAACGCGCGATCGATTTTCAGCATGCGCAACGGCAATGAATGCAGATAGCTGAGCGATGAATAGCCAGTGCCGAAATCGTCGAGCGCCGCACCCACGCCGACCAGACGCAGCCGATCGAGGGTGGCGCGGACGCGTTCGGGATTATCCAGCAGGGCGCCTTCGGTAACTTCCGCGATGAGGCGCGAAGCAGGCAGGCCGCAAGAGTCGAGCAGCTCGATCAGGCGCGTATCGAAATCAGCGTGGCGCAGGTGCAGTGCTGACACGTTGAATGTCATGAACGTGTCAGCCGGACCATGTTGCGTGAGAAGGCGGCAGCTGAGCTCGAAGATGCGCCAGTCAATCGCCTCGATCAGTCCGCTGTCCTCGGCAATCTTGATGAAGTCCGCGGGCCTGAGCACGCCGCGCTGCGGATGGTTCCAGCGGATCAGCGCTTCGTAGCCCACCACCTCGCCATCATCGAGCCGGCAGATCGGCTGGAAGTACGGCTCGAATTGATCGTTCTGCAACGCCTGGCGCAATTCGACTTCCAGCGCCAGCACGTCGACCACGTTTTTTGCGAGCGTCTCGTCGAACAGTTCAAAGCGCTTGCGCCCGAGGTCCTTGGCTCGATACAACGCGATGTCCGCGTCACGCAGCACCTCGTCGGCGGCCTGATAGTGGCTGTCACCGATGGCGATCCCCACGCTCGCGGTGGGCTGCAGTTCTTTGCCGGCCACCAGCATCGGTGCACCGAGCGCATCCAGTACACGCTGGGCTACGGCCGTGACATCGGCCGGCGCCTGCACGTCCTCCAGCAGAATGGCGAACTCGTCGCCGGCCAGCCGCGCCACCAGGTCGGGATGGCGAACGCAACCGGCGAGTCGGGTGGCGACTTCTTTCAACACCTCATCACCGGCCAGATGCCCGAGGCTGTCGTTGATGATCTTGAAACGATCGACATCCAGATACAGCAGCGCACAGCGCCGGTGCGTCTCATGCCTGATCGTGGAAAGTACGCGATCGATGCGGTCACGCAGATAGCCGCGGTTGGGCAGCCCGGTGAGCGAGTCATGCATGACCTGATGCTTGAGCTGATCCTGGATGCGTTCGCGTTCGATGATCTCCTTGCGCAATGCCTGCGTGCGCTCCTCCACCCGATGCTCGAGCTGTTCATAGGCGCGCTGCAAGGATTCGGCAGAACGTCGTCTTGTAAGGCTGTTGGCGATCTGCGAGGCGACAAAGCTAAGCAGTTCCTGATCGGCAAGACCATAGACGACCGACGGACTGTAGCTCTGCACGGTGACCAGGCCGATCGTTTCGTCGCCGACGATCAACGGCACTCCCAGCCAGCACATCGCCGGTGCGCCCGAGCGCCCCTGTGCGATTTCACCCTGCCGCACCAGCTCTTCGATACCCGCGTTATCCGCACGCACGGGCAAGCCGCGACGCAACACATATTCGCTCAGGCCACGCCCCAACGGGCGCACGGCCGGCGGCAATTTCACCTCGTCCACGGAGTAGGGAAACGTCAACTGCTGCCTGTCGTCGGAAAGTAGCGCGATAAAGAAATTTTCCGCGTTCAACAACTCCCCGACCACCGCGTGCACGCGTCGATAGAATTCTTCCTGATCGATGTCGGCGGTAGCGAGTTGGGCGATCTGAAACAGGGCGGCCTGCAGATGCTCGGCGCGTTTGCGCTCGATGATTTCAAGCTGCAGTCCGCGATTTGCTTCGGCCAATTGCAGAGTTCGCAAACGCACGCGTTTTTCCAGCTCCTCTTTGGTCTGCTTGCGTTCCAGCGCGGTGAGGATGTGACTGCCGACGAACTCCAGCAGCGCCAGATCTTCGTCCGAGTAACCGATATTCTGCTGGTAGCTCTGCACGACCAGTGCGCCGCCGGGTTCACCATCGCGCAGCATCGGAACACCGAGCCAGTCGAAGCTGTCCGACCCGATCAGTGCAATCGGCCCCGCCACTTGACTGCGCAGTTCCTCGGTACTGCCCATGCGCGCCTTGCCATCGCTGATCACATACCAGGTCAGCGTATGCTCGATCGCACTCATTGGCAGATCCTGGCCATCGCCAGGCGACGTCGGGTCTTCGACATCGACGAAATACAGAAAGCGGATCGTGTCCAGCTCCGCGTTGTGCGTCACGATGAAGAAATTTTCCGCGTACATCAGCGTGCTGACGATGGCGTGGATACCGCGCAGCATGTCCGGCATGTCGCGCTCGGAACCGGCCAGATCGGAGATCGCAAACAGCGCACGCTGCAACGCTTCAGAGCGCTCGAGCTGCTGATGCGAATGTTCCAGCTCGAACCACTCCAGTGCCCGCCGCAGATGCTGGCCGGCGAGCTGCAACGCGGCCGCCAGTTGCTCGAGGAAATCTGCGCTATCGAGCGCGGACTCGAAGGTCAGCAGCAACAGCGCCGGTTCGGGCTGCTGACATAAGCGGATCGCTGCGCGGTGCGGGTCCGCATGCCACTGCGGGGCGTCCGTTTTGCTGGCCTGGTCCAACCACGGAGCATCGGCGGGATCGATCCGCATGGGCGGGACGCTGTTGTCCAGCCCCCACACCACGCAAGCGGCATGGCAGCCCGGCCGGCTCTGCACCAGGCCGGCGATGACCGCTGCCACTTCGTGTGGAGTGTGGGCCGCCGTCAGGTGAGCCAGCCATGTCAGCTGCAACGAGCCATCGGACAAGGTCGACTCAACAGCGTCCGCATGCTTCATCGATAGAGCTCCCCCAAGCCCGGCTCCGCCAGCGTCCGGCATCAGCATACCTCCTCAATGTGTGCGACATGGCTGACTTCAGCGCCAGCAGAAAGCCTGTCGGACACGCAATACCGATAAACTGCCCTTCCTGCATCCAGCCTTGTTGCACTCCGGCACGCCGCTGCCCATGCGCCGACGCGCCCGGCGCCGACAGCATGCGTGCCCATGTTTCATGCATAACCCGCGCCACAGGTTCCTTCCGACATGCTCGCCGACATCACCAAAGACGCCATACGCGCCGCCTATGCACGCCTGAAAGATGGCCTGCCGGGCTTTCGCGCACGGGCATCGCAGGGCAGGATGATTGCCGAGGTGGCCAGGGCGCTCGGCCGGACCGGAGGGGTGGCCGTGATCGAAGCTCCCACCGGCACCGGCAAGTCGATGGCCTACCTGATTGCCGGCGTCGAAGTGGCGCGCTTCCAGAAGAAGAAGCTGCTGATCGCCACAGCTACCGTGGCGTTGCAGGAACAATTGGTGCAACGGGATATTCCGCTGTACCTGAAGCTCAACGGCATCGAGGCGAAGGTGGCGCTGGCGAAAGGCCGCGGCCGCTACCTGTGCCCGCGCAACCTGCGGATGGCGGCAAACAGCCTCAACGACAGTGGGCAGATGGGCCTGGCCGGCTTCGATGCGGATCTGGCGATATGGCTGAAGCCGCCGCAGCCGCGCGACAAGCAGGCGCTGGCAAAATTGAGCGCGACGTTCGACAACGGCGAATGGAATGGCGACATGGACAGCGCGCCGGAAGCGGTTAGCGACCTGCTGCGTCCGATGGTGACCACCAGCGCCGGTGGCTGCACCGGGCGCAAGTGCGGCCAGTTCATGATCTGCCCGTTCTTCGCCGCCCGACGGGCGGTGGACGACGCGGAAATCATCGTGGCGAACCAGGATCTGGTGCTGGCCGATCTGACCATGCCGGGCGAGGACGAAGGCTGGGGCGGGGTGATCCTGCCCCGGCCGGATGAAACCTTGTACATCTTCGACGAAGGCCATCACGTGCCCGGCAAGGCGATCGATCGCGGCGCCGCCGAGGTTTACATGAGTGTCACGGTGCGTCAGCTGAGCCGGCTCGGGCGACAGGTGCACGCGGCGTATTCGCTCACCGACAAGCCGAGCCTGGGCAAACTTTCGCTGGATGCCGGCGACGCGAAGCTGCAGGAACTCAGCAACGCGCTTGAGGAGCTGGAAAAGGACATCCGACTCGGCTGGCTGCCCGATCCAGCGGAGGCTGAGCCGATGTATCGCGGCTCGCTCGGTCAATTGCCGGAACCCTGGGTGGAACATGCGCGCATGCTCAGTGCATGCACCGGCGAAGTACAACGCTGGCTCACCGCGGTACGCCGTGCGGTCGTGGAGATGACTGACGGCGGACCGACGCAGGAAGCACTATCGCGCGAGCTGGGCATCGCGCTGGAACGCATCGGCAAACAGGCAAGCACCTGGCGCGCCTGGTCGACAGACGATGCCGACAACGCGCCGCCGCTGGCGCGCTGGGTCACGCTGAGCGGCGATCAGCAGCTGGTCTGTCACGCCTCCGCAGTATCCGCCGGCGGTCTGCTGCGCAGCGTGCTCTGGGGTAACGCGAGCGGCGTGGTGATGACCTCGGCCACGCTCAGCGCGGGCGGCAACTTTCGCGGGTTCGCCGATGCTGTCGGGCTGCCCGATGACGCCGTGACGCTTAGCCTGCCTTCGCCGTTCGACCTCGCCGTGCAGGCACGTCTGGAAGTGCCAGCCATGCGCACGCTGCCGGATGCGCGCGAAGCGCATGCCGAGGAAATCAGCGAATGGCTGGCGGAAAACCTCGACTGGGACGCCGGAAACCTGGTGCTGTTCACGTCGCGTGCAAAGCTCGACCGCGTGCTGCAGAAATTACCCATCGCGCAAGTGCGCAAAGTGCGCGCGCAAGGTTCACTGGGCAAATCACAACTGGTCGCCGACCACATCGCCGACATCGAAGCCGGCAAGGGCAGCACGCTGTTTGGGCTGGCGTCCTTCGGCGAGGGTCTGGATCTGCCCGGCAAGCTCTGCGAAACGGTGGTAATCACCCAGCTGCCCTTCGCCGTACCCACCGACCCGGTCGGCGCAACGTATGCCGAGTGGCTGGAATCGCGCGGACGCAATCCCTTCATCGAAGTCAGCGTGCCTGAAGCCACACGACTATTGACTCAATATTGCGGTCGATTGATCCGCAATGAAACCGACCGTGGACGCATCGTGTTGCTCGACCGACGCGTAGTGACAAAGCGTTACGGCAGCGGCATGCTGAAGGCCTTGCCACCGTTTCAGCGCGTCATCGAGAGAACTGCATAATGCCGTCGAGCCTGAGCTTTTCCGCATGAACTCGCGCATCATCCTCGCGCAGGATTGCCCGCCTCAACCGTGGAAGAATGGTCTTGGCACCACGCGTGAGATAGCCGTCCATCCGTCCGGTGCCAGCAGCGACGATTTCCTGTGGCGCGTGAGCATCGCCGAGGTCGACAGCGCCGCGCCGTTCTCCTCGTTCCCCGGTATCGACCGGCATATCGCGCTGCTCGACGGCGCCGGTTTCACGATGACGCTGGACGACGGCCGCGTGCATGCTCTGACGACGCCGCTCGCACCGTTCGCATTTGCCGGCGAGCGCAAGGTTGCCGTGACACTCGCCGATGGCCCGACCCGCGATTTCAATCTGATGGTGCGCCGGTCGCAGGCTCGCGGCGAAGTGAAGGTATGGCGACAGTCGGGAGCCTATCCGCTCGATCCGACGATCGTCCTCGTTTATGCCGCCCGTGGCGAAATCGAGACCGACGCCGGCACGTTGCGCGCCGGCGATGCATGGCTGGCACGTGAAGCCAGCGGGCACATCACGTTGCGGGATGGCGCGCTGGCATTCGCCATCTGCATTCAGCACACCGCCTGACGGACGCCTATACTCGCCGCACCGCCGCAATGAGGTGACCCACCATGCTGATCCTGGTCCTCGGCTTGTTGATCTTCCTCGGCGCGCACTCGCTGCGCATCTTCGCGGACGACTGGCGCAGCCGGCAGGTCGCACGTCTCGGGGAGAAACGCTGGAAGGGCCTGTTCGCGCTGGTTTCGCTGATCGGCCTGGTGCTGATCTGCTGGGGCTTCGGGTTGGCGCGTCACCAGCCGGTGTTGCTGTACATGCCGCCGGAGTGGCTGCGCCATCTCAATGCGCTGTTCACCCTCATCGCATTCGTGCTGTTTTTTGCAGCGCGTGTGCCGGGCAACCACTTCAAGGCGAAACTCGGCCACCCGCAGGTACTGGCGGTCAAGGTGTGGGCGTTCGGTCACCTGCTGGCCACCGGCATGCTGCATGACGTCGTGTTGTTCGGCGCGTTCCTGCTGTGGGCCGTCGTGCTGTTCGTTGTATCGCGCCGACGCGACCGGCTGGCCGGTACCACCTATCCGGCGGGTACGGTCAGGGGCGATGTGCTGACCGTGCTGATCGGCGTGGTGGCCTGGGTCATTTTCGCGTGCTGGCTGCATTGGTGGCTGATAGCTGTGAATCCGATGAGCTGATCTACATCTCGCTGCGGAGGGGGTGGCGAGAGTCATCTACGCATACTTCGCCACCTGCGCTAAAGTTTGTCCAATCCACCCATGCCGAGGTTATCTCATGGTCGGTTTTCTGCTCTGGTTGTTGCTGCTGGTGTTTTGCTGGCCGATCGCGCTGTTGGCGCTGGTGCTGTATCCGATCGTGTGGCTGCTCCTGCTGCCGTTACGTCTGGTCGGGATCACGGTGGGCGCTGTATTCGCGTTCCTCGGCGCGTTGTTGATGTTGCCGGCGCGGGTATTGCGCGGTCGACCCGCCTGAGCGATCCAGGTTCCATCGAGAAACCGCACTCCCCGTCGTGCGAGCGCAACCGCGAACCGATTCTCGCGGTGTTGCGCGACTATCTTGCCGATAGTGAGAAAGTGCTGGAAATCGGCAGTGGCACTGGCCAGCACGCCGTACATTTTGCCGCCGCACTGCCGCAGCTGATCTGGCAGACCTCTGATCGTGAGGAAAACCTACCCGGCATCCAGGCGTGGCTGGACGAGGCGGCGTTGCCAAACACGCCGGCACCGCTGGTGTTCGATGTGGCAGGCACTTGGCCTGACGCCACGTTCGATGCCGTGTTCAGCGCCAATACGCTGCACATCATGACCTGGACCGAAGTACAGCTTCTGTTCGCCCGTCTGCCGCAGGTCACCCGCGCCGGAGCGGTGTTGATCATCTACGGGCCATTCAATTACCGCGGCCTTTACAGCAGCGACAGCAATGCCGCCTTCGATCAGTGGCTGCAGGCACGCGGCGACCACATGGCGATCCGCGATGCCGAGGCGGTGGACGCTCTGGCGGCCAGCGCCGGTTTCGTACTGCTCGACGACATCGCGATGCCCGCCAACAATCGCTGCCGCATCTGGCGACGCGACGCTGCTTGAGTGCTGACCTGCAGAATGCCGCCGAAGCGGGTACAAAGGCGGCATGAAGTCGATCGATACGCTAACTCCCTGCCCCTGCGGCAACCCCGCCGGTTACACGCAATGCTGCGGGCTACTGCACGACGGCGCCGCGGCGGCATCGGCCGAACAACTGATGCGTGCGCGCTACAGCGCCTACGTGCTCAGACGCGAAGACTATCTGCTGGCGAGTTGGCAGGCCGATACGCGCCCAGCATCCCTACGGCTAGCTGCGCAACAGCCCTCGCCCACATGGCTGGGATTGGAAATCCGTCAGCAACAGCGCATCGACGATGATCACGCCACGGTGGAATTTGTCGCCCGCTTTCGGCTCGGTGGTGGTCGCGCGCAACGTCAGCATGAAATCAGCCGCTTCGTACGTGAGCATGGCCATTGGTACTACGTCGACGGTGAGCTCAACGGCTGAGCGCAACCACGGGTCCTTTCAAAACCCCTGTACGCCGGCGGCGTGTAGTCGCGCAGCCTGCGCACGTAATTCGGGATGAGCAAAGAACTCGACCATACGTTCTGCACGAGCAGGACCGATGCCGTCGATCGCTTGCCAATCACTCGAACTGCGGGCGCATAGGGCTGCCCATTCCGGCAACTCGGCGTTGCCCGCCGAAGGCATGCCAAGACCACGCAGCCAACGGGCAAATGACCGCTGGCGTGCAGTAGCGAATGCCTGCATCAACGCATTGACGCGCGTCGGCCCGATTCCTCGCGCGGTAGCAAGCTGAGCCGGCGTCAGATTCATCCAGTCGAGCAGATCGTGAATCAGACCCGCATCGATCAACGCCTGCCAGGTGCCTGCACCAACGCCATCCAGCTGCAAGCCCTGCTTGCCGCCCAACCACAACAAGCGCGCCCTGAATTGTTGTTCGCAACCAGGAATAGCCTGCCAACAGCTCAATGGATCATGCGCCTGTGCATCCGGGGCTATCACCACAGCACGTTGTTTCGTACGCCACACCACCGACTGCAGTCGCGGGATCGTCAGCCCGGCAAGTACCACCTCCACCTGATCGCCGGGCCGAATATCCAGTTGTCGCCAGCGAGCGACCGAGCCGACGCTGACTCGTTGCACGCGATGATCGTCCAGTTGTACGGGAACCAGTTCGAGTACCGGCGTGATGCGTCCGCTGCGGCCAGTCGTGAAGGTGACCGCGCGCACCTCGGCGAGCGCCGATGCCGCCGGATATTTCCAGGCGACGGCCCATGTGGGCGGCGTGGCCTGCCATGTCGTCGCGGGTGGCCGATGGCCCTGACGGACGACCGTGCCATCCGCGGCGAAAGGCATCGGCTGCCGATACCATTGCTCCCGCCAGCGCTTCACGTCATCCAGGGTCTGCACCGGTTGGGTGTACTTGATGCTGTCGTTCAGACCCATTGCCTTGAGCCCGGCCAGCCGTGCCGGCATGTCGGCCGGACCACTCGGCCAGTCCCAAACGAACAAGCCGATCTGCGCCGCCGTATCCGCATCCAGGGTTTCACGCGCGAGCGCGCCAGCCACTGCAGAACGCGCGTTGACACCGCCGTCGTTCGCCTGCACATGGCCGGGAACGCGCCAGTAGATTTCTCCCTGCAGAACCACTCGCGACGGCGCGTTTTGCAGATGTTTGGGAATCGCCTCGATGAGTTTCGCCCTGGCTGTCCAATCCGCGCCGTGAACGCCGTCGCCTCGGCTGGTTGCCTGGCGCAATTGGCCGTCCAGATACAACAGGGTGACCGCTACGCCGTCGGCTTTCGGCTGCACCCACAGATCCTGCTGAATGCGTGCATCCATCCACGCCGCCAGCGCGGCGACGTCCGGAAGTTTCGCCAGCCCGGTTTGCGCGACGGGAGAGCGAACTTCGCCACGGGCATCCGCGAGAGCTCCGGGGGTTTCCGGTGCTTGCGCGGGAAAGCAGCGACGCCAGTCGGCAAAGCGCTGCAATGACTGATCATAGACCGCATCATCGACGGGTGTTTGGCCGCTGACCCGGTACGCTTCGTTCCACCCCGCGAGCCGATCGTGCAGCGTACCCAGTTCCTGCGTTGCCTGCGCTGCTGACCAGTCCGGGCAGTCGGCCGCACGCACTGCGCTGGCAAAAGCCAGCATGCCCAGCATCGGCAATAGCCGTCCCATGCCCATGTAGCTTTCCTTCCGTGGATGTTGCCGGCAGGCTAACGGGCAGCTCGCGACGTGGGCAGATGGTGATGCCACTGGTACGCGTAGGGGCCGACCCTGCGAAGTTACTTCGATCAGGAAATAGGCGACGATCCGGGCGCGATCGCTATCGTCGTCTCGCCATCGAAGCGGCCGTTTGGTCCAAAGCGTCGTTCCTTGATCACACCGGTGCCGTCATGCCCGATCGCCACGAGCGTGCTGGCGCGGGTGCCGTACTGCTCGCCACGAATGAACGCGGACGATAGCCAACGCTCGCGTTCGAGCCCTACGCCGGTATCCGGCAACTGCGTGTCGGGCGCGACCTGCTCGTCGGCGAGTGCGCTGAACAGTGGGGCAAACGCGTCCTCGCCACCGGTATTGATCCAGCTCTGAAGACGTTCCATCAGCGTGCGCGTTTTTGGCCACGGCGCATTGAAATCCGCATTCGACAGGCCGTGCACGCCGCGCGCCACGGCTTGCGTATGCGGTTCGGATCGATTGCCCAGATAGAACGCGTCGCTTGCATCGAAGGTGAGGAGATTGAACGGTCGGTATGCCGCAGCGGTACGCAACAATTGTGGCGCATGCGTTTTGGCATCCATGTGGCCGACCAGATAATCAGTCGCGAGCATCCCGCGCGATACGCCCAGCTGCGGATCGCGTGGATCGCGCACGTTCGTCACCACGCAGCAGCGTCCCGCATCGGTCGCTCCGAGCCAGGTACCGCCGACCTGCAGGTCGCGACCGCCGATGATGGGAACATCGTCCCAACGCGCCAGCGGCGCACTCGGCCGCGCATGGAACTCGTCGCGATTGCCGGCCAGCAGCAAGCGCCAGCGCGGGTGCACATTCCAGGCAAAGGCAATCAGGCACATGCGACGGATGCTACAAGAAAACAGTCCTGGGCCTGCGTGCCCAGGTCAGGCGACCTGCTCGACCTCGGACACAGCCAGTTCGGTGAGCATCTGTGCGATCGAAACCGCCGCTTCGCGCCCGTCATAAACCGCGCGCACCACCAGGTCGGCACCACGCACGTTGTCACCGCCTGCGAAGATGCGCGGATGACTGGTCTGCAGCGGCAGCGCGCCATTGGCGCCGGTGATGACGCGACCCGACGGCGCCAGCTTCACGCCATGCGACGTGAGCCAGTCCGGTGGACTGGGCAGAAAGCCGAACGACTGGATCACCACATCCGCCTCGATCTCGCCTTCGGTGCCGACGACGTTGCGCGGACGGAGCCGACCATCGCCGTCATCGACCAGCGCCGTCTCGATCAAACGCACCGCGCGCGCACCATCGTGCTCGTCACCGAGGATCTCCAGCGGCTGGCGATGAAACAGAAATTCCACGCCTTCCTCCCGGCTGTAACCTACCTCGCGCGCCGATCCGGGCATGCTCGCTTCGTCACGACGATAGACGCAGGTCACCGAGGCTGCACCCAGGCGGATCGCGGTGCGATTGCAATCCATGCCGGTATCGCCGCCGCCGAGTACCACCACGCGCTTGCCCCTGAGATCGAACGCGTGCGGCACGGTTTCATCACGCAACAGTCGTTCGGTATTGGCAATCAGGAACGGCAACGCATCATGTACACCACGCAATTCGCGACCCGGTAATTGGCCGTCTACATACGTGTAGGCGCCGGTGCCGACGAACACGGCATCGTAATCGTCGACCAGCTGGCCGAACTCCACATCGCGCCCTACCTCCCGGCCGAGCAGGAAGCGCACGCCCATGCCTTCAAGCACTTCGCGACGCGTGCGCACGATCGCCTTGTCCAGCTTGAACGGCGGAATGCCGAACGTGAGCAGGCCGCCGATCTGCGGTTGGCGGTCGTAGACATCCGCGGCAATACCGACGCGGCGTAGACGATCTGCGCAAGCCAGCCCAGCGGGGCCTGCGCCAACGATCGCGACGCGTTTGCCTGTCTCGCGCACCGCCGTCAGATCCGGCCGCCAACCCTGGCGCAATGCTTCGTCGGTCACCCAACGCTCCACGCTGCCGATCGTCACTGCGCCAAACGCGGTCTGCTCCAGCGTGCAGGCGCCTTCGCACAAGCGGTCCTGCGGGCATACCCGGCCGCAGATCTCCGGCAAGGGATTGGTTTCGTGCATCAGGGTGGCCGCTTCCATGATGCGGCCCTGCTGCACCAGCTTCAGCCAGTTCGGGATGTAGTTATGCACCGGGCAGACGTGTTCGCAATACGGGTTGCCGCAATCAATGCAGCGCTCCGCCTGGGTCGCGGCATTCGTCGTATCGAAGTCGCCGCCGATCTCGCCATAGCCAAGCACACGGATCGCCACCGGCACAGTGCGCGGCGGCTGTCGCGGCTCGTTGAGAAACTGGAATAGCTTGTCGCTCATGCTGCCACCCTCAATTCGTCGGCCAGTGCGGCGAGGCTCGCGGCCTTCGGCTTCACCAGCCAGAACTTGTATTGCAGGCCGCGGAAATCGCGCAGGATCTGTCGACCCCAGGCGCTGCCGGTCAGCTCCGCATGTCGAGTGACCAGCCCGCGCAGATGCTGCATGTAGTTCTCCATGCCTTCGGGCGAGATGCGCAGGATGTCGACCAGTTCGTGGTTGTAGCAATCGACGAAGTCACGTTCGAGATCCAGCACGTAGGCAAAGCCACCGGTCATGCCCGCACCGAAATTGAGGCCGACCTTGCCGAGCACGGCGACCACGCCGCCGGTCATGTACTCGCAGCAGTGATCGCCCGCGCCCTCGACCACCGCCATCGCGCCGGAATTGCGCACCGCAAAGCGTTCGCCCGCGCGACCCGCCGCGAACAACTCGCCGCCGGTGGCGCCATACAGACAGGTGTTGCCCACGATCACGGCGTCCTGGCTGGCGTATGGCGCGTCCAGCGGCGGACGCACGACGATGCGACCGCCCGCCATGCCCTTGCCGACACCATCGTTCGCTTCGCCGGTGAGGTCGATGTGCAAACCACCCGCGTTCCACGCGCCCAGACTCTGACCAGCCGCGCCTTCCAGCATCAGGCTGATCGGATACTCGTCCATACCGTGGTCACCATGCTGACGCGCAATGGCACCGGACAACCGCGCACCGATCGCGCGATCGGTGTTGGCGATCGCATAGCTGAAGTGGCCGCCTTCACCGAGCTCCACCAACGGCGCCGTGTCCAGCGCAATGCGCGAAGCGAGCGCGGCATCGTCGCGTACCGGATTGCGCGCCAGCGTGCAGGCAAAATCGCTGCTCGCGCTCAGACCTGCGCCATCGATCAGCGGCGTGAGGTCGAGCTTGTGCTGCACTGGCGTAGTGCCCGCGATCTGCTCCAGCAGTTCGGTGCGTCCGACGATCTCGCCGAGGCTGCGCACGCCCAGTTGCGCCAGATGAGCTCGCACGTCTTCGGCGACGAAGCGGAAATAATTCATCACCATTTCCGGCAAGCCGGTGAAGTGTTCCTTGCGTAACACCGGATGTTGGGTCGCCACGCCAGTAGCACAGTTGTTGAGATGACAGATGCGCAGATACTTGCAGCCCAGCGCAACCATCGGGCCCGTACCAAAACCGAAACTTTCAGCGCCGAGCAGAGCAGCCTTGATCACATCGAGCCCGGTTTTCAGTCCGCCGTCGGTCTGCAATCGCACGCGACCACGCAGGTCGTTGCGGCGCAGCGTCTGCTGCGTTTCGGCGACGCCCAGCTCCCATGGCGTGCCGGCGTACTTGATCGAGGTGAGCGGACTGGCGCCGGTACCGCCGTCGTGACCACTTACCGTAATCAGATCCGCGCCGGCCTTCACCACGCCGGCAGCGACCGTGCCGACACCGGCGTGCGATACCAGCTTCACCGAAATCAGCGCGGTCGGGTTCACTTCTTTCAGATCGTGAATCAGCTGAGCCAGATCCTCGATCGAATAAATGTCGTGATGCGGCGGCGGTGAGATCAAACCGATGCCCGGCTTGGCATAGCGCAGTCGCGCGATGGTGGCGTCGACTTTGTGGCCAGGCAGCTGGCCGCCCTCGCCGGGCTTGGCACCTTGGGCGATCTTGATCTGCAGCACTTCGGCATTGACCAGGTATGCCGGCGTCACGCCGAAACGGCCCGAGGCGACCTGCTTGATCTTCGACATCTTCTCGGTGCCGTAGCGTGCGGGATCTTCGCCGCCCTCGCCCGAATTGCTGCGACCACCCAGACGGTTCATGCCGATCGCCAGCGCTTCGTGCGCTTCCGGCGACAACGCGCCCAGCGACATGCCGGCCGAATCGAAACGCTTGAGAATCGCCTCGATCGGCTCGACTTCGTCCAGTGCGATCGGTATCGCCGCGAGCTTCAAGCCCAGCAGATCGCGCAGCGCCGATGGCGGACGATGATCGACGTGATCGGCGTACATACGGTAATCAGCCGGATTGCCGGTGCGCACCGCCAGCTGCAAGCTGGCGATCACATCCGGGTTGTACATGTGGTACTCGCCGCCGTAGACGAACTTGTACAGGCCGCCCGCGCGAAGCGGCAACGCCTGATTCCACGCTTCTGCCGCAAGTAGACGCTGCTCGTGTTCAAGTTCGGCAAAGCCGGCGCCACCGATGCGCGAAGGCGTGCTGGGGAAGCACAGCTGCACCACTTCCGGCGCCAACCCGACAATCTCGAACAGCTGCGCACCGCGATACCCGGCTACCGTGGAGATACCCATCTTGGAGAGGATCTTCAACAGTCCCTTGCGAATGCCGCGCCGATAGCTGCGGCCGATTTCCACGCGATCGCCATCGATGTGACCCTCGCGGCCCAGCTCGAACAGACTCTGATAGGCCAGCCAAGGGTAGATTGCGGTGGCGCCGAAGCCGACCAGGCAGGCGAACTGATGTGGATCACGCGGCGTGGCCGTCTCCACAATGATGTTGCACTGGCAGCGCAAACCTTGATCGATCAAGTGCGCATGCACAGCACCGGTCGCCAGCAGCGCATGGATCGGCAGCTGCTCGCGCCGCGGGTACCGATCGCTGAGAAACACCAGTACACAGCCGCCGCGCACCGCCTGCGCCACTTCGTCACACAGCGAGCGCAGCGCCGCTTCGAGTCCTTGCTCGGGCGCATACATCAGGTCGAAGCGCGGCGTGCCGACAAACTGCGGCAGCGCCAGTAGTTGCCGCAGTTTGCGTTGCGACAGGATCGGCGAGTTGATCAGCACCTGTTTCGCGTTCTCCGCTTTCAGCTCGAACACGTTGCCTTCAGCGCCGATCTGCGTCACCAGCGACATCACCAGCTTCTCGCGCAGCGGATCGATCGGTGGATTGGTGACTTGAGCGAAGCCCTGGCGGAAACGATCGAACAACGGTCGCACCTGACGCGACATCGCCGCCATCGGGGTGTCATCGCCCATCGAGCCGGTTGCCTCGGCTTCAAGTTCTGCGATCACCTTGAGTACGGTCTCGCGTTCTTCGCGCGACAGGCCATACAGCTTTTGATAACAATGCAGTTCGTCAGCGGGCAACGGCTCGGCCGCCAATGAAGGATCGATCAGATCGGATTCCAGATAGCTCACACCGGCGCGCAGCCAGTCGCGATACGGCGCGCGAGTGCGGTTGATCTCGTCGATGTCGGCGTCGCGCAGCAATCGATGCTGGGCAAAATCCACCGCGATCATCTCGCCCGGCGCCAGCCGGCCCTTCGCGATCACGCGGGCGGACGGCACGTCCCACAGCCCGGCTTCGGAGGCGACAATCAGATGATTGTCGTCCGACAGCGCCCAGCGCGCGGGCCGCAGACCATTGCGATCCAGTGTGCACGCGGCAAAACGGCCGTCGCACATCACCAGGCCGGCCGGCCCATCCCAGGGTTCGCTATGCAACGCGTAGTACTCGTAGAACGCGGCGAGGTCCTCGTCGATGTTTTCGCGCGCGGCGAATGCCGGTGGCACCAGCACCCGCATCGCAGCGAGCAGGTCGAGGCCGCCGGCCAACAGGATCTCCAGCGCGTTGTCCAGACTCTCCGAGTCCGAACCCTGCTGGCGCACCAACGGGCCGATGTCGGAAAGATCCACTCGCGGAGAACGCATGATCGATTCGCGCGCCTGCATCCAGCGCCGGTTCGCACGAATGGTATTGATCTCGCCGTTGTGCGCGAGCAGGCGGAACGGTTGCGCCAGCCGCCACTGTGGCGTGGTGTTGGTGGAGAAGCGTTGATGGAACACCGCGGCATCCGCGGCCAGCGCCGGATAGCTCAGGTCGGCAAATACCTCGCGCAGCCTTCCCGGCGCCGCCATCGCCTTGTAGCCGATCACTGCGGCAGACAAGGTCACCACATAGAACTGCGGATCGTCGGCCAACGCGGTCTCGGCGCGACGACGCGCGCGGAACAACGCGAGCTCGAAGGCCTCATCGTCCATGGCGCTGCCAGCGTCGACGAACACCTGCCGCACGCGCGGCTTTGCGGCGGCCGCGAGCGGGCCGCAGGCCTCGGCGTTCACGGCCACATCGCGCCAGCCGGCTACATGCACACCTTCTTCGGCGAGATGGCGTTCCAATACGTGGGCCGCCTCGTCCCCACCGGCCGGATCGAGAAACACCACGCCCGCTGCAAAGCGTTCGGCAAGTGGAATGTCAGAGTCCGCCGCCAGCGCGCGCAACCAGTCGTGCGGCTTGTGCAGCAACACGCCGCAGCCATCGCCGCTGATGCCATCGGCATTTACCGCACCACGATGCGAGAGTTTGGCCAGCGCAGCGAACGCGGTATCGACGACCCAGGCACTGGCGCGGCCATCGATCTGCGCAACCAGGCCAAAGCCGCAGCTGTCGTGTTCAAAACTGGCGTCGTACAGACGCGGCGCAACTGGCATGACCGAAACCCTCTTCACTGGCTAGCAATACGCGGAGGCGCAAACGGCCTGCCGCCACAAAGGCGGCAAGCAGCTTGTGGAAGGCTTGCGAGCCGACTTTACGCACATTTTGTGCGCCGCGTCAAAGCCATTTAGGCGTCCAAATGAAAATCCATCCCGGCGCTGTAACAGCGCGCGCTAACAAACCGGCACGCTTGGCCAGGGTGGACACCGCGACAGGGCGCCATTTTGACCGTCTCGCCGCCGCCGCAAACCTCATGGATAATCGGCCATATGCCCAAGCCCAAGCCGTTCCCGCGTTCTCTTCTTTCCGGCTTGATCGCCGGCGCAGTGCTGACTGGCACGATCACCTTGCCGGCGACCGCCCAGCAAGACACCAAAAGCCATGCCGAGCA
>Ga0302314_10006321_pt1 | contig 21496 bp, 16 predicted proteins | sample III_Palsa_N2_3_FD_200533 | JGI IMG/M metagenome (GOLD analysis project Ga0302314, IMG submission 200533) | Peat permafrost microbial communities from Stordalen Mire near Abisko, Sweden - III_Palsa_N2_3 | ecosystem: Environmental > Terrestrial > Soil > Palsa > Peat permafrost | place: Sweden...
GAAAATGTACCAGACCTCGTCGGGGGTGTAGCGGTAGTTGACGTTGACGTGGGTCATCCGCGCCTTCCAGGCGGCGGAGAGCGCGATCAGATATTCCGGCCGGTTGCGCATATAGATCGCCAGCTTATCGCCGGGCTTGGCGCCGCGTGAGATCAGGCCGCGGGCCAGATTGTTGGAGGCCCGGTCGGCCTCGCTCCAGCTGATGGTCTTGTCGCCGTGGATGAAGGCGGGCGCGTCCCCCGGGATGCAGGTCGCCACCACGTCCAGCATGTCTCCGAAATTCCAAGCCATCGCGTCCTCACCTCATCCCGTCGCGCCCTGGTCCGATAAGGCCTGGCGCGTTTTTGTACCCGCAATCCTCGCAGCACTGACGTTACGGCGCCCAAGCGCGATGTGAAGGGGTGGGGCTCGGGGTTCGTGAGGATTCACCACGAAACACACGAAGGAAGCGATTTAACGCAAAGGCGCGAAGCCCGCTAAGGCGGGCGCAGCCCGCTTCAAAGCCGTCGAGGGCAGCGCCGTCTGACTGCGCTTCTCGCCCTGGCGTTGAATCTACGACAGCACAGATCTCTTCGTGTGCTTCGTGGTGAATCCTTACGAACCCGAGCGCCCTTGCAGCCCACGCCAGAACCTGAAATCTGATCAGTCGGACAAAGGGGCTCCGGGGAGGATCGCCATGCTTGCCTACTCGACCTTCGGCGTGGACGATATGGATCGCGCCATTGCCTTCTATGATCCGGTGTTCGCCGCCCTCGGCGCGAGCCGGCAGACCACCAGCCCGACCTGGACCGGCTACAAGCGGCCGCATCAGGACGGCTGGTTCTTCCTCACCCGTCCCTTCGACAAGGAGCCGGCGACCCATGGCAACGGGACCATGCTGGCGTTCCTCGCCGAGGACCGGGCGGCGGTGGATGGCTTCCACGCCGCGGCGCTGAGCAAGGGCGGGGTCTGCGAAGGCCCGCCGGGGGTGCGCGAGGGCATGAACCCGGTGTTCTACGCGGCCTATGTCCGTGATCCGGACGGCAACAAGCTCTGTGCGTTCGTGCGGAAGTAGGGGCGGCTCCGGTTCTCAATCGCTCCCCCACTGGGGGAGCGATTAGGAATTTCGGCGCCCCCTACTCCTGCTCGGCGTACGCCTTCACCAGCTCCGTCAGGAAGTCGCGGCCCACGAACACCGCCCGCTCGCTCTTGCGTTCATTGAGGCCGTGGACGCCGTTGCCGTCCGGGTCGCTCCAGAAGCCGGGAACGCCATAGACGGGGATGCCGACGGCTTCCAGGTGGATGCCGTCGGTCGCGCCGGTGGACATGCTGGGCACCAGGGGCACGCCGGGAAAATATTTAGCGGTCAGCTTTTCGGCCGGGCCGAGCACCTTGGGATCCAGCGGCGGCGGCACCGCGTCCGGATCGGCATCCCCGGAAAGGGTGAGAGTCGCGCGGGGATCGCCGATCGCGGCGATCAGGGCCGCGCGGGTGGCCTCCACCCCTTCGCCGGGGAAGATGCGGCAGTTGATGTTGGCGCCGGCGCGCTGGGGCAGGGCGTTGTGGGCGTGGCCGCCGTCCAGCAGGGTGGCGACGCAGGTGGTGCGCAGCATGCTGTGGTAGCTGCGGTCGGCGTCGACGGTCGCCTCGGCGGCCTTGTCGGTCGGATCCTTGGCCAGGGCGACCATGGCTTGGCCCAGAGCGTCGCCCCGCGCCGCGCCGGTTTTGGCGAAGAAGGCGCGGGTGGTGTCGTTCATGTGCAGCGGAAATTCGAGGTCGCGAACCTTGAGCAGGTCGTCGGCCAGTTCGTAGATGGCGTTGTCCTTGATCGGGATGGACGAGTGGCCGCCGGGATTGGTCGTCTCCAGCCGGTAGTCCTGATACTTCTTTTCGCCCACTTGGATGGTCTGGACCATCAGTTTGCCATGGCCGTCGGTGCGGCCGCCGCCGCCTTCGTTCAGCGCGAACGCCGCATCGACCAGATCGCGGCGGTTCCGCGCCAGCCAGTCGGAGCCGTTGAAGGCGGACGTGGTCTCCTCGCCGCAGGTGAGCGCCAGCTTGATGGAGCGCCTGGGGTGGTAGCCCTGCTGCTTAAAACGGGAGAGGGCGTCGATCCAGGTGGCGTCGATCACCTTCATGTCCGAGGTTCCGCGGCCGTAGAAATAGCCGTTTTCGTCGATCAGCTTGAACGGGTCGCGGGTCCAGTCGGCGCGCCGGGCCTCGACCACGTCGATGTGGCCGAGCAGCAGGATGGGTCTGGCGGTGGCGGAAGTCCCGTGCAGGATGGCGGTGACGCCGCCCTCCTTGGGATGCTCAGGGGTGGCGAACACCGTCACGTCGGAGTCCGGGAAGCCGGCCTCCTTCAGGTGCTGGGCGATCTTGGTGGCCAGCAGGGTGCAGTCGCCATCCGAGCGCTCGGTGTTGGTTTCGATCAAGGTCTTGTAGAGGGCCAGGAAGGTCTGCTGGTCGGGCCGTAGCGGCCCATAGGGCGCATCTTGCGCCAGGGCGACGGTGGGCCCCAAAGCCAAGGCCAGAGCCGCGCCGGCCAGTTTTCTGATCATGTTGGAGCCCCTGAATTCGACTTGCGGGAAATGAGCATGGCGGGGCGGCCGGGGGAAGAGGCAACGGGCCGGTAAGGTCGGCTTGGGCCAAATCGCGCCCCGTTTGCGGCAGGCAAATTGCTTTTGAAATCAGGCCGGCGAAACAGCAAAGCCTTTCCCCTCAATGGGGGAAGGTTGGATGGGGGTGCAGCCGTGAGGTTGAAGCGAAAAGCTCTATTGGGCGCCGGCGTCCATCAGAGTTTCAATGTTCCTCGCCGGCGCGAACACCCGCAACCCTGCCCATCCTCCATTGAGGGGGAAGGGTTCTTGGGGTCAGCGATCCGTCGTGAAATTGCGGTGATTGTCCTGAGCCCCCACGTCGCCGGCCGCATACCAGCCTGCACATGCGCCAAGGCTCAGCAGGGCCAGGGCCGAAAGGACGACGAAGATAGAGCGCATGGCGGGCCTCCACTGAGGATCGGTCGACCCTAATGGCTAAACCGGGCGAAACAACGACTCGGGGCGATTTACTCCAAACTCAACGCGTTCAGACCGCGCCCATCATCTCCTGGAAGTTCGAATAGTAGAACTTTTCCTTCTCGTCCTCGGAGACAGCGCTGAAGGTCCGCTCGAAGCGGCCGATGGGATCATCGGTGCCTTCCGGGTGCGGATAGTCGCTCGAGAACAGGAACAGGTCCGCGCCTGCGTCGGCGATCATCCGGCCGACATCCTCGCCCGGGAAGGGGGTGAACTTCACCGCTCGGCGGATGTAGTCCGAAGCCTTCATGGCTAAGGCCGCGACGCTCTCGTCGGTGCGCTTGAAGATCTTCTGGCTGTAATCCAGCGTGCGCAGATATTCCGGCACCCAGCCGGCGCCTAGCTCGATCACCCCGCCGCGCAGCTTGGGGAAGCGCTCGAACACGCCGTCGAACACCAGGGCGGTGAGGAACTGTTGCGGACCCACCGACAGCAGCATGAAGTCGCGCACCCGCAGATTCTCGCCGCTCTCGGCGCCGGTGATGTCCTTGGGCCGGGGTTTGCCGTTGTTCTCGTACGCCGCGAGCTTGGTCGGGCTGTTGGGGCCGACGTGCAGCATGAAGGGCACGCCAAGGTCGCAGAAGGCCCGCCAGACGATGTCGTAGTCCGGATGGCCGGGCGACTTGTCGTCCACCGGCGCGCCCGGCACCCAGAAGGCGCCGCAGCCCAGCCGCACGCCTTCCTCCAACTCATCGACGCAGCGCTCAGGATCGGCCAGGGATAGCTGGCCCACGGCGATCAGCCGCTCATCATCGCGGCAAAACTCGGCCATGGCGCGGTTGTGTGCGCGGATGCCGCCGTAGCGGACGTCCATGTCATTGTGCGACAGATACTGGCCGGCCGAGAAGGTGGAGAACACCAGCTGGCGGGCGAAGCCCAGGTCGTCCATCGCCTTCTTGCGCTCGGCCGGATCGAAGGCGCCATAGGCGTTCCAGCCCTTGGAGCCGCGCACCACATCGGTGTGCACCTTGCCCCGGGCTTCGCGATCCTTCTGCTTGGCGACAGCCGCATCGATAAAGTCGAACGTCGTCGTCCCCGATTTGGACAGGCCCAGGGGCGGCAGCTTGGCCTTCACGTCCGGGTCGGCGTGACGCTCGACCCAGTCGACCGTCTCCATGATGTGACTGTCGGCGTCGCAAAAGCGGCGGTTGGACCCGTAGGGCATCTGGTTCCTCCAACGTCGAATTCTTCTAGTTGGCGGTATGATAGCCCGGTTCTGTCAGGCCGCAAGACGGAAGGCCGCGCCCTCATGGCTGAGCAGCCAGCGCTTGCGTTCGATGCCGCCGCCGTAGCCGGTGAGCGAGCCGCTGGCGCCGATCACGCGATGGCAGGGCACGACCAGGCCGATGGGGTTGGCGCCATTGGCGAGGCCCACCGCGCGCACCGCCTTGGGCAGGCCGATGCGAGCCGCGAGCTGGCCATAGCTCTCCGTCTGGCCGGCGGGAATGTCCCGCAGCGCCGCCCAAACCGTGCGCTGGAAGGTCGTCCCTCCTGTCGCGCACTCGATCGTGTCGATGCTCGCCAGGTCGCCGTCGAAGTAAGCTGCAAGCGCTGTGCGTAATGCCGCCGGTGCGCGGTCGGTCTTCGGCGTCACCGGACCGTAGTGACGCGCCAGCAGGCGCTGCATGCGCGGCTCGTAGCCGCCCCAGTCGAAGACGCGCAAGAGTCCGGCGGCGTCCCACATTACCAGCGCCTCGCCGGCCGGGGTCGGGATGCGGTCGAAGGCGAGGCCCTCAGGCGGCTTGGCGGTCGGCATCGGGTTTCTCCTTGGGCGTCTTGGTGGATTTCACGGGATAGGCTTCGGAGGCCCACAGGTGCTGGGCGGCGTAGGCGCGCCACGGGCGCCAGCGTTCGGCGTGGGCGAGCAGGGCCTGGGCGCTGGGCCGGGTTCCGTCCGCGTCCGCCATCGCCCGCATCAGGCCGATGTCGGCGGCGGGGAAGGCGTCCGGCTCGCGCAGCTGGCGCATGGCGATGTACTGGGCGGTCCATTCGCCGATCCCGGCCAGGCCGCGCAAGGTAGTGATCGCTTCCTCCAGGCTGCCGCGCGGCGCGACCAGGGCCGGGTCCGCCGCGACGGCGTGCGCCAGCGCCGACAGCGCCGAGGACCGCGCGCCGGGCATGGGCAGGCCGGAGAGATCGGCGGCCGCCAGCTGTTCGGCGCTCGGGAACACGTGGGTCAGGGCCTCGAAGCCCGGATAGATCTCTGTGAGCGCCTCGCCATAATCGTGGGTCAGCTTGCCTGCCAGGACAATGGCCGCGGGAACCGTAATCTGCTGGCCGAGCACCGCCCGCACCGCCAGTTCGAACCCGTCCCAGGCGCCCGGTACGCGCAGGCCGGGCCGCGCGGCGATCAGGGGCGCGAGCGCCGGATCCTGCGCCAGGTGGGCGCCGATGGTCACGGGGTCGGCCGCCAGATCGAACACCCGCCGCACCCGGGCGATGATCGCCGGCAGGGCCGTAAGGTCCGGGAACCGCACCGTGACGCTGAGCTTGTCACCGCTCGTCGGGCCGAGGCTGATCATGCCTCGATGCTCGCCGATTGCGATGGTGCGGGCGTAGACGCCATCCTTGACGGTCTCGACGCCGGGAATGGCGCGCATGGCCAGGAACGCCAGCATCGCGCCCCAATCGTAGGGCGAGCGATAGGACAGTTTTAGCGTCACCGCGCCAGCGGCGGACTGCTCCGGCTTGCTGGAGCGGCGCAGGGTGCTGGGCGGACGATGGTACAGGGTCTGGAAGGTCTCATTGAACCGGCGCACGCTTCCGAAGCCGGACGCCATCGCCACCTCGACCATCGGCAACTGGGTTTCGTGGATCAGCTGCTTCGCCAGCAGCACCCGGCGGGTCTGGGCCACCGCGATCGGCGAGGCGCCCAGGTGCTGTTTGAACAGACGCCGCAGCTGCCGCTCGCCGACGCCGAGCCGCGCAGCGAGGGCGTCCACATCGCCCGAGTCCAGCGCCCCGGCCTCGATCAGCCTGAGCGCCCGCGAGACGGTGTTGGACGTGCCGCGCCAGGCGCCGAGGTCCGGCGACGTCTCCGGCCGGCAGCGCAGGCAGGGGCGAAAGCCCGCCTCCTGCGCCGCGGCGGCGGTGGGATAGAAGGTGATATTCTCGCGCTTGGGCGTGCGCGCCGGGCAGATCGGCCGACAATAGATGCCGGTGGTCTTCACCCCGATGAAGAGTCGGCCGTCGAACCGGACGTCGCGAGTCTGCAGGGCGCGGTAACAGGCTTCATGATCTAGGTCCATGTCGGGGAATATGGGCGTGGGCGGCGCCCAAGTCTCGCGGTTTTCGGACACGACCGTTTGCGGGGGGCCGCATACCGCGCCTCACAATTGGGCGTTCTTGGCTCAAGCTTGATCGTTCGAGAGGCCCCGCGCGCCGCGCGCGTCCAAGAGTGAGATTTTTCGAGACATTCCCCGATTTGGGGAGTTAATAAACTACTAAGGCGATCGGAGATCGATGGGGCGCCGGAATGAAGTTGAGCCAACTGTTCAGGTCAAAGCGGCAACAGGTCGGTTGGCAGGGGCAAGGCGGCGAGCCCAGCCCGTTCCTGATCGGAGCACTCGTCGCCGTGGTGATGGCCGGCGCCTATCTCGCGATCATGATGTTCGGCCCGAAGGGCTGAGCCGCCGTCAGGTCTGCAGCGCGCCGATCCGGTCCGCTCGTCCCTCGCCTTCGCCCGGCAGATCGTCGAACGATCCGTGGCTGGACCGGTAGAGTTTGGCGTAGAGGCCACCCTTCTCCATCAAGGCGTCATGCGGGCCCTGCTCGACGATGCGGCCCTGCTGCAGGACGATGATCTCGTCGGCGTCGCGCACGGTGGCCAGCCGGTGGGCGATGACCAGGCAGGTACGGCCCTCGAACAGCACCTTCAGCGCCCGTTGGATCTCCAGCTCGGTGAAGCTGTCGATGTTGGCGGTGGCCTCGTCGAGGATCAGAATCTTCGGGTCGGCGACCAGGGCGCGGGCGAAGGACAGCAGTTGGCGCTGGCCCACCGAGAGGTTGCGGCCGCGCTGGCCAAGCGGGGTGTCATAGCCTTCGGGAAGGCGGATGATGAAGTCGTGCGCGCGCACCGCCTTGGCCGCGGCGACCACCTGCTCATGCGTCGCGCCTGACGTGGAATAGCGGATGTTCTCCTCGATGGTGCCGGAGAACAGGAACGGCTCCTGCAGCACCATGCCGATGGTCCGGCCCAGGCTTTCCAGCGTCACGTCGCGCACGTCGTGGCCGCCCACCAACACCCGACCCTCGTTGACCTCATAGAACCGTCGCACCAGCGAGATGATGCTGGTCTTGCCCGAACCGGTGGGGCCGACCAGGGCCACGACTTGGCGCGGCTTGACCTTCAGCGACACGTCGCGGAGCACCGGCCGGCCTGGATCGTAGGCGAAGGTGACGTGATCCAGCTCGACGGTGGAGTCGTCGCCGGTCAGCGTGATCGCGTCGGGCTTGTTGACGATGGTCACCGGCACGTCGAGCATCTCGAAGATGCGGTGTCCCGCGGCCATGGCGCGCTGCATCACCGTGTATTGCATCGACAGCATCCGCACCGGCTCGAAGAAGCGCTGGACGTAGAAGACGTAGGCGATCATGTCGCCGATCGCGAGTTGGCTGTGCAGCACCTGCTCGCCGCCGACCACGATAATGGTGGCCATGGCGAAACCGGTCAGGATGTCCACGGTCGGCGTCATCAGCTGGGCCAGGAAGGCGGACTCTACCTGGGCGTCCATATTCTCCCGCGCCTTCTCCTCATAGAGTTCGAAGTTCATCGCCTCGCGCCGGGTCTCCTGCACGGTGCGCACACCGTTGATGTTCTCGGCCAACGCTCCGTTGGCGATCGAGGATGCGTCGCGGGCGCGGCGGAAGGTCTTCTTGGAGTAGGGCAGCCAGACCGCGCGGATGCCGACCAGGGCCGGCAGCACCAGCATGGTGAGCAGGCCGAGCTTCCAGTTCATTACCAGCAGGATGACCACCGTGCCGGTCAGGACGGCGAGGTCGCCCAGGGTGCCGGTGGAGCTCTCCAGGAATTCCTGCAGGGCGTTCACGTCCCCCTGCAACCGGCTCATCACCCGGCCCACATGGGTCTTGTCCAGGAACGACAGCGAAACCGCCTGGAAGTGGGCGAACATGGCCCGGCGCACGTCGAAAATCACCCTCTGCGCCAGCCGGGTGCTCATCCACTGGTCCAGGAACGAGGTGATGGCGTTCAGAACCACGGCGGCGAAGAACAGGGTCACCACCTGGTCGACCGCCTGTCCTCCGCCCCTGGCGGTGGTGGCGACTGTCACCGCCCGGCCGATCATGAGGGGCAGCGACAGCGCCGTCGCCGCCGAGGCCAGCACCGCCAGTTGCGCGCCGAACAGGAACACCCGGTGGGGTTTGAGGAAGACGAAGAACCGCCGCAGGATCCGCGTGTCGAACGACATGAAGATTTCCTCGGCGTCGTTGGTGCCGAGGTTGGCGTTGCGCTTGGGCGGCGGCTTGGGCGCGTGATCGAGGGCGGCGTCGGTCATCCGGCGTCCTCCGCGACCTTGCGCCGGATCTTGGCGTCGGCGGTGGACAGGCCCTGCTCGGTGCGGGTCTGCAGTTGGTGGAGGTCGAAATACTCCCCGCCCAGCGCCAGCAACTCCTCGTGCGTGCCGCGCTCGACGATGCGGCCTTCCTCCAGAAGGATGATCTCATCGGCGTGCATCAGCGATGACAGCCTGTGGGCGATGATGATGCTCGCCTTGGCGCGGGTCGCCTCGGCCAGGGCGTCGCGGACGCGTTTTTCGGTGACAGCGTCGATGGCGGCGGTGGAGTCGTCGAAGATCATGATCCCCGGCCCCGGCACGACTCCGCGGGCGATGGACATCCGCTGCCGCTGGCCGCCGGACAGGGCCACGCCCCGCTCGCCGACCCGGGTCTCATAGCCGCCGGGCAACTGGGCCAAATAGTCGTGAATCTGCGCCGTCTTCGCCGCGCCGACGATCCGCCCTTCGTCCGCCCACGGATCGGCGTAGGCGACGTTGTTGGTCACCGTGGAGTCGAACAGGAACGCCTCCTGCTGCACCAGGCCGACGTATTCCCTTAAAGACGCCAGCTGCACGTCGCGGATGTCGACCCCGTCGATGGTGATGGCCCCGGCCGTGGCGTCGTAGAAGCGCGGGATCAGGTTGGCGATGGTCGATTTGCCGGAGCCTGGCGGGCCGACAATGCCCAGGGTCTGGCCCTTGCCGACCGAGAAGCTGACGTCGCGCAGCACCAGCTTGCCCGCATCGTAGCCGAAGTCCACGTGCTCGAACCGCAGCACGCCCCGGGTCGGCGCCAGCGGCTTAGCGCCGGGCTTGTCGTCGATGGCCGGCTTGATATCCAGAATCTCGAACAGGCGGCCGCCACAGGTGGTCGCGCGGGCGGCGGCCATGACGATCATCGCCACCTGGCGGATCGGCGCTTGCAGCAGCTGCAGATAGAATACCATCTCCGTCAGCCGGCCGCCGGTCATGGTCCCGTCGGCGATCCGATGGCCGCCGTACCAGAGCAGCAGGGCCATGGAGCCGTAGTAGCTGATGGTCATGGTCGTGACCGCGCGCATCCGCAGCACGATCCGCTTGTAGGAGTAGGCCAGCGTCTCGGCGGCGGCCCTGTCGAATTTGGCAAGCTCGAAGTCGTTGGCGGCGAAGGCGCGCACCACGCGCACGCCTTGCAGGTTCTCCTCCATGGTCAGGGTCAGCACGCTCATCAGCTGCTGCACCTTCATCCAGGTGACGCGCAGCAGAAAGCCCATCCGGCCCAGGGCGAAGATGGCGATCGGCACGAAGGCCAGGCCCAAGGCCGCCATCTTCGGGTCTTCCAGGATCATCAGTGTGGTCGCCCCGGCCAGCAGCAGGACCAGGGTCACGCACTGGAGCATCCCGTTCTGGATAAACATCCGCGCGCCCTCCAGGTCGATCATCCCGCGCGTGACCAGATCGCCGGAGTGGATCTTGTCGTGGAAGCCGAACGGCAGTTTCTGCAGCTGCTGGAAGAAGTCGAGCCGCAGCCGGTAGGCCACCTTCTGGCTGACCTTTTCGCCCTCGTAACCGGCATAGCCGGTCAGCAGGCCGCGGACCGAGCTGGCGGCGACGACCAGGGCGGCGATGACCAGCAGCCCCCGGAGGAAACCGGACTCCAGGCCTGTCACACGGATGGCGGCCATATGGACCGCCTTGACGTGTTGCTCCGCCTTAAGGTCGCTCGTGACCAGATCGATCGCGTGGCCAAACAAGCGGGGTATCGTCAGGCCCATGATCGCCGCACCAAACGAGCACAGCATGGCCAGGGCGACCCCGCGCGGATCGGTCTTCAGCGTCATCACCACGATCCGCTGCAGCACCTTGGGCATGGCGCGCAGGTCCACCTGCGGACGGCCGTCACGGCCGACCGGCGGGTCGCCGGAGATCGGAGTGTGGTCACTCATGACGACTAATGGCGGCGCGGAGGGGTCGCTATTCTCGCGAGCGCGGCCGCCCAGGGCCAGCCCTAAATGGCGCCGGCCCGCAAAAATCTGCGTATCTTAGGCGACGGCCGCCTGGCTGGCAGGTCCGGTTTCGACCATGGCCGCGGAGATGGCCGCCAAAAGGACGGCGGGCTGGATCGGCTTGGTCACGTGGCCAAAGAAGCCCTGCGCCCGGTAGCGGTCCTCGCCGCCGCTCATGGCGTCGGCGGTCAGGGCGATCGCGGGGGTGTCCAGATTGGGCCCGGCTGACCGCCGCATCCGCTCGAGGACTTCCGGCCCGGTCATCTCGGGCATCTGAATGTCCATCAGGATGAGGTCGAATCGTTGCTCCGCCAGCGCAGCCAACGCCTCTTGGCCGCCCGACGCGGCGGTCACCTGAAAGCCGACCGCCTCGAGCAGGTGGGTGACGACGCTGAGATTGACCGGATTGTCGTCCACCGCCAGGATCGAAAGGGTCTCCAAGATCGGCGGCGTGGCCTCTGACCCTGGCGCGGTCGCCGCCGCCGACCTATCGACGGCCTCAAGCGGCAGAATCACGTGAAAGGTCGAGCCCTTGCCGGGTTCGCTCTCAACCCAGATCCGCCCGTCCATCATTTCAGCCAGCTGCTTGGAAATGGCCAGACCCAGGCCTGTGCCGCCGAATTTGCGGGCGTTGGAATCGTCAACCTGGCTGAAGCGGTTGAACAGGGTGGGCAGCGCCTCGGGCGCGATGCCGACGCCGGTGTCGGACACCGCGACATGGATTTCCGCGCGCCCGTCGTCGAGCGGCCGCGAACGGGCCGTCACCTTGACCTCGCCTTCAGGCGTGAATTTCAGCGCGTTGCCGACCAGGTTGAACAGGATCTGCCGGACCCGGACCGGGTCGAGCATGACATGACGCGGAAGGTCCGGCGCGGCCTCGACGTTGAAGGCGACGCCCTTGTCGCTCGCGCGCGGAGCCCAGAACGCCGCCAGATGTTGCAGTAGGGCCGGCAGGTCGCTCGCCTCGGGCGAGGCTTCCATCTGGCCCGCTTCGATCTTCGACAGATCCAGGATGTCGTTCAGGATCGCCATCAGGAATTCGCCGCTCTGGATCAAGGTGTCGATCTGCGCGGCCTGGGCGCGGCTGAGGCGGGAGTTCTTGAGAATCTGCGCCATACCCAGCACGCCGTTCATCGGTGTACGGATTTCATGGCTCATGGTGGCCAGGAAGGTGGCCTTGGCCTGCTCGCCGCGTTGGGCTGCGTCGCGCGCGGCCTCCAGCGTGCGGATCATCGCGTCCTTCTCGTCCTGGGAGGCGATGAAGGCGTCGCGGGCCTTCTCGGCGCCGACCGCCACCATCCAGAGCACCACGGCCAGGCAGGCGAACAGCAGAAGGGCGCTCGATCCGTGTGCGGCGCCGTATTTGGCCAGCAGGGTCACGAGCAGCGCCGCCATCTGCGGCGCGATCGCCATGGCCAGCACGCGGGCGGAGAAACAGGCCTGGGTGATGGTGACCACGATCGAGGCCATGATCATCACGAACAGGGTCCCGGTCGCGGCCGGCGCGGGATCCACCAGGGCGACGTAGAGCAGGCCGACGATGGCGATCGAATTTCGAACGAAAACCAGCAGGCCAAGCCTGGTCATCGGCCATTTTGAAGACTCGTCGATCGTGGCTTTGATCCAACGCCGGTAGAGCCACTGGGCGCCGAGGTCGGCGCCCGAAAGCGCCACCAGCGCGACGCCCGCCACGCGCCAGTAGCCGAGCAGCCCTATGCAGAGGCTGTTGATGCAAAGGAAAAATATCGCCGCCGCCGGATGGGCGATGAAGCCCTGGAGGATGGCCTGGTACAGCGACGGCTTGGCCAGTTCCTCCGTGGCTGAAACAGACGGCAAGGACAGGCCGGCGGAAGCGCTCCTTGAGCTGGCGTCCATCAATGCACTCACAGTACGGCCATGGGCGCCGAGCGGAATTTCCCGAGCTTTGGCCGCCTGTTCAGGTCAAAGCTTCGGTTGTTACGAGTTGCGCAGCCCCAAGGGCGCCAAAATGGGGCCTGAGGACTTAACAAGTCTTTGAGATAACGTCGTTGCGTCGTTGGGCCTCAGTCCTTCACCAGTTCCGCGAACGGGTCGGGCAACTCGCGCTTCAATACCTTGCAGATGGCGCAGCACCCGGGCCACCCGCGAGTCCCTGCGTGAGCGAACCCGAACGGCGACGGCTTGCCAGCAAAGTGGGAAAGGTGAAACTGTAGGTAGGACGGGGGGGCGGGTTTTGTTCAACAAGGCAGTTTTATCGGCGGCGCTGGTCGCGTTGGCCGCCATCGGATTGGCGCGGCCCGCGTTGGCGGACTGCAAGATGATCCAGGTCGCCGAACTGCCGCTGGATCCCCATTGGTACGGCGTAGTCGCCGATGGCCAGATCAACGGCCAACCTGTCAAGGTGCTCGTCGACACGGGGTCGAGCCTGAGCATGATCTCGCGAGCGGCCGCAGTGAAGATGGGGCTGGCCTTCCGGCCCGTAACGGGCGTCAGCCTGTATGGCATTGGCGGTCAGCGCCAAGCCTACGGCACGACGGTGACGTCGCTGCAGATCGGACAGCTTGTCGCGAAGAACATAGACCTGTTGGGGTCGGACAGCATCGGCAATCCGCAGATCGCGATGGTTCTGGGCAACGATATCCTCTCCCAGTTCGACGTGGAGTTCGACCTGGCCGACCACGTGCTGCGGCTCTTCAAGCCAGAGGGCTGCGTGGCTGACCAGCTTGCTTATTGGAATAAGCCTTATTCGCTCGCGCCGCTGCTGCCGACGAGCCGCGACTCGCCCAGCATTCGAACGCCGGTGAGCCTGAACGGCCAAACCATTTCAGCCGAACTCGATTCCGGCGCGGGCGCGTCTGTTGTCGACGCCGCAGCGGCCGCGCGCGTCGGCGTGGTCATCGACACCTCCGTCACTACGGAGCCTGCGCGGGGTATCGGCCAGGCGCCGCGGCCGGTGAAGATTGGCCAATTCAAAACCTTCGCCCTGGGCGAGGAGAAGATCGGCAATGTTAGACTCGGACTGATCCGGCTGGTCGCGGACATGCAGATGACGGATCAGCAAACGGACACGCGCATTGCTCAAAGCGTCAGCGGCGACGTTGAGCCGATGATGCTCATCGGCCAGGACTTCCTCCGCTCGCACCGCGTCCTCGTCGCCAATCGCGAACATGCACTCCTGTTCAGCTATCTCGGCGGACCCGTGTTCGCCACGCCGGCAACGACAGTCAAGCCGTCACCCCCAAAGGCGGCCCAATAGTCGCCTCCCGTTCAACGGCTGCGGGCGCGGGAAATCCTCGACGGCAGGGCTAGACTTGGCTGTGACTGAGCCGTTGGATCAGGTCGAACACCGACTTGGCGTTATCGACGGCCATGAACTGCGGCGTTGGGTCGAGGCTGGGCAGCCAGGTCGAGAAGCCACGGTTGCTGAACATTGAAACGCTTTCACCGAAGCGGAGCGTGCCCCTTCCGTCCGCACGCTGATCGAACTTCACCGCCGGAAGCCGGTCGAGGCTGACGGCGGTGAAGGTTCCGAACGGCGCATCCCTGGCGATCAGAATGCGCTGGTTCGTCACCGCGTATCGGGTCCGGCCACGGAGCCAGGCGTCGAGCGGAAAGCGCCCCAGCATAAAGAACAGGCCAAAGCAGAGCATTGCGCCCGGAATGAGCATGAAGGCGAAGCCGGCCGGCGCCGCAGAGGCGGGCGCCGCGAAACTGGCTATCACGACCGAGCCGATGATCCCGCACCAGACCAGGCTGAATGGTATCAAGAAGATATCTCGGCCGGTGAACAGCCAGCCCTGGCGGGGCGCGCCGCTCCATTGAATCCGTTCGCCGGATAGCAGCTGACCGGAGAAGGAGCCCGAGTCCATCGTGCGCGCCTAATCCATCAGCTTACGGATGAAGTAGGTGAACTCCAGCGCATTGGTGTGGGCCTTCTCGTTCAGGTTGGCGCCGGAGCCGTGGCCGCCTTCGATGACCTCGTAGAACAGGTAGGGCTTGCCCATTTCCGCCAGCCGGGCGGCGAACTTACGGGCGTGCTGTGGGCCGACGCGGTCGTCCTTGGTGGTGGTCCAGATCAAGGGCTCCGGATAGGTCACCTCGGCGTGTAGGTTGTTGTAGGGGCTGATCTTGGCAAGGAAGGCCCGCTCTTCGGGAACTGACACGCTGCCGTATTCGCCGACCCAGGAGGCGCCGGCGGCGATCTGCTCGTAGCGCAGCATGTCCAGCAGCGGCACCTGGATATCCACCGCATGCCAAAGCTCCGGGTGCTGGGTGAATTCCACGCCCATCAGCAGGCCGCCGTTGGAGCCGCCCATGATGCCTAGCCGGCGCGGGGAGGTGATGCCGCGCGCGATCAGGTCGCGGGCCACCGAGGCGAAGTCGTCATAGATCAGCTGGCGGTGGGTCTTCAGGCCCGCCTCATGCCAGGCGGGACCGAATTCCCCGCCGCCGCGGATATTGGCCAGCACGAACACCCCGCCGCGCTCCAGCCACAGCTTGCCGATGTTGCCGGAATAGACCGGCGTCTCGGAGATCTGGAAGCCGCCGTAGGCGTTCAGGATGGTCGGGTTCTGACCATTCAGCGCCATGCCCTTGGGATGCACGACGAAGTAGGGGACCTTGGTCCCGTCGCTGGACGTCGCCTCGAACTGCTCGACATCATCCTTCGACGCGTCGAACTTGGGTGGCAGGGACTTGACCTGTTTGGCCGCGCCCGCGGCCGCGTCGGCCTGGTAGAGCTTGGTCGGATCAAGGAAGCTCTGGACGCTGTAGTAGAGGGTGTCGTCGCGGTCGCTGGCGGTTCCGATGGTGACGGACGCGTTCGGCGCAACGGGGAGTTTCGCCGCCGACCAGCCCGCCGGCGCCGGCGCGAAGGCGACTAGGCTGCCGCGAACGTTGTCGTAGATCGCCGCCTCGACGCGATTACGCGTGACCGCGACCCCGTCCAGCGATTGGCGCGGCCCTGGTTCGAAGATCAGTGCGCCGGGTGAGGCCGGCGGAGAGGCCGACAGCAAGGCCTCCGGCGCGAAGGCCAAAAGATCGCCGCCTTTGTAGCCCCGCCAAGCTTCTTCGCTGGTGAAGATCAGCTCACCGTGCAGCAGCCCTTGGATATTCACCTTCGCCGGCAGCGAAAGCGGCTTCACCCCGCCTTCGGTGACAACGAAATACTTCGAATTGAAGAAGTCCAAGCCGCGCTGGATGAGCGCCAGCTTGTGGCCGTCGGCGTCCCGCAACACGGTCGGATTGACCGACACGTCCTTCGCTGTCCCGCGAAAGATCTCCACCGCCTGATCCAGGCTCTGGCCGCGCTTCAGCGATTTGACCACGAAGGGATAGCTGGACTCCGTCATCGTGCCGGGACCCCTGTCGCGAGCGACCAGCAGGGTGTCCTTGTCGAGCCAGTCGACGGTCTGCTTTGAGTGCGGCAGCACAAAGCCGCCGGGGACGAAGGCCATGGCGGTAAGGTCGAACTCGCGCACCGTCTGCGCGTCCTCGCCGCCGTCGGAGAGCAGGATCAGGCAGCGGCGGTAGTCCGGCGACAGGCAGTTGTCGCCTTCCCAGACCCAGTTGGCCTTCTCCGCGGTCGACAGGGCGTCCAGGTCCAGCACCGTGGTCCAGTGCGGGTCGGCGCTGGCGTAGTCGGCCTTGCTGGTCTTGCGCCAGACCCCGCGCACATGGGTCTGGTCGCGCCAGAAGTTGTAGACCTCATCGCCGATCAGCTCCGGCGCCGGGATGCGGTCCTTGGCCTGGGCGATGGCCAGGGCGTCGGCATAGAGGCCGGCGAAACGCGGGTCCTTTTCCAGCACCCCCGTGGTCTTGGCGTTCTCCGCATGCACCCAGTCCATGGCCTTGGCGCCGTTGGCGTCCTCCAGCCAGATATAGGGATCGGGTGTCTGGGCGTGGGCGGTCACGGACAGAGACAGGGCGGCCAGGGCGATGAGGATGCGGCGCACGGAGGGTTTCCTTGCTGATTTTGTCCACCTCTAGCGTTCCGTGCGAGGTCGGTCCAACCATCAAATCCGCTCATCCCCGCGAAGGCGGGGACCCAGGGGTACAGGCACTGCGGCTTGCCAGCGCGCCTGGTCCAAATGCACCGGATCGGACTGCGCCCAGTCTCCTGGGTCCCCGCCTTCGCGGGGATGAGCGGGTATTAAATGGTCTACCCCAATCTCGAAATCGCCGCGGCCACCTCCGCCGTCTTCTCCCAAGTCACCATGTGGCCGGCCTCGGGGATCGAGACCAGCGCCGCGTCCTTGATCTGGCGCTTGAACGCCTGGGCGTAGACGGGAGAGACTACCCGGTCGGAATCGCCCCAGATCACCACCGTCTTGGCGGTGACGCGATAGAGCCGCTGCGACAGGCCGCGTTCGGGAATCGGAAACAGGATCCGCCCGGCCATGCCGAGCTGGCGGGCGTTGCGGACCAGATAGGCCTGCAGGAAGCCGGGGTCCTCGACATTGGTCCCGGCGGTGAACATGGCCGCGCCGGCGACCGCGTCATGGAACATCAGCGCCGGCATCTCGTAGGGCATGACCGAAAAGATGTCCGTCGTCGGATGATCGTCCAGCCACAGGCCCGTCGGGCAGATCAGCGCCAGGCGCGAGACCGCGTCCGGGCAGACCGCGGCCATCTCCGCCGCCATCATCCCGCCCATGGAGTGGCCGACCAGGACCGGGTCCTTCAGGCCCAGGGCGCGGACCACGTCCCAGGTGTGCAGGGTGACGTCCAGCATGTCGCGAATCTCGCCACACTCCTCGCTGTCGCCATAGCCGGGCAGCAGGGGCGCGTAGACGTGGTGGGTCTCGGCCAGGGCGTTCAGCAGCGGGTCCTCCGCCGTCACGCCGCCGGCCGAGTGCAGATAGACCAGCGGCTGGCCTGACCCGGCTTCCAGATAGCGGACGGGGACGTGGTGGGTCTGGACGGTCTTCAACTCCACGATCAGGCCTCCTGCGCCAGGGCCGACTTCACTGACCGGAACGCCTCGGCTTCGGACGGCAGGCTGCTCGGCCTGACCCGCTTGTCCAGCGGCTTGCACCAGAACCGTCCGTCGTCGGCGTAGTCCGGGAACATGTTTCGCAGGTGCGGCATCACCTTCTCGGCGAACAGCTTGGTGGAATACATGCACTTGTCGGCCGGCATGTTCCCCACGTGCATCAGGCAGAAGATGTTGCCGACATTCAGCCCCTTGATCAGATCCTCCATCCGCTGGCGGACAGTCTCGGGACTGCCGGCGATCACATGGCCGCCTTCGATCAGGTCCTTCCAGGTCAGCTCGGTATAGCCGCCACGCGGCGGGGCGTACTGCGACAGGGCGCCGGTCTGGATGGTCTTGATGGTGCGGTAGCCCGGCGCATCGGCGAAGCCCGGATAGACGTGCAGGCAGCGATTGTAGAAGTAGCTGATATGCTCCGAGTACAGACGTTCTGCCTCCTCGTCGGTGTCGGCGACACAGATGGTCTGGGCGAAGCCGGCGCGATAGGGCGAGGCGTCCGGCGCGTTGCGCTCGGCCACCCGGTCCCAATAGCCCTGCATCAGCGCCTTGGCGCGGATGTAGCCGGAGAAGCTGAGGTAGGAGTAGCTGTAGGTGTTGTCGATGCAGAAGTCATAGGTCTCCACCGACCCGCCGCCGGGAATGTGGATCGGCGGATGCGGCTGCTGGATCGGCCGGGGCCAGATGTTGACGTGCCGCAGCTTGTTGTAGCGGCCGTTGAAGGCGAAGGGCTCGCGGGTGGTCCAGGCCTTGATGATCAGGTCGTGGGCCTCCTGATACTTCTCCCGCGTCAGCGACGGGATCTGGCCATAGCAGTAGTTGGTGTCCATCGAGGTGCCGACCGGGAACCCCGCCACCAGCCGCCCGCCGGAGATGCAGTCCAGCATGGCGAACTCCTCGGCCACGCGGACGGGGGGATTGTAGAGGGCGATGGAGTTGCCCAGCACCACGATCGCCGCGTCCGACGCGCGCCGGGCCAGGCCGGCGGCGATGATGTTGGGGCTCGGCATGATGCCGTAGCCATTCTGGTGGTGCTCGTTGACGCCGATGCCGTCAAAGCCGATGGCGCCGGCGTAGTCCAGCAGGTCCATGTAGGTGTTGTAGACCTCATGGCTTTTGGCCGGGTCGAACAGGCGCTGGTCGATGTCCACCCAGACCGACCGGTTCTTCTCCCGGAAGTCGTCCGGCAGATAGGGCCAGGGCATCAGGTTGAACCAGGTGAACTTCATCGCGCGTCCTCCACAAACACGGTCAGGCCCGTCTTGGCGCGGGCTGTCGGTGATCGATGATAACCCGATGAGGGCAGGGGGATAGGGGGTTTGTGGCGCCCCTATCCCCGCCCAAGGTGCAGGGCGATCAGCGGCAGGGCGGCGATGGCGACGATGGCTTCGCCGGCGATCAGGCCTGACGCGGTGGCGATCAGATAGCGCTTGGCGGTGGCCGGGTGAAGGGCCAGCCAGAGCGTGCCGATGACGCCGCCGGCGAACATGACCGAGATCGAGGAAAAGGGCAGCAGCACGCCCAGGCTCAGCGCCACGGTCGAGGGAACCCATGGCTTGATCTTGTCGTTGGTCTCCAGCCAGGCCAGCAGGCAGCCGAGGACGGCGAAGATCAGCCCGGCCCAGAGCGCCGACTGCGGCAGCTTGCTCATCCCCGACGACAGCAGCTCCGCGAACGCAGCCGTCCGCCGCGCGCCCGGCGCGGCCAGCTGGGCGTGATCGCCGATCAGGCCATAGGTCTTGACCAGCAGGGGATAGGTCAGGGCCAGGGCCGCGGCGCCGATGGGCGCGCCCATGCATTGCGAAACAAACATGGCGCGCGGGCTGGACCCGATCAGATGGCCGGCCTTGTAGTCCTGGATCAGGCCTTCCGAGGTGACGGCGATCGTCCCCGCGGTTCCCGCGCCCATGACGTTGGCGACCACATTGCCGGGGGCGATGCCGGCGAACAGACCCTGCATCAGGTTCGAAAGGGCGCCGATCGGACCCCAGTTGGTTTCCCCGAGCGCGCGCAGGCCCACCAGCATCATCGGCACCGACAACAGGATGGCGACGGCGGTCATCCAGACCGGCAGGCCGAAGAAGACCTTCTGGATGATGCAGAGCGCCACCGACAGCACGGCCACGCCGCCGACGATCCAGGTCAGCGGCGCATCCTCGGTGTTGCCGGCGTCCGCGAGGGCCTTGAAGGCCTCGAACAGCATGCGCCAGCGCAGGGCCATGGTCATCAGGCCGCCGGCGATCAGCATGCCCAGGCCCGGCCACATCACCCACTGCAGCACCATGGTGCGGGTCGGGTGATCGGGCAGCAGATGGTGCTGCACCAGCAGCAGGGGCGCGACGATCCAGCCGATCACGCAGCCGATCATCATCCAGGTCGTGACCCTCAGGCCGATGATCATGCCGGACCCTATGCTCAGCAGGCTGTAGCCGACGCCCACGCCCATGGCCGCGACCACGAAAGCCGCGCCCGCGGCGCCCAGGGTCAGTGCGCCGGTGTCCCAGCCCCCGGGGATCAGGTCGAGCAGGTGGGAGTCCTTGTTGATGAACATCAAAAGACCGGACGCCAGCATGCCGGCGCCCATGACCATGGCCGCCGTCCTGGCGATGTTCCGCTCGGCGGGCGGCGCATCGCGCGGCGGATCCAGCACCAGCAGGGTCTCGGCCGCCGCCATGCCGTCCGGGAACGGCAGCTGCTGGTCGACGATGAAATGCTTGCGCATGGGCGCCGAGAGCAACACGCCGAGCAGGGAGGCGACGGTCAGCCAGATGAAGGTCTGCAGCTGGGTCGGGTTGGTGGTGAAGTGCACGATCTTGGAGGCGCGCAGCATCTCGAACGTGGCCAGGATCGAGCACATGAAGGCGGTCTGGGCCGCCGACGTGCCCGCCGTCTGGACGATGTTGTTCTGCCAGCGGTCATAGGTCTTGCGGGCGATGACGCTGAGGATGATGTAGCCGAAGAAGGCAGAGACGATGGAGACGTTGGGCCCGAACCCAAGCTTCAGCACCATATAGGGATACACCGCGCCCATGATCGCGGCGACGATGGCGCCGGCGATCAGGGATTGGACCGTCAGCTCGCCATGCTTGGGGCGTCCGGGCGCGTGAAACCCGATATCGGCGATGTTCGCCAACTCCAGCCGGTGCGTCTCCGCCTCGTCAACCGTGGTCATGGCGTCCGCCCCCGTGCGTATGTCCGTGGGCGGCGATGATAGCGGCGGATGCTCCGGCGGCCATGGGTTTGTTTTCAGGCGAGAGAAAAGGGGTCAGAGTCATTTATTGGCCTGGCTTGCGGCCTCACGCGCAGGGGGAAGGCCAATAAATGACTCTGACCCCTTTTCTCCGCGCAGGGGGAAGGCCAATAAATGACTCTGACCCCTTTTCTCTCTCGCGCTCATCAGCCAGCCCAGAACCCCTTCAGCGCCTCGGCCCCCGCGAGCCCCTGCGCGTAGCCGGCCTTGGCCGCGGGCGGGCGCTGGCGGGCGTCCATCATGTTGAGGCCGAAAGCGGTGATGCTGGCGGCGTCGGGATAGACCACCTCGACCGCCGCGCCGGCGTCGGTCAGCACCTTGACCTCGCCGTCCAGGATACGCTTGGCGCGCTCGGCCAGCGGCCCTTCGGCGCCGGCGCGGATTGCGATGACCGCGACCCGGTCATAGCCGACGGCCTGGTCGGCATTCGATCCCGACCGCATGCCGCCGTCGATGTAGCGCCGACCCTTGATCGTCACCGGCGGATAGATGCCCGGCACGCTACAGCTGGAAGCGACGGCGCGCGCCAGACCGACGCCCGACTCCTTCGTCCACAGGTGGAAGGCGCCCGTTAGCGCATCAACGGCGGTGCAGGCGTAGCCTCGGCTCGGCCAGGCGTCCTGCGGCAACTCACTCATCCAGCGGCCGAAGCTGCGAATGAAGGCGTCCTCGCCGATGGTTTCCGCCTCCAGCGCAAAGGCGCCGATGTCGGCGCGGAT
>Ga0302314_10006322_pt1 | contig 21495 bp, 16 predicted proteins | sample III_Palsa_N2_3_FD_200533 | JGI IMG/M metagenome (GOLD analysis project Ga0302314, IMG submission 200533) | Peat permafrost microbial communities from Stordalen Mire near Abisko, Sweden - III_Palsa_N2_3 | ecosystem: Environmental > Terrestrial > Soil > Palsa > Peat permafrost | place: Sweden...
GGAGCATACCCATGGCCCGTTATCGTGGAGCTACCTGCAAACTCGCCCGTCGTGAGGGTGCAGATCTCAGCCTGAAGAGCCCGGCGCGCGCGCTGGATTCCAAGTGCAAGCTGGAAAACAAGCCCGGCCAGCATGGCGCCAACAAGCGCATGCGCATGTCGGACTACGCTGTGCAGCTGCGTGAAAAGCAGAAGGTCAAGCGCATCTATGGTGTGCTCGAGCGTCAGTTCGCCAACTATTACTCGAAGGCGGCAACGACCAAGGGCAACACGGGTGAGAACCTGCTGCAGCTGCTTGAGAGCCGTCTGGACAACGTCGTCTATCGCATGGGTTTTGCGGTCACCCGCGCCCAGGCTCGCCAGCTGGTTGCCCACAAGGCGATCCTGGTGAATGGCAAGAAGGTCAACATTCCTTCGTACCAGGTTCGTCCGGGCGACGCGATTGCATTGACTGAGCGCGCCCGCACCCAGCTGCGTGTGCAGGAAGCGTCGACGATCTTTGACACCATGGATCTGCGTCCGATCTGGGTCGAAGTCGATGCCAAGAAATTTGAAGGTACGTTTAAGTCGGTACCGGATCGCAGTGACCTGCCGTCCGATATCAATGAAGCCCTGATCGTCGAGCTTTACTCGAAGTAATTTTACCGGAGCTCTGCATGGCAGTTTCGTCAACTAGTGTGCTGCGGCCTCGGGGCCTCAGCGTCGAACAGCTCGGAGCCAATCGCGCCAAGGTCGTGGTAGAGCCGCTCGAGCGTGGCTTCGGCCATACCCTCGGCAACGCGCTGCGTCGCGTGCTGCTCTCCTCGATTCCTGGCAGCGCTATCGTCGAAGTTGAAATCGACGGCGTGTTGCATGAATACACCACGCTTGAAGGTCTGCAGGAGGACGTGATCGAAGTCCTGCTCAACCTGAAGGACGTGGCCATTCGCCAGCATTCGGGCGATGAAGTCACTCTGACCTTGTCCAAAAAGGGCAAGGGTGTGGTCACGGCCGGCGACATCGTGGTCGATCATACGGTTGAAATCATCAACCCGGAGCATGTGCTTTGCCATCTGACCAAGGACATTGCGCTCAACATGCGTTTGAAGGTGCGTCGCGGCGTCGGCTATCAGCCCGCCAGCACGCGTCAGCATCCGGATGACGAGGCGCGTCCGATCGGTCGCCTGCAGCTCGACGCGTCGTTCGCGCCGGTGTTGCGCGTAGCTTACGAAGTGGACGCCGCCCGTGTTGAGCAGCGCACCAATCTCGACAAGCTGGTTCTGGACATCGAGACAAACGGCACGATCGGCGCTGAAGATGCAGTCCGCAAGGCGGCTGAAATCATCAACGACCAGCTGTCCGTGTTTGGTGACTTTTCGCGTCGCGAAAGCGCGACCGACAAGGCCGAGAAGAGTGGTTTCGATCCGCTGTTGCTGCGCCCGATCGACGATCTGGAGCTGACTGTGCGTTCGGCCAATTGCCTCAAGGCCGAGAGCATCTACTACATCGGTGATCTCGTTCAGAAGACCGAAGTGGAACTGCTCAAGACGCCGAACCTTGGCAAGAAGTCCTTGACCGAAATCAAGGACGTGCTGGGTGGACGTGGTCTAGCTCTTGGCATGAAGCTTGAGAACTGGCCGCCGCCGGGCTTGTCGCACGGTATGCAGTTGGGTTGATATTTGATTTTTGCGATCGTTTTCGATCGCTGTGGTATCGGTGTTTTGGCGAGTTTGAGCCTAGCTCTCTCGCCAGTCGCCAGAAGCGTTCATCCATGAGCGTGATTGTTTTTTGCGATCCTTCTTGATCGCTGAATTATTTCGGTTTGGCGACTCGCTTTGCCAACCGTCAAAGGCGGGCATCCGTGGCCGCACTCTAATTAAGAGCCTGTTCTAAAAAGGCTCCTCATAGCGGGTAACCGCGGGAAGCCGGACACAAGCGCCGGTTTTTCATAACAACAGACATCAGAGAACTAGCCATGCGCCACCAAAAATCCGGACGCAAACTCAACCGCACCAGCTCGCACCGCGAAGCCATGTTCAAGAACATGGCGTCCTCGCTGATCAAGCATGAGCTGATCCGTACCACCCTGCCCAAGGCGAAGGAACTTCGCCGTGTGGCGGAGCCGCTGATCACGCTCGCCAAGGCCGACGGCGTTGCCAATCGCCGCCTTGCCTTCTCGCGCCTGCGTGACAAGGAAGCGGTAGGCAAGCTGTTCGTCGAGCTGGGCCCGCGTTACCGCGAGCGTCCCGGCGGCTATCTGCGCATCCTGAAGTGCGGCTTCCGCCCCGGTGATAATGCGCCGATGGCGTACGTCGAACTCGTCGGTCGCCCGCAGGTCGAGGCAGTCGACGCCGAGTAATCGGTGGGGCTATCCAGCCCCGGTTGTGTCGATATAGAAACCCGGCAGGGTAGCTTGCCGGGTTTTTTGTTGATTGGATTTGCCGAGCCAAAGTCAGCGCGATATCGCTGCGCTGCTGACAGTGGGACAATGAGCAGGTAATGTCGTCATCCCTGCAACGCACCAATCTGCCATGAATCCATTTCGCTGGTCGTATCGCCTCAGTTTTCTGCTCGGATTTCTCATCTGCATCGGGTTGCTGGGTTTCGCACTCTATGCGGAACACGAGTGGGGCATGAATCCTTGTCCGCTGTGTATTTTCCAGCGCATCGCCTTTATGGTGATGGGCGCTTTCTTTTTGTTGGGCGCGATCTTCGGTCCTCGAGCTGGTGGCCGATGGATCTGCACCGGCGGCGCGTTGCTGGGGGCGATCTTCGGCATCGGCGTGGCCAGCCGGCATTTGTGGATCCAGTCGTTGCCAGCCGACCAGATCCCCTCATGCGGCCCTCCCTTGGATTACATGTTCGGGGCCTTTCCGTTCGCGAAAGTGCTGAAACTGGTTTTTACCGGTTCCGGGGAGTGCGCCAAGGTTGAGCCGATTCTCGGTTTGCCGATGCCCGCATGGAGTCTTCTGTGGTTCGTGTTGTTGGCCATACTGGCGATCATCGCCACGCGTCGGCGGAGTGTTTTGAGATGAATGGCCGACAGTTGAACGCGGTACCGACGGATTCCAGCTTGCCGGCTTTGCCCGAGGCTTCACACTGGGCACCCGATTCCTGGCAGCAGCATGAGGCGTTGCAGCAGCCGCGTTACGACGATGCTGTCGAACTTGCGGAGGCTGGAGCCCACCTCGCGCGCTTGCCACCGCTGGTGACCTCATGGGAAGTACTTTCGCTGAAGCAGTCGCTGGCAGAAGCACAGGAGGGTCATCGTTTCCTGCTGCAGGGTGGCGACTGCGCGGAAAGCTTTGGTGACTGCACCAGTCCGATCATTTCCAACCGTCTCAAAGTGTTGTTACAGATGAGCCTGGTGCTGGTGCATGGACTCAAGAAGCCGGTGCTGCGCGTGGGTCGTTTTGCCGGGCAGTACGCCAAGCCGCGTTCGACCGATAACGAGACGCGCGATGGGGTGACGCTGCCCAGCTTTCGCGGCGACCTGATCAACGGTCAGGCGTTCACGCCTGAGGCGCGCCGCGCGGATCCGCAACGTCTGATTCAGGCGCACGCGCACTCGGCACTGACGATGAACTTCGTACGTGCATTGATCGACGGCGGCTTTGCTGATCTGCATCATCCGGAGTACTGGGATCTGGCCTGGGTCGAGCGCTCGCCGCTGGCGGCCGAGTACCGGCAAATGGTCGCCAATATTGGAGATTCGCTGCGCTTCATGGAGACGCTGGCGGGACCGATCGCCGGGTTCTCACGCGTGGATTTCTTCACTTCGCACGAAGCCTTGCTGCTGCACTACGAGCAGGCTTTGACGCGTCAGGTGCCACGTCATCGCGGCTGGTTCAACCTGTCCACGCACTTCCCGTGGATAGGCATGCGCACGGCCGCGCTCGATGGTGCACACGTGGAATATTTTCGCGGTATCAGCAATCCGATCGCAGTGAAAATCGGTCCCAGCGTCACGCCCGAAAGGCTGCTGCCACTGATCGACGCATTGAACCCACATGACGAACCGGGCCGGCTTACGCTCATTCATCGGATGGGCAACGCGCAGATTGCCAATGCACTGCCGCCGCTGCTCGATGCAGTGAAGCGTGAGGGACGCCGCGTGCTCTGGGTAGCCGATCCGATGCATGGCAACACCGAGAGTACCTCGAACGGTCACAAGACCCGTCGCTTCGACAATATCGCGGGCGAGCTTGATCAGGCGTTCGATATCCATGCCGCCGCGGGAACACGGCTCGGTGGTGTGCATCTGGAACTCACCGGTGAAGACGTCACCGAGTGTATGGGTGGCGCGCGCGATCTGTCGGAAACCGATCTGGATCGCGCCTACAAGTCGACGGTCGACCCGCGTCTGAACTACGAGCAGTCGCTGGAACTGGCCATGCTGATCGTGCGCAAGTCCGGCGGTATGAGCTGATAGCTTGCCCTGCGCCTGTCAGTGCGCAGGTGCTTCAGCGGCTTCCTTGGCGATCCGCTTTTCCAGGTTGTCCTGGCCAGTCGCCGCGTAAGCTTTGCAGGCTTGCGGATCAATCAACGGGTCAGTGTTTTCGCCCGGTCTGCGACGCATGGCGCGCGCCAGGAAATCGATGGCGTCTTGGTGTGGAACCATCAGGATGTCGCAGGGCAGGGCCGCAATGGTTTTCAATGCCTGACGAAATGCATCCAGCCGCTCCGGGTGCGCCGGGTCGTTATAGTGATATCCATCGGCACTCAACAAGCTGAGGCTGTCCGCGTAGACCATCGAGAGGCAGCGTTTGCCCTCGCATGATGTCCATGTCCATGTGGTGCTGCCCGGCGTATGTCCCGGCGTGTAATGGGCCTGTACAGCGAGAGAACTTACATGCACCGTTTCGTTATCCGCCACGCTGCGTACGTTGTCGACCTTGGGATAAAGCGGTGCGTCACCGTGCTGCGGATCATTCGGGTCGTCACCGCCGAGCATGATGGCCTTGGCACCCTTCACGCTTGCCGCAACCGATGCACCGCTGTCGCGCGCAATCGCAGCAATCCCGCCGGCATGATCGGAATGCGCATGTGAATTGAGGATCAGCTTGATGTCTTTCAGCTTGAATCCAAGCGTGCGGATATTCGTTTCGATCATTGGCGCGTTTTTCGCCAACGTGCCGTCTATCAGGATCTCGCCATCCGGCGAGGTGATCAGGATGGCGCTCAAGCCTTTGCTGCCCACGTAATACGTATTGCCGTAGATGCGGAACGGCTTTTGCGGCTCCTCCCAGGCGGTCTTGTCGAAGACTTCTGGTTTGGTTTTTGGCGCGGCATGTATGACACAGCACGCAGACAGCGCGATGATGCCCACGGCGATTCGTGCATTCATGGGGTTCCCCCAAAAGAAAGTGAGGCGATTGTGCCGATCAGGGGTGGCACTGCGCCGTCGCATTTGGGGTGTTATGCGGGCACGCGTAGCGACCGAAGCCGTTGCCACACGAATCCCGCGGGGCAGCGCGAATGACTTTGGCCGCGGGACGATATGGAGATCAATCGCTTGCCTGCGGCTTGCCGGCAACGGTATCGAGAAACTTCGGTGGCTGCCAAACATGCGTGTGCTGTTCGAAACCATAGCCAATGGCGATCAGCGTCGGCTCGCTCCATTTCGCTCCAAACAACACGATGCCCACAGGCAAACCGTGCGCCCAGCCCGCCGGTACGGTGAGTGATGGATAGCCGGCAACGGCTGCCGGTTGCGAGGCTCCGCCCACGGTGGAATCGCCACTGACGATGTGGTCGCCCAACACTGGGTCGGTCATGTAGGCAGGGCCCCATGACGGTGCTAGCAGTGCGTCGAGGCGATTCGCCTTCAGCGCCGCATCAATACCTTCCGGGCCTGCCAACCGCTTGGCTTTTTCCAGAGCATGCGTATATGCCGTTTCGGTGAGAGGGCCTTTCGCTTCAGCCTGCTCGAACAGCTCCTGCCCGAACCAGGGCATCTCGCGTGCCGCTTCGCGTTTGTCGAAGGCGATCAGATCGGCCAGCGTGTGCACGGTGAGGCCGCTGCGCGTCGCCAGATAGGCATTGATGTCGTGCTTGAAGTCATACAGCAGCACGGTCGTCTCCGGCGCGCCCAGCTCACTGAGATGCGGCAGCGTAACGGGGTCTACGATGATGGCGCCGTGTGCTTTCATCACCGAAATCGCCTGATTGAGCACGCGATCGGCGTTTGGTTCCGCACCACCGAGCTGTCGCACCACGCCGATGCGCTTGCCGCGCATGCCGTTCGGATCGAGGAAGCGGGTGTAGTCGGTGGCGTGCTTGTCTGCATCGATCGTGGCCGGGTCTTTGGCATCGCTACCGGCGATGACACTGAGCAGGGCCGCGGCATCGGCGACGTTGCGTGCAATGGGGCCGGCGGTGTCCTGATTGTGGCTGATCGGCACGATGCCGCTACGACTGACCAGACCCAGCGTCGGCTTGATGCCGACGAGACCGTTCATCGATGCCGGGCAGATAATCGAGCCGTCGGTTTCGCTGCCGATCGCCACCGTGGTCAACCCGGCGGCCACCGCGGCGGCCGAGCCTGCGCTCGACCCGCAAGGGTTGCGATCGAGCGCATACGGATTGTGCGTCTGCCCACCACGACCACTCCAGCCGCTGCTGGCGTGGTTAGAACGATAGTTTGCCCATTCGCTGAGATTGGTCTTGCCCAGGATCAATGCTCCGGCATCGCGCAGCCGCGTGACTAAGGTGGCATCGTGCGTCGCTGGTGTACCTACCAGCGCCAGTGAGCCGGCGCTGGTCTGCATGCGGTCGCCGCTGTCGATATTGTCTTTCAGCATCACAGGAATGCCGTAAAGCAGACCATGCTTTTTCTTGCGCTGCTTATCGAGCGCAGATGCAAGACTCGCTGCATCCGGATTGACTTCCAGCACGGCGCGCAAGCTTGGTCCGCTCTGATCGATCTGTTGAATGCGCGCAGCAAATTGCTGAGCCAGAATCGCGGTGCTCAGCTTGCTCGCATCCATCTGCTGCTGCAGTTGAGCGATTGAGGCATAGGCGTCAGTGGCATCTTGCGCAGCCATGGGTGCGCTGGCCAATGTGGCTCCGCCGAACAGTACGCAGAGGAGAATCGAACGAACCATGCTGCACTCCGGCTGTTATTGAAGGCACAGGTTATCGCGTCATCGCGACTTGGTCGCGTGCGCGCCCTTTTTACACAGGCATCCGTGCACTTTTTCGATGAGAATGCGCAGATGAATCTTTGCGCCAAGCTGAAAGAGTCACCGAACGCCATCAGCCGATGGCTTTCCATCGCTGTCATTCTGGGTCTGCCTGCCATGTGTCCGGCGTTTGCCGTTGACGCCGCGGCATCAGCGGCAGTGCCTATTCCCGATACTCTGCAGCAACGTATCGCCGCCTGCACCGCCTGTCACGGGGTGCATGGCGAAGGTTCGGCTGATAGTCATTTCTTTCCGCGACTGGCGGGCAAACCGGTCAACTATCTCGCGCGACAGTTGCAGTACTTTCAGAGAGGCCAGCGCAGGTACGCACCGATGCAATACATGGTGCAGTCGCTCAGCCCGGCTTATATGCGCGTGATCGCCGAATACTTTTCCATTCAGCGTGTGCCTTATCAGCAGTCGCTGGTGCCGACGCTGTCCGCCGCGGTGTTGCAGCGTGGCGAGCAGATCGTTACGCAAGGCAATCCCGCAACGAAGCTACCGGCGTGCCAGAGCTGCCACGGCAGGCAGCTCACCGGAATGGAGCCGAATATTCCGGGGTTGGTTGGCCTGCCATATGACTATCTGAGTTCGCAGCTCGGCTCATGGCGCACGGGTACACGTTCATCTGCTGCGCCGGATTGCATGGCGCAGATTGCAAACCGGTTGAGTCCTGACGACATCACTGCCGTATCCGCCTGGCTTGCCAGTCAGCAACCACCTGCCGATACGCGGGCACAACTGGCGGGTTCGGTAACGCCGCCACTGGCGTGCGGCGTGCTGGCTGTGAAAGGAAGCGGTGCATGATGAAGTGGCTGCGTCGTGTCATGACCGTGTTCGTGCTGTCCATTGCCGTGCTGGCCGGCTGGTTCTTTTTTCGACGCGATCATGCCGAGCCGCTGCCGGTTGCGATGCGCACGGTCGATGCCGCCATGCTGAAGGATCCTGTGCTGATCGCCCGTGGCGAATATCTTGCCAAAGCTGGAGATTGCAGCGTCTGTCACACGGAGCAGGGCGGCCAGCCGTATGCCGGTGGACGCAGCGTCGCAACGCCATTTGGCGATATTCCCGCACCTAACATCACGCCGGACAACGATACGGGTCTGGGCAACTGGAGCTTCGAGGATTTCTGGCGCGCTTTGCATAGTGGTATCGGTCGAGATGGAGCGCTGCTCTATCCGGCGTTTTCCTACACGGCATTTACTAAGGTTCATCCCGACGACGCGCTGGCCATTTTCGCCTATCTGCGTTCGCTGCCGCCAATACATCAGACGTCTAAACCGCCAAACCTCAGGTTTCCTTACGGCATCCGCAATACTTTGATTGGCTGGCGTCTGCTTTATTTTCACGAAGGACAGTACCGGCCCGATACCAGGCAATCGGCACAATGGAATCGTGGCGCCTATCTCGTGCAAGGCCTGGGCCATTGCAGCGAATGCCACGATACACGCAATGCGCTGGGTGCACTTTCCGGTCAGCGGTCTTTGTCCGGCGGCGAGATCCCTGCACAAAACTGGTATGCACCGGATCTTGGCACGCGACAGAACGGCGGCCTGGCGGGTTGGAGCAGCAAGGATATTGTCGATCTGCTCAAGACTGGCCAGTCGGCTAAAGGTGTGGCTTTTGGACCGATGGCCGAGGTTGTGACCAAGAGTACGCAGTATCTGGCTGAGGATGATCTGCAGGCCATCGCGATCTATCTGCAGTCGCTGCCAGCACGGGCAATTGCGGTAGCTCCGGAAGAGGCTTTCAATAGCAAGGCACTGGCCGATCAGGGCGAGAAAATTTATGCCCAGCAGTGCGCGAGCTGCCACGGCCAGGACGGTAACGGTGTCGATGGTATCTATCCACCGCTCAACGGCAATGTGTCAGTGACCGAACCGGTGGGTATGAACGCTACGCGCGTTGTCCTGCTCGGTGGCTTTTCGCCGGGTACGGTGGCCAACCCACGACCGTATTCCATGCCACCGTTCGCCCAGCAGCTCAGTGATGCCGATGTCGCCGCCGTGGTCAGCTACGTTCGTCAGGCATGGTCGAATCACGCACCGGTCGTGCAGGAGCGCGACATCAGCAAATATCGAACGACGCCGGTCGACTGAGCGTTTTATTTTTCTGGTGTTTGATCGCAAGGCCGGTGAATTCGGCCAGCGCCAGCCATGGCGTAAGCGTCCAGTGGCCACGCGCTTGTCCCGATGGCGAAGGCAATACAAATATTTGGGTGCTGCCGATGGTATCGGCCTGCAAGCCATAGTTGACCGCGTGACCAAGTGCTGCTCGCGCGCCATTCTTGCTGGTGAAGGCAAGCACGCGTGGCGCGTGGTATTCGATCTTGGCGATGAGTGCCGAGGTATCGAAGGCGTCACGTGGCAGCTCGTTGTCATTGCCGATGTGGTGCTTGGCCAGATCGGTAAGACCAATACCGTAGCCGGGCAATTGCGCGAATTCGGCAGGCGCCAGCAGGCGTGGCGTCAATCCTGATTGATGCAGGGCGCGCCAGAACAGGTTGCCCGGATGCGCGTAATAGGCGCCCTCGGCTGCCGAGCGTTTGCCGGCAGCGGTGCCGCAGAACACCAGCGCCAATCCGGATTGCAGCACGTCGGGCAGCACGTGGCCATCATCCGCGCGCATTAAGTCTCGTGCCACTAGGCGGCGCATCATCCAACAGAAAATCAGTGAACTGGAAACGTCCATCGCGTAGTACGGACTCGCCTCGGCGCAGCTTTAATGGCTCGGCAAACAAGGGGCCACCGAAAGCGAGTGTATGGAATTCACCGCGTTCGCCGCACGCATCGGCGCCGGGCGGTAGTTCATCGAGCAGGGCCGTGTTGTACTCGCGGCCACAATACGCGGCGTCCAGTTGCTGGGTATCCACGCAGCACAGCATCGCGCGATGTCCCTCGCTGACGAAGCGTCGCGACAGCGCGGCGGTATCCTCACCCCACAGTGGAAATACCGCACGCCAGTTGTCGCGACCGAGCTGGCGCACGCGGTAATCACGCACGTCCTGCAGGAACAGGTCGCCAAAGGCGCAATGGCGAATACCCGGCCAGCGCATGCGTGCTTCGACCAGCCCTTTGGCATGGGCTTCCTCGTAGGCGTCGTTGCTGCCGGGCCAGTCCAGCAATACTTCGATCAACGGCAGCCCGATCGCGGCCGTTTGCGCCAAAAGGATGTCACGATGGATGCCGTGCATGGCCACGCGCGAATAATTGCGATTGACCGTAGTCAACAAGCCAACCACCCGCCATTTCGGATCGGCCAGCAGCCGCTGCAGCGCCAGCAAACAGTCCTTGCCGCCGCTCCAGGCCAGTAATGTCGGAGTTGCCGTCATCGCGCTACTTTACGCGATGCAGCGTCGGGAATTGAACGGGCTCGTCCCCTTGCCTACACCTCGTGTACGCACCGGCCGCCAAACTGCGCGTATGTCATTCATGGATGTCTGGAATCAGGACCGGTGGGTACAGCCGGGCGTGGCAGTAAGCATCGCGTTGGTGCTGCCTGGGCATAATGCGTCGGCTAGCCTGGGGGTTGTCGCTGGGCAGCCTGGGCTCTGTAAATCGCTATGTTGCTAGGTGTCGTGAAAATGGTTCATCGACAGTCAACCGCCGCAGCCGCTATAAAGAAGCTCAATTTGGGGAGTATCTGGTGAGTGAAGAAATTCTGATCAACGTGACGCCGCGCGAGACGCGGGTCGGCGTGGTCGAGAACGGCATGTTGCAGGAGGTGCACGTTGAACGGGCCTCCAAGCGCGGCTACGTCGGCAACGTCTACAAGGGTCGCGTGCAGCGCGTGATGCCTGGCATGCAGGCAGTGTTCGTGGAGATCGGGCTGGAGCGTGCGGCGTTTCTGCACGCCTCGGACATCGTGCGCCCGCCGTCGGCGCCGTCGGTTGATGGCGCAGAGCCGGTCGGTAACGGCCACACACCCTCGATCAATGAGCTGGTGCACGAAGGCCAGGAAATTGTGGTGCAGGTGGTCAAGGATCCTATCAGCACCAAGGGGGCCCGGCTGTCGGCGCACTTGTCGATTCCCTCGCGCTATCTGGTGCTGCTGCCGTACGCGCGTACGCTGGGTATTTCCACCCGGATCGAGGACGAAGCCGAGCGGCAGCGACTGAAGGACGTGCTGACGCCGCTGATTGGCGAAAACCCATTGGGTTACATCGTGCGCACGAACGCGGAGGGGCAGAGCGCCGAGTCACTGGCGTTCGATGTGACCTATCTCAGTAAAGTCTGGCGCGTAGTGCAGGAAAACATCGCCAAGGCCAAGGTCGGCGAGCGTGTCTACGAAGAACTCTCGCTGCCGCTGCGCAGTTTGCGCGACATGCTCAACGACGATATCGAAAAAGTACGGATCGATTCGCACGCAACGTTCGAAAAAGTGGTGAAGTTCGTGCACAAGTTCATGCCGCATCTGGACGACCGCATTGAGCACTACGACGGCGAGCGGCCGATCTTTGACCTCTACGGCGTCGAAGACGAGATGCAGCGCGCGCTAAAAAAGGAAGTTCCGCTGAAATCCGGCGGTTATCTGATCGTCGACCAGACCGAGGCGATGACCACGATCGACGTCAATACCGGCGCTTATCTGGGTACGCGCAATCTCGAAGAGACGGTTTACAGGACCAACCTCGAAGCGGCGCAGGCGGCGTCGCGGCAGCTGCGCCTGCGTAACCTCGGCGGCATCATCATCATTGACTTCATCGACATGATCGATGAGGAGCACAAGCGCCAGGTGCTGCGCATGTTGAACAAGGGGTTGGCGCGCGACCACGCGAAGACCACGGTATACCCGATGTCGGCGCTGGGTCTGGTCGAGATGACCCGCAAGCGCACGACGGAAAGTCTTGCGCGCCAGCTGTGTGAACCCTGCGCCACCTGCAACGGTCGTGGGCAGCTGAAGACCGCCGAAACGGTGACCTACGAAATTTTTCGCGAAATCACCCGTGCGGTGCGCCAGTTCAACGCCGAGAAATTGCTGGTGATGGCCAGCCAGTCGGTAGTCACCCGTATTCTGGAAGAGGAGTCTGGCGCAGTGGCCGAACTGGAAGAGTTCATCTCGAAAAGCATACGCTTCCAGGCCGAAGAACATTATTCGCAGGAACAGTTTGATGTGGTTTTGCTGTAAGTCTGTCCCGAAATCCGGCCCGGATTACTGCGCGTGAAGGCGTTGTGGCAGCGACGGGCGCACGGCTGCGCGCGTGCAGTGGGCTGGATCAGCGGTGTCGCGGTGATCCTGCTGGCGGTGGTGATGGCGTTGACGCAACTGCTGCTGCCGCTACTGGCACGTCACCCTGAATGGGTGGCTGCGCAACTCAGCGAGCGATTGCAGCGGCCAGTCAGCTTTGCCTCGATGGAAGGGCGCTGGACGCCGTCCGGGCCGCTGTTTGTGATGCATGGTGTGACCGTCGGTGCGTTGAAAGGCGAAGCCGGTACGCCGCTGCAGATTCCCGAGTCCGAATTGAAGCTGGATTTTGGCGGCTGGCTCGCGCCATCGCGGCACCTGGTCAACCTGCACGTGCGCGGCCTGGAGCTGGATCTGGCTCGTGACGCCGACGGTGGTTGGCACGTCAACGGTATCGGCGTGGCAGGCGGTGGAAATCAGCAGCCGCTGTCGCTGGGTCCGCTGTCGATGGATATCTGGCTGGAGAGTCTGCGAGTTGTCATCACCGATGCAAAGCCCGCCAAAAGCTACACGCTGCTCGCTCAGCAGTTGCGTCTGAGCCGCCAGGGCGACCATATTCGTTTCGGCGGCGTTCTGCGGCGTGACGGTGCTGCTACCGTGTTGCATGCGGCGGGGCGTTTCCGCGAGGACGGCAGCTCAGGTCATCTGTGGCTCGGTGCTCATGACGTCGATCTCAAGCCGTTGCTGCAGGGAATCGATCTGGACGGCTATACGGCTGAGCAAGGTCACGGTCAATTGGCATCATGGCTCGACTGGCGCCGCGGAAAGCTGGTCAGCAGTACGATCCGCTTCGACCTCGATCAGCTAGCGGTGTCCCACGCCGACGGAGCGCGTGCCAGCGTTTCGGCCTTGCACGGGGTTGCCGGCTTGCGCCGCATCGCCGACGGTTATGACCTGCGCTGGGCCGGCGACGACGGCAGCCTGCTGGCGCTCAGCCTGCATCAGCCCCAGGGTCAGCCAGTCAGCGTGGGCGTTGCCGCCCGTGAACTGCAGCTGGCGCCGCTGTTACCTTGGCTGGCATTGAAGCCGGACCTCGGGCTGCCGATGGCCCAATGGCTGGGCAGCGGACATCCGCGTGGCGATCTCAATCGCGTTGCCTTGCACTGGAATCAGACCGACGGCGTGCAGGCAGTCGATCTGGCGTTCGCTGGCTTGGGCATCGACCCCGTAGGCAAGCTGCCCGGAGTGAGTGGTCTACATGGCGAACTGCGTGGCGACGACGAAGCGTTCTCGTTGGAGTTGCCGGCGCAGGCAACCACCCTGCAATTTCCACAGAGCTTCCGCCAGCCGTTTTCCCTGACCTCGTTGGGCGGCACGCTGGCGTTCTGGCCAGACAATGGCGACTGGCATATCGGCGTGGATGCACTGGACTTTGCCGGTACTGGCTATGCCGGTGACGCGCGTGGCGAGGTGACTCTGCCTGCGCAGGGTGGGCCGCCTTTCGTGGATATGTACGCGAACCTCGACCATGCCGACTTGCCGGTGGCAAAGCAGTATTTGCCCATCAATGCGTTACCGCCCGCCACGGTTGCGTGGTTGGATAACGCCTTGGTGGCGGGCAATATCGATCAGGCGCAGGCGCTGTTGCGCGGTAGTCTGGCCGATTGGCCGTTCCGACATAACGAGGGTCGTTTCGAGGTGCGCGCTGCGATCAGCGATCTGACGTTCGACTATGGCAAGGATTGGCCGCGTGCAGAAGGCCTGGATCTGGTCGCCAACTTCGTCAACAACGGGCTGTTGGTCGAGTCCAGCGCCGGTCATGCGCTCGGCGTCAAATCGGACAAGGCGGTTGCGTTGATCCCCGACTTTGCCACGCCCTTGCTCGACCTGAACGTGCAGGGCAGCGGTAGCGGTGCCGACCTGATGGAGTTCGTGCGCAAAAGCCCCATCGGCAATCGTCAAGCCGATATCCTGACCAAGTTGAACCTTGGCGGCAGCGGCACCGTCGATTTTCATCTTGCGTTGCCTTTGAACAAACCCGCCGACGCGCAACTGAACGGTATAGCGCAGCTGAAGGACGCGGACTTCACCGCGCCGGAATGGAACCTCAAGTTGGACAAGATCAGCGGTCCATTGCGCTTTGACCTGCATGGCCTGCAGGGTGGTCCACTGGATGCCAGCTTCCGCGGACAGCCATCCAAGCTGCAGCTGGCCATCGCCGGCGGCAACACCGATCCGAACACGACTTTTTCAGCGCAACTGACCGGCAGCTATCAGTTCACCGAAATGCTGCAGGACTATCCCTCATTGAAGTGGATTGCACAGCTGGCCGATGGCCGCAGCGATTTCACCGTAGGCTTCACGATTGCGCATGCCCCCGGTAGCGATGCGCTAACGCAGAACCTCAGCATTGATTCCCCCCTCAACGGTATCGCACTGAATCTGCCCGTGCCGCTAAAAAAGTCGGCCGATGAAACCCTGCCTCTGCACGTGGCGATTCGTCTGCCGGTTGCAGGGGCTGATGTGCAGTTGGGGCTTGGCCAGGCGATGCGCGGACACCTGCGTTTGAGCGACGGCGCGCAGAAACCGCTGGCGGCCACCCTGGCCTTGGGCAGCGTGATGCCGGATGACTTGCCTGCGCAGGGTCTGCGTATTCGCGGACATACCGATCAAATGGACGTTACCGGCTGGGTGCAGCGCGCAGTGGCCGGCGGTAGTGGCGATGGTCCGTCACTGGAGAGTATCGACATCAGTGCGGGGCAGGCTACGCTGTTTGGTTACTCGTTAGGCGCAATGCAGATCAAGGCCAAGCCACAGGCCGATGCGCTCAGCGTGGACGTCGATGCCGCCACGATGAGCGGCAATTTCAATATACCGACCCGCGAACTGGACAAGCGCGGCATCACCGCCCGGCTGCAAAAGTTGTACTGGCCCAAGGATGCGGTGGCATCGGTTGACGCAAAAGGACGTCCAATTATTGTGCCGCCCGTCAGTGCGTCGACAACCGCCGCAAACGGATCAACCGCGGCAACTACGGCAACAGCGAATACGCCGCTGAGCAATCCGGCCAACACTGGCATCAATCCCGCCGCGCTGCCACCGTTCCATCTGTGGCTTGGAGACCTGCGTCTGGGCGATGCCAAGCTCGGTGAAGCGCGCTTGGAAACCTGGCCCACACCAGCTGGGCAGCATATTGAGCAGTTGCGTGCGCTGTCCAGCCGCGTGCAGATAAACGCCAGCGGCGACTGGAATGGCACGGCTACCGATAGCCACACCCATATGAAAATCAGCTTCGCGGCTGAAGATCTCGGTGGCATGCTCAGCGCCTTCGGTTTCGAAGGCTTGGTCAACGGCGGCAAGACCAATGATCAACTCGATGCGAGCTGGCCTGGCGCGCCAAACGCTCTGACACTGGCCAGCATGGACGGTACGCTGAGCGTGCATGTGAATGACGGACGCATTCCCGAGGTGTCGTCACCGGGCGCGGGGCGTTTATTGGGTCTGGCTTCGCTGGCCGAATTGCCCCGCCGCATGACGCTGGATTTCGGTGACGTGTTCGGCAAGGGGCTGGCGTTCGACTCGATGATCGGTGATTTCCGTTTGGCCAACGGCACGGCGACCACCAATAACTTCAAGATCCATAGCCCTGCAGCGGAAATCAGCATCACCGGCCGTACCGATCTGCGCGCGAAAAAATTCGATCAGCAGATTGTCGTGGTGCCGCACGCTGGCAACAGTTTGCCGATTGTCGGCGCGGTAGTGGGCGGCCCGATCGGTGCAGCAGCAGGCTTCGCGGTGCAGGGCCTGCTGGGTCACGGTTTGAACAAGGCGGTCGGCGCGCGTTACAAAATTACGGGTAGCTGGGATAAACCCGTAATGACCCTGCTCGAAAAGCATACGGCGCCGGTGTTGGGGCCGGCACCCGTTGCGCCGATGCCGATCAATGCATCCAAAGATGTCGAGCCGGCATCGGCGCAGTCAGCGGGACACTGATCAGGCCAGCTCTGATCAGGCAGATCAGGATCAGGCGACCGGCTCAGCCGGTTTAGTGCTACCGCGGAACGGAAACAGCTGCTGGTTGATGAAACCGTCCGGCATGTAGTCGCCGACTACGCCGTAACGGACTGGAAACTTGTCGCTCGTCTTCACCGCGGTGCCGAACAGGTAGTCGATAAAGGCGTAATGCGCGGCATAGTTCTTGTCGATCGCGATATCGTCGGAGGCGTGGTGCCAATGGTGGAAGTTGGGCGTCACGAATACGTACTTCAGTGGTCCCCATGGCAGGTGCACGTTGGCGTGGTTGAACACCGCCTGGAAGCCCACGATCAGGATGTAGCCATTCATCACTGACTCGCTGAAGCCCAGTATGTACAGCGGCGCCAGCACGCAGACGCGGGTGGCGATCAATTCAAACATGCTCTGGCGCGAACCGGCCAGCCAGTCCATCGTCTTTACGCTGTGGTGTACCGAATGGAAGCGCCACAGGAACGGCACCTCGTGATACGCGCGGTGCGTCCAGTACTGCGCCATGTCCGCTACCAGTACGCAAAGCAGCAGTTGCGGCACGAACCAGATGTGCTGCACGAATTGTTGGAAATCGCTGCGTACCAGCCAGCCGAACAAGTGGTGTAGCAGGAAATTCACTGTCAGCAACGCCAATCCCACGATGAAATGATTCACCGCGAAATGCTTCATGTCGGTTTGCCATTCAGGCCGGAAAATCGCCTGGCCCTTGTATAGCGGAAACAGTTTTTCGATCACCACGAAGATCAGTGTGGAACCGAGCAGGTCGAGGATGAACCAGTCCAGGCCGATATACGGCGTGTGATCCGGAAAATTGCCGACTGGCACGCGCGAGCCGCCCAGCGCCACTGCCGCAATGACCAGCACAAACGACGTGATATTGATATTGCGCTGGCGGTTGAGTATCAGGTTGCCGAGTGATAGCGCGCCGGCAATCAGCAGCGCGCCAAACAGTGCCTGGCGCAGCACATCCACCGAGTATTTGACGCGTAGCTCGGGCGTGGTGAGGTACTGCGGAAAGTGGAAAGCCAGTACGCCAAGCAGGCACAGGATCGCCAGCGACATGGCGATCGCGGTGGTGACCATCGCCTTGCCGGGCACGAGCTCACCGCTGCCGCGGAACATCTCGCGGGTGTCGTCGACCACGATGCCGATGCGTTCGGCGGGCGCGATCACTGCAACATTGACCAGCTTGTGTGCGAACTTGCGTCGTGAGGGATGCGTCATCAGCGTTCCTGCGTCAAAGAGTGCATGTATGACGGCCTATCCGGTCGTCTAGCGCATGGTAGCGCCAAGTTTGGGCAGTGGTCATGTCGGGGCAGGCCGCGATATCGATGCTGACCGGGCTTGCAGCGGCAGGCTTTAAGCCGCAGGATTTGACCTCATCTAGTAAGCAATTCAACTGCACCAGAAACGGCAGAACCCCATGGATTCACTGATTGCCCAGGCCGAGCGCCGTTTGCTCGCGCCAGGCGGCATTGCCGCCACCGACCTCGACCGTGTGTTCAACCAGCTGATGGGCCCGTCGATCGACGCGGCCGACCTGTATTTTCAGCATTCGCGCAGCGAGTCGTGGCTGCTGGAAGAGGGCATCGTCAAGGACGGCAGCCACTCGATCGAGCAAGGCGTTGGCGTGCGCGCCATCAGCGGCGAGAAAACCGGCTTCGCCTATTCCGATGAAATCGTGATGCCGCAGCTGCTGGATGCTTCGCGCGCGGCGCGCGCGATCGCCCACGATGGCAACGGCGCCGGCAAGCCGCTGGCCCTGAACGGTGCGCGCCAGCTGTATCCGGCGATCGATCCGGTCGACAGTCTGCCCAATCCCGAGAAGATTGCGCTGCTGCGCGAGGTCGATGCGTACGCGCGCTCGCGCGATCCGCGCATCAAGCAGGTGATCGTCAGCATTGCCGCCACCATCGACACCATTCTGATTGCCGCCTCCGACGGCACCCTGGCCGCCGACGTGCGTCCGCTGGTGCGCCTCAACGTGCAGGTGATTGCCGAGCAGAACGGCCGTCGCGAGCAGGGTCATTCCGGCGGCGGCGGCCGTTATGGCTATCGCGAGCTGATCGAGAACGGCCGCGCACTGGCCTTTGCCGACGAAGCCGTGCGCCAGGCGCTGGTGAACCTCGATTCCGTCGATGCACCGGCTGGCAACATGACGGTGGTACTCGGCCCCGGTTGGCCCGGCGTGCTGCTGCACGAGGCGATCGGCCATGGCCTGGAGGGCGACTTCAACCGGAAGGGCAGCTCTGCCTTCTCTGGCCGCATCGGCCAGCGCGTAGCAGCCAAGGGCGTCACCATCGTCGACGACGGCACGCTGCCGGGGCGCCGCGGCTCGCTCAGCATCGACGACGAAGGTACGCCGACCGAGTGCACCACGTTGATCGAGGACGGCATCCTCAAGGGCTACATGCAGGACAAGCTCAACGCACGACTGATGGGGATGGCGCCCACCGGCAACGGCCGTCGCGAATCATTCACGTCGTTGCCGATGCCGCGCATGACCAACACCTACATGTTGGCCGGACAGCACGATCCGGCCGAGATCATCCGCTCGGTCAAAAAGGGCTTGTATGCGCCCAACTTCGGCGGTGGTCAGGTCGACATCACCAGTGGCAAGTTCACCTTCACCGCGAGCGAGGCCTACCTGATCGAGGACGGCAAGATCACCCGTCCGGTGAAGGGTGCCACGCTGATAGGCAGCGGGCCCGAGGTGCTCAACCGCGTCTCGATGATCGGCAATGATCTGAAGCTCGACGAAGGTGTCGGCGTCTGCGGCAAGGATGGTCAGAGCGTGCCAGTGGGCGTGGGTCAGCCCACGCTGAAGATCGATGGCATGACGGTGGGTGGTACGGCGTCGTAAGTATTCAGGTATAGCCCAAGTGGGTTGGGGAGAGCGCAGCGATGCCCAACATCGTTTGAGCGTGGTGTTGGGTTTCACGGGCTCAACCCAACCTAGGCGCTTTGAGCTCGCTCGTGGTACCGATGATCATCAACCCGTTTCATGCCCCTTATAGCGATGTAAACGCATTCGCTTGATCCTGGATTTGTTCTGCAAGCCCTGTTATCGAGCCATCACGATCCGGCATAACGATAAAGCGAAAGATCATTTTGTTCTTACCGCTCGCGCGTCAACACTTGACGTTGAAGGTGCGTGCGCGGGAGGGGGCTTCCAACAGATCGCCAATTTTGGCCGTCTAGCTCACTTCTTTGACATATCGCACCGCTGATTTCAGTCAGGGCCAAGGCGATGAATCAAGTGACAAGCGAGCTGCCGGCGAGTGTTCGGCCATCCGTTTCCGCTACGACGCAAACAGCGCGAGGCGGCGTGTTTTCAAACGAGGACTGGTGGTCGGTGTGGATCGGCTTGTTGCTGGTGGTGATCGCCTGGCTGGTTTTTGCATCCGGTAGCAGTATCAAGTGGCTTGCCGCAGCGCCGGCCAAATGGTCGAGCGTGGCGCAGGCCGGCGCGGATATCGCCGCGCACTTGCCGAACTATGCGGTGCTGTTCGTGGTTTTTGCGCTGCTGTTCGGTATCGCTTCTACGGTGTTGAAGCAGCGCCTCGCGCACTTTCTGCCGGCGTTTCTGGTTCTGTTTGTTGTCTCGTTATTGATCTTCGAAACGGCAGCCTGGACGCAGGCATCCCACTACAACCTCGAGGCGCCGTTAGTGGCGTTGCTGCTTGGCCTGGTGATATCGAATGTTGTGCGTCTGCCTGCGTGGTTTCTGGCTGGTTTGCGGGTGGAGTTTTTCATCAAGGTCGGTATCGTGCTGCTTGGTGCGACGCTGCCGTTTACGCTGCTGGTATGGGCGGGGCCGGTAGCGGTCGGGCAGGCGACGGCGGTGTCGCTGCTGACGTTCTTCGTGATCTTTTTCACCGGCCGCGCACTTGGCCTGGATCGGCGTTTTGCCGCGGTGCTCGGCGTTGGCGGTGCGGTCTGCGGCGTATCGGCGGCAATCGCTATTGCTGGAGCCGTGCGCGCCAAGCGCGAGCAGGCCTCGGTGGCGATTACGCTGGTGGTGTTATGGGCGATCGTGATGATCTTCGTGCTGCCATTCACCTCGCATGCGCTGGGTTTGTCGACTGGCGTGGCCGGTGCGTGGATTGGCACCTCTGAGTTTGCCGACGCGGCGGGCATTGCTGCGGCCCAGGCGTATGGCGACATTGCCCGCAACGCCGGTGGCGCGATTGCTGGAGCGCCGGAAGCGGCAGTGCAGAACTTCACCCTGATGAAGGTGGTGGGACGCGACATCTGGATCGGTATCTGGGCGTTCGTGCTGGCCTGGGTGGCCACGACGCGCTGGGATGCTTTCGACGATGGCGTGCAGGCAAAGAAGGTCAATGTCGGCGAGATCTGGGCACGCTTTCCGAAATTCGTGATCGGCTTTGTGATCGCCTCGGCATTGATCACCTGGATTGCTAGCGCGTACTCGCTGGCGGACTACCGCAAGGTCGTCACACCTGACCTGGTCGCGCCGATCACCGCGCTGCGCACATGGGCTTTCACTTTCTGCTTTCTCAGCATTGGTTTGACGACACGCTTTGGTTCGCTTAGCAAAGCTGGATGGAAGCCGTTCGTGGCGTTCACCGCCGGCGTGGCAATCAACATCATCATCGGCTACGTGCTGTCGGTCCATGTGTTCGCGGCGTATTGGAATAGCGTGGGTCACTGATGAGCTGGATGTCAGCTACCAATACAGACGTTATTGTTCTGGTTCGTCGCCAACTCATGGAAACGTCCCGCTGCGCTGACTGCCGCCATCGGCTTGACGATCGCCTGGCAATTGAGCGCCGGGTTTCGGGGTTGGCCGTGTTCGGTTCGGCCTACGGCGCGAGCATCGGTGAAAGCCGACTATGCGTGTTGCATGATCGGCTGGTGTCGCCGGACGATCGATGTGCGCGCTTTAGTGCTCTCGACGGCAGTGCTATGAGCGGTTAGTGCTGCAGCTGCGAAGCGCTCGATTCAGGCTTGCTCGCCGTCGGCATCTTTGCTCGCTGCCAGATCCTTCAATAGCTGAAAAATTTCCCGATACGCCCGCGGTGGCTTGTTTGGAGTTTCCTTTTCGATGCGCGCCTTGCGGATCAGCGAACGCAGGTGCTGGCGATCGACCTGCGGATTTTCGTTGATCAGCTCGGAGAAGGCGGCTTCGTCTTCGCTGATCAGCCGATCGCGGGTCGCTT
>Ga0302314_10006324_pt1 | contig 21489 bp, 17 predicted proteins | sample III_Palsa_N2_3_FD_200533 | JGI IMG/M metagenome (GOLD analysis project Ga0302314, IMG submission 200533) | Peat permafrost microbial communities from Stordalen Mire near Abisko, Sweden - III_Palsa_N2_3 | ecosystem: Environmental > Terrestrial > Soil > Palsa > Peat permafrost | place: Sweden...
GATCGCGTTCATGCGGTCCCATTCGTCTGCGGTGCTCTGCAAGAGTAACTCGCGATCTTGCACGCCTGCATTGTTGACCAGCACCCAGGGTGTGCCATGGCGGGATACCACCTCCGCACACGCTCGCACGATCGAGGTTTCGTCTGCCAGATCGACATGCACGGCGGCGGCGCGGCGGCCGTCCTCGCTCAGGGTCGCCGCTGCGCGCCGGGCACCCGACTCGTCGCGATCGGCGATCACGACGATCGCGCCGGCCTCGGCTAAGACCGCCGCAATGCCCGCGCCTATGCCGCCGGCGGCGCCGGTGACAAGCGCGACCTTACCGTCGAGATCGAATGATCTGTTCGAGCGCTCCGCCATGTCTCTTATCCGGTTGAATATATGTGAACTGATTCTCGGTCGCGCAGCCGCATATTGGCAACGTTTTGATGGAGCCGCCATGCCGGATCACAGCGAGTCAGCATCGTTTGTGATCATAGCAACTGTTATGATATCTTCCGTTACATGATCGCGAAACCGACGGCAGGCGGCGCTCGCCTGCGAGAATCGAGGCGCTTTGGGTTCCTGTTGCGGGACGTCACCCGTCTGTATGTGCAGCGCTTCGAGCAGCATGCGGCCGCTCTCGGGTTGACGATCGCGCAGTGCAAGGCGCTCATGCGGCTGGCGGACTGCGAGGGCGTGAGTCAGGTGCGGCTGGCGGAACTGACGGATCTCGATCCCATGACTCTGGTGCGCATTCTCGATCGGATGGAATCCGAGGGGTGGCTCGAGCGCCGCAAGGATCCCCGCGATCGGCGGGTGCGCTGTCTGTATCTCACGAGCGAAGCCAAACCGTTGCTCGACGATATCAAGCATTTGATCGACGTTACCTGGGACGAGGCCTTCGCAGGCATCTCCAAACAGAAAAGCGAAATGGTGATGGAACTCTTAGATACCGTGCGCGACAACTTCATGGCCCTCGATCCCTTGCCGGTGACGACCGCGCCCGTGGCGCGCCGCAATGGGAGCGGTCGGACGGCCGCCAGGGCGGGCGGAAAATCATGAGCGCTCAACTTCCGGAGAGCAGCGCGGCGGCCCCAGAAGAGCCGATCAGGCGCGGTACCCGCATGCAGCGCCTGCGCTGGCCTCTCATGTTGATAGTCCCCGTGCTGATCGCGGTCGGCGTCTATCTCTACCTCACGGGCGGCCGCTATCAAAGCACGGACGATGCATACATACAGGCGGCAACGGTGTCCATCAGCGCCAATGTCGCGGGCCGTGTGCTCGACATCTATGTGCACGACAATGAAATCGTAAAGCGCGGCGATTCGTTGTATAGGCTGGACGATGCGCCGTTTCGGATCGCTGTGAGCGATGCGGAGGCCAAGCTCGCGAGCGCGCGGCTGCAGGTGGCCTCGCTCAAGTCGACCTATCGGCAAAGGCAGGTCGAGATACAGTCCGCGCGCGACAGCCTTGCTTATGCGCAGCGCCAATTCGATCGCAACAAGCGCCTGCTCGCAGCCGGAATCGCCTCGCAGGCGCAGTTCGATCAGGCCTCGAACGGGCTCGATCTTGGGCATCAGCAAGTTGCGAATGCCGAGCAGGGACTCGCCGTCGCGTCGGCGAACCTCGACGGCGATCCGAACATCGCTCCCGAGCGCCATCCGCTGGTCGAGCAGGCCCAGGCTGCGTTGGATCGCGCGCGGCTCGATCTGTCTTACACCCTCGTCAAGGCGCCGGCCGACGGAATCGTCACCAAGGTGGAGCAGCTTCAGGTCGGCGACTATATCGCTGCATCGACGCCCGTGTTCGCCTTGGTCTCGACGCACGACGTCTGGGTCGAGGCTAACTTCAAGGAAGCGCAGCTCGACCGCATGCGAGCCGGACAAACCGCCACGGTGGAGATCGACCGCATCGGAGGCAAGCGCTTTTCCGCCAAGGTGGCGAGCTTGAGCCCGGGCACGGGATCGCAGTTCTCGATGCTGCCCCCGGAGAATGCCACTGGCAACTGGGTCAAGGTGGTGCAACGAGTCCCCGTCCGCCTGCAACTCGATCATGTCGATACGGGCCTTCTGTTGCAGAGCGGATTGAGCGCCAGCGTCACAGTCGATACGCGTTCAGCGGCCGACCCATCCTCCCCCGAGCCCAAGCGTTCCTTGGCGGCGGAGACGTCCGGACCGAGGCAATGAGCCCGCCGATAGAGGGGCGGCACCGGGTACTCATCACCGCGTCTCTCATGACGGCTTCGATCATGCAGGTTCTCGACAATACGATCGCGAATGTCGCGCTGCCGCGCATTCAGGGCTCGGTCTCGGCGACGCAAGATCAAATGGCCTGGGTGCTGACCTCTTATATCGTGGCCGCGGCCATCATGACGCCGATGGCCGGATGGCTCGCCGGACGGTTCGGGCGGAAGCGCATCATTTTGATCTCGATTGCAGGCTTTACCTTGGCCTCGATGCTTTGCGGTATCGCCCAGTCCTTGCCGCAGATGGTGCTCGCGAGGTTGTTGCAGGGCGCCTGCGGCGCCGCACTCGTTCCGATGTCGCAGGCGGTGATGCTCGACGTTTATCCGCGCGAGCAGCTCGCGAAGGCGATGAGCATCTGGGTGGGAGGCGTTACCCTCGGTCCGATCATGGGACCGGCGCTCGGTGGTTGGCTCACCGACAACTACAACTGGCGCTGGGTGTTCTACATCAACGTGCCGTTCGGCATCATCGCCTTCCTCGGGACGTTGACGACGGTGCCGAAATCGACGATCAGAAAATCGTCTTTCGATTTCGTCGGTTTCGCGACATTGAGCCTCGCGGTCGGCGCGCTGCAGATCACGCTCGATCGCGGACAGCTCAAGGATTGGTTCAACTCGCCGGAAATCTGCATCGAGGCGGCCATTTCCGCGGCGGCATTCTATCTTTTCATCGTGCACATGATCACGACGCGCAAGACCCGCTTCGTCGACCCATCGCTCTTCAAGGACCGAAACTTCGTGGCCGGATGCGCGTTCATGTTCAACGTGGGATTGCTCCTGTTCGCGACGCTCGCTCTGCTGCCGCCTCTCTTGCAGGATCTCATGAACTATCCGGTGGTGACGACCGGCCTGGTCACCGCCCCGCGCGGCGTGGGGACGCTGATCGCCATGGTCATCATCGCGCGCTTCTCGAAAGTCATCGATGTGCGCGTGATGATCGGCATCGGGTTCGCGCTCTCCGCCTTTTCCGCCTGGCAGATGTCGCGATTCGATTTGCAAATGGACATGTCTACGGTGATGTGGTCGGGCATCGCGCAAGGGTGCGGCACCGGGATGGTATTCGTGCCGCTCGCGGGCGTGGCATTCGCGACGTTGAAATCCTCTCTGCGCAACGAAGGCGCAGCCATGTTCAGTCTGTCGCGGAATCTCGGCTCAAGCATCGGCATTTCGGTGGTTGAGACGCTGCTCACACGCAATACACAGAAGGCGCACGCATCGCTTGCCGAGCATCTGACGCCGTTCACCCCGCTCGTGCACGCGCAGTTTCCGGGGGGAGCGTCGAACCTGCAACGGCTATCGGCGCTCAATGCACAGGTGACGGAACAGGCCGCGATGATTGCGTACAACGACAATTTCAGATTGATGTTTTGGCTGAGTCTCGCCGCGATACCGCTGCTGTTGCTGCTGCGTAAAGGCGGCGGTGCACCGCGCAGCGACGAAGCGGTCGTGGTCGAGTGATCCCGGTATGGCGCAACCGATAGTATCGAAACACCCGCGGCGCGCGTGCGCGTCGATGTTGTGCGTGCTTGCAGGCGTAAGCGCCTGCAGCGTCGGGCCGGACTTCAAACGGCCGGAACCGCCCCCCGCTGCTCGCTACACGCCCGATACCGCGTCGATCGAGACCGGCGCGGCCGGCACTCAACATGTTGCGCTCGGAAAACAGATAGAGGGCGACTGGTGGTCGCTGTTCGGCTCCGGGCTGATCGACAGCGTCGTCAAGCAGGCGCTCGAGCACAATCGTACGCTCGAGGTCGCGGCGCAGACTTTGGCGCAATCGCACGAGCTCGCGCTCGCCCAGGCGGGCGCACGCTATCCCCAGCTGGGATTGTCGGCGGGTGTCGGCCGCCAGCAATACGGCGCGGAGTTCTTCGGCGGCGACTTCAGCTTTCCACCTTTCACGTATTTCGCCGTGGGACCGACCGTCAGCTACACACTGGATTACACGGGCGGTATCGGCCGCTCGATCGAGCAGCTTCAGGCGCAAGCCGAGGCGTCGCGCCAGCAGCTCGATGCGGCATTTCTTTCGGTGAGCGGGCAGGCTGTCATGCAAACCATCACCATTGCCTCGCTCCGCGCGCAAATTGCCACAGTCGAGACCATCCTCGACCAGGATCGGGATAACTTACGGCTGGTGCGCACGGCGTTCGAGACCGGCTCGGTGGCACGCATCGACGTGGTGAGTGCCGAGAGTCAAATCGCCAGCGATTCGGCGCTCTTGCCGCCGCTCCGTCAGGAGCTGTCCAAAGCCCATCACGCGCTATCGCTCGTGCTGGGGCGCACGCCGGAGAAAGAGCTGCCCGCGGATCTGGACCTCGCGCGGATCGTGCTGCCGCTCGAGATACCGGTGAGCTTGCCGTCGGAGCTGGCTCACCACCGCCCCGACATACTGGCGGCGGAGGCGCGCTTGCACGCCGCGACCAGCGCGGTCGGCATCGCCGAGTCGAATTTTTTTCCAAAGATCCAGCTCACGGGTAATGTTGGACCGCAAGCGGTGACGCCCGGCGGCCTGTTCGACCGTTCCAGCATCGCTTGGAGTCTGATCTCCGGGTTGACCATGCCGATATTCGATGGGGGAACGCTGCATGCGCAAAAGCGCGCGGCGGTGGATGCGATGCGCGCGAGCGCGGCGAACTATCAAGAAACAGTGCTCGAGGCATTCGCCCAAGTGGCCGATCTACTCGACGCGCTCGCGCACGACGCCGAGCAATTAGATGCCCAAGATCAGGCGCAGCAGGCGGCAGAGGCCAATCTGAGCCTCACTCGTGCCGCCTATCGGGAGGGCAACGTGGGAATCTTGCGGGTGCTCGATGCGCAGCGCTCTTACCAGCAAGCGCGTTTAGGGTTTGTGCAGACCATGGCGCAGCGCTACCTCGATACGGTGCAGCTGTTTCTGGCACTGGGCGGTACCTCTCCGCGCACCGGCTGAGCGTTATAGAATAGGCCGTGATTGCTAACGAGGTAGTTAAATGAGTGACGCGTATATCGTTCAGGCGGTCCGCACGGCGGGTGGACGCCGCAACGGAAAGCTGGCGGGTTGGCATCCGGCCGATCTGGCGGGCGAAGTGCTCAATGCGCTGGTGGATCGCAGCGGCATCGACCCGGCCGCGGTTGAAGATGTGATTTTCGGCTGCGTAAGCCAGGTCGGCGAGCAGAGTTTTCACATCGGCCGCAATGCCGTTCTGGCATCGAAGCTGCCGGACAGTGTCCCTGCGGTGAGCATCGATCGGCAATGCGGATCTTCGCAGCAAGCCGTGCATTTCGCCGCCCAGGCGGTCATGTCCGGTACCCAGGATGTGGTGATTGCGGCGGGAGTGGAAAGCATGAGCCGCGTGCCCATCGGCTCTCCGACGGCGCTCGCGGTCAACGCGGGGCTCGGCGGACCGTGGAGCCAGCGCATCCAGGATCGATATGGAGTCAAGGAATTCAGCCAGTTCACCGGCGCGCAAATGATCTCCGAGAAGTACGGATTCAGCCGCGAGCGGCTCGACGAGTTCGCCCTGCTAACGCACCAGCGCGCGGCGCGCGCAACGCAGGCGAAGGCATTCGCCAACGAGATTCTGCCGATACGGATCGCGGGCGGGGAGCATACGGTCGACGAAGGCATTCGCTTCGACGCCACGCGCGAGTCGATCGGCGCGGTCAAGCTCTTGAAGGAGGGCGGGGTGCTGACGGCCGCCAATGCGAGTCAGGTTTGCGACGGCGCCGCGGGGGTGCTGATCGTCAACGAGCGCGGCCTGAAAGCTCATGGACTCACCCCGCTCGCCCGCATCCACAATCTCACGGTCACGGGGGGCGACCCCGTGATCATGCTCGAGGAGCCGATCCGCGCAACTCGGCTTGCGCTGAAGAAGAGCGGCATGAAGATCGAGGACATCGATCTGTACGAGATCAACGAGGCCTTCGCATCCGTGCCGCTCGCGTGGCTCAAGGGAGTCGATGGGAACCCGGATCGCTTGAACGTGAACGGCGGTGCGATTGCGCTCGGTCATCCGCTCGGCGCCACAGGCGCCAAGCTCATGACCACGCTGGTGAACGCGTTACGCGCGCGCAAGGGGCGGTACGGTCTGCAGGCCATGTGCGAGGGAGGCGGCCTCGCCAATGTGACAATTATCGAGGCCCTTTAGAGTGACGCCCGCGAGCCGGGGCGGTCCGCTCGCGGGAGTCCGGGTTCTCGAGTTGGCCGGCTTGGGCCCGGCGCCGTTTTGCGGAATGATGCTCGGCGACATGGGGGCCGAAGTGATCCGCATCGAGCGCGCAGGTGCCGTGTGGCACGAGCCCTCGCGAGATCCGCTGCTGCGCAACCGCCGCTCGATCGGGTTGAACCTCAAACATCCCGCAGGGCTCGCCACGGCACTGCGCCTGGTCGCCGCTTGCGATGTCCTGATCGAGGGATACCGTCCGGGCGTCCTCGAGCGCCTCGGCTTGGGTCCCGCCGAATGTCTGGAGCGAAACCCGCGCCTGGTCTACGGACGGATCACCGGCTGGGGTCAGACCGGCCCGCTCGCGCTCGCGGCCGGGCACGATCTCAACTACATTGCCTTGACGGGCGCTTTGCACCTCAGCGGGCTTCCCGGAGGCAAACCCGTGCCGGCGCTGAACCTGGTCGGCGATTTCGGCGGCGGTGCGATGCTGCTCCTCTCCGGAGTGCTTGCGGCTCTGTTGGAGTCGAAGCTGTCGGGAAAGGGACAAGTGGTCGATGCCGCCATCGTCGATGGCACGGTATCGCTCCTCGGGATGATGTTCTCATTCCGCGCCAACAGCTTCTTCCGCGATGCCACCGGGGAAAATGTTCTCGCGGGCGGCGCGCCGTTTTACGACACGTACGAGACTCGCGACGGCCTCTACGTTTCGGTCGCCGCGCTCGAGCCGCAGTTCTATTCGTTGCTTCAGAAAAAACTCGGTATCGACGACCCTGACCTCGAGGGGCTTGGGATCGCCACGGTCGACGACGCGGCTGCGCGTGCGCGCTGGCCTGCTCTGCGTACCCGACTCGAGTGCCTGTTCAAGACACGCACGCGCGAGGAGTGGTGTCGACTCCTTGAGGGGACCGATGCCTGTTTTGCGCCCGTGTTGACGCTCGAGGAAGCGGCGCGCCATCCGCAAAACATCGAACGGCGCAATTTCGTGACCGTCAACGGAGTGCTGCAGAACGGCCCGGCTCCGCGATTCAGCCGCACGGCGCTTGATCAACCGCAATGTGGGCGCAAGCCCGGGGAGGATACCGACAGCGTTCTCGGCGAGGTGCTCGCGTTGACGCCGCCCGAGATAGAGCGCTTGCGCAGCGCGGGAGCCCTCGATTGATTGACGCGCTTACTTGCCGGTGAAGCGCGGAGGGCGCTTCTCGCGCATCGCCGCCACCGCCTCGCGGTGATCGGCGGAGGTATTCGACAACGCTTCGAAAGCGACGGAAGCATCCATCACCGAATGCGCGAGCTGCTTGAGGCCAATGTTGACGGCGAGCTTCGTGTATTGAATCGCGCGCATGGCGCCGCCGAGCAGCTCCTGCGCGAACGCATCCACGACCCGGTCGATATCCTCCGCCGGGACCACATGGTTGATGAGTCCGATCTTCGCGGCCTCCTCCGCCATCAAGAGCCTCCCGGTCATGAGATACTCTTTTGCCCGCGCATGACCGATGAGATGCGGCCAGATGACCGCGCCGCCGTCGCCGGCCGCGAAACCGACCTTGACGTGAGGATCGCCGATCTTCGCCGTCGGGACTGCGAAAATCACATCACATAATAAGGCCACCGTCGCACCGAGACCCACGGCGGCGCCGTTGAGCTTCGCGATGATCGGCTTTGGACAGTCGAGCATGCCGAAGACGACACGCTTCACGCTCGGGACGTCGTCGTTGAAAATCGACGGGTCATCTATCATCTTCTGGATGTGGTCCAAGTCACCACCGGCCGAGAAAGCGCGGCCGACTCCGGAAAGGATGACCACATCGGTAAGGGGATCGACCGCGAGCTCGGTGAAAAAACGCGCGAGCTCCTCGTGCGCGACCCGATCGATCGCATTGAGGGTATCGGGCTGATTGAACGAGGCCCGCAACAGCCGCCCCTCGCGCTCGAATCGAAACGTCTTGTAGCTTGACAGATCCACGACGGGCGATGGTACGCCATCCCGTGCTCGGATAGTATCGATACGGAAAGGCCGGGCGTCATCACGCCCGGAAATTGGAGGTTTGGAATGCGAATGACAAGGCAGTCGCCTCGAGGCGCCCTGCGGTGACGATCACAACTCCCTTTACCCGGTTGATTGGGATTGAACATCCAATTGTCCAAGGCGGAATGCAATGGGTGGGCCGCGCCGAGCTCGCCGCGGCCGTATCGAATGCCGGTGCGCTCGGTATCTTGACCGGCCTGACGCAGCCGACGCCCGAAGCATTGCGCGCCGAGATCGAGCGATGCCGCACGCTCACGGACAAGCCCTTCGGTGTGAATCTCACCTTTCTTCCGAGCATGAGCCCGCCGCCTTATGCGGAGTACCGGCGCGCGATCATCGAGGGCGGCGTGCGCATCGTCGAGACGGCGGGCTCGAATCCGAAAGAGCACATCGACGACTTCAAAGCCCACGGGATCAAGGTTATTCACAAATGCACCGCCGCGCGTCACGCGTTGTCCGCCGAGCGCATGGGGGCGGACGTGATATCCATCGACGGATTCGAGTGTGCGGGGCACCCCGGCGAGGACGATCTCTCGGGCCTCGTACTCATTCCGGTCACTGCCGATAAGGTCAAAATTCCCATCATCGCCTCCGGCGGTTTCGCCGACGGTCGCGGGTTGGTGGCAGCGCTTGCACTCGGCGCGCAAGGCATCAACATGGGAACTCGCTTTTGCGCTACCCGTGAAGCTCCCATTCACGATCGAGTCAAAGAGTTCCTGGTCCAGAACGACGAGCGATCCACCAACGTCATATTCCGGAAGCTGCGCAACACCGCGCGTGTTGCAAAAAACAGCGTCTCTGATCGTGTGGTGGAGCTCCTCGCGAAACCGGATGCGAAGTTCGAGGATGTGGCCCACTTGGTCCGCGGAGCCAAGGGCCGGGAGCTGTTGGAATCGGGCGATCTGGACCGGGGGCTGGTGTGGGCGGGCCAATCTCAAGGGCTGGTGCACGACATTCCGAGTGTGGCGGAGCTGATCGAGCGCATCCTTCGGGAGGCGACCTCGATCATGGGACGTCTCGCCGGCGCGGTGCATTGAGCCGGCCTATCGACCGCTAACCGCGACGCCGCCCAGATCAGGCCGGCGCGACCATTATCGCTGCGCCGCCCGGGCGCTTATTTCACCAGTGAAATGGCCGCGGCGCGATCACATTGCGCGCCTTGCGCTCCGTCAAAGAGCGGGGCAAGCTCATCCGACGGGGGAGAGGCCATGGCTCATTTCGATGAGATGTTCGATTTTGTGGTCGTCGGCAGCGGCGGTGGCTCGATGTGCGCCGGGTTGGTCATGAGATCGGCCGGTAAGAGCGTACTCATTCTCGAGAAGACCGGCCTGGTCGGCGGCACCACCGCGCGGTCGGGCGGAGTCATGTGGATCCCGAACAATCCGTTCATGGCGCGTGACGGTGTCGCGGACAGTCACGAAAAGGCTTCCCTCTACCTCGACGCCGTTCTGCCCGATCCCAAAGATGCTCCGGGCGCATCGCGCGCGCGCCGCGCGACTTATTTGACAGAAGCACCGCAGATGCTTCAGTTCTTGGGTAGCCGCGGAGTCAGGCTGACCCGAGTAAAAGAGTGGCCCGATTACTATGACGAGCTCCCCGGCGGTTCCGTCGCGGGTCGAACGGTGGTTGCAGAGTTATTCAACGCCAATGAGTTGGGCGCGTGGACTGAAAAACTTCGCCCCAGCTTCGTTCACTTGCCCATTCCGGCCTCACTCGAGGAGATGCTGGAGTTGCCCGCCATGAAGCGCTCCTGGCGGGTGAAGATGCTGCTCGTGAAGCTCGTGCTCAGGGGAGTCGTCGCAAGAATCACGGGTAAGCGCTGGGTCGCAGGGGGCGCCGCGCTCCAGGGGCGCATGCTCCAGGCGGCGCTGCGCGAAGGCGTCGAGATTCGCACGGACTCGCCGGTGGCGCAGATCATCGTCGAGGGCGGCCGGGCCGCGGGCGTCGCCACGGTCAAGGACGGACGACCATGGCGCATAGGTGCGCGTCTCGGTGTGCTCATCAATGCCGGCGGGTTCTCCCACAACCAGCGGATGCGAGATCGCTATCAGCCCGGAACATCGGTGAAATGGACGATGGCCGCGCCCGGAGACACGGGCGAGATGATCGAGGAAATGATGCGGCACGGCGCCGCGGTCGCGCAGATGCAGGAGCGCGTCGGCAATCAGTTCACGCCTCAGCCCGGGTGGGACCAAAGCGAGTTCCGGCAGGCGGCTCAATCCGTGACCGCTGCGCCCCACTGCATACTCGTCGACCAAAGGGGCGTGCGTTACATGAACGAGGGCGGCTCGTACATGGCTTATTGCAAGGGCATGCTCGAGCGCAACAAGACCGTGCCCGCCGTGCCGAGTTGGGCGGTGTTCGATGCCCAGTATCTGCGCAAGTACATACTGGCGGGCACCATGCCGGGCACCAAGAAGCCGCAACGTTGGTTGGACGAGGGTTTTTTGAAGACCGCCGATACCGTAGAGGCATTGGCCCGGAACCTCACGATCGATCCGGCGACGCTCGAGGCCACCGTGAAGCGCTTCAACGGTTTCGTGGCGCAGAATCGCGACGACGACTTTCACCGCGGCGAGCGCGCGTATGACCGCTGGCTCGGGGATTGGATGCACAAGCCCTCAGAGTCCCTCGGTTCTATCGCCGAGCCTCCGTTCTACGCCGTCCCCGTGCTGCCCGGCGATGTGGGGACGTACGGCGGCGTGGTGACGGACGAGCACGCCCGCGTGCTGCGGGAAGACGGGTCGGCGATCGAGGGCCTTTACGCGACGGGCGTTTCGACTGCATCGGTGATGGGGACCAGCTATCCGGGCGCAGGGTCGAGCGTCGGTCCCTCGTTCGTCTGGGGTTATGTCGCCGCGAAATCCGCCGCGAGCCAGGCTGCGGTGGATCGCTCCATCGACGTACAGCGGCCCGCTGCCTGAGCGGTATATATTGGCATTCGCCGGGTGCGAGGCACGCGGAACAAGGAGATTGCAGTCATGAAAGTACAAGTGGAGAACATCAAACCGGCCATCGGCAGCATCGTTCGCTTCGATCGCTCCGCGCTTCTGGACGAGGACGTCGCGGAGCGGTGCCTGGAATTGCTGGACGAGCGCCAAGTGCTGGTCTTCCCGCGCATCAACTTGAGCGACAAGGAGCAGCTTGCGTTCACGGACAAGCTCGGGGCGCGCGTGAACTTCACCAATCGCGTGCCCGGGGGCGACCGCGCAGCGAAGGACGTCTACACCATCACACTCGATCCAAAAATCAACAACGAGCCCGAGTACGTGTTGGGCACTTATTTCTGGCACATGGATGGGGTCACCGTGGACATGCCGCCGCCCAAGGCGAGCGTGCTCAGCGCCCGCAAGGTCGCGCCCAAGGGTGGCCAGACCGAGTTTGCGAGCACCTACGCGGCGTATCAGGCGCTGCCGGAGGAAGACAAGGCCGAGCTCGAAGGACTTCGCGTGCTGCATAGCGTGACGGCGGCCGTGCGGGAGGTCGCCAGCCCTGAGTCGCTCGATCCGTACCGCCGCGAGCTCAAGCACGAGCATCCCCTCGTTTGGAAACGCAAGTCCGGTCGCAAATCCATGATCATCGGCTACACCGCCGATTACGTGGTCAACCTGCCGCGCGCCGACGGCAAGGCTCTGCTGGCGCGTCTCCTCGAGTGGACGGCCCAGCCGGCCTTCACCTACCGTCACTACTGGCAGGAAGGCGACCTCGTCGTTTGGGACAATTGCGGCGCCCTGCACCGGGTCATTCCTTATTCGGCGGATTCGGGGCGCACCATGCACAGGACATCGGTCGCAGGCGTCGAAGCGGTCGCCTAAGCGTTGGGAGCGCCCGCGCACCCCGCATGCGCCGGCGGAGCGCGGCCGAGTCAGCCGAGAATCGCTACAGCGGCGCTCGAGGCGGGCGGGATCCCGCCGGCACACAATCGAGTGCAATTGCCTTGAAATGCGCAGCCGGCTCAGGGCATTTGCTTAACCCGCGAGTTTGTCCGATAATGAAACCTTATAGGTGCTATTAAACGCCGCCACGAAAGCCGGGCGACGCGACAATCCGAACTCGCTTAGAGGAGCGATCTATGGGAGGGGCCGTCGAACGTCTCACGAGCCTGGTCGATTCGCCGCAGCGTTTCGCGATTCCGTACGCCGAGATTCGGCAGGCTCAGATCGAGGCGATGAACGAGCGCTTCCAAGAGCGCAAGGAGCGAATCCGGCTGCTCGCGCATCGCGCAAAGGAAGCCGGGATCTTGGAGATTCGGTCGAGAGAGGAGATGGTGCCGTTGCTCTTCCCGCACACGGCTTACAAGAGCTATCCCGAGAGCTGCTTGACCGACAAGAAGTGGGATCGCCTGAGTAAATGGCTCGGTACCGTCTCCTCGCACCCGATTCCTGCGATCGAAACCTCCGACATCGAGGACATTGATCAGTGGATCAGCCGGCTCGAGGCAAAGGAGCATTACATTTCCTGCTCGAGCGGCACCACCGGCAAGTCGGCGATGCTCATCGCTTCGAGCGCCGACATGAGGTGGTCACGCGTGGATACGGTCGGCGTGTTCTCCTGGGGGTCGGGTGTCCTGCCCGCGCGCGATCGCCGCATGTTCGGCGTGGCGCCGATCGCTCACGTGCCGAAGAACACCAACATCGCCGAGGCGCAGGCGGCCGCGTTCGGCGATCCTCGCTTCGAGCGCTTTCGGCTGCCGGTGCCGCCGATCACCGTGGGACAACTCACGAAAATGGTGGTGCTGCGCAAGGCCATCGCCGACGGCACTGCCCGGCCGGGAGACATTGCGGATTTCGAGGCCACCTCGAAAGCGCGACAACAGGCGCTCGACGATGCAATGAGCGTCGCCGCCGATGCGCTCATCGCAGCTCGCGCGGATAAGCTGTACGTCTCGGGCCTCTGGAACGCACTGTATCAGGCCGCCAAACTCGTCCGAGAGAGGGGTTACAGCGCCAAGGACTTTCATCCGGACAACTGCATCTATGTGGGCGGCGGTCTCAAGCGAGCGCTGCTCCCGCCAGACTACCAGCAGTTCGTGCACGAGACCTTCAACATCCCGCCCAACCGGAACTTTCAGAACTACAGCATGCAGGAGCTCAATTCCGGGATGCCCCGCTGTCGGAAGGGCGGCCGCTACCACGTGCCGCCGTGGATGATCCCTTTCCTATTGGACAAGGAGGGAAATACCCTGCTGCCGCATGTTGAAGGCGAGATCGAGGGCCGCGCGGCTTTCTTCGACCTCGCGCTCGACGGACGGTGGAATGGCGTGATAACGGGCGACAAGATCTCGCTCGACTTTGATCCGTGCGCTTGCGGCGCGAAAAGTCCGTCGATTCGTGACAACATCCTCCGCTACGCCGATCTCGAGGGCGACGACAAGATCGGCTGCGCGGGTACCGTGGATGCCTATGTGAGGGGACTATCATGACGGTCATCGACGAGCAGGCGATCAGCCGCGAGGCGAAGCCGCAAACGATCCGAGTCAACCACTTCATCCGCGGCAAGCTGGTGACCGGCGATGCGGTGCGCCACACTTCGCGCGATCTCGGCATCGACTTCACCACACCGGCGATCGACCTCGACGCGCTCATCGCATCGCGCGCGGAGATGCCGCCGCTATTCGACGTGAAGCTTCCTGAGATCGTCGATTTTCTCGTCGAGGTGGGCCAACGGCTCGATCCCGACCACAATCCCTATCTGCAGGAATCGCTCGAGTTCGTCGCGGCCACCAACCCTCTGCCGCGCCGGATCATCGAGAACTTGTTCCGGCGCGCGCGGCATTTCTTGCATCGCGACGTGCTGATGGCGAGTCTGAATGCCAACTTTCACGACCTGCGCTATTTCGACGAATGGGTGGAGCGCACCGACGCGCGGGGACAGAGCGGAGCGATCCGGGCTTTTCCGCCGCGCATGATTCACATGCTCGCCGGTAACTCACCCGCGGGCTGTATCTCATCGATCGCACAGGGCGCGATGCTGAAGGCGATCAACGTTTTCAAGATGCCCTCGAGCGACCCTTTCTCGTGCGTCGCGGTGCTGCGGACCATGGCGGACATCGATCCGGAGCATCCGGTGGTCAAATCGATGTCGGCGGTTTACTGGCGGGGCGGGGACGAGCGCATCGAGCGCACGATCTATCGGCCGCAGTACTTCAGCCGCATCGTTGCCTGGGGCGGCGGCTCCGCGATCGACAACGTGATCCGGCATCTAAGCCCGGGCTTGCAGCTGGTGTCTTTCGATCCGAAGACCTCGATCTCCATGATCGGCCCGGAGGCCTTTCGGTCGGATGAGGCGATCGCGCAGGTCGCCGAAGCCGCCGCGGAAGATGTCAGCACGTTCAATCAGGAAGCATGCCTCGCGAGCCGCTTCCTCTTCGTTGAAGGCGAGCGCGCCGGCATCGAGAAATTCTGCGCGAAGCTCCAGGAGCGTCTAGGCGTCGACCGTTCCATGGCCTCTGCCATTGCGCTGCTCCCGCCCGCAGAGCTGCGCGAAGAGGTGGAAATGCTCCGGGTCATGGACGACGAGGCCAAGGTCTGGGGCCGGTTCGACGGGCGCGGCATGGTCATTCTTACCGACGAGCCGGTCGGATTCCATCCTTCGGGGAAGACCGCCAATGTCGTGCATGTGAAGGCGCTCGAGGATGCGATCCGCCATGTGAACGTCGCCACGCAGACCGTCGGCATCTATCCGGAGGAGACCAAAGTCAAGTTGCGCGATAGGCTCGCCAACGCGGGCGCGCAGCGGGTCGTTCGGCTGGGCTCGGCATCGAAGCACGTGGGCGGAGCGCCGCACGATGCGATGTTCCCGCTGCAGCGGCTCGTGCACTGGATTTCCCAGGAAAACGCCTGAGGCCCGCATGTCGGGCCCGCTCGCGCCGATTCGCAATGTCATCGACCCGCGCCGGAGGTGATGCGATGAGTTGCGGGCGCAAGGGCCGGCTCGGCATTGAGCAGCTGAGTGTCTTCGGACTCCCGCCCGTCGATTTCGTCAACCTGGCAGCCGACCTCGGATGCGACTGCATATCGACTGGCTTGACCGGCATAGGCTATAACCCGCACGGGTATCCGGCGTTCTCGCTGCGCGACGATGTCGGCGCGCGGCGGGAAATGCGGTCGGCCATGCGCGACCGTGGTGTCGCGATCTCGCTCGGTGAAGGGTGCATCATCCGTCCTGATAGCGACATTCGCGCCGCGGCCGGCGACATGGACCTCATGCAGGAGCTCGGCGTGGAGCGGCTCAATACCGTGAGCATGGACCCTGACCTCGGCCGTAGCCTCGATCAGCTCGCGTTATTCGCCGAAATGGCCGCCGAGCGCGGCATGGCTGCGACGATTGAGCTGTGTCCCGCGCTCACCATCAACACTCTCGGCGCTGCGGTGGCCGCCGTTCGCCACGTCGGCCGGCCTGACTTCAGCCTGCTACTCGATACGATGCATCTCGGACGCTCGGGCGCAACCGCCGATGAGCTGGCCGCACTCGATCCCGGACTCATCGGCTATGTGCAGCTGTGTGATGCTCCGCGGATGCCGAGCGAGCCGAATTATTTGCGGGAGGCGACGTTCGAGCGGATGGCGCCGGGAGAAGGTGAGATGCCGTTGCGGGCGTATCTTGAGGTCTTGCCACCCGGTCTCACCGTCAGCCTCGAGGTGCCGTCGCGCAAGCAGGCCGAGGCCGGCATCGGACCAGAGATCCGCCTGCGGCGATGCGTAGACGCGGCGCGCCGACTGTTAGCCGAAGTCGGGGCGACCGAAGCACAGCGCGGCACGGGGGGCGCACATCGATCGTGAGCAATGACTTCACAAACAGATACGGCCCTGTCGCGCTCGTTACCGGCGCTTCTTCGGGAATCGGCAGGTCGTTCGCCGAACGGCTCGCGGAGATGGGCATGGATCTCGTGTTGGTCGCTCGCCGGGTGCGGCACATGGAGTCTCTCGCCGCGCACCTGAAAGCCGCGCATGGCGTCGCTGTGAAGGTGTGCGTGATCGACCTCGCTGAGGCTGATGCGGCAGAGCGGATTGCCGATGCCACGGTGTCACTCGATATCGGGCTTCTGGTCAGCAACGCCGGTTTCGGGCTGAAGGGAGATCATTGCGCCAACGATCCCCGCGCGATGACGGAGATGTTGGCGGTGAATTGCCACGCGCCGATGCAGTTGGCGCATCGCTTCATTCCCCGGCTCCGAAAGCGCGCCGGCGGCGGCATTATATTGACCAGCTCGGTGGAAGCCTTGATCGGTTGCCCTTATTCCGCGGCCTATTCGGCAAGCAAGGCTTTCGTGAAAAGTCTGGGAGAGGCGCTCTGGGGCGAACTCACGCCGGCAGGCATCGATGTGCTCACGATTTGCCCGGGCGCGACCGATACCGAAGCGCTCGGCCGCCACGGCATCGACCCCGCATCGATACCGAATGTCATGTCGCCCGATGCGGTCGCCAAGTTTGCCTTGGAAAATATTTGCCGAGGGCCCGTGCTGGTCACCAGCCCGCACTACGCGGCGACATTCGATCGACTGTTGTCGATGCCTCGGCGAGCCGCTCTGACGGCCATGGCCGCGCGCATGAAATCTTGAGATTCTGGAAGTCGGCCGCTGTACGTCATCGTAGGACCTGGGGCGCAGGGTTTGGCCGAGCCTCGCTACGCCGGCGAGGCTCGAACTCGATATGCAGCGCCGTCACTCCATTCAGTAGGTAGGTCGGAACTTTGTCGTAACGGCGAGCGGTCGGCGGCCCATGCTCCGCCTCCGAGATTCCAATCTGCGTCATCCGTTCGAGAAACCGCTCCAGCGTGACGCGCGCCTCCAAGCGTGCCAACTGCGCACCGGGGCAAGCATGAGCGCCGCGTCCGAACGCCAGATGATCGCGCAAGTGCGGCCGGTCGAGCTGAAACTTGTCGGGCTGCTCGAAACGGCGTGGATCGCGATTCGCCGCTCCGAGCGCCACCATGGTGAGCGCTCCAGCGGGGATCTCGAGCGGTCCTATCGAGGTCGTGCGTCGGGCGACTCGAAAACCGACTTTCGACGGACTCTCGATTCGGAGAGTTTCCTCGACGAAATCTGGTATCCGATTGCGCTCGGCGCGAAGTCGCTGTTGCAGATGCGGACATTCGCCGAGGATCTTGAATGCCGATGCAATGAGCTTGGCGGACGTATCCTGGCCGGCGACGAAGAGGAAAGTGGCAATGCGCACGAGGGCGGCCGGATCAGGCACCGATCCGTCTCGAAACCGCGAGTTGGCGAGCTCCGACATCATGTCATCGCCGGGTTTGTTGCGCCGTTCTCGCAGATAGGCTGTGAAGCGCCTGTCGAGATAGTCCAAGGGGTCCGGTGCGCTTTTGTGCTCCGGCTTCCCGACCATGCCCGGCGGCGGCCCTATCACCTCCACGAGCTCGTCGCGATCCTCTTCGGGAACGCCCAGCAAGTCCGCGATGACGAGCGTGGCGAGCGGCTGGGAGTACTCGGATACGATCTCACACCGGCCGTGGTCGATGAATCGGTCGATCAGCCTGTCCGCCAGCTTTTCCACATATTCCGCGTTCTTTCTCAAGCGCTCGAACGTCAGCAAGCGCGTGAGTAAGCCGCGGTGAGCAGCGTGCTCCGCTCCATCGAAGGTGATGAAATGAGTGGCCCACGGGACTTCGGCTCGATGCCGTTCGATCTGCCCGCTGACATCGTCTCCGGCCGGCTCGAACGGCAGTCCGGGAATCGGGCCGGTTACGGCGAGGCACGACGAGAAGTTCTCACCTTGTTTGTACAGCTCGAGAGCCTCCTCGTAACCGGTTATCATGACGGTGCCGTAGTGGGGCTCGCGCAGCACGGGGCACTTGGCTCGCAGCGCACGGAGATACGGGAGAGAGTCGTTGATGAGCGACTCGTCGGTGAAGAAGTTGGCCGCCTCAAGATCTTGCATCGCGGACCCCCCGGATGTGTTATCTGCTGAGCACTCTCTTAGCCAGTGTACCAGACACACCGAGAGCGCAAAAAACGTCCGGCGACGAAGTAGAATACGGGCCGGCATCTAGCGCCGGATGAGGAGAGAAAATGACCAGCAAATGTTCTCATCTCGACAGCATCAAGAAAGTGCATCCGAGCGCGCGCGGGTGCGAGGAGTGCCTGAAGATGGGCAGCCCGTGGGTGCATCTGCGCATCTGCCGCAGCTGCGGTCATGTCGGCTGCTGCGACGATTCGCCGAACAAGCATGCCACGAAGCATTTCCACGCCACGCACCATCCCATTATCGAAGGCTACGATCCCCCGGAAGGGTGGGGCTGGTGCTACGTGGACGAGGTATTCCTCGACCTGGGTAAAAACGTGACGCCGCAGCTAGGTCCCATCCCGCGCTACGTGTGATGCTCGCGCCTGCCTCTGTGATGGAACGAGCCCGGCGCCGGGCCCGCCCATCTAGCAACATCTTTCCCTTCTCCGGGCCGCAGCTGACGAAGGACTTGTTGTTTCTCGTGGTGCTTCCGGGGCTTCTGTCCGAGGGTGCTCAGAATTTGACTAAAACGCCGGCGCCGTAAACCATCTCTCGGGTGCGAAGATCCGGGAACCAGTCGCCTGCATCGCACTGGCCGGTAGTGGGATTGGAGCCCCCGCCCACACAGCTTGCGGGCGAGCCATTATTGCCGCCTGGCGGTGTCACGCCGCCAGATCCCGACCAATAGGGCACGTCCGAGTGCCGAAACGTCGCTTCGGTCCACCAGGTGATCCAGTCCTTGGGCATGTACTGGAAATTAAGCTGGGTGTCCCATTGAAGAAGCTTTTGCCCGGGAGCCTGGGTAAAGTAGGGCGAGCCGGTGGCCGCCGTCGCTCCGTTGATGGGCGGAGTCAATGCCAGGTAGCGACCCGGATTGTCCATGAATCCGCCGCCGACGGTGACCGCATAGAGATCGCTGTGGAACCAGGTGCGGTCATAGAGCATCATCCCGAAGAAGCTCTCCTTATTCTTTCCGCTCGAACAGGTCACGCCGCCGCCGTATTCGCAGCCGATATCGACCGTGTAGCTGAAGGCCATTTTGGACACACCGGCTCCGCCGTTGCCGCGCGCGTCGTAGTATTTCACCTCGACACTGTCGTCTTCGTGAATGCGCTTCACTCTCGACCAATCTACCGGCCCTCCCGCCCCTACGTACGATCCGACGGCCGCGTGGGGGTTACCGCCATTTTGGGGCTGGCAAAGCGTATCGGTGGTCCCATTCGATCCGCTGGTATTATTCGCTTGGCAATTCAAATTATCTTGGCCGATGGAATAGCTGTTGAATACCAATTTGAACGAGTCATTCGGAATCCAGAGGATCTGCCCGCCGACTCCGGGCTTACTATTGAACTTGGCATAGGACTGCCAGCCGTTGATAAGCCAAGGCTCGATTTTCAGGTTCTGCGTCGGCCACCACTGCACTCGCAGCCCGTTGAAGAACCAGGGCGTGTTGGATGACACGAACGATGGCTGGTAAGTCCAATTGTCATAGTTGTAATAGCTGAACAGCCCGATATAAGAGACGAATACGCCCACGTCGACGTTGAGGCCGTGGTTCACGTTGAAGTGATACCCGGCATTGGCCTCCGAGAAGTACCGGTAGGCATCGTCGAGATCCCACTGGCCCACGGCGGAACTTGCATCGTTGCGGGGAGTGGTCGTAGAGAACATGCCGAACATCGAGAGAAATCGCGCTCTCACATCGTCCCAGTGGAAGTCACCGCCGAAGCTCACCTGTTCGATCTGGAATTCCCCAGAACGAAATTCCTCGGTCGAGCCGACGATGGTATGGTCGATTGGATGGTTGCCGCTTTGCAGATAGTTCATGTCCAAGCGGATTTCGGGTGTGAAAAACTTAGTATCGAATATCGGGTCGTGCTCACGCGACGTACCGTTCATCCAGCCAACGTAGCCCACGTCGGCCCATGGAGTCTTGGTGTCAACCTCCGGGGCCGGGTCCGGGGCCTGCAGTGCCTCGGGTATCCTCGGCACGGGAGCGACGGCTACCGCCGATGCCGACGGCGCTGCTATCGTGGGAGCTATAGGAGTTACCGGAGCCAACGCAACCGCGGGTGCCGAGGGCTTGGTCAGTACGGGGAGGACCATCACGATGTCATGACGAGTCGCCTTGTTAGCGACGACGCTGACAGCCGGAACCACAACATCGGGGGATCCGTCGACGGAAATCGTCAACGACCAGGAGCCGGGAGGAACATCGGCAAATGAATAGATCCCATCGCTATTTGACACCGTGGAGCGAATACCGCCGCCCGTGCGCGCGGCGGTCACGGTCGCCCCTCCGATCGGCACCTTTGCCGCACTGGTCAGCACGCCCACGATTGTTCCGGGGGATGCCGCAGTCATCGGACTCGCCGAATCTTCGGCGCGGACAATCGGTGCCCCAAATGCGATCGATATCATGACCCATAGGAGGATAATTTCGAGATATTTTCCCATCTTCATAGTTGCCGCCTTGATCTCTTGCAATGCGAAGGTCAGCCTTAACAAGAGCTTTGAAGCGCGTCTCATTCAACGCCTCTTGAGAGCGACCGCCTATCGCCGAATTACTCAGCCTACGCGCAACGGCACACTCGGCGGAATACCAAAAGGTGTAAGTATTTGACGCCGGAGCTGGGCCCATTGCTACGGGCACCGCGACGCCTTGTATTGTATTTAAACGTCCGTTTTTGCATCTTCAGGGCGAATTTTTCCGTGATCGATTAGGATGTCGAGATGACCGATGCGATGCATGTCGTTCTCCTGGTCGAGGACGATGAGGCTCTTCGGAATGTTCTCCGAGTGTTGTTCGAGGCAAACGGCTTTCGGGTCGCCGTCGCGGGTACGGCCGCGCAGGGTGCGCACGATGCTCGATTGCATCGGCCGGATGTCATCATTGTGGATCTCGGGCTGCCGGATCGGGATGGGGTCAGCGTCATCACAGGCGTTCGAGCTTGGTCTCCGGTGCCCATCATCGTGCTGTCGGCACGGGTGGAGGAAGCTCAACGCGTCCTCGCGTTCGACAAGGGAGCGGACGACTATGTCGTCAAGCCGTTCAGTGCACCGGAGCTCTTGGCCCGCGTGCGCGCGCTGCTACGTCGCCACGTCCGCGGCGATCTCCCCATGGCCGTGCTG
>Ga0302314_10006325_pt1 | contig 21488 bp, 15 predicted proteins | sample III_Palsa_N2_3_FD_200533 | JGI IMG/M metagenome (GOLD analysis project Ga0302314, IMG submission 200533) | Peat permafrost microbial communities from Stordalen Mire near Abisko, Sweden - III_Palsa_N2_3 | ecosystem: Environmental > Terrestrial > Soil > Palsa > Peat permafrost | place: Sweden...
AGAAGGTCTCGCGCTCATCGAGCACAATGCCGACACGGTGTTGGAGGAAGTCGGCATCGACTTCAAGGGCGACGAGGAAGCCCTGCAGATTTGGAAAGATGCCGGCGCCGACGTTCAGGGCGAGCGCGTGCACTTTCCGCGCGGTATGTGCAGAAAAATCGTGCAGGCGAGCGCGCCACGCCAGTACACGCAGCACGCGCGCAACGCCGCGCGCAGCGTCATCATCGGTGGGCCGAACACGGTGTTTGCGCCGGCCTACGGCTCGCCCTTCGTGCTCGACCTCGACAACGGCCGCCGCTACGGCACGATCGAGGATTTTCGCAATTTCGTGAAGCTGGCCTACAGCACGCCATATCTGCACCACTCCGGCGGCACCGTGTGCGAGCCGGTCGATCTGCCGGTGAACAAGCGGCATTTCGACATGGTGTATGCGCATATGCGCTACAGCGACAAGCCGTTCATGGGCAGCGTGACCCAGCCGGAACGCGCGCAGGACACCGTGAACATGGCGGAGATCCTGTTCGGTGCCGACTGGATCGACGCGGAAAGCGGCCGGCCGCGCACGGCGGTGACCAGCCTGATCAACGCCAACTCGCCGCTGACCTGGGACTCGACGATGCTCGGCGCGGCCAAAGTGTACGCGCGCAACAACCAGGCCTGCCTGATGACGCCGTTCATCCTGGCGGGCGCGATGTCGCCGGTGACGGTGGTGGGCACGGCGACCTTGACGCTGGCCGAGGCACTGTCCGGCATGGCGTTCGTGCAACTGGTGAACCCGGGTGCGCCAGTGATTTTCGGCAGCTTCGCCAGTTCGCTGTCGATGCGCTCGGGCGCGCCCACGTTCGGCACGCCGGAGCCGGCGCTGGTGCTCTACACGATGGCGGCGCTCGCGCGGCGGCTCGGCGTGCCGTTCCGCTCCGGCGGTGGGCTGTGCGCCTCGAAAATTCCGGATGCGCAGGCGGCCTACGAGAGCGCCCAGACCATGCTGCCTACCTGCCTTGCCGGCACCAACTTCGTGCTGCACGCCGCCGGCTGGCTCGAAGGCGGCCTGGCAATGGGCTATGAGAAATTCATGATGGATGTGGATCAGGCCGGCATGTACCAGACCATGCTCGGCGGGATCGACGTCTCGGAAAGCGGCCAGGCGATGGACGCGATCCGCGAGGTGGGCCCGGGCAAGCATTTTTTGGGGTGTGCGCACACGCAGGCGAACTTCGAAACCGCGTTCTTCCCGTCTCAGCTCAGCGACAACAACAGCTACGAGCAGTGGCTGGCGGAGGGCCAGCAGGACATGGCGCAGCGGGCCAACGCGCTGTGGAAGAAGGCGCTGAACGAGTACGAGGCTCCGGCCATCGACCCCGCGGTGGACGAGGCGCTGCTGGACTACATCGGCCGCCGCAAGGCATCGTTCGCCGACTCGAACATCTGAACCGTCTGATCCAGAGGAAGACATGGCCGACGAACTCGACCTCAATTCGCTCAGCGACGAGGAACTCGTCGCCCAGATGCACGACGATCTCTACGACGGGCTCAAGGACGAGATCGCGGAGGCCGTACACATCCTGCTCGGCCGCGGCTGGACGCCGTACGACATCCTGACGCAGGCATTGGTCGAGGGCATGCGCATCGTCGGCATTGATTTCCGCGACGGCATCCTGTTCGTGCCGGAAGTGCTGCTGTCCGCCAACGCGATGAAGGGCGGCATGTTCATTCTTCGTCCCCTGTTGGCCGAGACCGGGGCGCCAAAAGTCGGAAAAATGGTGATCGGCACGGTCAAGGGCGACATCCACGACATCGGCAAGAACCTTGTCGGCATGATGATGGAAGGCGCCGGCTTCGAGGTGATCGACCTCGGCATCAACAACGGCGTGGAGAAATACCTCGCGGCGATCGAGGAACACCAGCCGGACATTTTGGGCATGTCGGCTCTGCTGACCACGACGATGCCGTACATGAAGGTCGTCATCGACACGCTGAAGGAAAAAGGTATCCGCAACGATTACGTGGTGCTCGTCGGCGGCGCTCCATTGAACGAGGCATTTGCGAATTCCATCGGCGCCGACGCGTACTGTCGCGATGCCGCCGTCGCGGTGGAGACCGCAAAAGCCTTCATGGCGCGGCGCCAGGGTTCCGTGCAGTCGCAGCGGTAGTCCAGGTGCGCCCGGAGGACGCCTTCGCGCATCGCGGGGTCGCGCGCCGCCCGCTGCCAAGCCGATCGCTGCGGCTGTGGAGCGTGCGGCATGCGAAACTCCTCGGCGCCACCTATCGCATGTTCGAGAAGGTTCTGCGCGGGCTGGACCCGGCGTTCCGCCGCATCGGCTATTCACGACTGGAACGGCCGGTCGCGAGCCTTGAACGCGCGGTGAAGCAGGCGCTGTTCGACTGTCGCATGTGCGGGCAGTGCGTGCTGTCGTCAACTGGCCTGTCCTGCCCGATGAACTGCCCGAAGGGTTTGCGCAACGGCCCGTGCGGCGGCGTGCGTGCGAACGGCAACTGCGAAGTGCATCCCGAGATGCCCTGCGTCTGGGTGCAGGCCTACGCGGGCGCCGAGCGCATGGATGCGGTGGCGACCCTCGGCCAGGTGCAGGGCCCCGTCGATCATCGCCGCGCCGGAAAGTCGTCGTGGCTGCAGGCGGCGCAAGACCATGCTGCATCCTGACGATATCGGCCCGACGCCCTGGGCACCGCTGCGCCCGCTGCCCGGCCACGTCTCGCGCGGGCGGCTGGAGCGCGTGCTGCGCCGTGGCGAGTTCGCGGTGACGGCGGAAATCAATCCGCCGGACAGCGCCGACCCGGACGAGATCGAACACCGCATAAAACCGTTCGAAGGCTGGGTGGACGCGATCAACGCCACCGACGGGTCCGGCGCGCATTGCCATATGTCGAGCGTTGCGGTGTCGGCGCTGCTGATCCGCATGGGCTATTCACCGGTCACGCAGATCGCCTGCCGCGACCACAACCGCATCGCCATCCAGGGCAACGTGCTCGGCGCCGCGGCGCTTGGCGTTGCCAATATTCTCTGTCTCACCGGCGACGGCGTGCAGGCGGGCGACCATCCGGAAGCCAAGCCGGTCTTCGATCTCGACAGTATTTCTCTGCTCCACACCATCCGCACGATGCGCGACGAGAAGCGCTTTCTCTCGGGCCGGAAAATCACCGGGCCGCCGCAGGTCTTTGTCGGCGCCGCCGAAAATCCGTTTGCGCCACCTTACGACTTTCGCGCCATCCGGCTCGGCAAGAAGATCGCCGCCGGCGCGCAGTTCATCCAGACGCAGTACTGCTACGACGTGCCGATGTTCGCCCGCTTCATGCAGCGCGTGCGCGACCTGGGTCTGCACGAGAAATGTTTCATTCTCGTCGGCGTCGGGCCACTCGCCTCGGCGAAGGCCGCGCGCTTCATTCGCGCCAACGTGCCCGGCGTGCACATCCCGGACGAGGTGATCGCGCGCATTGAATCGGCAAAAAGCCAGAAGGCCGAGGGCAAGCGCGTCTGTGTGGAGATCATCCAGCAGGTTCGGGACATCGCCGGCGTCTCCGGCATCCATCTGATGGCCTACAAGCAGGAAGAATCGATCTCCGAGATCGTGCACGAGAGCGGTGTGCTGGCCGGGCGCATGCCCTGGCGGCGCGACCTCGTGCAGACGACGCAGGCGGTCGAAACACAGGGCGCGGCCTGAGCCGCTTCGAGGGAACATGACCGAGACACTCATTACGTCCCACAAGCGCGAGGTCGTGATCGGCTTCGAGCGGCGCTTCGTCATGATCGGCGAGCGCATCAACCCGACCGGGCGCAAGCTGCTCGCGGCCGAGATGGCCGAGGGCAATTATTCCCGCGTCGTCGCCGACGCCATCGCGCAGGTGGAAGCCGGCGCGCAGATGCTGGACGTCAACGCCGGCATCCCGCTCGCCGACGAACCGCGCATCCTCGCCGAGTGCATCAGGCTGGTGCAGGACACGGTCGATGTGCCGCTGTCGATCGACAGTTCCATCGTCGAGGCGCTGGAGGCCGGGCTCGCCGCGTATCGCGGCAAACCGCTGGTCAACTCCGTCACCGGCGAGGAGGAGCGGCTGGAGCGCGTGCTGCCGCTGATCAAGAAATACGATGCGGCGGTGATCGCGATCTCCAACGACGAGACCGGCATCTCGGAAGATCCCGACGTGCGCTACGCCGTTGCCAAGAAGATCGTGGAACGCGCGGCGGATTTCGGCATACGTCGGGAGAATGTCGTGGTCGATCCGCTGGTCATGCCGGTCGGCGCGATCAACGACGCCGGGCGGCAGCTGATGCGCCTGCTGCGCCGGCTGCGCGAGGAGCTGAAGGTCAACACCTCCTGCGGCGCCTCCAACTTCTCGTTCGGGCTGCCGAACCGGCGCGGCATGAACGCGGCGTTCCTGCCGATGATGATCGGCGCCGGCCTGACCTCGGCGATCATGAACCCGCTGCACCCGGAGGATTCGCAGGCGATCCTCGGCGCCGACGTGGTGATGGGCAACGATCCGCACTGCGCCGCGTGGATTCGCAAGTATCGCGAGCCGGCGGCGGCCGATGCGGAAGGCGCCGGTGCCGGCCGCCGCACCGGGCGCCGCGCACGCGCGTAGCGGCTGGACTTTCCGGCGTCCCTCCCCCACTTTTCCGGGTGCAACGCAGGAGCGACGCAGCATGACCAGTCGGCCGGAGGATGTCGGGCTTTCGTCCGCGCGGCTCGCCCGCATCGACCCGTGGATGCAGCGGCTGGTCGACGACAAGAAGCTGGCCGGCGTGTCAGTGGCGGTGCTGCGCCACGGCGAGCTTGCGTATGTCTCCGCGACCGGCCTCGCCGACATCGCCCGCTTGGTTCCGTTCGCGCGCGACACGCTCGTCCGTATCTACTCGATGACCAAGCCGCTCACCAGCACGGCGATCATGATGCTGTACGAGGAAGGCCGCTTCCAGCTCGACGACCCGATCACGCGGTTCCTGCCGGCCTTCGCCGACATGCGCGTCTTCGTCGCCGGCAGCCGCGCCAAGCCGGAAACCGTTCCCGCTTCGCGCGACATCACGTTTCGCGATCTGCTCACGCACACGGCCGGCCTGACCTACGCCTTCATGGACGCGACGGCGGTGGATGCGCTGTACCGTGACAACGGCATCGATTTCCAGGTATCCGATCTCTCGCTCGCCGACCTCGTCGAGAAGGTGGCGAAATTGCCGCTGCTCGCGCAGCCCGGCACGGCATGGAACTACAGCATCGCAACGGACGTGCTCGGCCGGCTTGTCGAAGTCATCTCCGGCCAGCCCTTCGATACGTTTCTGCGTGAACGCGTGCTGCTGCCGCTCGGCATGACGGATACCGGCTTTCATGTGAGCGAACCGGCGCTGCCGCGCTTCGCCGCGCTGTACACGCGCGCCGCGGACGGCACGCCGACGCTGATGGACGATGTCCCGACCAGCATTTTTCGCAAATCGCGGCTGCCCTCCGGCGGTGGCGGCCTCGTGTCCACGCTCGACGATTATCTGCAGTTCTGCCGGTTCATGCTGAACAAGGGCGCGTTGAACGGCGTGCGTCTGCTCGGCCGCAAGACCGTCGAACTGATGACCAGCAACCACCTGCCGGGCGACCTCGCCGCCATGGGGCAGGCGCGGTTCAGCGAGTCCAGCTACACCGGCATCGGCTTCGGCCTCGGCTTCTCCGTCATGCTCGATCCGGCGAAGGCACAGATCCTCGGCACGCCGGGCGAGTTCGCCTGGGGCGGCGCCGCCAGCACGGCGTTCTGGATCGACCCGGCGGAGGACATGGCGGTGGTGCTGCTGACCCAGCTCCTGCCGTCCTCGACCTACCCGATCCGCAAGGAACTGCGGGTGCTGACCTACGGCGCGGTGATCGAGTAGCTCACGCCCGGCCGATCCGCGTCAGCAACGCCCGCCGGTCGGCCTGCAGCGCCGTATCCTCCGGCGCCAGCGACAATGCGTGGTCCAGGCTGACCAGTGCCTCGCCCAGCCGGCCGAGCGCCGCCAGCGCGCCGGCGCGGCGCTGCCAGGCTTCCGGATAGTTGGGCAGCAACGCCACCGCGCGCTCGAAGCTCGCCAGCGCCTCCTCCGGCCGGCGCAGCGCCAGCAGGGCGGTGCCCCGGTTGCACTGCGCCGCCGCGAAGTCCGGCTGCACCGCGAGCGCCCGGTCCAGGCTCGCCAGCGCCTCGGCCGCGCGGCCGAGTTCCACAAGCGTGATGCCCTGGTTGGACAATGCCTCGGCGAAATCGGGGCGTAGCGCGACGGCACGGGCGTAGCTGGCCGCCGCCTCCTCCAGCCGCCCCAGGTCGCGCAGCGCGTTGCCGCGGTTCGAATGCGCCTCGGCGAAATCCGGCAGCACCTCGATTGCGCGGTCGAAGCTGTCCAGCGCCTCCGCCGTGCGCCCCATGTCGGCGAGCAGCAGGCCATGGTTGTTCAGCACCGCCGGGTTGGTCGGATGTTGCGCCACCGACTGGCCGATCAAATCGGCGGCTTCCTCCAGCCGGCCCGCCTGGTAGGCGACGATGCCAAGCAGGTGCAGTGCGTCGGGGTTGCCCGGGTCGGCCGCCAGCGCTCCGCGATAAGCCGCCTCGGCGTCGTCCAGCCGTCCGGCCTGCAGATGCCCGAAGCCGGCCTCCAGGAACGGCGCCACGGCAGCCGCCTCGGCCGGGCGCAGCGCCGCGGCCCGGGCCAGCGCGTTTTGCGCCTCCTCCGCCCGGCCGAGCGCCTCCAGCGCGCGGGCGCGGCCGTCCCAGTCCTCGGCGGCATCGTCGCGCAGCGCCAGCGCCCGCGCAAAACTTGCCTCCGCCGCCCGCCAGCGTTTCAGCTCCAGCAGCAGCCGGCCGCGGCCGGCCCAGAAGTCGGCGATCTCGGGGCGCAGCGCCAGCGCGCGATCGTAGTCGGTCACCGCGTCGTCCAGCCGCCCGAGCTGTCCCAGTGCCGCGGCGCGGCTGCCGTACGCCTCCTCCAGGTCCGGGTCCTGCGCCAATGCCCGGTCGAACAGATCCAGCGCCGCCTGCGCACGGCTGGCCGCGAGGGCGTCGAGGCCAAGCCGGTGCAGCGTCCCGGCATCGTCGGCGGCCGGCGCCGGCGGCTCCGCCAGCGCCTCGGCGACGCGTGCGAGCACGCCCGCCCAGTCGCCCCGCGCCGTCTGCCGGAACAGCCGTACGGAGGGATACCAGGGGCTGTCGTCGCGCCCGAGCAACCAGCGCCAATCCGGCGCGTAGGGCAGCAGCACCCAGGTCGGCTTGCCGAGCGCCCCCGCCAGATGCGCGACTGCAGTGTCGGCGGTGATCACCAGATCGAGCTGCCCGATCACCGCGGCCGCGTCGGCAAAGTCGCCGAACAGTTCGCCCAGGTTGAACAGCCATGGCGCCCCCGCCAGCGCGTCGCGGTCGCTCTCCCGCACCTCGGCCTGCAACCCGTAGAACGCGGCATCCAGCGCCCCGAGCGGCAGCATCGCGGCGAATGGCAGCGACCGGCGCATGTCGTTGCGGTGCGCCGCCCGCCCGGCCCATACCAGCCCGACGCGGCGCTGGCCGGACGTGGCCAGCAGCGGCGCCCAGCGCGCCACCCGCTCCGGGTCGGCCTGAAGATAGTACGGCGGCGCCGGGATCGTCGCGGGCGTGGTGCCGAACGCCAGCGGCAGGCTCAGCAGCGGGCACTGCAGATCGAACGGCGGCAGCGGCTCGCCCTGCGCGACCACCCGGGCGATGCCGGGCAGGCCGGCCAGCAACGACACCAGCGGCGCCTGCACCTCCAGGATCACCTGCCCGCCCTCGGCCGCCGCCCGCGCCGCCGCCAGCGTCGCGTAGCGGCAGAACTGCACGGTATCGCCGACGCCCTGCTCGGCATGCAGCAGCAGCGTTCGGCCGGCGAGCGGCTCGCCCTGCCATTGCGGCTCCGCGAAGGCGCGTTGCGCCCCGGCGAAATGCTCGGTCGCCCAGCGCGCCTCGTGCAGCCGCCAGCCTTCCGCCAGCCGCCCGAGCGTGAGCAGCAGGAAGGCCTTGTTGAGCATGGCCGACGGCAGGCCCGGCACACGCGCGAGCGCGGCATCGAACGCCACCTCCGCTTCCTCGGTGCGCAGCAGGCCGGCCAGCACGACGCCGCGGTTGGACCACGCGTCCGCATTGTCCGGCGCCAGCGCCACCGCGCGATCCAGGCTTTCAAGCGCCTCGTCCAGCCGGTCCAGTTCCATCAGCGCAACGGCGCGGTTCGACCACGCCGGCGCGAACTCCGGCCACAATGCCAGCGCGCGGTCGAAGCTCGCCAGCGCCTCCGCCGGCTGCCCCAGCCGGCCAAGCGCGTTGCCGCGGTTGGACCAGCGCGGCGCGACCTCCGGTTGCAGCGCCAGCGCGGCGTCGTAGGCCACCACCGCCTCGTCCAGCCGGCCGAGCCGTTGCAGCGCGTCGGCGCGGCCGGCCAGCGCGTCCGGGAACGCCGGCTCGGCGAGCAGCGCGGCGTCGAAACGCGCCAGCGCGTCGCCCAGCCGGCCGAGATCCGCCTCGACCAGCGCGAGCGTGGTCAGGCAGGCCGGGTCGTCCGGCACCAGCACCAGCGCCCGCGCCAGCAGGTCGAGCGCGTCCTCCGTGCGCCCGTCCTGGTGCAGCACGGCCGCCAGCAGCCGCAGCGCGTCCGGGTCTGTCGGGTCGGCCACGAGCGCATCGCGATACGTCGCCTCGGCCGCCGCCAGATCGCCGGCCTGATGCTGCGCGAGTCCGACCTCCAGCAGGTCCAGCACATCCGTGGTGGCCGCCGCCGCCGCCGGTTCGGCGCGGTCGTCCGGCGCCGCGAGCGCCTGCCGCACGCGGTCCACCACGTCCGCCCAGTTCCCCGGCTCGGTCTGGCGGAACAGGCGCAGCGCGGGATACCAGGGGCTGTCGTCGCGCCCGAGCATCCAGCGCCAGTCCGGCATGTATGGCAGCAGCACCCAGGTCGGCTTGCCCATCGCGGCGGCCAGATGCGCCGTCGAGGTGTCGACCGTGATGACCAGATCGAGCCCGGCGACCACCGCGGCGGTGTCGCCGAAATCCGCGAACGACTCGCCGAGATTGGTCAGCCACGCGGCCGCGTCCAAGGTCGCCCGGTCGGCCTCGCGCACCGGCTTCTGCAGGCCGACGAGGCTGGCATCGGCGGCGGCGAGCGGCCGCAGCGCCGCGAGCGGCATCGAGCGGCTGCGATCGTTGCGATGTTTCGGATCGCCCGACCAGACGAGCCCGATGCGTCGCCGGCCGGCCGGCGGCAGCAGCGGCGCCCACGCGGCGACGCGGGCCGGATCGGCCTCCAGATACCGCAGCGGCGCCGGGATCGTCTCCAGCGACGTGGCGAACACCACCGGCAGGTTCATCAGCGGGAAGTGCAGGTCGAACGGCGGCAGCACGTCGCCGCGGGCGGCCACGTGCCAAAGCCCGGGCAGCCGCGCCAACACCGGCACCAGGTCGGGCTGCACCTCCAGGATCACCCGGCCGCCCTCGGCGTGCGCGCGGGCGACGACGGGGGCGACGAAGCGCGCGAACTGGATCGTGTCGCCGAGCCCCTGCTCGGCATGGAGCAGCAGCGTGCGCCCCGCCAACGGCTCGCCGGTCCAGGCCGGCTGCGCGAAGTCCCGCCGCACGCTGCTGAACGTGCGGGCCCGCCAGCGCCAGTCGTGCTCCAGCCAGCCTTCCGCGAGATCGCCGTTCAACAGGTGCAGATAGGCGAGGTTGACATGCACCTCGGCGAAATCCGGCCGCAGCGCCAGCGCGCGCCTGTAGGAGGCGCGGGCCTCTCCGGTGCGGCGCATCGCGGTCAGGGCGACGCCGCGGTTGGACCATATCTCCGGCATTCCGGGCGCGATCGCGAGGGCGCGGTCGAAGCTCGCGATGCCCTCCTCGCCGCGGTTCAGTTCGCCCAGGATCACGCCGCGGTTGCCCAGTGCCTGCACATGCTCCGGCCGCAGCGCCAGCGCATGGTCGACGCTGGCCAGCGCTTCCTCGGCGCGGCCGAGTTCCAGCAGCATCATCGCGCGGTTCGACCACGCCTCGACAAAGAGCGGGCTCAGCGCCACAGCCAGGTCGTAGGCCGCAAGCGCGTCGGCGACCCGTTCCTGCGCGTGCAGGACGTGGGCACGGTTGAAATGGGCTTCGGCCATCCCGGGCGCGAGCAATACGGCACGGTCGAGGCTGGCCAGCGCCTCGTCGGTCCGGCCCAACTCGTTCAGCAGCGCACCGCGATCCGACCAGCCGGCGGCAAGGTCCGGTTGCAGGGCGAGGACGGCGTCGTAGCCCGCCAGCGCGGCCCCGGGCCGCCCGAGGCCGCGCAGTGCCTGGGCGCGGCCGACCTGCGCTTCGGCCGATCCCGGCGCGATGGCGATGGCGCGGTCGAAGGCCGCCACCGCTTCTTCCAGCCGGCCGCGCGCCAGCAGCGCGTTGCCGCGATGGCCGTGGGCGGTGGCAAGGTCGGGGCGCAGCGCCAGCGCCGCGTCGGCACTGGCCAGCGCCTCCTCGTGGCGGCCGAGTTGCCCGAGGATGGCGGCGCGGTTGGCCAGCGCCTCCGGATAATCGGGCCGCAGCGCCACCGCATGATCGCAGGCAGCCAGCGCTTCCGCCGGCCGGTTGAGATCGACCAGCGCGCTGCCACGGTTCGACCAGGCTTCCGCATAGTCCGGCCGCAGCGCCACCGCGCGGTCGTAACTGGCCAGCGCGTCCTCGTGCCGGCCCAGTGCGCGCAGGGCGTTGCCGCGGTTGGAGTGTGCCTCCGGGAAGTCCGGTCGCAGCGCAATCGCCCGATCGTAGCTGGCCAGCGCGTCCGCGGGCCGTCGCAGGTCGGTCAGCACCAGCCCCCGGTTGCTGAAATACGCCGGATCAGCCGGGTTGCGCGCCACCGCCTGGTCGATCAGGTCGAGCGCCTCGATCAGCCGGCCGCGCTGCAGGGCCAGGATACCCAGCAGGTGGTAGCCGTCGGCCAGGCCCGGATCGGCCGCGAGGGCGCCGCGATACGCCGCCTCCGCCTCCGCCCACTTGCCCTGCTGGTGCTGGGCCAGCCCGATCCACACCTGTTCCTGCGCCGCGGCCGAGGGCGGCGCCGCGGGCAACGGAGCCGGAGGGGGCACAGGCGGCGGCGGCTCAACGGCGACAGCGGGCGGCGTCGCGGCCAGCGGATCGGCGGCGGCCAGCGCCGCCCGCACCTGTGCGACCACGGCCGCCCAATCGCCCGGCGCCGTCTGCCGGAACAGCCGCACGGACGGATACCAGGGGCTGTCCTGGCGATCGAGCAGCCAGCGCCAGTCCGGCACATACGGCAGCAGCACCCAGGTCGGCTTGCCGAGCGCCGCCGCCAGATGCGCCACCGAGGTGTCGGCGGTGATGACGAGGTCGAGCTGCTCCACCACCGCCGCCGCATCGGCAAAGTCGGCGAACATCTCGCCCAGGTTGAGCAGCCACGGCGCCGACGCGAGCGTGGCCGCGTCGTCTGGGCGCACCTCCTTCTGCAACCCGTAGACCGCCGCGCCGGCCTCCGCGAGCGGCAGCAGTTCGGCAAGCGGCACCGAGCGGTTGCGGTCGTTGAGATGGGTGGGTCGGCCGGACCAGGCGAGCCCGACGCGCAAGCGGCCATCGGCCGGCCCGAGCAGCGGCGCCCAGCCGGCGGCGCGCGCCGGGTCGGGCTGCAGATAGCGCCGCGTCGCCGGGATGGTGGCGAGACCCGTGCCGAACGCCAGCGGCGCGCTCATCAGCGGGCAATGCAGATCGAACGGCGGCAACGTCTCGCCGTACCGCACCAGCTCGGCCACGCCCGGCAAGCCGGCGAGCAGCGGCAGCAACGCGTCCGGTACCTCCAGGACCACGCGTGCGCCGTGCTCGGCGGCGAGCGTGGCGAAGCGGCAGAACTGGATGGTGTCGCCAAACCCCTGCTCGGCGTGCAGCAGCAGCGTCTGCCCGGCCAACGGCTCGCCATACCATTGCGGCTGCGCGAAGCCGCGCTTCGGGCTGGTGAAGCGCTTGAGCTGCCAGCGCGATTCGTAGTCCTGCCAGCCCTCGGCGAAGCGGCCGGTCAACAGCTCCAGGCAGGCCCGGTTCATGCGTGCGTCGGCATGGTCCGGCCGCAGCGCCAGCGCCCGGTCGTAGCTCGCCTGCGCCTCCTCCAGCCGGCGCTGGCCGACCAGCGCCAGACCGCGATTGGACAGCGCATCGGCCGAGTCAGGCCACAGCGCCAGCGCCCGATCGTAGCTGGCCAGCGCCTCGTCGAGCCGGTTGACCGCCGCGAGCGCGATGCCGCGGTTGGACCATGCATCGACGAAGTCCGGCCGCAGCGCGATGGCGCGGTCGAAGCAGGGCAACGCCTCCTCCGGCCGGAACAGGTCGGTCAGCGCGGCACCCAGGTTGGACAGTGCCTCCGGGTAGTCCGGCCGCAACGCCAGCGCCTGCCGATGGTTCGCCGCCGCCTCCTCGATGTGGCCGAGTTCGAACAGCGCGTTGCCGCGGTTCGACCACGCATCGGCGTAGTCCGGTTGCGCCGCAATGGCCTGGTCGAAGCTGGCCACGGCCTCCTCGGGGCGGCCGAGTTCCGCCAGCAGGTTGCCGCGGTTCGACCACGCGCCCGCGACCTCGGGGCGCAGCGCCAATGCCTGCTCGTACGCCTCCACCGCCTCCGCCGTGCGGCCCAGACGCGCCAGCATCTCCGCGCGGTTCAGGTGCGCTTCGCCGAAGTCGGGGACCAGCATGATCGCCTGCAGGTAGCTCGCCAGCGCCTCCTCCAGCCGCCCCATGCCCGCCAGCACCTGGCCGCGGTTGTTGAACACCGCATGGTTGCGGTCGTTCGCGGCAACGGCATGGTCGAGCAGCGTCAGCGCCTCCTCCCGCCGTCCGCCCTGATGCGTCAGCAGGCCGAGCAGATGCAGCGCGTCGTGATGGCCGGGCGCGAGGTCCAGCACGCGCCGGTAGCCGGCCTCGGCCTGGGCGCCGCGCCCCGCCTGATGGTGCGCCAGCGCCTCCTGCAACTGCGCCATCACGGAGGGCGAGGCCGCGCGGCGGGCGGCGGCGCGGCGTTGCTGACGGTTCATCATCGTTCGTTCCTTCGCTCTCCGGCCTCTCAGCCGGCCGCCCCGCCCGGCAGGCTCGCGAGGGCCGCCCGCATCCGCCCGACCACACCGTTCCAGTCGCCCGCAATGGCCTGCCGGAACAGTTGCACGGTCGGATACCAGGGGCTGTCGTCGCGGTCGAGCAGCCATCGCCAATCGGTCGGCAATGGCAACATCACCCAGGTCGGCTTGCCCATGGCGGCAGCGACGTGGGCGACCGAGGTGTCAGCCGAAATCACCAGGTCAAGCTGGGCGATCACGGCGGCGGTGTCGGCGTAGTCGGCGAAGTGCGGCCCGAGGCAGCGGAGCCCCGGTGCCTGCTCCAGCGCGGTGCGGTCGCCCGGGCGGACATCCTTCTGCAACCCGACGAACCCCGCTCCGCTGCCGAGCAGCGGCAGCAGCGCGGCCAGCGGCACGGCCCGTGTGCGGCTGGTGTAGATGGCCGGATTGCCGGCCCAGGCCAGTCCCACGCGCGGACCCGGCAGGCCGGCCAGGGCCGGCGCCCACCGCGCAACGCGCGCGGCATCGGCGCGCAGGTAACGCGCGGGCGCGGGCACCGTCGCGAGCGTCGTGCCGAAGGCCAGCGGCAGGCTCATCAACGGGCAGTGCAGATCGAACGCCGGCAGCGCCTCGCCCTGCGACACCAGTTGCATCCCGCCCGGCAGCGTCGCCAGCAGCGCCCGCAGCGGCGGCGGCGCTTCCAGGATCACCCGTCCGCCCTCGGCCGTGGCACGCGCGGCGGCGAGCATGGCGTAGCGGCAGAACTGGATGGTGTCGCCAAACCCCTGCTCCGGGTGCAGCAGAAGCACCCGGCCGGCCAGCGGCTCGCCGCGCCATTGCGGCCGCCCGAAGCCGCGCGCCGCGGCCTGCCCCGCCACCGTCCGGTGGCGCGCCTCGAACAGCGGCCACGCCTCGCCATACCCGCCGGCCTGCAGCAGCAGCAGCGCCTTGTTGAGTTCCGCGACGGCGTCGCCGGGGCGCAGGGCAAGCGCGCGATCCAGCAGCGCCAACGCCTCCGGCTGGCGGCCCAGACGCACGAGTGCCGCGGCGCGGTTCGACCAGGGGTCGGTATGGTCCGGCGCGAGCACCGCAGCCCGCTCGAAACTGGCCAGCGCCTCCGCCGGCCGGTCGAGCAGCGTCAGCGCCACGCCCCGGTCGACATGGGACTGCTCGATGTCCGGGCGCAGGGCGATGGCGCGGTCCAGCGCCGCCAGCGCCTCCTCGGGGCGCCACAGGTCGTTCAGCACGCCGCCGCGCACCGTCTCGACCTCGGCGCGGATGGCCGGCACCCCGGACCCGCGGTCGAGGCTCGCCAGCGCCTCCTGCGGCCGCCGCAGCGCGCGCAACGTCATCGCCCGGTTGAGATGCGCCTCGGCGTAGTCGGGCTGCAGCGCAATCGCCCGGTCATAACTTGCCAGCGCCTCGCCCAGCCGGCCGAGTTCGCGCAACGCCAGGCCGCGATTGACGTGGACCTGCGGCAGCTCCGGCCGCAGGTCCAGCGCGCGGTCGTGGCTCCCCAGCGCCTCCGCCGGCCGGCCGAGTGCCATCAGCACGCAGCCGCGATTGCTCCAGGCCTCGGCATGGTCGGCGCGCGCCGCGACCGCCCGGTCAAGGCTCGCCAGCGCCTCATGCGGCCGGCCCAGTTCGCGCAGCGCATTGCCGCGGTTGGAGAGCGCGTCCGCGGCCGTTGGCTGCAGCGCGATGGCCCGATCGTAGCTCTGCAGCGCCGCCTCCAGCCGGCCGAGGGCGGCAAGCGCGAGGCCGCGGTTGTTGCAGGCGCCGGCGTTTTCCGGCTGCTGCACCAGCGTCTGGCCGAACAGCGCCGCGGCGTCCGCATGGCGGCCGGCGTGGTAGGCCAGGATGCCCAGACCATACAGCGCGTCGGCGTTGCCCGGCGCCAGCGCCAGCACCCGGCGATAGGCGGCCGCCGCCTCGGCGCGCCGACCCGCCGCCAACAGGGAGGCGGCCTCGCGCAGCGCTGCCGGAACGCTTTGGGTATCGTTATGGGAACATCCGGGGATCATTCCAGAATAATCGCCAGGAACCGCGCCGGCTCAAAGCCCCATTTCGCGACGCCCTGTGACGCGGGTCACTGCGCGGCCGCGCGGCCGCGCCTATACGGTTGGGCAACCCCCAATAACCACCTCGGCCCCGGCGTCCCCCGCCGGGGCTTTTTTTCGTCGCCGCCGCGGTTACATCCTGCTCCGCAGCGAGGACCGAGCCGATGACCGACCCAGCCGCCGCCATCCCCCGCCGCGTACGCGCGCTGCATCCGGCGCTCCGCGACGACATCGGCGACCTCGCGACCCGCCGGCCGCTGCCCGGCCCCGGCATCGAGATGCTCGACCCGTTCCTGTTCCTCAACCACCACGGGCCGCAGACCTATCCGCCGCAGAACCGCGGCCTGCCGTTCGGCCCGCACCCGCATCGCGGCTTCGAGACCGTGACCTTCATCCTGGAAGGCGCGTTATCGCATCGCGATTCCGGCGGCCACGAGAGCATCATCCGCGCCGGCGGCGTGCAGTGGATGACCGCCGGCAGCGGCCTCGTGCACGCCGAACTGTCGCCCGACGAATTCCGCCGGCGCGGCGGCCCGCTTGAAATTCTGCAACTCTGGGTGAACCTGCCGGCCCGCCTGAAGATGACCCCGCCACACTATGTCGGGCTGCAGCGCGACGAGATCCCCGCCCTCCCCGCCGACGACGGCCGCGCGACCGTCAACCTGATCGCCGGCACGTGGGGCGGCCACGCCGCACCGCTGCAATCGCTCGGCGACGTGACCATGGCGACGATCGGCCTCACGGCCGGCGCGCGGCTGCACCTGCCGGTTGCCCCCGGGCGCGCGGTGTTTCTCTACGTCGTGCGCGGCGCGGTGGACGTCGCCGGCACCGCGGCACCGGCCTTCACCCTTGTCCGGCTCGACGACGCCGGCGACACGGTGGCCCTCGCGGCCGCGGCGGACGCCCTCGTGCTGTTCGGCCACGCGCCGCCGCTGCACGAGCCCGTGGTCGCGCACGGCCCGTTCGTGATGACCACGCACGAGGAGATCGTCCAGGCGATCGACGACTACCGCGCCGGAAAACTCGGCACGCTGGCCGGCTGAGCCAGCGTGCCGCAGCTTCGGGCGGCAGGGCTCAGCGGGTGCCTTCCTTGAGGCCCAGCAGCTGCCACTCCCAACGGAGCCCCTGTCCGAATCCGCCGCCCAACTCGGCGAACAGAGTGGCGACGTCGTCGGCCGTTGCCGCCCGGCTCCAGTCGCGCTGGAGCTCGCTGACATAGGAGGCGACGGTGAGCGGACGCGCGCCGGCCTGCATCATGCGCTGCACGGCGCGCTCGTGCCCCTCGACGCTGCCGCCGCCCGAAGCGTCGGTGACGATATAAACCTCGTGTCCCGCCGCGATCGCAGAGAGCACCGGCATGGTCAGGCAGACCTCGGTCCAAAGGCCCGCCATCACCAGCTTCTTCTTGCCGGTCGCCTGCACCCAGTTGCGAACCCGCTCGTCATCCCAGGAATTGAGACCGGTGCGGTCGATCGGAACCTGGTCCGGATGCACGGCCTGGATTTCCTTGATCAGGGCCTGGCGTTCGGCAAAGGCCGTGGTGAACAACGTCGGCACGCCGAAGATCTTGGCGCCCCTGGCGAGCATCACGGTGTTGTTGACGATCGTGTCGTTGGGGTGCGAGCGCACGGCAAGCAGCTGCAGATATTGATGGTCGATCAGCAGGAGCGCGTGATTGTCGCTCGTCAGCAAAGTGTCGTCGGCGGTCATGATGGAGTCCTCTCGGGCGCTCGTTGGGGGGCCGCGCGGACCAGCGTCCGGCGGTTGGAGGACGGAGCGAGCGCACGCCGTCCCGATGGCGATGGGGGTGCCCCGATCCCTGGCCGGACCGGGGCTGCGGTCAGGCCGCGATCGTGGCGAAGCGGCCCTGCTTGAAATCGTCGATCGCCTGGCGGATCTCGGCCTGGCTGTTCATCACGAACGGGCCATGGCCCGCGATCGGTTCGTCGATCGGCTCGCCGGTGAGGACCAGCAATGTCGCCTCGCCGGAGCTCTGGAGCGTTACCTCGCTGCCCGCGCGATCGAGCAGCAGCATCTCGGCATCGCGGAGCGGCTCGCCCTCCACGGTGACATGCCCGTCCAGCACGACAAGCATGGCGGTATGGCCCTCGGGCAGGTCCAGCGTGACATCGGCGCGCCGGTTCAGTCGCACGTCCCACACATTGATCGGGGTGAAGGTGCGCGCGGGGCCCTTGGTGCCGCGATAGTCGCCGGCGATGATCCGCGCCTTGCCGGCGCCGCCCGGCAGGTCGACCGCCGGCACATCGGCGGCGAGGATGCCCTGGTAGCCGGCGGCCGCCGTCTTGTCCCTGGCGGGCAGGTTGACCCAGAGCTGCACCATCCGGAACGGCCCGCCCGCCTTGGCATAGGCCGGCGAATGATATTCCTCATGGATGATCCCGGCTGCGGCGGTCATCCACTGGACATCGCCCGGGCCGATCACGCCGCCCCTGCCGGTGGAGTCGCGATGCTCGACTTCGCCGTCATAGACGATGGTGACCGTCTCGAAGCCGCGATGCGGGTGCGGGCCAACCCCGCGCCGCTCGGTCGTCGGCGCGAACTGATGCGGCCCCGCATAATCGAGCAGCAGGAACGGGCTGATATGCGCGCCCATCGTATCGTAGGAGAAGAGCGAGCGGACTGGGAAACCGTCGCCCACCCAATGGGCGCGATCATTGCCGTAGCGGCCGAGTATCTTCTTGCGCATTGGTCTTCTCCGTCGCGACCGCCGGAATGGCGTGCCTGCTGCTGTTGATGCGGAGATAGGCGTGGGACGTTGGCTGCGAAATATTGAAAAGCCCAACGCAGCGTCCTACTCATAGGACGATATGCAGGACCTCAACGACCTTTTCTATTTTGTCCAGGTGGTCGACCATGGCGGCTTCGCGCCGGCCGGCCGGGCGCTCGGCGTGCAGAAATCCAAGCTCAGCCGCCGCATCCTGCTGCTGGAGGAAAGACTGGGCGCGCGGCTGCTCAACCGCTCCTCGCGCCGCTTCTCGATCACCGAAATCGGCCGCGACTACTACGATCGCTGCGCCGCGATGCTGGTCGAGGCGGAAGCCGCCGAACAGGTGGTTGCCCAGGTCCGCGCGGAGCCGCGTGGCATCATCCGAGTGAGCTGCCCTACCGCCCTGCTCGCCTTCCAGTTCGGTGCGCTGGTCGCGCGCTTCATGGCGGAGCATCCAGCGATCGAGGTGCATCTGGAGGGAACCAACCGGCGCGTCGATGTCATCGCCGAAGGCTTCGATATCGCGATCCGCGTGCGCTTTCCGCCACTGGCGCCGAGCGATCTGGTGATGCGCCAGTTGGACCAGAGCACCCAATGCCTTGTCGCCGGCCCCGCACTCGTCACGCAGGCCCTCCTGTCTCCCGCAGATCTTGTTGGCCTGCCGAGCCTCGATCTCGGGCCGCCGCATCGCGAGCATGTCTGGCAACTCCACCATGAGGACGGCCGGACGGCGGCGGTTCGGCACGCCCCCCGCCTGGTCACCGACGACATGCCGGCGCTGCGCGACGCGGCCTATGCCGGGGTCGGCGTCGTCCAGCTGCCAATGATGATGATCTGGGAGGATCTCGCCGCCGGCAGGCTGGTCGACGTGTTGCCGGGCTGGCATCCGCCGGCGGGCATCGTCCACGCGGCGTTCGCTTCGCGGCGCGGGCTGTTGCCGTCGGTGCGGGCGCTCCTGGATTTTTTCGTCCGCGAATGCGCGGCGCAACGAAAACAGGTGGATCGGTCGCTTGGGCGCGGCGATCTGGCGGTGGGCAATGCCTGAACGGCGCCGAAGCACTGAAAGAGCAAGCGCAGGGCGCGAGGTTTCTCTCGACGTCGTGCGCGGCGCGGTCGGCGTCGCCGGCACCGCAGCACCGGCATGCGCCCTTGTCCAACTCGACGATGCCGGCGACACGGTGGCCCTCGCGGCCGCGGCGGACGCCCTCGTGCTGTTCGGCCACGCGCCGCCGCTGTACGAGCCCGTGGTCTCGCACGGCCCGTTCTTGATGACCACGCGCGAAGAGATCGCCCAGGCGATCGAGGATTTTCGCGACCGAAGACTCGGCACGCTGGCCGGCTGAGCCCGCGCGCCGCCGCCACGCCGCGGAACGACACGAACGAGTCGGATGTATCTCGGTTTTGAGATGTCGCGCCCCGACCGATGGCAGCCGATGGATGGCCAATCGGCTGATCCCAGAAGCGGACGCTCAGCATCGTGCGGCCGGCCGCTTCGCGCGCATGTTGGTCGTTCAGTCGATTGTCGCTGCTCATACCAAGCGGACGCAGAACCGCTTCGGTGGAAACCGGCGGCTGAAGCGTGACTTGGCACCACGTTTCCGTTTTAGCCCACCCTCAGCTAGAATCGACGCATGGATTCGACATACAACCTGAACGGCGGTTTCAAGCCGACGTTAAAGCGCTTTGCCGACCTTGAGGGTCCTGACTATTTCCCCACGCCTGAATGGGCGACATATGCCCTGATTGCCAACGAGCAGTTTGAGGGCAGTATTTGGGAGCCCGCGTGCGGGGACGGCGCCATGTCGCGCGTGCTCGAGACGACGGGTTGCCCTGTACTGTCTACCGATCTCTTCGACCGCGGCTATGGCGAGGCTGGCGTCGACTTCCTCAGGGCTGATCACGTCGCGGACAACATCGTGACCAATCCGCCGTATAACTCCGCAGAGGCCTTCGTGAAGGCCGGTCTAGCGCAGGCTCGCCGGAAAATTGCCCTCCTGCTGCGCCTTGCCTTCGTTGAGGGCGCAAACCGCCAGAGAACGATCTTCGCAAAGACAGCTCCAACGAGGATATGGGTGTTCAGCGAGCGGATCACATTCTACCCGGCTGGCGCTGTCCAAAAAGGAAGCGGGACGACCGCCTATGCTTGGTTCGTCTGGGACAAGCAGGACTTGGGCAAGACCGAGATGAAATGGCTCCCCTTGGGCTACAAGAGTCGCTACTCGGCCAAGGCTGTGGAGGAATCCAAGAACCCGATGCTGTTCAGGTAAGACATTCCCTTCTCAGTGACTGAAAGACCATTTGAAGTCCTCGTCGCATAGCCCTTTTTGAAGGGTCCAGCTGGCGAGTCCTGATGTGAGATGACGTTGCCGACGATCTGCTGCCACAAAGCCTCCTTGGGCCGAGTGGTCGAAGGACGCAGGTCGAGCTCCGATAGTTCAGTATATTTCGGTACTTCCCGCTTGATAAACTGCGTCGATGCCGTCCGATTGGGCCGCTGAGCTGCAATTTTGAGGGCCAAAATGCGGGCCTCTGCCTCGCGCAGACGATCACCCCGTGGCCTTTTCAGCTGCCCATCATACGTGAACGGCTCGCCGCGCCGCCATGCGACGGCATTCCTGGGAATGACCATGTCTCTGATCACGATCTTAATGACGCGGGAGATCTCGTCCTTGTCGTCCACGTCGTTCGGCAAATACAGCGTCACCGTAAATTCAGGATGACCTGCATACGTCCGAAGATCGAAGCGGATATCGTTGCCGATCGTGAAAGAGGCCCCTTGGAACTCGTCAAGCCCATCCTCACCTTCGCGGATCAGCATCGTGAAATACTTCAGCGCACGCCAGAATATCGCCTGAGGTGTGACGTCGTAATCAGGCTCATACTTAGAAACCTTGATTTTAGCCATCTATCTGCCTCTATGGCTGCATGTTCGTGACGACAGCCTTAATGCACGCGAAGTCTTCGCCATCCTTGCAGCGGTATTCGACTCCGGGCGTTGCCGTTAGATACCACCTCACCTCGAACGGTGAGCCACCGGGATGGGGATCGATCAGCGTGGTAAAGTCGATGCCTCGGCGGTTCCTCAGCTTTCCTGCGTAGGCTTGCACAGCAGGTTCGAAACCGTTCCTTGGGGTCCTGCCCCAAACCTCGCCGGAGGCCACCTGGATCGGCGCAAGCGACTTTGGCTGTGTATTGTCGTTCTCGCGGCGGTTGAATTGTCCCATGGCCACTGGCGCGCTTCTTTCGACGTAACGACTGCAGAATGCGAAACCCGCGTCGGCCTTGTCAAAGGGGGGGTCAGGAATCGGGCTGGCGCCCGCTCACCGAGAGTTCCCGCATCAGGCCGACGAACGGCGAGTGCATCCGCTTCACGAGCGGACAAGCTCCTCCCGGCCAAAGCTCGCCTCGCCACCGCCATCGCGGACGATCCCCGTCCCAGACGACGTCATTCCGCTTGCCCAGATGTGTCATTTATACTAACAACTCGCCGTGCCCAACCCACCCCCCACCGCGGCCGAGACCTTCGCCTCCATTCTCTGGTGTCTCGCCCAGGCCGTGGTGACGCGCAGCGCCTTCGGGCTCTCCCAGCCGCTGATCAACCTGATCATCACCCGCATCCGCGACGCCAAGCAGGCCTTTGCCCGGCTCGCCGCCCGCATC
>Ga0302314_10006326_pt1 | contig 21478 bp, 19 predicted proteins | sample III_Palsa_N2_3_FD_200533 | JGI IMG/M metagenome (GOLD analysis project Ga0302314, IMG submission 200533) | Peat permafrost microbial communities from Stordalen Mire near Abisko, Sweden - III_Palsa_N2_3 | ecosystem: Environmental > Terrestrial > Soil > Palsa > Peat permafrost | place: Sweden...
CTGACCGGCTGCCAGCAGCACGACGCCGCGCGCCTGTCCGACGGACATCGCGCTGCTCGTGTTTGCACCGAAGTACAGGTCCTCGACGGCGACTGAGTCGGCCTGGAAGCGGTCGATCAGGTCCCCGATGTCAGCGAAGACCTCCGTGAGCCGCTGCTCAAGCGGAGCAGCGGCTGCGGTTTCGATCACGCCGAACTGGATCGCGTCGAGCCGTGAGCCCTCGCTACGGACGATTCCGTAGCCCGTGTTGGCCAGTCCTGGGTCGACTCCGAGCACGATCATGTGTTCGCATATTCTGCGTGCGCGCCCGGACGCCTCCCGAGGCCGGCGGACCCGTCGGCGCCCGCTCAGGAGAAACGGCAGCGGACCAGCGTGGCGATCGTGCGCACGCCGTCGTACGCGGTCAGCTTCTTGCCCTCGGCGGTCGTACGGGCGTGATAGTGCACGGGCAACTCGTAGATGCGCTCGCCGCGACGCAGCAGACGGGCGGTGATCTCGGGCTCGATCGCGAAGCCGCTGGAGCGCAGTTCAAGGCTGCGGAACAGCTCTGTCCGGATCACCTTGTGGCAGGTCATGATGTCGTGCAGGTACACGTTGAACAGCAGGTTGCAGGCCAGCGTCACCCCACGGTTGCCCATCACGAACAGATAAGAGTGGGAGCTGTAGCCGTCGAAGGCCCGGACACCAAAGGCAGCGTTGGCCTTTCCGTCGAGCAGCGGCGGCATCAGCGTCGCCAGATCCGCCGGGTCGTATTCCAGGTCGGCATCAAAGATTGCTGAGAACTCGCCGTTGGCCTGTGCCAGCGCCGTGCGCACGGCCGCGCCCTTGCCCTGGTTGTGTTCATGCTCGAAGTAGCGAACCCGGCCGTCCCACTCGTGACCACGCAAAAGCTCACGCGTGCCGTCGGTCGACCCATCGTCGACGACAAGCAGTTCGAGCTCGGTCGGCAGATCGATTGCCAAGACCGCCTCGATCGCCCGTTCGACGCGCTCACGCTCGTTGTAGACGGGCATCAATACGGACAGCATCATTCTCGCTCCAGCATTCTTCTGAGAGGGGCAGGCACGCGGGCTGGGCCAAGCCCCCGAGGCGCTCGAATATTACCCGTGCCGTAAGGGAACGTCCTCGCCGACGGCGCGTCTGAGACACGCCGTCGGCGACAAATCCAGCGGGCCGCGGAGACGGCCCTTTGCGTTACTTCGAGACGGACAGTAGGTCCACGTCGAACACGAGAGTCGCGTTCGGCGGGATCGTCGATCCGCTACCGGCCTTGCCGTAAGCGAGGCTCGACGGAATGATCAGCTCGTAACGGCCGCCCTGCTTAAGGCCGACCAAGCCCTCGTCCCAGCCCTTGATCACAGCGCCCGCGCCGAGATCGATCGGGCCGAACGCCTTGCCGGGCGTGTCAGTCCAGGACGCATCGAAGACCTTGCCGTTGCTGTACAGCGCGCCAACATAGTTGACGTAGATCTCGTCGCCGTCCTGCGCAGTTGCGCCGGTACCGGGGATGAGCGTCTTGACCTCGAGCTTCTTCGGTGCCGCACCAGTCGGAACCTTGATCACCGGCTCCTTGGACAGCGCGCCCGTCTTCGGGGTGCTGACCGTGGTCGTGGACGTGGTCGTAGTGGGAGTGGTGGTCGTCGCAACAGCGGACGCCGGCTCCTGGGTCGCTCCTGCCGACGGCGCGAGCATGACGCCAGGCGCCGTGCTACTGCTGCTGCCGCCGCAGCCGGCCAGACCCAGGCCGATCGACGCGGCCGCGAGGACCGTGATACCTGCCTTGAGATTCATCGCTGGCGAGGGTAGCGGGGACCGCGTGCGGACGCGGCCCGGTCAGCCCAGAATACGCTCGAGGACATCCGCGTCAACGTCGTAATTGGCATGCACTGCCCCGACGTCATCGGACTCTTCGAGAGCGTCGATGAGTTTCATAAGTTTCGCCGCGTCGTCCTCGTCGAGCATCACCCGGGATTTGGGCCTCTGAGTCACATCCGCGCTCTCGATCTCGATCCCGGCCTCGACCAGGGCGTCGCGCACGATCGCGAACTCGCTGGGTGCCGTGATCACCTCGTAGACGTCGTCGTCGAGGACGATGTCCTCGGCGCCCGCGTCGATCGCGACGATCAGGTCGTCCTCGCTGTACCGATCAGCCTCAACGACGATCACGCCCTGCTTCTCGAAGAGGTACGCGACTGAGCCGGGCTCGCCCAGGCTGCCGCCGCCCTTGGCGACGATGTGTCGTACATCAGCCGCGGTCCGGTTGCGGTTATCGGTGAGCGCCTCGATCAGCATCGCAACGCCGCCGGGGCCGTACCCCTCATAGAGGACCGTGTCGAAGGTCTCGGCGTCCGTACCCTCGCCGGTGCCCTTCTGGATCGCGCGCTCGATGTTGTCCTTTGGCATCGAGGCGTCGCGCGCCTTCTGGATCGCGAGGCTCAGCCCCGGATTACCGGTCGGGTCACCCCCACCCTCCTTGGCGGCGACGGTAATGGCCCGCGCCAGCTTCGTGAAGTGTTGTCCGCGGCGCGCGTCGACGACCGCCTTCTTGTGCTTGATGGACGCCCATTTGGAATGACCTGACATGGCATGTCAGTCTAATCCGACCGAATCCGAAAATCGCTCGCGGCGTAAACCACAGCTAGGATGCGCGCACCTATGACCACGATTGATCCAGGCATTTTCAAGGCGTACGACGTCCGCGGCATCCACGGAAAGGAGATCGACGCCGAAGGAGCGCATCAGGTCGGTCGCGCCTTCGCACGTGTGATCGGACAGCTCGCCGGCAAGCCGGTCTCAGAGCTGAGACTCGGCCTCGGCCGTGACATGCGGCTCTCCGCCCCGGAGATGGCCGGCGCCTATGCCGCCGGGATGGCACAGGAGGGCGCTGACGTGCTCGACGCCGGGCTCGTCGGAACCGAAATGGTCTATTACCTGGTCGGCTCGCGCGAGCTCGACGGTGGCCTGATGTGTACGGCGTCACACAACCCGAAGGCGTATACCGGCGCCAAGCTCGTCAGGGAGGGCGCGATCCCGCTCTCCGGCGACGAGGGCATCGGCGACGTCAGGGACATGGTCGCCAGCGACATGGGTGAGCCTGCATCGGCACAGCCGGGCACTGTCGAGCAGGTCGACATCTACGACGAATTTCACGCGCGGATACTCGAATTCATCGACCCGGCGGCGGTCAAACCGCTGAAGGTCGTGGTCGACGGCGGCAACGGCATGGCGAGCCGCACGATCGGCCCGGTGCTGAAGAAGCTCGGCCTCGAACTCACCGAGTACTACTGGGAGCCCGACGGCAACTTCCCCGATCATGAGCCCAACCCGCTGCTGCCTGAGAACCGCGAATTCATCATGCGTGAGGTGGTCAAGCAGGGCGCCGATCTGGGCATTGCCTGGGACGGTGACGCCGACCGCTGTTTCTTCATCGATGACACCGGCGCGTTCGTCGACGGGGACTTCCTCACCGCTGTGCTCGCCGAGTCGCTACTGCGGCGGCACCCCGGCGAGACAATCCTCTATGACGTCCGGGCCAGCAGGGCTGTTGCGGACGTGGTCACCGCGGCCGGAGGCACGGCGCTGATGAACCGCGTCGGTCACGCCTTCTTCAAGACGCGGATGCGGAAAGAGGGCGGCCTCTTCGGCGGCGAGGTCTCGGGCCACTATTACTTCCGGGACTTCTACTGCGCAGACTCGGGCACGATTCCGGCGCTACTGATCCTCGAGGAGCTGTCCAATCGCGGGATCAAGCTCTCTGAGCTGCTCGCGCCATACCACGCCAAGTACTTCATCTCCGGGGAGATCAACTCGACCGTCACCGACGCTCCGGAGAAGATGGAAGCGATCGCCGCCCACTACAGCGACGCCCGCCAGTACCGCCTCGACGGTGTCTCCGTCGAGTACGACGACTGGCATTTCAACGTCCGTTCTTCGAACACTGAGCCACTTTTGCGGCTCTGCCTTGAGTCACTCATCTCGCATGCCGATATGGAGGCGAAGCGAGATGAAGTACTCACCATTATTCGATCCTGACCGTCTGATTCGGTTCGCCTGCGCGGCGGTTGCGGTGCTCTGCACCCTGGCCGCCGTCGCCGTGGCGGCCCCTGCCGCCTCCGCCTCCGCGACCGGCGGGAGCTCCTCGTACTGGCTCGCGAGCTCCGCCGGCCAGGTCTACGCCTTCGGAGGCGCCAAGACCTACGGGTCGGAGACCGGCCGTCTGCACCGACGCGAGTCGGTAGTGGGGATCGAGGGCACCCCCAACGGCAAGGGCTACTGGCTCGTCACCTCAGCCGGGCGCATCAGCGGCTTTGGAGACGCGGCGCACTACAAGTACAAGCATGAGCGCCTGGTGGCCTACCACGCCAGCGTCCGCGTCCGGGGCCTGCGCGGCCGGATCGTCGGCTTCGCGGTGGCGAACGTCCCGGTGACCCATTCATCACCTGCGACCGTTTCCGTAACGCCCCCGACGGTGACCATCCCGGCGACCACCACCACCACCCCGGCGATCACCACCACCACCGCGCCTCCAACCTCCTCGGCGCCCACTTCGTGCACGACGTCCAGCGCGGCGAACACCCCCGCCGTCACAAGCCTCTCCGACTCAGGTCAGGCCGTCAACTGGTCTGGTTACGTTGAGACCACGACCTCGGCCTTCACCAGCGCCACCGGCACGTTCACTGTTCCGAGCCTGGTCAGCGGCGACAGCCTCCAGTCGGCGATCTCAGAGTGGGTCGGAATCGACGGCTTTGACAGCGAGGACCTGATTCAGGCCGGGGTCGCGCTCTTCCCCACCGGCGGCGGCAGCTTCGCGATCCAGCCCTGGTGGGAGATCCTGCCCGCAGCTGAGACGCCGATCACATCGGTCACGGTCAACGCCGGCGACACAGTCACGGTCACGCTCTCTGAGCTGTGCAGCGGCGGCTGGGAGATCTCGCTGAGCGATCTCACCAACGGCGAGAGCTTCTCGACGCAGCAGGCCTATTCCGGCTCCGGTGCGTCGGCCGAGTGGATCGTCGAGGCTCCAGCCACCGAGAACGCGAGCGACAACGGCTATTGCTACCTGCCGCTGGCGCAGTTCAGCCCGAACATCGAGTTCAGCTCGCTGGCCACCTCTCAGACGAGCGCCGCCCTGAACCTCGTGCAGTTGGTGCAGACGCCGGCATACGACCAGTCCGGCTGCACACCGCTGGCCCCGCAGTACGCGACGCCTTCAGCACTTGATTCAACGGGCTTCAATCTCGGCTACGGCGCAACGCCGCCGGCTGCGCCCTGACCCAAGCCGCCGGCCTCGTCCTGACGCTTACTGCTTCGGCCAGGCCGACGTGCCCGTCATCATCGGCGACAGTGTCTCCTTGCCGCATGCAGGGACGCCGCCGGAAATCGGGACCGACATCGTCGCTGTGTCGTTCGGGGCAATGATCTGAAGCGCGGCGGCGTTCGAGCAGGAGCTGCTGGCAGCAAAGTCAGAGGCGATCAACCGGAACGAGGCCTGCTGGCCTGACGCCAGCGAGATGACCTTTGCCGGTGTTGAGCCGAAGATGTCCGAGCTCGTGCGCACATAGTTCGTGCTGAGGCCCGTACCGCCGCTGTCGAGGAACTCGACGCCAGGCCAGCCGTAGGTCGAGCAGGATGAGCCGCTCGTGTTCTTCAGCGCGAACCCGAGGGCGATCGTGCCAGCCGCCCCGTTGGTGCCCAGGAAGCTCGGGGTCAGATCCGCCGCGACGCATTCCGGGAGACCGGCGAGCGTGCTGGTTGGGCTCGTGGCAGTTGTCGTGGTGTTCGTCGCGGTCCCGGTCGTGGTTGCGCCAGTTGTCGTCGTTCCAGTCGTGGTCGTACCAGTCGTTGTCGTACCAGTCGTGGTCGGGTCCGTGACGGTTGCAGTCGGCGTGGTCGTGACCGTCGGAACTGTTGTCGTGACGGTCACGGTCGTGGTTGCGCCACCGCCGCCGGTCTGGTCCGAAGTCGTTGCCGAAGTACCACACGCAGCTACGACACACGCGACCGCGATTACGGCAGCACTGAAAATCAGACGACGAGAAAACATCCTGTCCCTCCTTCGCTCCGGCAGCGAGGGTTCCTCCTACGCCGCGTCCTGCCCCAGAGGGTAGGGCGGCGAAAACTACGCAAGCAGGCCCAGGAAAAAGCGGTGCAGGCGATCCTCGCCGGTCAGCTCAGGGTGGAACGAGAGCGCGACCACGTTCCCCTGGCGGATCGCCACCGGATGTCCGTCGACGTCGGCGAGCACCTTGACGCCGTCACCATGCTCGGCGACCCACGGGGCACGAATGAAGATTGCGTGGACTGGCCCGCCATCGACGCCGTCAACCTCAAAGTCAGCCTCGAACGAATGCAACTGGCGACCGAAGGCGTTGCGCTGGGCCAGCAGATCGAGCACCCCGAGGTGGGCCCGGTCGAGCATGATCATCCCGGCGCAGGTGCCGAGCACCGGCGCCCCGGAACTCGCGAACTCGCGCAGCGGATCTCCGAGCCCTTCGCGCTCGATGCCGAGCGTCATCACCGTCGATTCGCCGCCGGGCATCACGAGGGCGTCGAGGCCCTCCAGATCAGCCGGGACCCGGACTTGGCGCGTGCGCGCGCCAAGTCGCTGCAATACCTTCTCGTGCGCGTCGAAGCCGCCCTGGAGGGCGAGGACGCCTACCAGCGGTGTCGCTGAGCTCACCAGCCGCGCGTTGCGAGCTGGTGCTCGGCGTCGAGCTTGGAGGTCTCGATGCTGTCCATGGCCTTACCAAGGCCGGTTGACGCCTGCGCGACACGCGCGGGATCGAGGTAGTGCGTGGTGGCCTCGACGATCGCGCGAGCCCGGCGGGAGGGATCTTCGGACTTGAAGATGCCGGACCCGACAAAAACACCCTCCGCCCCCAGCTGCATGACCAGCGACGCGTCAGCCGGAGTGGCGATGCCGCCCGCGCAGAAGAGGACGACCGGCAGGCGGCCAGCGGCAGCGACCTGGCGAACCAGCGGAAGCGGCGACTGCAGGTGCTTGGCGGCGGCGGGGAGCTCCTCTTCACCGAGGGTCGTCAGCCAGCGGATCTCGGTGCGCAGCTTGCGCAGGTGCGTGACCGCGTTGACGATGTCACCGGTGCCGGCCTCGCCCTTGGAGCGGATCATCGCGGCGCCCTCGCCGATCCGGCGCAGCGCCTCACCGAGGTTGGTCGCGCCGCACACGAACGGGACCTTGAAGGCCCACTTGTCGATGTGGTTGACCTCGTCGGCCGGGGTCAGCACCTCAGACTCATCGATGTAGTCGACCTCGAGCGCCTCAAGCACCTGCGCCTCGGCGAAGTGGCCGATGCGGGCCTTTGCCATGACCGGAATCGAGACGGCCTCCTGGATGCCCGTGATCATCTCCGGGTCGGACATGCGGGCCACCCCGCCATCGCGGCGAATATCGGACGGGACGCGCTCGAGCGCCATCACGGCTGCAGCGCCTGCGTCCTCGGCGATCTTCGCCTCCTCGGGCGTGACCACGTCCATGATCACACCGCCCTTGAGCATTTCTGCGAGGCCAGCCTTGACGGTGAAGGTTGCCTCGTCGCGGGGTGTGTGGCCGTTAGAAGACATGGCGCCAGTGTAACCGTGGACGGGTACTCTGCCGCCTCGTGGCAGATGCGATCTATGAGGAGCACGGCGACGTCCTGCACGCGACCGAGCTCACCCGCGGGCCCTGGGACCCGAACGCACAGCACGGTGGCGCCCCCGCCGGCATCGTGATGCGGGCGCTCGAGAAGCTGGATGACGGTGGTGCCGATCTGCAGCTAGCCCGCGTCACCTACGAGCTGGTCAGGCCGGCTCCGCTGGGCGACCTGCTCCTGACCGCATCGGTTGTAAGGCCGGGCAGGCGCGTCCAGCTGCTCGAGGCCTCGTTGACGACTCCAGACGGAACCGAGGTGGTCAAGGCACGGGCGCTGCGCGTGGCGCGCGCGCCCGTGAGCGTCGGCTCCTCAACGCCGCCTCCGCACCCGGGTCCGCACGCGCTCCATGAGACGACGGGCCGGATCTATGACGGCGTCGGCTACCTAGGCGGCGCGATGGAGGTGCGGATGGTGCGCGGACACTTCGATGAGGTTGGCCCGGCCTGCGCATGGTTCCGGCTGAAGCTGCCGTTCATCGATGGCGAGGCGCCCTCGCCGCTTCAGCGGCTCGTCGCCGCCGCGGATTTCCCGAACGGAATCGCTACCGAGCTGAGCTGGGACGGGTACGTCTTCATCAACCCTGATCTCACCGTCTACGTCGAGCGCGAACCCCGCGGCGAATGGATCGGGCTCGATGCGCAGATGCGCGTTGTACAGGACGGCGTCGGCGTTGCACAGGCGGTCCTGTTCGATGTAGACGGCCGTGTCGGCCGCTCGCTGCAGTCGCTGTACGTAGCAAGGCGCTGAGCGATGGACGTTTACGGGCGAATCTGTCCGTAAACGTCCATCGCCAGCGCGACTACTTCAGCCGGAAGGCTTTGATGCGGACGTCGTACTGCTGCGCGTCACGGCTGTAGACCCCGAAGGCAAGTGCCTGGATGATCGACAGCAGGGCAGTGTGCGAGCGCACGAACGCGGGTGTATTCGACGAGTAGTACAGGCGGATCCGCGCCAGCCGGGCAACCTCTGAGAGGGTCGCATCGGTGATCGCCAGCGTCTTGGCGCCGCGATGCCGCGCAAGCTTCATCGTGCGGGTGATCAGCGGGTGCGGGCGACCGGCGGAAAGGCCGATTACGAGCGTCTGATCGTCGATCCGCGACAGGCGGCCGAGGGCTTCCTGAGAAGGACTCGCGACGATCTCCGCACGGAGATCGAGCAGCATCAGCAGATGCCGCAGGTAGCTGGCGAAGAACGCCATCTGGTCGGTGCCGGCGATCAGCACCTTCTCTGAGGTGACGATCGCGTCGATCGCGGCCTCGACGTCCGAGCGTGACAGCTTGTGGGCGGTGTCTTCGACGTTGACGTGATCGGCGGCAAGCGCCGATTCGAACTCGGTGTGATCGAGTGAGAACAGCGGACCGGCCGAAGCCAGCACGTCCGCCCCACTCGGCGGACGCCGGCGGTATTCATCACGGGCCGCCTGCTGCAACTCCGGGAAGCCTTCGAAGCCAAGCGCCTGCGAGAAGCGCACGACCGTGCTGGACGAGGTATTGGCGCGACGCGCCAGCTCTTCAGCCGTCTGGAACGCCGCTTCGTCCAGATGGTCAACGATGTACTGAGCCACATCCTTCTGCGAGCGTGAAAACTCGTCGAAGCGGGCGGTGATGTAAGCGGAAAGGGCCTGATGGCCGTGTGGCGCCTCTGGCGGCGCGGTGGTGACAGATGCTTGCTTCATGGGCAGCCTCTGTTTCGACGCTGCCGCCCACCGTTCCTTCAGACCAACATGCGGTCTGCCGAGAATTGGTGTGAGCGACTGACCGGCGCGCGGGCTACTGCTGGTGTGCGTCGTCGTAAGTGTGACGCCGCACGATGTTCTGCTTGCGCTCCACCATGACCTGGCCAATGGTGTAGGCGATGAGCACATTTGCCACGCCGCCAAGCACGACGAAGAACGTGAGGATCAGCGCGAGAGACTGCCCGAAGGAACTCGGAGCCTCACCCAATCCAAGGATGTCTGAGAAAACAAGCAGGTGCATTGGCCGGATCATACCGGGAGGCCAGACATCAGCCACCGCAATCGATACTGTGCCGCCTGCGGCCCTGTAGCTCAGCGGTCAGAGCACCCGGCTCATAACCGGCGAGACGCAAGTTCGAATCTTGCCAGGGCTATTTCCCTGCTAAGTTGCAGGACACGGGCGGCGACGTCGCCCGTGAGGCCGTTGCTTTCGAAGCCGCAGAACGCGGTTCGGGTCAGCCATCGCCTCCCGAACCACTCGCGGCCCACAGTGGCGCGCCCACAGGAGTTTTTATATGTCTTCGCAGTCTTTCGCTGACCTCGGCGTTTCGAACGCTGTCGTCACCACCCTGTCCAAACAGGGGATCAAAGAGCCGTTTCAGATCCAGCGCGAGGTGATCGGCGACGTGCTCGCCGGTCGTGACGTGCTCGCCCGCTCCCCCACCGGCTCCGGCAAGACGCTGGCGTTCGGTATCCCGCTCGTCGACCGCCTTCAGGCTGAGGGTCGGCGCCCGTCGGCGCTGGTGCTCGCCCCCACCCGCGAGCTTGCCACCCAGATCGTCGAGGAGCTGCGACCGATCGCGCATGCCCGCGCTCTGCGCATCACCGCCGTCTACGGCGGCGTGGGCCTGCTCAAGCAGGCCGAGTCCGCCGGCAAGTCCCACATCATCGTCGCGACCCCCGGTCGCCTCGAGGATCAGCTTTCACGTGGCGCGTTCCGCCTGGACAACGTCAGGACGCTGGTGATCGACGAGGCCGACCGCATGCTTGACATGGGTTTCCGCCCGGCGATCGACCGGATCGTCGACCTTTGCCCGACCAAGCGTCAGACGCTCTTCTTCTCGGCCACGCTCGACGGTGAGGCCGGCAAGGCCGCACGCAAGTACACGACCGACGCCGCGTTCCATGAGCATGGCCCGGCCGAGCGCCGCGCCTCACTCGACGTGGACCACCAGTTCGTTGAGGTCACGCATGACTCGCGCCTGGAAACCCTCGTCGAGCATCTGAACGGCCCGCGTGAGCTGGCGCTCGTATTCGTGCGAACCAAGCATGGCGCCGACAAGCTCGTCAAGAAGCTCGACGGCCATGGCATCAAGGCCCTGGCGATGCACGGCAACAAGACACAGCGTCAGCGCGAGCAGGCACTCTCGAAGTTCGAGTCCTTCTCCGTCGACACGCTGGTCGCAACTGACGTTGCCGCTCGCGGTATTGACGTCAACGGCATCTCACACGTCTTCAACTTCGATCCGCCGCACGACAGCGAGACCTACGTGCACCGCATCGGTCGTACCGGCCGCGCCGGCGCCACCGGCATCGGGATCACGCTGGTCTCCCCGGATCAGCGCAAGGAGATCAACCAGATGCTCGGCGAACTCGGGATTGACACCGGACTCGGCGCCCGCACCGGCGTCAGCGCCGAGGGCTTCAAGCGTGCCGAGCGCACGCCGGAGGCGAAGGCTGAGTACAAGCCGCGTCAGCAGCGCCCAAGGCCGTCCGAGGGTCGCTCCTCGAGGGGATCTGAGGGTCGTTACTCCAGGCCGTCCGAGGGTCGCCCCTCCAGGCCCTCATCTGAGGGCCGTTACTCGAAGCCGTCCGAGGGTCGCCCCTCCCGGCCGTCATCTGAGGGTCGTTACACGAAGCCGTCTCAGGGCCGCAACGCCAAGCCCTCTGAGGGCCGCTACTCCAAGCCGGGCGAGGACGGTCACGGCAAGCCGCGCGAGCACCGCGGCAGCCGCACCGAGTCGTTCGGCGCCCGTTCGGACTCCCGTCCGAGCGGTCCTGCCCGCAAGGGTCAGGCCGGTAAGCCCAAGCAGGACCGCCAGCACAGCCCGGCGAAGAACGGCGCGAGCCGTCGTTCACCGCGCTAGTCGTAATACACGCTGACGGCGGCGCGGCCGGCTCCAGGCCGGCTGCGCCGATACCGGACGCGCCGGGTCGCGCCGCGACCCACTAGCGTTCTGAGCGTGACTACCACCAACGGGCAAGCGCAGACAACGCACGTACCCGACCACGAGCACTTCCACCCGGTCAGGATCTACCGCCATCACATGGCGAACACCAGGCAGGAGCGGGCGTTCCTGCATGCCACCGGTTACACCCTTGGAACGATCGGGTGCCGGGTGACAACCCACGCGATTCGCTCTGGACGCGGGCCGTTTCGCAACATGAGTGTTGGTGGCCGTCACCTGCACCACTGCACCTTCGGGATCATCGGCCAGATCCTGATCGGCTACGTCTGGACCTACCAGCTGGCACTCGGAGAGAATCCAGAGCGACGGGCCGGCTCGCGGGTGACCGCGTTCACCTCAGGCATCGCGACCGCCCTGACGCTCGATGAGTTCGCGCTCTGGTTCAACCTCCAGGACGATTACTGGACGCCGGCCGGGCGCGAGAGTGTCGACATGATGCTCCTCTTCGGCGGCGTGTCAGTGATGGGTCTCAGCGGCCGCGAGCTGATCCACGAGCTCGCCCGCGCGGCCACGGGCACCTTCCGCAGAGTGCGCCGCGAGCGCCTCGGTCACTAGGAGAACGCGGCCGGCCGCTCGCCGGCCCACGGGCGCGCGGCTTCGATCTGCGCGGCCAGCGTGTACAGCGTCTGTTCGGTGCCGTGGCGACCGACGAGCTGCACGCTGAGCGGCAGCCCATCGCCGTCGAAGCCTGCTGGGATCGAGATCGCCGGCTGGCCGGTCATGTTCCACGCCGGGAACCAGGGCATGAACCGTGAGGCCTTGTCGAGCGCGAGCGGGGCCGACTTGCCGTAGCCGCCCTCAGCCTCGATCGCGGTCGACGCAAGTCCGGGCGTCAGCAGGACGTCGAACTTGTCCCAGAGACGACCGATGCGCTCGCTGGTCCGTGGGCGCTTGGCGAGGATCCTGTCGCGACGCCCCGGCGAGACGAGCTTGCCTCCCAGAGCCGCCAGCTGACGCGTGGAGCGCTCAGCAAGCTCAGGCTGAGCCAGCTTGACGAACTCCTCATGGGCGGCCCGCAGGTAGGTCTGGACGAAGTCGAGCGCGGCCATACCGTAGTCGGGGTCGCTCGCCTCGACGTGGTGTCCGAGCTCACTGAGCAGCCGTCCTGTCCGCTCCCAGGCCAAACGCTGGTCGGCCGAGAGCCGTGCGAGCGTGCCGAGCGGCAGCGAACGCGAGACCGCGATCCGCAGCGGCCCGTCCGGCTCGCGGTTTGCCGCGTCCAGGAACGTGCCGTCAGCCGGCTCTGTCGTGTAGACGTCGCCGGCGACGGTCCCCTGCATGACGTCGAGCATCAGCGCGCTGTCGGCCACCGTTCGCGCCAAGGCGCCGTAGGTGGCGAGGCCGAGCCAGCCGGCCCCGAGTGGCTGCGCCGACACGCGACCGCGAGTCGGCTTCATGCCGACCAGGCCGCAGCAGGCCGCCGGGATCCGGATCGATCCCCCACCATCCGATGCTCCGGCCGCGGCGACCAGGCCGGCGGCCACCGCCGCAGCCGAACCACCGGATGAGCCGCCGGGCGTACGAGCCGTGTTCCACGGATTGCGCGTGATCCCGTTGGCGTCGCTGGCGCTCCAGGGGAACAGCATCAGCTCGGGCACGTTCGTGATCCCGAGCGGAATCGCGCCCGCCGCCCGCAGCCGACGCAGCGGCTCCGCGTCGGCAGGCTGGATCTCAGCGGCCGAACGCGAGCCGTAGGTCATGCGCTGACCCGCGACCGGCATGTCGTCCTTGACTGCGATCGGGACGCCGGTCAGCGGACCGGAGTCCGCGGTTATGCCGGCCTCATCAAGCCTGGTCGCGGCCGCGAGCGCCTCATCGGCGAGCGTTAGGCGGAACGCATTCAGCGCCGGGTTCAGAGTCTCGATCCTGCGCAGATAGAGCTCGACCAGCTCACGGGCGCTGAGCTCGCGCGCCCGCAGCTTGGCGGCAAGCGCCAGCGGCCCGGCGAAGGCCAGTTCGGTGTCAGCTGTGGCCGTCATCCGCGCGCAGTCTTTCAGACCGAGCGGAGCAGCTCGCGCACAGCTATCGGGTAACGATGCGAAATACCGCCGTGCCGCCCCGCAAAGAGCGTGAGCGTGTGCGCAACCCCAAGCTTGTCCAGCTCTGCCCCGAACGCCTGGGCCCCGAGGTCCAGGTAGTACTCATCCGAACGTCCCGCCTCGAGGTAGATCTGGCGTAGACCGCTGAGCGCCTGCGCGTGGCCGCGCGCCATCCGCACGGGATCGTGGGCCAGCCACAGCGCCCAAACGTCTTCGATTAACTGACCGGTCGCGATCTCAAACGGGAGCATTACGTGGCCGCTGCGGTCCGGGTCCGGCGAATAGGCGGCCGCCATTGCGTACACGTTGAGGATGTCCCCGAAGCGCGACCAGTCGAACGACTCGCGCGCCTGGAGCTCGGCGCGGAAGCGCTCCACCGAGCCGCCGAACGCGTCCCGAAGGACGCGTGCCGCCTTCCTGAAGTCCGGCTGATAACAGACCTCGAACAGGGAATCTCCGGCCTGCGCGGCGAGTGCCCCGAAGACATCTGGTCGCAGCATCGGCAGCACCATCGCGCCGTAGCCGCCGGACGAGTGGCCCGTGACCGAGCGCAGCGCCGGTTCGGAGCCCGTCGGATAGCGCCGGTCGATGAACGGCACCACCTCATCACAGATGTAATCCGTGTAGTCGCCGGTCGCGCTCGAGTTCAGAAACTGCGAGCCGCCCAATGAGGTCCAGGCATCGACGAACACCAGGACACAGTCGGGGAGCGGCTCGGCCTCAGGGCCGTACAGCGCGTCGAAGCGCTCGATCCGCGTCGGCTCGAAGCTGTCGCGGGCCAGCCAGGCGTCGAGCTGACCACTGAACGACTGGAGCAGGTAGATCGACTGAACGGCGGCTGCGCTGCCGGCCACCACCCCCGGCGAGCGGTACACGTACAGCGGCCTGCGAAAAGGATCGCCAAGCGGGTTACCGGCGAGCACCTCGGACTCGACCACGAGTTTGTCCAGGACCCCGTTCAGCGGCCGCTCCCACGGAGGTCCAGCGAAGCCGTCAACCTGCCTGATCGCCACGTCGATCAACCTACCTCAGTACGCGGCTGACAACGATGTGACCAGTCCCACTCGACGTTTATAGTGCGGTAAATGAGTGAAAACGGAGCCACTCCTGACATCGATGCAACTGAGACCAGCGAGTGGCTCGACGCGATCGATGCAGTAGTCGAACACGATGGACTTGACCGGGCACGGCATCTTCTGACCCGCGTCGTCGAGCGCGCCCAACACGTTGGCAGCGGCCCGATCGCAACCCTCAACACGCCCTATGTGAACACGATCCCCGCATCCCTGGACGAGCCGATCCCGGGTGATCCGGCGATTGAGCGCCGCCTGCGCTCAATCATGCGCTGGAACGCGATGGCGATGGTCGTTCGCGCCAACAAGCAATCCTCGGAGCTGGGCGGCCACATCGCCTCCTACCAGTCGCTCGCGGCGCTCTATGAGGTCGGTTTCAACCACTTTTGGCACGCCCCCTCGGAGACCCACGGGGGCGACCTGGTCTACTTCCAGGGCCACTCCTCCCCCGGCAACTACGCCCGCGCCTACCTCGAAGGACGCCTGACCGAGGAGCAGCTCGACAACTTCCGCCAGGAGGTCGGCGGTAACGGCCTCTCCTCCTACCCGCACCCGTGGCTGATGCCGGACTTCTGGCAGTTCCCGACGGTGTCGCTGGGCATCGGGGCGATCACCTCGATCTACCAGGCGCGCTACATGCACTACCTGCATGCCCGCGGCATCACCGACACGACCGATCGCAAGGTCTGGGCGTTCCTCGGCGATGGTGAGATGGACGAGCCGGAGACGATGGGCGCAATCGGCCTGGCCGGGCGCGAGCAGCTCGACAACCTGATCTGGGTTGTCAACTGCAACCTGCAGCGCCTCGACGGTCCGGTCCGCGGCAACGGCAAGATCATCCAGGAGCTGGAGTCGGACTTCCGCGGCGCTGGCTGGAACGTGATCAAGGTGATCTGGGGTTCGCGTTGGGACGCGTTGCTCGACGCCGACGTCGACGGCCGGCTCGTACACGTCATGACCGAGGCCGTGGATGGCGAGTACCAGACCTACAAGTCCCGCGACGGTGCGTATGTCCGCGAGCACTTCTTCGGCAAGGACCCGGTCCTGCTGGACCGGGTCTCGCACATGACTGACGACGAGATCTGGATGCTCAACCGCGGTGGCCTGGATCAGCAGAAGGTCTACTCGGCCTACGCCCAGGCGGCACGTGAGGTCGGGCGACCGACGGTGATCCTCGCCAAGACGATCAAGGGCTACGGCATGGGCGGCTCCGGCGAGGGCCAGATGATCGCCCACCAGGCCAAGAAGATGGCCGAGGAGTCGCTGCTTGCGTTCCGCGACCGCTTTGAGTTGCCGCTGACCGACGAGCAGGTACGCGCCGCGGAGTACTACAAGCCGGCGGATGACTCGCCGGAGATGCAGTACCTGCATGAGCGCCGCGCGGCTCTTGGTGGCGGTTCGCTGCCGGCCCGCCGCCGCGTCGCCGAGCCGCTGAAGGTCCCAGGACTAGAGGCGTTCGCCTCGCAGCTCGAGGGCACAGGCGAGCGCGAGGTCTCAACGACGATGGCGTTCGTCCGCGTGTTGGCGACGCTGCTGCGTGACAAGGAGATCGGCAAGCGGGTTGTCCCGATCGTGCCTGATGAGTCGCGCACGTTCGGCATGGAGGGCATGTTCCGCCAGGTCGGCGTCTACTCGCACGTCGGCCAGCTGTACCAGCCGCAGGACTCCGAGCAGCTGATGTTCTACAAGGAGGATCGCTCCGGGCAGATCCTCGAGGAGGGCATCACCGAGGCCGGTTCGCTCTCCTCGTTCATCGCCGCGGGCACTGCTTACAGCGCCCATGGCGAGCAGACGATCCCCTTCTACATCTACTACTCGATGTTCGGGTATCAGCGGGTCGGCGACCTGATCTGGGCCGCCGCCGACAGCCGCGCCCGCGGCTTCCTGTTGGGCGGTACAGCCGGACGGACGACGCTGAATGGCGAGGGTCTGCAGCACGAGGACGGGCACAGCCACGTGCTCTTCTCCGTCGTGCCGAACTGCCGCGCCTACGACCCAGCCTTCGGCTATGAGGTCGCGGTGATCATCCAGGAAGGCCTACGCCGGATGGTTGCTGACCAGGAGGACATCTTCTACTACCTCACGCTGATGAACGAGAACTACGTTCACCCGGCGATGCCGGAAGGTGCGGAGGACGGGATCCTGCGCGGCATGTATCTGCTGCGCGACGCCGGCCCGGCGCGCGGCGCCAGAGCGAAGAAACCACGAGTACAGCTGCTCGGCTCCGGCACGATCCTGCGTGAGGTGATGGCCGCCGCCGAGCTGCTCGAATCTGACTTTGGAGTCCTCGCTGACGTCTGGAGCGTGACCTCGTTCACGGAGCTGCGCCGCGAGGGGATTGAGGTCGACCGCTGGAACACGCTCAATCCGCTGGCCAAGCAGCCGAAGACTCCGTACGTGACCACCGCACTCGCAGGCCGTCAGGGTCCGGTGATCGCCTCCACCGACTACATCCGTGCCTTCCCGGACCAGATCCGGGCCTGGGTCCCGGGTAATTACCGGGTGCTTGGCACCGACGGCTTCGGCCGCAGCGATTACCGCAAGGCACTGCGCAGCTTCTTCGAGGTCGACCGCCATCACGTGGTGGTCTCGGCGCTCAAGGCACTGGCGGACGAGGGCACGGTCCCCGTCAAGGCGGTCGCTGACGCGATCAAGAAGTACGAGATCGACCCATCGGCGCCGATGCCGACCCACGTATGAGCGCAACGGCATCGGACCTCAAGGTCGCCGTCCCTGACATCGGGGATTTCGGCGAAGTACCGGTAATCGAGATCCTCGTCAGCGTCGGTGACACCGTCGCCGCTGAGGATGCGCTGGTCACGCTCGAGTCGGACAAGGCCACGATGGACGTGCCATCGCCCGCAGCGGGGGTCGTGAAAGCGATCCACGTGAAGGTTGGGGACAACGTTTCTGAGGGGTCACTGCTGCTGGATTTGGAGGCCGAGGCTGGAGGTGCGGGAGATGGCGGCTCCGGGACGTCCGAGCCAGCCTCCGGCGAAGTTCCTGCAAGTTCGGCTGGCTCGGAGTCGCCTGCGCCGCCGGCCGTTGAGGCTGTCTCAAGCGAACCGACCCAGGCTCCCAGCGCTCCGGCCGCTCCCGCAGCGGGCGCGGCGGATGAAAAAGCTGAGAGCGGGCGTGGTGTTGAGAGCGTCGTTGGACAGACGAACGGGCACGCTGTGTATGCGAGTCCGTCGATTCGCAAGCTCGCACGGGAACTGGGCATCGATCTGCACGGTGTTTCGGGCAGTGGCCGCAAGGGCCGGGTGACGGCGGACGATGTCCGCTCCGCCGGCAGCGGCGCGCGCGCCGGCGGCGCCGGGGTGCCGACCAACGGCAGCGCGGCCGGGCTCAATCTTGCCCCATGGCCGGTCGTCGACTTCGAGAAGTTCGGGCCGATCGAGCGCGTCGAGCGCACGCGAATCCAGAAGATCTCAGCGCCGAACCTGGCACGCAACTGGGTGATGATCCCCCACGTCACGCATAACGACGAGGCCGACATCACCGACCTCGAGGACTGGCGCAAGCGGCTCAACGCCGAGCACAGCAAGACCGGCGTCAAGTTCACGATGGTCACGTTCCTGATCGCCGCGTGTGTCGCGACGCTCAAGGACTTCCCGACCTTCAACGCCTCCCTCGACGGCGACGATCTGGTGCTGCGTAAGTACTTCAACATCGGCTTCGCGGCCGACACGCCGGGAGGCCTCGTCGTTCCGGTGATCAAGAACGCGGATACGAAGGGCCTGATCCAGATCGCCACTGAGCTGACCGAGTTGTCAGGCAAGGCCCGCGACGGCAAGCTCGGCCCGGCCGAGATGAGCGGCGGTACCTTCACGATCTCCTCGCTGGGCGGGATCGGCGGTACCTCCTTCACGCCGATCATCAACGCTCCAGAGGTCGCGATTCTGGGCGTAACGCGTTCGGCGATCAAGCCCATCTGGGACGAGGAGGTCGGCGAGTTCAAGCCACGCTTGATGCTGCCGCTCTCGCTCTCCTACGACCATCGTGTCGTCGACGGTGCCTCGGCCGCACGCTTCGTGGCACGCCTCGTCAACGTCCTGAGTGATCTCCGCAGGGTTCTACTGTGAGCAGCATGGAAGTGCGCGTACCGGACATCGGCGACTTCGCCGAGGTCCCAGTCATTGAGATCCTCGTTAAGCCGGGCGACACCGTCGCGGTCGAGGACGCGCTGGTCACGCTCGAGTCCGACAAGGCCACGATGGACGTGCCCTCGCCGGTCGCGGGCACGGTCAAGCAGCTTCAGGTCAAGATCGGCGACAAGGTGGCCGAGGGCAGCGTCTTGCTGACGCTGGAAGCGGCTGACACTAACGGCGACTCCGGGACGCACGAGCCAGCCTCCGGCGCAGTTCCTGCAAGTCCGGCTGGCTCGGGGTCACCTGCGCCGCCGTCCAAGCCGGCGCCGGCCTCCCCGCCAGCTTCGAGCGCGAGCTCCACACGAGATGCGCAGGTCGTGGTCATAGGCTCCGGCCCTGGCGGCTACACAGCAGCCTTCCGGGCGGCTGACCTCGGACTGAAGACGATTTTGATCGAGCGCTATGAGCGGCTCGGCGGTGTCTGCCTCAACGTCGGCTGCATTCCGTCGAAGGCGATGCTGCACGCGGCCAAGCTGATCACCGAGGCGGAGGACTTCGCCGAGCACGGCATCACGTTCGCTGCCCCGAAGGTCGACCTGCCGAAGCTGCTGAGCTTCAAGGATGGCGTCGTCGACAAGCTGACCGGCGGCCTCGCCGGCCTGGCAAAGCAGCGCAAGGTCGAGGTCGTCACCGGCGTCGCCAAGTTCACGGGACCGAATGCGGTCGCCGTCGGCGATCGCACGATCACGTTCGACAACTGCATCATCGCCGCCGGCTCACAGGCCGTGAAGCTCCCGTTCATCCCGGAGGACCCGCGGGTGATCGACTCGACCGGCGCGCTCTCCCCCGATGACATTCCAAAGCGCCTACTGGTGCTCGGCGGTGGGATCATCGGCTTGGAGATGGCGACCGTCTACCACGCGCTCGGAGCGAAGGTGACCGTCGTCGAGATGCAGTCGCAATTGATCCCGGGCTGTGACCCGGACATCATCAAGCCCCTGCACAGCCGGATCGGCGCGCGCTATGAGGACGTGCTGGTGAACACACAGGTCACCGCGGTGAAGCCGACGAAAACCGGCCTCAAGGTCTCGTTCTCCGAGGGCAAGGACCGGATCTTCGACCGCATCCTCGTGGCCGTTGGTCGCACCCCGAACGGCGGCACGCTCGACGCGGAGAAGGCCGGCGTCAAGGTCGACGAGCGCGGGTTCATCCCGGTCGACAAGCAGCAGCGCACAAACGTTCCCGGGATCTACGCGATCGGCGACATCGTCGGCCTACCGATGCTGGCCCACAAGGCCACACATGAGGCCAAGGTCGCGGCCGAGGTGATTGCCGGCGTGCCCGGTGCGGCATTCGACGCGAAGACGATCCCCTCCGTCGCCTACACCGACCCAGAGGTCGCGTGGATGGGCTTGACCGAAACCGCCGCCAAGGCTGACGGCGTCAAGTACGAGAAGACCGTATTCCCATGGGCCGCATCAGGCCGTGCGCTCGGCCTCGGCCGCTCTGAGGGCGTCACCAAGCTGCTCTGGGACCCAGAGACCAAGCACCTGTTGGGTGCTTCCATCGTCGGTGTTGACGCGGGCGACCTGATCTCAGAGACGGTGCTGGCGCTCGAAGCCGGACTTGACGCCGAGGACATGGCGCTCACGGTCCACCCCCACCCCACACTCTCGGAGACGATCGCATTCGCCGCCGAGATGGAGGACGGATCGATCACCGACCTCCTGCCGCCGCGCAAGCGGCGCTAGACGGCCAGGGCTCTAGTCTGCGGCGCCGCGCTTGCGGCGCGCGCGCCGCAGCAGCCAGACTGCCGCCAACGGCACGGCGTTCAGCGCGACCTTTATCGCCAGCTGTTTGCGCTGCTTGCGCGCGCTACGCGGATGGTGCGCCTCTTCAGGAGCCGGCATCGCGAACTCCTCGGCCGCCAGGACGTCGCGTGGCTCTTCGCCGATCAGATCGGGCGGCAGATCCAGGTGCTCGTGATGCAGTGCTGGATCGGGCGCCGGCACGGCGAACTCCTCAGCAGCAAGGACATCCACCGGCTCTGAATTCTCGATTGGTCCCTTGGCCATTGCGGGGGTATGTTCGCAGACTTTCACAATCTCGCAAGCCTACGATCGGCCCGCACGATAATCTAAGTGAGGGCGGCTGAGATCTGGTAGACAACCTCGGGCTGAATTGCTAGTATCCACTTACTCGCAGTAAGCACCTCTTGAAAGTGAAGCTCTGAAATGGCACGTCTTCTTTTAGTCCCGTTGGACGACGCAGTCGTCTTCCCCGGAATGTCTGTGACGCTGTCGGTTGATGCCGGCGACGGCGAAGAGCGCGTGCTCTTGGTGCCGCGTCACGAAAACGAGTTTGCCGCGGTCGGCACCATCGCCACCGTGTCTGAGCGCGTCCGCCTCCCCGGCGGCGGCCACGCGGTGACGCTCGAGGGCCTGCACCGCGGTGTCGCCGGCGCGGCGATCACCGAGCCTGACGGTCGCCTCTATGTCGAGGTCGACGAACGCATCGACCCGACCGACATCCCCGACCGCCATATCCGTGACCTCGAGCGCGAATACCGCGCAGTCGTCGAGGAGATCCTCGAAGTACGTGGCGCTGACAACCGCATCTCAGCGTTCCTGCGCAGCGTGCGCGAGCCGGGCGCCCTGGCCGACACCAGCGGCTACTCGCCCGACATGACCTACGAGCAG
>Ga0302314_10006328_pt1 | contig 21477 bp, 21 predicted proteins | sample III_Palsa_N2_3_FD_200533 | JGI IMG/M metagenome (GOLD analysis project Ga0302314, IMG submission 200533) | Peat permafrost microbial communities from Stordalen Mire near Abisko, Sweden - III_Palsa_N2_3 | ecosystem: Environmental > Terrestrial > Soil > Palsa > Peat permafrost | place: Sweden...
TGTTCTTAGGCGGCTGCTTTCTGTGCGCCGCCTCCGCGGAGATGGACGGGCGCCCGGGACCCCTGAGAGACGCGGTGGAATCCGCCATGCACGAGTGGATTGGCGTGCTAAGCGCCAATCTCCAGGCAGCTATGACAGCGGGCGAGCTGCGCACAGAGCTCGACCCGGCCGCGACCGCCTTTCGACTGAACGCGCTCGGTATGGCAGCCAACTGGCAAAGACAGCTGATGAATGACCCCTCCGGCATCGAGCACGCGCGCTCCGCCTGGCGGGCGGAGCTGGACAGGCTCAAGCTCAGCGGACAGCCGACTACCGTCTCCACAGCCCCCTGATCACGGTGGCAACCACGCTGGAGATGCCTGCTCATCCACAGCGACCCGCCGACAGCAACCACCTAGCAGCGCCGCGACCTCCATTCTGGTCGACTACGCTCGCAGCGTCACCGCTCCACGGTCTCCGAGAGCGGGTCCGTGACCGTCATGAACGCCCACTCTGAGCCCAACCAGCCTGTCGATTCCCTGGGTGTAGTGGCGGACGCGATCGCGCGCACGAACGAGACGCTCGACCTGGCCACGCGCCATCTCGATCAATCGCTCGTGGATGTGCTGGGCATCCTCGGCTTCGACAAGGAGTACGTCTCGTCGCAAGGCTCCTACCTCTACGACGCTGCGGGTCGCGCCTACCTGGACTTCCACAGCGGCGAGGGGTTTGCCAGCCTCGGTCACAACCATCCCGACGTGCGCGAGGTATTGCAGGCAGCGCTCGCCGCGGATCTCCTGGACGGAGTCCAGATCCACTTCTCGCCGTTGGCCGGCATGCTCGCGCAGGAGCTGTCGCAGCGCCTGCCTGAGGGACTAGATGCCGTGTTCTTCGCGAGCACCGGCGCGGAGGCCGTTGACTCGGCGATGAAGTTCGCACGCGCCGCCACTTCTCGCCCGCGGCTGGTCTCCTGCGAGAGCAGCTTTCACGGCGTCACGCTGGGGCCGCTGTCAATCGTCGGCGACGAGTTCTTCAAGGAGGGCTTCGGCCCGCTGCTGCCGGGCTGTGCGCTGGTGCCGTTCGGCGACCTCGCGCGCCTGGAGGCACAGCTGCGCGCGAAAGATGTAGCCGCCTTCATCGTCGAGCCGATTCAGGGGCGCATGGTGACGCATCCGCCCGAGGGCTATCTACAGGGCGCGCAGGAGCTGTGCCGGCGCTACGGCACGATGTTCGTCGTCGATGAGATCCAGACAGGACTGGGACGCACCGGCAAGTGGTTCGCGCTGGAGCACTGGGGATTGGAGCCGGACTTCGGGCTCGTCGGCAAGGCGCTTAGCGGCGGCTATATGCCAGTCGCCGCGATGGTCACTAGGCGCGAGATCTTCCAGAAGGCGGTGGGAACGCTCGAGCGCTCCTACGTGCACCAGTCGACATATGGGCGCAATCGCCTGTCGATGGCCGCCGGCCTGGCGACGCTGCGCGTCATCGAGCGTGATCGCCTCGTTGAGCACGCCGCAACTATTGGCGCCGTGCTGCGCGACGGGCTTGCTGAGCTGCAGCAGCGCTACGAGATGATCAAGGAGATTCGCGCCAGCGGGCTGATGATCGGAATCGAGCTGGGTGCCCCCAGCAGCCGCATGGCGCGATTCAACTGGCGCTTGATCCATATGGCCAGCGAGGGTCTATTTCCGCAGTTGATTGTGATCCCGTTGCATCGCGACCACGGCGTGATCACGATGGCTGCTGGCAAGAATGACGTGATCAAGCTGCTGCCACCGCTGACGCTTTCCGAGAGCGAGGCACGCAGCTTTCTCGGCGCGCTCGACACCGTTCTCGCCGAGTGCCACAGCAGCTCGAGCAAGAACTTTGCGGTGGTGCGCGATATCGCCACCACGACACTCCGTCGCCGCGCACGCACGAAGCTGCAGTGAGCGAAGTCTGCCTGGTCACCGGCGCCAGCGGATTCATTGGCGGCTGCCTGGCTAAACGCCTGGTCGATGAGGGCTTTTCGGTACGTTGCCTCATCCGTGCGAGCAGCGATACCTCGCTACTCGATCAGCTCAATGTTCAGATCGCTGTTGGCGACCTTAGGAGCGCAAGCTCACTCGCTCGCGCAGTGGATGGCTGTGACTACGTGTTTCACTGCGGCGCGCTCGTATCGGACTGGGCCACCACCGATGAGATTGCGGCCATCAACGTCGCAGGCACACGGAACCTGCTTGAAGCCGCCATCGCTGCGCGGGTGCGACGGTTCATTCATGTCAGCAGCACCGATGTCTATGGGCATCCCGACGGCACCGCGATCGACGAGTCGCACACAGCCACGCGGTTTGCGAACTGGTACGCGCAAACGAAGCGTGACGGCGAGGCGGAGGTTCGACGGGCGCAAGCGACACACGGCCTCGCGGCCGTGATCCTGCGGCCGGCGACGGTCTACGGACCCGGTTCGAAGGAGGTGATTGGCGAGATCGCGCGCGCGATCCGAGGCCGGCACATGGTCTTGATCGATCGCGGTCGCGCGATTGCCGGCCTCTGCTACGTAGAGAACCTGGTGGACGCCGCGCTGCTGGCGCTCCGCGATGAGACCGCCCCTGGCCACACATTCAACGTCAGCGACGGCCTCAGCATCACCTGGAAGGAGCTCACCGATGGCCTAGCCGCGGGCCTGGACTGTCCGCAGGTCCGCTGGAGCCTGCCCTATCGACTGGCCCACAGCGTCGGCTTCCTGCTCGAGCACGGCTACCGAGTGCTGCGCAGGACCACAGGCCTGAGCATGGCGCCACTGCTCTCTCGCCAGGCCGTGCAGGTGCTGGGCAAGAGCCAGGACTTCAGTAGTCACAAGCTGCAGGAGATGCTTGGCTGGCAGCCGCGCGTGGACTACGAGACAGGCCTCGAGGCGACCGTCGCCTGGCTGAGGACTGAGTACCTCAGGCCCTCATAGGCTCAGTCGAACGCGCGTGCGGGCAGCACGAAGCGCCGCGCGGCGCCCGCATGCTGTTCGGCGGTCGCACGCGTGCCATGCAGCCCGCTGCCACGCACGGCGACCATGGTGGAGTCGGCGACGCCATCGTGGTCAGAGATCCACGTCAGGATCGCGGCAGCATCAGCGCCCTCCGCGAGGATCACGGAGCGCTCGATCACCATCCCCCCGGAGCCATGTGGACGCGCCAGGCGTCTCACCAGAGTTCCTATCGCGTCGGTTGCCAAGCTATCCACACTATCCCTCTCAGGGGCAGGGCACGGCTTGGCGGCCTCAGCGCTTGCTCGGCAGCGACCGTGCGTGGGCGACTCCGCGCGCCACCCACCGCTCGAGCTCACGCTTGGTTCGCAGCCCCGCCACATCGACGCGTAGCCAGCCGTGCATCGCGCTGACGCCAGGCTCCATCAGCACGAGCTCTCGGATCCGGTTGGCAAGGTCCTCGTCGTATGCCATCTGCTCATTATCCAGCGCGGCCGTGTCTTACGGCGCAAGCGGTGCACGCTCCTGGCTGTCAGCATTCGCGTTGCAGGATGACAGCCCCGACGGCGCGGGGTAGTTGTAGAGTCGCCTAGGTGACATTTGTCCTGCTTACGGGAGCTACCCGCGGCATCGGACGCGCTGCTGCGATCGAGCTGGCCCGAGAGGGCGTGGAGCTCGCGCTAGTGGGCCGCGAGCCCGAGCGCGTCAAGGCAGTGGCACAGGAAGCGGAAGCGGTCGGCGGCAGCGCACCGATCCATCAGCACGTCGCCGATCTGGCGTTGATGGCAGATGTCCGAGCGCTGGCCGAGGAGGCCCGCGACCGCTACGCGCACATCGACGTGCTCGCCAACAATGCGGGTGCGCTATTCGCCTCGCGCAAACAGACCTCCGAGGGGTTCGAGCAGACCTTCGCCTTGAATCATCTTGCTCCGTTCCTGCTCACCAACCTCCTGCGTGATCGTCTGCACGGCGGGCGCGTGGTGACTACAGCATCCGATGCCCATACGTCGGGCACACTCGACCTCGACGATCTGCAGTCCGAGAAGTCCTATTCGGCGATGCGCGTTTACGGCACCTCCAAGCTGTGCAACATCCTCTTCACCCGCGAGCTGGCCAAGCGCGCGCCGGAGCTGCACGCGAACTGCTTTCACCCGGGCGTTGTGCGTACTGGCTTCGGCAAGAACGACAATGGAATCTGGAAGGTACTGACGACGCTCGGCGGGCCGTTCTTCCGCTCGCCACAGCGGGGCGCCCGATCGCTGGTCTGGCTCGCGGTCTCCCACGGCGCAGCGGAGCTGACTGGCGAGTACGTGGTGGATGAGAAGGTCAAGGCACCCAGCGCGCAGGCTCAGGACGAGACGCTTGCCGAGGGCCTGTGGGAGCACAGCGCCGCGCTCGTGGGCTTGCCCACCGGCACAGCCGCCTGAGACGCCTACAGCGTCTCGCCGCCCAGCCCAAACGGGCTCCCCTCGGAATCCTTGCAGATCGCCCACCTGTCTCCCGGGTGCACGACGCTTCCCCCGAGCGCGCGGACCTTCTCCAGCGCCTCTGCCAGGTCACTCACAGTGAAGTAAGGAAGCGAGAACGAGTCGCCCGGCCCGCGACCACGAGCGTGGACGCCGACGGCGGGAGCCTCGGAGCGGGTTTGCCAGCCCTCCCCCTCCGCGTCGCCGCGTGCCGTTAGCTCAGCTCCCAGAAGCCCAGCCCAGAAACGCCGAGCGCGCTGGGGATCGTCTGCGGGAAACTCGATCAAGGACGGCATCACTGGCGACATCGACTTGCACGATAACGGCCCCGCTGCCCGCCACTAGAGGTTCGACTCCAGTACCTTCACAAACGTGACACTCGACGAGCTCACCGAGGCGGTCGCGCAGGGCAAGGTGGACACGGTCCTGCTGGCGATGACAGATATGCAGGGGCGCCTGCAGGGCAAGCGTCTCATGGCAACGCACTTCCTCAACGAGGTTGCTGAGCACGGGGCCGAGAGCTGCAACTACCTGCTGGCGGTGGATGTCGATATGCGCACGGTCGACGGCTACGCGATGTCCTCCTGGGAGAGCGGCTATGGCGACATGCTGCTCGTCCCCGACCTGGACACGCTGCGTCCTGTGCCGTGGCAGGATGGCACGGTCGTGTGCCTGGCCGACGTTGCCTGGCCGGACGGCACCGACGTGCAGGCCTCCCCGCGCCAAATCCTGCGCCGCCAGCTCGCGCGCCTGGCTGAGCGCGGCTGGAGCGCCAACGCGGGCACTGAGCTCGAGTTCCTGGTGTTCAACGACACCTACGAGCAAGCGTGGCACAAGGGCTATCGCGAGCTGAACCCAGCGAACCTGTACAACGTCGACTACTCGCTGCTGGGCACCGCGCGGGTGGAGCCGCTAATCCGCCGCATCCGCAACAGCATGGCCGCAGCTGGGATGGTGGTCGAGGATTCCAAGGGCGAGTGCAACTTCGGCCAGCACGAGATCAACTTCCGCTACGCGGACGCCCTGCGCACAGCCGACGAGCACGTGATTTACAAGAACGGCGCCAAGGAGATCGCCGCCGAGGAGGGTGTGGCGATTACGTTCATGGCTAAGTTCGACGAGCGTGAGGGCAGCTCGTGCCACATCCACTTCTCACTCGCCGATGACTCGGACCCACCCACCCCGCTGTTTGCACGCGACGAGCAGCTGTTCCGCTCGTTTCTGGCCGGACAGCTCGCGTGCCTGCGCGAGATGACGCTGCTGCTGGCGCCGCACATCAACTCCTACAAGCGCTACGCCGCCGCGACGTTCGCGCCCACGGCGGTTGCCTGGGGGCATGACAACCGCACGTGCTCGCTGCGCGTCGTCGGCCATGGCCCGTCACTGCGCTTCGAGAACCGCGTCGGCGGCGCCGACCTGAACCCGTACCTCGCGCTGAGCGCGCTGATCGCCTCTGGACTGCATGGGATCGACGCTGGCTTGGAGCTCGAGCCGGCGCTGGAGGGAAACGCGTACGCGGCGCACGAGCGCCCGCACCTGCCGGCCACGCTGCATGACGCGCGTGAGCTGTTCGCGGGCAGCGAGGTCGCCCGCGCAGCGTTTGGCGAGGAGGTCCGCGCCCACTATCTCAACGCGGCAGACGTGGAGCTGACGAGCTTTCAGTCGGCCGTGACAGACTGGGAGCGAGTGCGCGGTTTTGAGCGACTGTGATCGTGTGGGAGCCGGAGAGCAATGGCGGGCAGAACTGAGGATCGAGCTGCTGCGGGAACGCTCACGCCTCCCGATGCGATCTTTGCGCCAGTGCGCTCGCAGACGGCGTTCGAGGAGACCGTCGATCGGCTGGGCACGGCGATCAAGCTCGGCCTGCTGACGCCTGGCTCGCGACTGCCGGCGGAGCGTGAGCTGTGTGCGCGGCTGGGGATCGCGCGCTCTACGCTGCGCCAGGCGCTTACCGCGCTTAGCCAGAGCGGGCATGTGTTCGCCACACGCGGGCGCGGCGGCGGGACGTTCGTGTCAGATCCGCAGCCTCCCACCGTTCCCCCCTCCGCGCAGATGCTTGCCCAGTGGCGTGAGACATGCGATCAGCGCCTGGCGGTTGAGCTTGGTGTGGCGGTGCTTGCCTGCGAGCGCGCCGACAGCGCCGACCTGGATGCGCTCGACGAGGTGATCGCGCTGCTCGAGAGCGCGCTCGAGGATTTCGCCGCCTACCGCCAGGCCGACATCCGTCTGCACGTTGGGCTGGCGGAGGCGACGCGCTCAACAAGCCTCGTGCGGGCGATGACCGAGGCGCAGGGCGCGATGACCGATCTGATCGCCTATATCGCGCACCCGGCGCAGGTGTTGGAGTCCTCGAACGCGCAGCATCGCCGGCTGCTGGCCGCGGTGCGCGAGGACGACGCGATGCGCGCCGCTCGTGTGATGACCGAGCACCTGCAGGGCACCGAGCACATCCTCGCGGGCCTGCTGCCGAGCGGCTGACCGGCGCGATCTACACACAGCGCGCCAGCGTCCGGCTTGGCCATCTGTCCGCCCCAAAGCTCGCGATTTGCGCCAACTGGACTTGACGCCCGCTGGCCATCGCGCGTATTGTCACGATTGAAGGACGGACGACCAAACCTTTTCCTCTCAAAGGGGGGCCGATGAGCACAACCGGGACTTTGAGCACGGACGAGCAGCGCCTTGCCGAGCTGGGCTACAAACAGGAGCTGAAGCGTGGCTGGAGCGGGTTCTCCAACTTCGCGATCTCCTTCTCGATCATCTCCGTGCTCGCCGGTTGCTTTACGACGTACGGACAGGCCTTCAAGAACGGTGGTCCGATCGCGATCTCGATCATGTGGCCGCTGATCAGCGTGCTGATCCTGATGGTCGCCTTCTCGATGTCGGAGCTGGCCTCGGCGATGCCAACGGCGGGAGGCATCTACTACTGGGCCTCCAAGCTCGGCGGCGCAGGCTGGGGCTGGTTCACCGGCTGGTTCAACCTGATCGGGCTGATCGCGGTGGTCGCCTCGGTGGACTACGTGTGCGCGACGTTCCTGATGAACCTGCTCGGTCTCTACAACGTTCACTTCATCTTCAACTTCGCCAAGGCGGCTTCCGGCGAAAACGTGCACTACTCCGCCCATGTCAACTTCGCGCTGTTCGCGTTCCTGTTGACTATCCATGGGCTGATCAACGTCTTCTCAAGCCATCTCGTGTCGATCTTCAACGGCATCTCGGTGTGGTGGCACCTGGTCGGCGTGGCGGTGATCGTTGTGATTCTGATCGCCGTCCCCAGCCACCACGCAAGCCTGTCCTACGTGTTCGGCCACCGCGCCAACGAATCGGGCTTCAGCGGGCACATGTACTGGTTCTATGTGCTGCCGCTGGGCTTCCTGCTGACGATGTACACGATCACCGGCTACGACGCCTCCGCGCATGTCTCCGAGGAGACCCACGGCGCCGCTGAGGCCGCGCCCAAAGGCGTCTGGCGATCGGTGTTCTACTCGGCGGTGGTCGGCTGGATCGTGCTGCTAGCAATCACGTTCGCGATCCAGAAGAGTAAGGAACCGGAACTGCTCAAAGCTGGCTTCCCAGCGCTTGCGATCTTCACGACCGCGCTCAGCACGGCGGGCGCCAAGGCGGTCATCCTGATCTCCACCATTGGGCAGATCTTCTGTGGCATGGCGTGCGTGACGAGCGCGTCGCGCATGACCTTCGCGTTCTCGCGTGATGGCGCCGTTCCCGGCCACAACCTGTGGCGGCGCCTGGGCAAGAACCGCACTCCCACGTGGGCGGTGCTGTTCGTGTGCCTGTGCGCCCTTGCGGTGACGATCCCCGCCTACTTCCCCAACCACCTGGGCACGCCAGTTGCGTTCCTGGCCGTCACCTCGATCTCAGTGATTGGCCTCTACATCGCGTACACGATCCCGGTGTTCCTGCGCTGGCGTATGGGCTCCGAGTTCAAAGCCGGCCCATGGACGCTGGGGAGCAAATACAAATGGATGAACCCAATCGCTTTCAGCTGGGTGGCGATCTGCGTGGTGATCTTCTGCCTGCCGTTCGCACCGGCGGGGGTGTTCTTCAAGTCGGGCTTTGAATGGTCGGCGGTCAACTACGCTCCACTGGTGACGATCGGCGTGATGCTCGCCGTCACCATCTGGTTCATGATCTCCGCCAAACGCACATTCAAGGGCCCGGTCCGCACGATCGACGACCTCGACTCGTCGGTCGCGCTGCCCGATGTCGCGCAGGCCCCCTGAGTTTCGGGCATTTGATGAATGGCTCCGCCTTGCGGCTCCGCCGGCTATGGATGGCTGAGCGGTGAGCGAGCGGCTGTCAGTTCTGGAGCCGGCCACGGAGCAGACCCTGGCTCAGATCGCGCGCGCCGGCATCGACGAGGTCGACGCGGCGGTCGAGGCTGCGGTTCGGGCCCTGCCGGCGTGGCGGGCGCTGGCGCCGGGCGAGCGCGCGCGCATCCTGTACGAGCTCGCTGACACCCTGGCTGAGCATCGCGAGGAGCTCGCGCTACTGGAGGCGCGCAATGCTGGCAAGGCGATCGGCGACGCACGCGGCGAGATGGGCATGGTCGTGGACACCTTTCGCTACTACGCGGGCGCCCCTGAGCGACTGCTCGGGGACACGATCCCTGTAGCCGGCGGACAGGCGTTCACGGTGCGCGAGCCGGTGGGCGTGGTGGGGCTGATAACCCCATGGAACTTCCCGCTGACGATCGCTGCGTGGAAGCTGGCACCGGCGCTGGCGGCAGGCAACACGGTGGTGCTGAAGCCGGCCGAGCTGACACCGCTGACGGCACTGCGCTTTGCTGAGCTGGCGCTCGCGGCAGGCATTCCTGAGGGCGTGGTGAACGTCGTTGCGGGGCCGGGCAGCACCTGCGGTCAGCGCCTTGTCGAGCATCCGGATGTGGCCAAGATCGCGTTCACCGGCTCGACTGAGGTGGGCCGGTCGATCGCGGCGGGCGCGGCGGTATCGATCAAGCGGGTCACCCTGGAGCTGGGCGGCAAGTCCGCGAACATCATCTTTGCTGACGCTGACTTGGAGGCTGCGGCTGCGGCTGCGCCGCTGGCGGTGTTCGGCAATGCTGGGCAGGATTGCTGTGCACGCTCGCGCATCCTCGTGCAACAGGACGCGCTCGCGCCCTTCATGGAGCTGCTGGAGACAGCGGTGAAGGAACTGCGCGTGGGCGATCCGCTCGATGAGCAGACACAGATGGGCCCGTTGATCTCGGCTGCCCAGCGCGAGGCGGTCTCCTCTTTCCTTGACGGTCAGGCTCCGATCGCTTTCCGTGGCAGCGCGCCTGAGGGCCCGGGCTTTTGGTTTGCCCCGACGGTCCTCTCCCCTGTGAAGCCCAGCGACCGCGTGGCCCAGGAGGAGGTGTTCGGACCGATTGCAGCAGTAATCCCGTTCGGCGACGAGGCCGAGGCGGTGCGCCTGGCGAACGACTCGATCTATGGCCTGTCGGGGTCGATCTGGACGCGCGACGGCGCGCGCGCGTTGCGTGTGGCGCGTGCGGTGCAGACAGGAGTCCTCTCGATCAACGCGAACACGTCGGTGCGCGTGAGCACGCCTTTCGGTGGCTTCAAGCAGTCGGGCTATGGCCGCGAGCTTGGGCCGCATGCGCTGGAGGCCTACACAGAGGTGAAGACGATCTTCTACGCGACGGAGGCATGATGAGCACACCGGGCAGGCTCGCGGGACGGGTGTGTGTGGTGACGGGTGCCGTAGGCGGCATTGGGGCGGCCACGGCGGCGCTGTTCCAGCGCGAGGGCGCAACGGTGGTCGGCATCGACCTACAGCCGAACTCGCCTGGGGACCTGGCGCTGGAGGTAGACGTGACCGACGAGCGGCAGGTGCGCGAGGCCTTGCAGCGCGTGCGCACGGACTACGATCGTATCGACGTCCTGTTCAACAACGCCGGTATCTCCCCCAACGATGATGGCTCGGTGATCGAGACCACGCTCGAGGCATGGGAGCGCGTCCAACAGGTGAACCTGCGCAGCGTGTTCCTCTGCTGCAAGCACGGCATCCCGCATCTACTCGAGAACGAAGGCCCTTTGCGCGGCTCGGTGATCAACACCGCTTCGTTTGTTGCGGTGATGGGCGCGGCGACCTCGCAGATCTCCTATACAGCCTCCAAGGGAGGCGTACTGGCGCTTTCGCGCGAGCTGGGCGTGGAGTTCGCACGCCGCGGCGTACGCGTCAACGCGCTGTGCCCCGGTCCGGTGGACACGCCGTTGCTGCGCGAGCTGTTTGCTAAGGACCCAGAGAAGGCGGCGCGCCGTCTGGTGCACGTGCCGATCGGCCGCTTTGCCCGCGCGGAGGAGATCGCACAGGGCGCGCTGTTCCTGGCAAGCGATGACTCGAGCTATGTAACCGCGTCGACGTTCCTGATCGACGGCGGTCTCAGCGGCGCTTACACAACCCCGCTGGATTGACGCGAGAGCGCAGCCAGCTCCTCTCGCACCGCCTGCAGCGGCGCGAGATCGTGCTGTGCACGGGCGAGGATCAGCGCACCCTCGACTGCGCTCAGCACGAGCAGCGCGCGTTGCCTGGCCGCGGCGGGAGCGAAACCGGAGCGCACGAGTCGCTCCCCGAGAGCCGCCAGCCACGTGTCAAACACCGCCGCGGCGGCGTCCCTCACTGACTCAGAGGCACCTGAGGCCTCGAGCGTCACGGTGGCAATCGGGCAGCCGTCACGGTAATGGGAGGCCTCGAGGCCGCTTGCGAGCGCATCGACGATGCCACCCAACGCCTCACCCAGATCGTCACTAGATGCGAGGATCGCTGTGATCGCTGCCCCCAGCTGCGCGCCGGCGCGCGTCATTGCTGCAACGGCCAACTCTTCCTTGCCCCCAGGAAAGTGGAAGTACAGCGACCCCTTGGGCGCTCCGCTACGCGCGACGATCTCATTGAGGCCCGTGCCCGCATAGCCCTGTCGGCGCAGCAGCATCCCGGTGGTGTTGATGAACGCGTCACGCGAGGATCGCGGTGAGCTCTCGCCGGCTCGCGTGCTCGGACTGCTCGGACTGCTGCCCGCTGCTGGCATTCCAGTAGTATAACGACCGGTCTACCGAGAAGAGAGAGGGCACACCATGCAGCAGCTCACCTACACGGGTCCTGATGCGCTCGAGTGGCGGGAAGCCCCGGAGCCACTGCTGAGCTCAGACACGGCTGCGCTCGTGCGCCCGCGGGCGGTCGCCACGTGTGACCTGGACGCGCTGATCATCGAGGGCGGCTCACCGTTCCCACCACCGTTTGCGATCGGCCATGAGTGCGTGGCTGAGGTACTGGAGGTGGGCGACGCGGTCAAAACGCTTGAGCCGGGCCAGCTGGTGAGTGTCCCCTTCCAGATCTCTTGTGGGGAGTGCGTCGCGTGCCTGCAGGGGCGCACTTCAAACTGCGAAGGCGTCGCTTTCATGTCGAGCTACGGCTTTGGTCCAGCGGTTGAGCGCTGGGGCGGGTTCCTGTCGGACGTTGTGTGTGTGCCCTATGCCGAGCACATGCTTGTGCCGGTCCCTGCGGGCCTCCAGCCGGCAGCGGTGGCGAGCGCGTCGGACAACATCAGCGACGCCTGGCGGGCAGTCAGCCCGGCGCTCACCGAGCAGCCAGGGGCAGATGTGCTGGTCGTCGGCGGGGCGGGGCCAGGCTCGATCGGGCTGTATGCGGCCGGCTTGGCGGTAGCGCTGGGATCGGAGTCGGTGCTGTACGTAGACGCGGATGAATCGCGGCGTCAGACGGCAGCAAAGCTGGGCGCGCAGACGCTCGCGGAGACCCCCAACCGTGTGGGCCCGTACCCGATTACCGTCGACGCAAGCGGCGCTGCGGACGGTCTTGCGCTGGCGCTGCGCTCGACGGCACCGGACGGCATCTGTACGAGCACGGCGATCTATTTCGGCGAGCAGCCGTCGCTGCCGCTGCTCGAGATGTACACCAAGGGCATCACGTTCAAGACCGGCCGCGCGAACGCACGCACGGCGATGCCGCACGTACTCGAGCTAGCGGCCTCAGGCGCCCTGCGCCCTGAGCTGGTGACCACGAGCGTTGTCGGTTGGAGCGACGCAGCGGACGCGCTGGTGGAGCGGGGTTGGACGAAGCTAGTGATCGAGCGCTGAATCTCAGCCTGCGTCGGCCTCAGCGATTGCGCGCGCGAGCGCCGCGTGCCCTTCATGCAGCACAGGCTCACCGTGGGAGACCAGCACGCGCTCGATCGGCAGCTCGAGCAGCGGGCGCATCAGCCCAGCGACATCGGCACGGTTCGCACGGACGCCTTCGAGCCAGCTCTGCGGGCACACGTTCACACCGCCATCGCTTGCCCCAACGAGCCTGTCACCGGCCACAAGCGTCGCCACAGCGGGCAGCCAGAACAGCGTCTCCCCAGCACCGCGCAGTGGCCGCTGCTCGACTCCGACAGGCAGCGCATTCCATGCCCGTGTCGTATTCGCTCGGTAACGACGCGCCAGCTCCTCGCGGTCACGACGATGCCAGCGAATGGTCGTGAGGATCGTCACCGGCCTACCGGCCACGCGCTCATCGAGCCAAGCCAAGAACTCCGCGCGCCCGTCCGACGGCAACAGCGGATCGATCAGCGCAACTACGTCGGGCTGCTCATAGAGCACACAGCCGACCAGCGGACCCCAGTCGCCAGAGCTGCCAGGTGTGGCGTCGGGGTTCCAATCAGGATGCGGCGCTGTCCAGCGCAGCAGGTTGGGAACAATCTCAACTGGACGCGTCGGGCTTATGCGTCGAGGCTACCCCCCGATCGGGGCACGAGGATTGCCGCCCCAGAAGATCTGTGTGCCGAGCGCGTCGATCACGTTCACGAGCACGAGGTTGAGCGCCATCGACCTGGCAGTGGCCTGGCCCACACCGACGGGCCCGCCACCGGCGTTGTAGCCGTAGTAACAGCCTACGAGCACGATCGCGGTGGCCATGGTCATCCCCTTGATCACGCTGAAGAGGAAGTCCCCAGGATTCTGGAACTGCCAGAAGATCAGCAGATAACCGCCCGAGGAGATGTAGCCCACCTGATGCACGATGGCAATGTAGGAGCCCACGTAGGCAACACCGATCGCACCTATGTACATGAACGGCAGCACCAGCCATGCGGCAAGTAGACGCGTAGCGCACAGGAACGTCATCGAGTCGACGCCCATCACCTCCAATGCGTCGATCTCCTCGGAGATGCGCATCGCGCCGAGCTCGGCCACGATTCCCGTGCCGACCTTGGCGGACATCATGTAGCCAAAGACCAGCGGCACGGCCTCGCGCAGGTTGCACCAGGCAGCGAACACGCCGGCGTAGGCAGGCGCCCCGGCGGCCTCGTTAAAGTAGGCGGCCTGAATGCCGCACGGGCCCAAGCCATTGATGAACACCAGGCCCCAGATGACGCCGGTGGAGCCGACGATCAAGATGCCCGACTGGCGCAGCGCCTCGCCGAAGAACCTGAACACGCGCAGGCTGCACACGTCGCGCAGGATGTTGCCCATGAAGCCGCCGATCTCGCCCACGGCGCCGAGCCACTGACGCGGCATCTCGAGTATTTCGTTCATTCGGACGCCCCAGCGGAACTCGCGAGCGTCGCCGTCATTTGAGCACCAGGATCTGCGGATGGGTGGCCAGCAGCGTCTGCGTGAAGACGTAGTTGAAAGCGCCAAACGCCAGGAACGAAACGACGACGGCCTCGTTGACGGCGCGCCCGACACCCTCGGCGCCACCGGAGGCGGTCATGCCTTTGTAACAGCAGACGATCGCGATGATCGCCCCGAAGATTGACGTCTTCAGCACCGAGCCCCATAGGTCGGTGACGGTGGCATTGGCGAACAGGGTGTTCCAAAAAGGCCCTACCGAACCACCGCTCTCCACCTCGGCAAGCAGGCCGGCAAAGAGCCCGAACAGAATTGAGTAGATGTTGAACAGGCCGGTCACGAGCATCAGCGACAGGAAACGCGGCACTACCAGGTTCTTGACGGGGTCCACGCCGAGCACCTGCAGCGCGTCAAGCTCCTCGCGAACCTTGCGCGCCCCCAGGTCGGCGGTGATCGCTGTCCCCCCCACCCCGGCGACGACGATGGCGGTGATCAAGGGGCCGATTTCACGGACGACCTCGATCACGAAGAAGCCACCGAGGAAGTCGAGCGCACCGAACAGTTTCAGGAAGTTCGCCGCCTGCAGCCCAGGTGCTCCGTAATTGATCGCCACGGTGGAGACGAGCAGCGGAAGCCAGACGAGACGCAGCGTGAACAGGAACTGGGAGACGAACTCACCGCCATAGGGGTACGGAGGTCGCACGGCCGACCAGACGGTCCTTCCGGCCAGAAGCATCATGTCCCCGAGCTCTTCGAGCGCATGCCTAGCTGGCAGGAGCGCCCGTTGAGAGAAGGCCGGGGTGGCGACGTCGCGACGCATTCTTCTAGTGTACTAGTTGACTAGTACACTATGGGAGAGTGGCCCTGCGGCTACAGTTGAGGCGTGAGGCACGAGGCAGTTGAAACGCTTGGCCTGGACATCGCAATCGATCGCGATGCGGAGATTCCGATAGGCGTGCAGCTCGCGTGGACGCTTCGCGCCAGGATCCGCGACGGCGCCTTCAAGCCCAATGACAGGCTGCCCGGCCTGCGCGAGGTGGCGGAGGCGACTGGCGTCAACGTCAACACCGTTCGCACCGTGTATCAGCGCCTGGAGCAGGAGGGCCTCCTCGACAGCCAGCAGGGCAGCGGCACGTTCGTGGCATCGACACCCCAGCGATCATCAGCGGTGACGACGATCGCGGCTGACGCGGCGCGTGAGGCCCGCGACACGGGCGTGGACCCGCGTGATGTCGCGGCGGCCCTGTATATCTCCCCTAGCGCTGGCGCAGGGCCAGCCAACGAGGCGGCCGAACGACGCCACCTGCTCCGTGACCAGATAGCCGCACTCGAGCGCACGCTGGTGGAGCTCGAAGCTAAACACCCAGGTGTGGCGCCGGCTGCCTCCCGCGCCCACAAAGATATGGGCCCAGCGTTGCTCGACGCGACGGAGCTCGAGAGCGTGCGAACCAGCCTGGTACGCCGGCTGGCCGCCGTTCAGGCTGCTATCGACCGGCTGGGGACAAAGGAGATCGTCGACGACGAGAAGCGTGAGCGTACGCCGGCAAGCAAACGCACAGCTCGCGCACGAACGACGCTGCGACCGGCCCGGGAAGGAGCGTGAGCCTCTTGGCACAGATGTATTTCCTCGGGATGGTGCTGGGAGTACCGGCAATCCTGCTGGCACTAGCGCTGCTCGCTGGGCACTTTCACCAGGATGGGTATGCGGAACTGCTCGACTGGAAACCCACCCGCTCCCCGGAGCGCGAAGTGGAACTCGAGCTCAGCGAGCTCGACCAGATGCTCGCGGCCCAGAATAGGTACAGACGCGAGCGCGGCGTACCGGAACGCTCGCTGGAGGAGGTGAGCCAGCGCGCGTGGGCGAGCTTCAACCTCTACGGCGACGTTGTCTCGCCGCCGCCGGCTGCTACTTCGACCCACCGCACGCAGCCACTTCACAAGGGGTGAGCGATGGGGCTCGAACCCACGACCGCCTGGACCACAACCAGGAGCTCTACCAACTGAGCTACGCCCACCACGAGGTGCGACAGGGAAGTCTAGCGGTGAATCAGCCCTGATCTCGGCGAGCGGACCTGACGGCGTGTTCGGCCAGCGCGAGGCTCTCGCTGGGGGTGAGTCCGGGGGACCGCGCGGCGGCGGCCCGCCAGGCCTCGAGCAACCCCATGGGGTCGGAGCCGAGCAGCGCGGCAAGCTGCACGCCGAGCGCGACGGGATCGCTCAGCGCGGCGTCAGCCAAGCCATCAGCACCACCCTCACCAGTGTTAGCCAACGCGGGCGCCGAGGGCCCAGGCGCAGCCTGCACCTGCGCCTGCGAGGCCTCCCTGGCGGCCTCGAGCACTCGCTCGGTGACGTCCTCACTGGCGCGCTGTGCCGAGCGCCAGCCGCGCCCCATGTTGAGCTGCGCTATCTCGAGGCGCGGCCCTTCGAGGATCGTGATTTTGGCCATGTGGGGGCTCCACTTGCGTTCTCCGAACTCGACAACCTGCTCGCGCACCCATGGCTCGACGATCGCGCGGAGCTCCTGCTCGCTGAGGTTGAAGCGTGAGGCGTTGTGGGGAAAGTGGCGTAGCTCGAGGTGATACATCAGCCCAAAGGCTCGCATGTCCTCGCCGATAGCGCCGTGCACTGAGCGGCGCTGGGTATTTACTCGGGTGCGAGCGCTGCATCCGGGACACTCGCGGGGAAGCGCCCATGACCGAGCCTTGCACGCATGATCTGCACTGCTTCGGGGTTGGAGTCGATCAGCACGTAGTGGCGTCCGAGTGCTGCGGCTACGGCCCCGAGCGTGCCGCTTCCGGCGAAGAAGTCCAGGCACCAGTCGCCTGGTCGCGTGGAGGCATGGACCATGCGACGCACGATGCCTTCGGGCTTCTGGGTGGGGTAGCCGGTCTTCTCCTGCCCGCTGGTGGGCACGATCGTGTGCCACCACACGTCTGTGGGCAGCTTGCCCCTGGCGACCTTCTCAGGGGTGACGAGGCCGGGCGCCATGTAGGGCTCGCGGTCGACCTCTTGGGAGTCGAAGAAGTAGGCGTCGGGATCCTTGACGTAGACGAGGATCGTGTCGTGCTTGGCTGGCCAGCGGCGCTTGGTGCGGGCGCCGTAGTCGTAGGCCCAGATGATCTCGTTGAGGAAGCACTCCCGTCCGAATATCTCATCGAGCAGCAGCTTGCAGTGGTGGGCCTCGCGGTAGTCGATGTGAAAGTACAGCGTGCCCTCGCGCGCGAGCAGGCGACGGGCCTCTTGCAAGCGCGGCGTCAGGAACGCGAGGTAGTCATCGAAGGAGTCGCTGTAGCTGGACTCTGCGAGCAGCCGGGTGCTGTAGCGCTGGCCCTGAAAGCCCGTGCGCTGCCCATCGGCGTCGCGCACTGCCTGGAGCGTCTTGCGTGCCTGCACCTTGCCAGTGTTGAACGGCGGGTCGATGTATACGAGCTGGAATGACTCGTCGGCGAACGCAGAGAGCAGCTGCATGTTCTCGCCGAGGAGGATCTGGTCGACCCCTGGGGCTTCGCTCGGGGCGCTCATCCCACAGAGACTACGTTCGCCCCCCGATGGAGATGAGTGGGATGCAATTGCGCTGCGTCCCCGCATGACGCACATGGCACCGGCCGCAGCGGCCTGGGCGACGAGCCCCCGCTAGCCAGACGCCGCGGCAGGCTCCCCGCTGGCGATCTCGATCCATTGGTAGGAGCGACCGCATAGTGACTGCCATTGCGAGGCGGGAGCTGTGCGCAGGGTGGCCGCGGAGCCTTCGCGGGCGGGCGTTAGAAAGATCGCGTCGAGCACGGCGGAGCCGGTTTCGCCGGGCCCGAGGCCGGCGCTGGCACGCGTAAGCGAGAGGTTGTGCGCACCGGCGGACAACGCCACGGGGATCGGCGGGATGGTGTCTGCGACGAGCGAGTTGCCGCTGAGCTGCCCGGCGATGGAGGCAAGCTTGCGCCCGTCGACGCGCAGCTGCACGGTGGGCATGAACTCACCCTGCAGCCATACCTCCCACAGCCCTGCGTCGGGGATCGTGAAGCGGGCGCTGAGCCGACCGGACCGGCTCATGACGAGGCCCTTGCGCTCGTGGCCCCAGTGGGCGGGATGCGGGGAGCGCGCGAGGGGGATCCTGACGAGTGTGGGTGCTTGGGCGGCCACGAGCCGCGCTTGGCCGGTTGCGCTGCTGGAGTGCGCAAAGTGTTCGATCTCCGTGCACTGGGCGGCGGGCGAGCCGCTGAGCGCGATGTGCGCGAGCGCGGCGACGGCGCCGTGGCGCCGACCCCACGCCTGGTAGTAGCGGCCCTGCCATAGCAGCCGATAGGCGGCCGGCGGGCGACTGGCGGTGGGGTCGCGACGCGTGATGATCAGCGGATAGGCGAGTAGCGCGCCCGGGGCGATTCGGTCGATATCGACGGGCTCGCCGTAGCCTCCTGCGGCAGCAGCTATGGCGGCAGGCGGGTAGACGAAGTCGGGACCGCCAACGTCGAGGTCGCGCAGCTCGTACATGGAGTATTCGTCGAAGTCGGTGAACAGCGTGGGGCCCTTGCCGGCGAAGCGCGAGTTCAGCGAGGCGAGCTCTTCGTAGCGGGCGGTGGGCGCGAGATTGGAGGCGCGGTATTGCAGAGCGTCGGAGGCGAGCACGCCGCCGAGGAGCGCGAGCGCAAGCAGCGCCGCTGCGAGCAGCGAGATCGCGCGAGCCGGCAGCGTCCGCAACGCGGCGACCCCGCTCCATGCGAGCAGCACGACGACGGGAGAGCTGAGCATCAGCGTCTTGGCGCTCCCCCAGGCGGTCACCCAATGGTCGATGGCTAGCCATGCGAGGAGCATCAGCGCCATCCAGCTGGCGAGCGCGTATGCGCGGATGCGCAACACGTGCACAGCGCCGATCACAGCCGCAACGAGCGTGAGCACGATCAGCGCGTGGGTCAGCGCGAGGGCGCTGCCGCTGGGCTGGAGCTTGTAGCTGCCGCCCAGCCACACGCCGAGCACCTGCACGGCGCGCAGGGGGCTGTGCAGGTTGCCGGAGTTGCTGGTGGAGGCGATGTTCTGGGCGACCTTTACCGACCCGGACAGATCGGCCCACGTCGGCCACGCGGCGATCAGGGCGACAAGCACCGCGACGCCGGTGAGTGGCGCCGCACGTCGCACGGGTTGGCGCCCGACGAGGGTCACGGCGAGCACGGCTGCGGCCGCGAGCGTCCAGGCGCCGAAGGCGATGCCAAGCGCGGAGACGCCGGCGGCGGCCACGAGCGCGAATGGGATCGCGCGCGCGGCGCTCGCACCTAGCCAGCGGCGGTGGGTGGCCGCGAGGGCGCCCAGCGTGAGGATCATGGACAGCGCGGTGATCTCCTTGACCGAGCCGAACAGCTCGTAGGCGTAGACGAGCGCCGGGAGCACGGCGCTGAGGGCGGCCGCCCCCGCCCACACGCCATGCAGGCGCATGCGCCGGGCGAGCAGCCAGGCAGGTCCGGCAGCGGTGGCAAGCATGAACGCGTTGAACGGCTGGAAGGCCCAGATCAGCGGCAGTCCGAGCAGGAAGGCGCTGCCGCCGAACAGCGTGTCGGCACCGGAGGGGTAGCTGGTGTTGTAGTAGTTGTTGATGAACTGCCCGTAGGAGTTGTGCAGGTCCAGGTGCGTGTAGTGCTGACCGTGGCGGATGAGGAAGTCGGCGCCGATTAGGTGCACGGCGGAGTCCGACAGGGCCATGTAGGAGGACAGCGTCGTGCGACCGGCGAGCAGCACGGGAGCAAGCGCGATCGCATAGGCGAGCACCGAGACTGCGGGTAGCCACGGTTGCTGGCGGCAGCAACGTGCGAGGCTCTGCGCTCGCCCCCACCCCACCACAAGCCCGGTGATGGCGAGTGCGACCATCAGATAGGGCGTTGCTGGCGCCAGGAAGTAGGCGTAGGTGCTCAGCTGCGAGAGCGCGATCAGCGCGCCAGCGCCGACGGTCAGCAGCAGCGCGCCGGGCAACACGCGGCCGCTGAGACGATCCACGAGTAGCCCCGCACCCGCACAGAGCGCCGCTAGCACGCACGGATAGAGCAGCGCGGTGGCGATGAACATCAGTGCCCCGACTGGACTCGAACCAGCCGCCGTGCGAGCGGCGGGCGCCTTTGCGGGGCAGGCCGGGCAATGCTATATAGCCCCAGCTCATGTGCCGCGCGGAAGCACCAGGCGAAGTCATAGACTGGGCGTGACCTCGCAAGGGAGGGTGCGTTGAACGTCACTGGTGTTGGCGCCGTAACCGTCAGTCCCGAGCCGCAGATCCCGCAGGCGCCCGCGCGGCGGTTGGTGTTCGCGGGCCTGCTGCTGGTGATGTTGATGGCGGCGCTCGATCAGACGATCGTGGCGACGGCGCTGCCGACGATCGTCGGCGATCTGGGCGGCCTCAGCCATATCTCGTGGGTGGTGACGGCGTATCTGCTGGCGCAGACGGCGGTGACGCCGCTGTATGGGAAGCTGGGCGACATGTACGGCCGCAAGGTCGTGCTGCAGGTGGGGCTGCTGGTGTTCTTGCTTGGCTCGGCGTTGTGCGGCCTCAGCCAGAGCCTCGATGAGCTGATCGCCTTCCGCGCGCTGCAGGGACTGGGCGGAGGCGGGCTGATGGTCAGCGCGCAGGCGGCGATTGGCGATGTGGTGCCGCCAAGCGAACGTGGCCGCTACACCGGCCTGTTCGGTGCGGTGTTCGGCCTGGCGAGCGTCGCGGGACCACTGCTGGGCGGCTTCTTGACGGGCCATTTGAGCTGGCGCTGGATCTTCTACGTGAACCTGCCGATCGGCGTGCTTGCGTTGTTCGTGCTGGCGGCGACGTTGCCCTCGGCGGCGCAGCGCGTGCACCACGTGGTCGACTACCTCGGCACGATCCTGCTCGCGGGCGGCCTGAGCGCGATCGTGCTTGCCACCTCGCTGGGCGGCAACTCCTACGCGTGGGGCTCGCCGATGATCGTCGGCCTGGGTATCGGCGGCGTGCTGGCGCTGGTGGCGTTTGTGTTCGCGGAGCGTCGCGCAGTTGAGGCGGTGCTGCCGCTGCGGCTGCTCACGAACAGTGTGTTCTCGGTGACGAGCGCGGTGGGCTTCGTGGTGGGCTTTGCGCTGTTCGGGGCGGTCACCTATCTGCCGCTGTTCCTGCAGATCGTCAAGGGCGCGAGCCCCACGGGCTCGGGCCTGCAGCTGTTGCCGTTGATGGGAGGGCTTTTGATCACGTCGATCGGCTCGGGGCAGCTGATCACGCGCACCGGCCGCTACAAGGCATTCCCGATCGCGGGGACGGCGGTGATGACGCTTGGCCTGTATCTGCTCTCGACGATGGACCCGACGAGCAGCCAGGCGGCGATCTTCGGGTTCATGTTCGTGCTTGGCCTGGGGTTGGGGATGGTGATGCAGGTGCTGGTGCTGGCTGTGCAGAACGCCGTGGACTACTCCGACCTGGGCGTGGCCACGTCGGGCGCGACGTTGTTTCGCTCGATCGGAGGCTCGCTGGGCACGGCGGTGCTCGGCGCGATTTTCTCCA
>Ga0302314_10006329_pt1 | contig 21470 bp, 17 predicted proteins | sample III_Palsa_N2_3_FD_200533 | JGI IMG/M metagenome (GOLD analysis project Ga0302314, IMG submission 200533) | Peat permafrost microbial communities from Stordalen Mire near Abisko, Sweden - III_Palsa_N2_3 | ecosystem: Environmental > Terrestrial > Soil > Palsa > Peat permafrost | place: Sweden...
GTCGCCTCGGAGATTGCTGGGCGGTGCTTTGGTCTCAAGCCCGCCAAGGTGCTGGATGCGCTCCTTGAACGCGAAGCCATCGCGCCGACCGGTGTTGGCAAGGGCATCGCCGTGCCGCACGCCCAAGTGGAAGGCCTGTCACGCATGCGTGCAGTGTTCATGCGACTGGAAACGCCGGTGGACTTCGACGCTGTGGACGACAAGCCGGTGGACTTGATCTTCGTGCTTCTGGCGCCGCCAAGCGCGGGGTCAGACCACCTACGAGCCCTCGCCCGCGTGTCGCGCATCATGCGCCGGGCGGACATCCGCGAACAACTCCGCGTCGCCCGCTCGGCGGACGCTATCCACGCCCTGCTCGCGCAAGAGGTTCAGATCTCCGCGGCGTAGAGCCTTAGTGGACCGACACCGGCGCCAATTCGTGCGCGATCGCCGCAGCCATGGCTGTATCCCTGTCGCCCATCACCGCCAAGCGCGCGCCATCGGCGCGATGCAGCGCATAGAGGATCTGATCGGGCTTCAGGTCGAAGCCGCGGATTTGCTCCACCGGCGTGTCGGCCATGATCTCGGCCCCGGTCACCGGTCGCACATAGACGAGGTTCGGTCCGCCCAATGCGGCGAAGGCCTCGGTAGTCAGATGAGAGAAGCTCATGGCTTACTCCTTTCACACATGAAAACGCGCGCAACGGCCATTTAGTCGACCGTCTTGATCGGCACCTGCCTGACGACGCTGGCCCGCTTGGGCCGGAATGCGTCGACGTGCAGAAGTCCGTGCTCCAAAATCGCTCCCTCCACCTCCATGCCGTCGGCCAGGATGAAGCTGCGGACAAACCCGCGCGCGGCGATGCCGCGATGCAGGAAAGCCCGCTCTCCTCCAGCCTCCGACTCTCGCCGGCCAGTGATGGTGAGGTGATTGTCCTCAACCGTCACGCCCAGCTGATCGGGGGTGAAGCCGGCTACGGCGATACTGATCCTGACCCTTCCTTCGCCGGATTCTTCGACGTTGTAGGGTGGATAGCCTTCGCCGGCCGCCTTCGAGACGCGCTCAATGAGCGACCTGGTGTGATCGAAGCCCAACAGAAACGGACTATCGAAAACAATCGTGCGGTTCATGGCGAGTCCTTGAAAAAGCGACCCCGCCGCGCCCCACCCCTGAGAAGGCGGTGAAATGCGGCGTGACTTTCAGATGGCGATTGGGGCCGTCCCATTCAAGGATGGCGGCATCTCCCTCACCCCTTGGCCAGCCAGGCGAAGCGCGCCACGAACAGGGCGGCCAGGAGGTACATCAGCCAGTCCTTGGCCCGCGCCTTGCCCGTCATGAGCTGAATAAGCGCATAGGCGGTGATCCCGAAGGCGAGGCCATTGGCGATGGAATAGGTGAGCGGGATGGTGATGAGGATGAGGAAGGCCGGGACGGCCACGCTGGGGTCGGCCCACTCCACCTCAGCCACAGCGCCGATCATCATCGCCCCCACCAGGATCAACGCCGGGGCGGTCGCCGCGGTGGGGATCAGCGGCGCCAGGGGTGCGAACACCAGCATGACCAGGAACAGCACGCCGACGACCACGCTGGTCAGGCCCGTCCGCCCACCGGCCGTCACACCCGCGGCGCTTTCGATATAGCTGGTCACGGTGCTTGTGCCGGCCATGGCCCCGAACATGGTGGCGAAGGAATCCACCAGCAGGATGCGGTTCAGGCGCGGGATCGTCCCGTCCGGCGCCACCAGCCCGGCCTTTTTGGTCACCGCCACCAGGGTTCCGACGTTGTCGAACAGATCGACAAACAGAAACACGAAGACGATCTCCACGAGCGACAGGCCCAGGCCGCCGCGAAGGTTGAGCGCCGCCGGCACGTCGAATTTGAATGCGGTCGCCGTCAGGCCCTTCAGGTTGTAGGCGCCCACGGCCGGATGAACGAGACCCAGCGCCCAGGCCGCGGCGGCGACTGTCAGGATGCCGATGAGGATCGCCGCCTTCACCCGCCACGCCTGCAGGACGGCGATCAGGATGAGGCCGGCCAGCGAAAGGGCCGCCGTGGGCTGCGTCAAATCACCCAGCGCCACCGAGGTCGCCGGGTTGGCGACGATGATTCCCGCATCCTTCAGGCCGATGAAGGCGATGAACAGGCCCACGCCCCCGGCCACGGCCGCGAACAGCGAACGGGGAATGGCTCCCGCGATGAGCTGGCGCACACCGACGACGGTGAGGAAAAGGAAGGCCGCGCCGGAGAGAAACACGCAGCCGAGGGCGGTCTCCCAGGGTACGCCCATGCCCTTCACCACCGTGTAGGTGAAATAGGCGTTGAGCCCCATGCCGGGCGCCAGGGCCAGGGGATAGTTGGACACCAGCCCCATGAGCAGGCAGCCAATACCGGCGGCGAGGCAAGTGGCGGCGGCCACGCCGGCGACGGGCATGCCCGCGTCGCCCAGGATCGCGGGATTGACCACCACGATGTAGACCATGGTGAGAAACGTGGTGAAACCGGCGAACACCTCGGTCCGCACCGTCGTTCCGTGTGCGGCGAGACCGAAGTATCGTTCCAGCATGCCGGCTGTTCCCCCGCCCAAGGCGCCGATTCGCACGGTAGACGGCGGCGAGGCGGGCGGGAAGGTCGCGCGGGGGGCTTAAAGACGTGGACAAGGATCGCTTCATCACCGGCCTGCCCAAGGCCGAGCTGCACATGCACATCGAGGGCAGTCTCGAGCCGGAGATGATGTTTGCACTCGCCCGGCGAAACGGCGTCGCCATCCCGTTTGCCGGCGTCGATGAACTGCGCGCCGCTTACAGCTTTTCGAGGCTGCAAGACTTCCTCGACATCTACTACCAGGGCGCGTCGGTGCTTTTGCGCGAGGAGGATTTCCGCGATCTGGCGCTGGCCTATTTCCAGCGCGCGGCCGCCGACGGCGTCGTCCACGCCGAGATCTTCTTCGATCCACAGACCCACACCGCCCGGGGCGTTCCATTCGGCGTGGTTGTGGAAGGCCTGCTGGCCGGCATGGCTGAGGCGCGCGAGACGCTGGGGTCAAGCTCCGCGCTCATCCTGTGTTTCCTGCGCCATTTGCCCGAGGAGGACGCGTTCGCGACGCTCAAGGCCGCCGAGCCTTGGCTGGACCGGATCGTCGGCGTGGGCCTCGATTCCTCCGAGCTTGGCCATCCGCCCGAGTGGTTCGCCCGCGTGTTCGCCGCCGCCGGCGAGCGGGGGCTCAAGCGCGTGGCCCACGCCGGCGAGGAGGGTCCGCCGGACTATGTCGTCCAGGCGCTGGACGTGCTGCACATCGACCGGCTCGACCATGGCAACCGGGCGCTGGAAGACCCCGTGCTCACCGCGCGCCTCGCCCGGGAGGAGATGCCCCTCACCGTCTGCCCGCTCTCCAACCTCAAACTGTGCGTGACGCCCAATCTCGCGGACCATCCTATCGCGCGCATGCTGAGGTTGGGCCTCAGGGCCACCATCAACTCAGACGATCCGGCCTATTTCGGCGGCTACGTGAACGACAATTTCCGCGCTGTGGCGCCCCTGCTCGATAGACAGGACCTCGTGACTCTGGCGCGCAACAGCTTCCTGGGCTCATTCTTGCCCCCGGCCGAAATCGCCAGCCGAGTGGCTGAGGTGGACGCCTATGACGCTGGCTTTGACGCCATCGCCTGAGCCAAAGTCTGGCGGCGGGTCGCGGCCAAGGTTAGAACGTGGAATGAGCGCTCGCAGCCAGGCCGTAGCCATCGTCGATCAACTCGACGCGGAATACCGACGGTCCGTGCAGAATCTCAAAGACGCTCTGCACGCGTTTCTCGCCACCAGGACGCCGCCTGATCCCGCCATTCGCGCCGGTGGGGCGTGGGTCTATCCGGCGCTGCGCCTCACCTACGCCGCCAAGGGGCCTGGGCCGCGCTTACCGAGGGCGTTCGCGCGGTTCAGCCAGAGCGGCGTCTACCGCTCGACGATCACGCGGCCGGATCTGTTCCGCGACTACCTGATCGAACAGCTGTCGCTGCTGCTTGGCGACTTCGAGGTCGAGGTCGAAATGACCCGCTCGGCCCAGGAGATCCCCTATTCCTACATCCTGGATGGGGCCGATCTCAGCGACACGGTCGCTCCTGCGGCCGAGATCGCCCAGTATTTCCCGTCCGCCGAGCTGGCCTCGATCGGCGACGAGATCGCCGATGGCCTGTGGTCGCCTGAGCGCAGCGCGGCGCGGCCGCTGACGCTGTTCGACGGCCCGCGCACCGATTTCTCCCTTGCCCGGCTGGCCCACTACACCGGCAGTCCGGTGGAGGGGATTCAGGCCTATGTGCTGTTCACCAACTACCACCGCTATGTGGACGAGTTCGTGCGCTGGGGCGCGGCCCAGCTCGCCCTGCCGGGCCATCCGTTCGAGAGCCTGGTGTGTCCCGGCGGGGTGGTCATTTCGGCCGACACGCCCGATCCGGTGCGCGCCGCCGCCGAAAGCCCGTGGCGGCGCCATCAGATGCCGGCCTATCACCTGACCGCGCCCGGGCGGCGCGGGGTCAGTCTGATCAACATCGGCGTGGGGCCCTCCAACGCCAAGACCATCACCGACCATCTGGCCGTGCTGCGGCCGGAGGCGTGGCTGATGATCGGCCACTGCGGCGGCCTGCGCTCCTCACAGACCATCGGCGACTATGTCCTCGCCCACGCCTACCTGCGCGACGACAAGGTGCTGGATTCCGTGCTGCCGCCCGAGATTCCCATTCCGTCGATCGCCGAGGTTCAGGTGGCCCTGCAGCGGGCGGCGGAAATGGTCACCGGCGAGAGCGGCGACGAGCTGAAAAAGCGCCTGCGCACCGGCACCATCGTCACCACCGACGACCGCAACTGGGAGCTGCACTTCACCCGGAGCGCCCTCCGGTTCAACCAGTCGCGTGCCGTGGCTATCGATATGGAGAGCGCCACCATCGCCGCCCAGGGCTATCGCTTCCGTACGCCCTACGGAACGCTGCTGTGCGTTTCCGACAAGCCGCTGCACGGCGAGATCAAGCTGCCCGGCCAGGCCAACGCTTTCTATGAGCGGGCCATCTCGCAGCACCTGCGCATCGGTATCCTGGCCATGGACCTACTGCGCGAGGAGGGCCCACGCCTGCATTCCCGCAAGCTGCGCAGCTTCGACGAACCGCCGTTCCGGTAGGCATCCGCGGATGACGCAGATACGAAGAGGATTTAGCCCCTTCGGGGCGTTCGCCGGCCACGCCCAAAAACGCCGCGAGGCGGCCGTCCCTTCTCAATCTGCGTCATCTGCGGATCAGAACTTCGCCTGAAGCCGAATCTCGAACGTGCGCGGGTCGTTCTGGACCAGGAAGTCGTTGCCGTAAATCGACGGGGAGGGCTGCCAGTTGCGCTGATTGGTGAAGTTATAGACCGATGCGGTGATCGTATATTTGCTCCACTGGTAGAACACCGCCGCGTTCAGCGTGTACTGCCAGGGGATGACCGGCGACTGATAGTAGCCGCCGCTGTTGTAGATGTAGAGGGGGACGAACTCCGACGCCGTGAGATCGAGTTGGCCTGACGTCGTCGTCTGGATCGGACCGGTTACCTGGGCGCCCATGCGCAGGCCCAGGCCGAAGTCGAACTTGTAGTTGGCCAGAAAATTAAAGACATGCTGCGGCACGCCCGGATCCTGGAACTTCTGTCCCGGCGCGAACACCGCGAAAAGGCCCGCGCCATCGATGTTGAGCCCGGGCACGGCCGGATAGTTGTAGAAATCCGGCGCGTTGTTGAGGGTGGTGTCGATGTAGGAATAGCTGGCCGTCACATAGAAGCTGCGCGTTGGCTGATAGTTGAATTCTATCTCCACGCCGCGGATGTTGGCCTCGTCGGTGATGGTGCCGCCAGGACCCGTGGGCACGCCGTGCTTCTGGTCGAACACCGCCGAGCCGACGAACAGCTTGTTGTTGAGAAGGTTCAGCTTCACGCCCAGCTCGTACAGATAGCTGTCGGCGCGCATAAGTTCGCTGTCGGGCACCTGGGTGTAGGCGTTAAGTCCGCCCACCCCGCCATTGGGATTGACGCTCTGAGTCCAGTCGACGGTTAGATAGGTGCTGATCCAGGGCTGCGGCCGGAAGACCAGGCTGCCGTTGACGTCGCCCAGACCATAGACGCCGGTGGTGTGTTCAGCGGGCAGACTAGAATCGCAGAAGTTGGCCGCCAAGCAGGGCAAAGGATCGCGGCTGTGATCCTGTACCGCGTCGATGCGGGCGCCGAACAGGAAGCTCCACTCTGGGCTGAACTCCATCCGGTCCTGGAAGAAGAAAGCGCTGTCCCACAGATCGGAAACGCCCGTATTGCCGCCATTAGTGGGATCACGCCCAGGCACGCCATATTGCTGGCGGCCGAACACGGAGTTGTAGCTGAACGCGTCGGCGTACAGGGTCTGATAGGCCGCGCTGTACACCCACAGGGCGGGATTGCTGGTGAGGTCGTAGACCGACACCGCCTCCGCGCTGAAATCGCTGATGTAGTTGGTGTGGGCGAAGCGGACGGTGACCCCGGTGACAAACTGGTTGGAGATGGTCCAACCGCCCAGGGGAATATCGAATTTGCCGGTGATATCGGTGCGGTTCTCGATCGTCCACGAGCCATTGGACTCATCGGCGAAATAGTAGAAATCCTGATTGTCGCTGTTGAGGTAATTGAAGAAGGTGTTGTTCTCCAGCGTCAGGTTGCTGGTCAGGTCGTAGGTCTGGATAAGCTGGGCGTCGTAGAGCAGCGCGCGCGCCGAGGTGCCGGGCGTCTGGTCGATGGTGATCTTCGGATTGAGGTGGACGGCGTTTGTCAGGTCGACTTCGGTGAGGATCGGCGGCACCGGCGAGTAGGGATTGCCGGGCGAACCGATCTGAAGACCGAACATACCGCACGGCGCACTGAAGTTGGTGAAGCACTCGTTGCCGTCCGGCGCGCCCTGCAGATAGAGACCATTGTCGATCAGGTTCTGATTGACGCGGTTGACGCCGACATTCTCGGTGTATTGCTCGACATTGATCTCGGTGTTGAAGTCGAGCTGGTAGCGGTCGTTTGGCCGCCAGCGCACCGCCACGTAGACCGCGTTCTTGCGCATGTAGTGGCCATAGAAATAGCTGCCGCTGTCCTCGCCCGAATAGCTCAGCCGAACGCCGAGCACGCCTGGGGTGACCGGGCCGCCCACGTCCACCATCCAGCGCCGGTCGGACACCGTGTCGAATGTGGCCTGCGCATCGGCCGCAAAGGTGGTGAGGCTGGGTCGCTTGGTGAGGAAATCCACCTCGCCGCCGACGCCGGGCCCCGGCCCGTCCACCGCGCTGGCCGGCCCCTTGGTGATGGCGATGTTGTCGATGCTGTCGAAATTGACCGGCGCGCCATAGCCGTTGTCGGTGAAGCTGTCGCGCATGCCGTTGTAGAAGACGTCCGCGTACTGACCGCGGATGCGGGGAATGTTGGGCGTGCCGAAAGCGGAGTCGGTGTAGCTGCTCGACGTCAGATACGAGAAGGCCCGCGGGTCCTCGATGTTGAGCGTTTCCAGCTGGGTGGTCGACAGCAGCGTGGTGTTGCGCGGCGTATCCATGACATTGAGGTTGAGTCCGTACGTCGAACTGGTTTTCAGCCGGGTCGGCAACACCGTCTCACGGTACGGAATGCCGTTGACCACCAGCGCCGACAAGTCTGTGGCACCTCCGGCCGACTTCACCGGCGCATCCCCGGGCGGCTGAGCGGCCTGCTGGGCCATGGCGCTTGCGGGCACGAGAGCCACAATCACTAAGCCGGCAGCGGCCACGCCTAGCCAAAGCGCGCGGCGCCCGTGGCGCGGCGCTTGTCGGTGAAGCGTATCCAGTGATGTCATTGCGAACCCCCTCGCGCGACCGAGGGCGGCTATCGCCGACTCACCCGGCCCTTGCTTCAAGAAGTAGAGCTTTCGCCACCGTAATCAAAATGTCTTGCGAAGCTCGGCCCCGCCGCCGCGCCGGCGCCCGTGGATTGGGCGCCACCGGCGCGTCGTTGGGCGAAGGCGATGCGCGTGAAAGCGCGGCCTCGATCACCTGAGCTACGCGATCCGCCGGTGCTCGCCGGTCCAGTAGCGGGCTCTGAGGTCCTTCTTGGAAACCTTTCCGCTTGAGACCAACGGCAAGGACTCCGCGTAGTCGATGCTCTTGGGGTTCTTGTAGGCGGCGAGGCGTGCGCGGCAGTAGGCCAGCAGATCTTCCTCGGAACAGGCTTCGCCCGGCTTCCGCACGACGATCGCCTTTACCGCCTCGCCCCAGCGAGCGTCTGGCACGCCGATCACGGCGACGGCGGCCACCGACGGATGTGTTGAGAGCACGTTTTCGACCTCGGCCGAGTAGACGTTCTCCCCGCCGGTGACGATCATATCCTTCACCCGATCGACGATGAAATAGACACCGTCCTTGTCGCGCCAGGCTACGTCGCCAGTGCGATACCAGCCATCGACGATGGCCGCGGCCGTTGCTTCGGGTTGGCGCCAATAGCCGGCGGTAATCGCCGGGCTGCGAACGACGAGTTCGCCAGGTTCGCCGTCCGGCGCCAATTCGCCGCCGGAGGCGACCACCTTGAACTCGATCAGAGGCAGAGGTCTTCCGCACGACTGCAGCCGGTGCTCGCCGGTAAGATCGTGCTCTTCCGGACGCAGAATGGAGAAGGCGCCGTTGGCTTCCGTCGCGCCGTAAAACTGCATGAACTGGCAGGGCATCTTCTCGATGGCGCGCTTGATCAAGCCGAGCGAGATCGGCGACCCCGCGTAGAGGGTCAGGCGCAACGAGGAGAAGTCGGTGGTCTCCGCGGCGGGATGGTCCAGCAACATCTGGATCATCGTGGGGGTCAGGGTAAGCAAGGTCGGGCGGTCGCGCTGGATGGCCTCCAGCATCCGCGGCGGGTCGAACTGCGCCAGCGGCGTGACGCTGACGCCGTTGTAGAGACACTGCACCGCGATCCCGATGTGAAGCAGGTGGAAGTTCGGCAGGGCGCAGATGAAACTGTCGCCGGGGCGCCAATCGTAGGCAGGCTCCAGGTGTTCGCAGAGGCGCATCCGGTTAAAGCCTCCGTGCGTCAGCATCACGCCTTTGGGCCGTCCCGTCGTGCCCGAGGTATAGATTTGAATCGCCGCGTCTTCCTCGCTCACCCAGAGCTGGGGTCTGTCGGCGGCAAAGCCCGAAACGCGCGCCTCGAGAGTCGCTTCGGGGTCGATGACCTCGGTCTTTGGTTGAACGCCGGCGGCGTGGCAGGCGGCCTCCCATTGAGGAAGAAGGTCGCGCTCCACGACAGCCAGACGCACGCCGCTGTCGTTGATGAGTTCGGCGATCTCCGGCATCGAAAGGCGCCAGTTCAGTGGCGTGAAACAAGCGCGCGTCTTCGCCGATCCAAACATGGCGAAGTAGAGGTCGGCGGAGTTCCTGCCGAAGAAGCCTAGACGATCATGGGGCTGCGCGCCCTCCGCGACCAGCCAGTGCGCCACCTGGTTCGCCACGCTTTCAAAGGTCTTGAAATCAATCGTCCTGCCAGCCCATCGGAACGCGGCGCGATCTGGATCATGGCGAGCCCAATAGGCGGAGATCTCCCCCAAGGTGCGGACCTCCGGATAGACCCACATGGTGCTAAGCCCTCCAAGCCGTAGGTCGGCCACTCTCCGGTGACAACCGAACCCCCACTATATCGTTCGCATGTGTACGAAGTGCTCGAAGGGCTGTCAATTTGGCCGGCCGCGGTCACAGGTATTCACATCCGAAAGACGCCATAGTGTGGTGTTTCCGGAATCGGCGCGTTCAGCGCCGCCGAAATGCACAAGCCAAGCGCATTGCGCGTGTCGACCGGGTCCAGGATGCCGTCGTCCCACAACTCCGACGTCGCGTGCCAGGCGCTGGATTGTTCGCGGTAGTCCCGCAGCACCGGATCGCGGATGGCCGCGATCTCCTCATCCGAGAGCGACCGCCCTTCGCGAGCCAGTTGGCGGACCTTGACCTCGGTGAGCACGGCGGCGGCTTGTTCGGCCCCCATGACGCCGACCTGCGCCTGCGGCCAGGAGAATAGGAAGCGGCTGTCAAAGGCGCGCCCCGACATGCCGTAGGTTCCGGCGCCGAAACTGGCGTTGGCGTTGAGCGTGAACTTCGGAACACTGGCGCCGGCGACGGCCATGATCATCTTGGCCCCGTCCTTGGTGATGCCGCGCCGCTCGTACTCCTGGCCGACCATGAAGCCGGTGATGTTTTGCAGGAAGAGCAGCGGCGTGCGGTCCTTGTCGCACAGCTGAATGAAATGGGCGCCTTTCAGCGCCGAGTCGGAGAACAGCACCCCGTTGTTGGCCAGAATGCCGACCTTGTAGCCCCAGATTCGGGCGAACCCGCACACCAGGGTCGGGCCGAAGTCGGGCTGGTATTCATGGAAGCGGCTGCCATCGATCATCCGCGCCATGCACTCGCGCATGTCGAACTGGACGCGGCTATCCTTGGGTATGATCCCATAGAGCTCGCTGGGATCGTAGGCGGGAGCTTCGGGCGCAGCCCAGTCGATGGCGGTCTTGGCCGGCGTGGAGAGGGCGCCCAGAGTTTCGCGAGCGATGGCGATGGCGTGAGCCTCGGACGCCGCGGCGATGTCGGCCACCCCCGAGACGCTTGTGTGCATGTCCGCGCCGCCCAGGTCCTCGACCGTCACCACTTCGCCCGTGGCCGCCTTCACCAGGGGAGGCCCACCCAGAAAAATGGCTCCCGCGCCCCGCACGATCACCGAGTAGTCCGACAAGGCCGGGATATAGGCCCCACCCGCCGTGCAATGGCCCAACACGACGGCGACCTGGGGAACCCCCATCTTTGAGAGCACCGCCTGGTTCCGGAAGATCCTCCCCGCGTGATAGCGATCCGGGAAGAAATCCGACTGGAGCGGCAGGAACCCGCCGGCGCTGTCACAAAGATGAATGACCGGGAGCCGGTTCTCAATGGCGATGTCCAGCGCCCGGACGATCTTCTTCACCGAATGCGGATACCAGGCGCCACCCTTCACCGAGGCGTCGTCGCCGCGGATCAAAACCTCGCGGCCCATCACCATGCCGATGCCAGTGAGCTGCCCGGCGCCCGGAACGTCGGCGTCATAGGCGTCGTTGGCGGCGAGGGTCGACAGCTCAAGGAACGGCGTCCCCGGGTCCAGGAGCAGTTCCAGCCGATCGCGAAGCGTGAGCTTGTCCTGACGCGCGAGCCGATCGAGATCACGCTTGGGCCGATCGTGGCGCACCGCGCGCTGGCGTTCGGCCAGCAACGCGGCCAGGCCCCGATTATGCGTGGCGTTGTCGCGGAACTCGGCGCTGTCTGTGCGAATAGCGCTGCGGATGGGTCGCATGGGCTAGGCCCCCTCGCCGATCTCGACGAGAACGGCGCCCCGTTCGAAAGTTTCGCCCGCACCCACGAGAACGCCCTCCACGACGCCCGCCCGGGACGCCCGGATCGTGGTCTCCAACTTCATGCTCTCGATCACCATGACCGCATCGCCTGTGCCCACCGTGTCGCCGGCCTGGACGAGCAGGCTCACCACCGCGCCGGGCATTGGCGCGCGCACTGTCCCGTCCTGGGCGCTCCGCGACTCCTGGGCATGGTAGTCCACAGCGTCGAGCCAGAGGACTTGGTGAGCGCGACCATCCATGTGGATCCATACGCTGCCGCCCGAGACCGCGATTTCTAGATCGTGAGCCGCCTCGCCCACTTCGACCTGCGTTCGTCCGCCCCTCGCCCGCAACGCAATCGGCTTACCGTTCGGGAGGCGATAGCCGCCGCCAGGCGCGGGATGGATGGAGAGAGGGTGAACCTCCTCCCCGATGGTAAGATAGCCCTGCATCAATTTCTCCAGGCGCCCATGGCGGCCTGCAAGTCGGGGATGGCGTCGGCGGCTCCGCGCACATCCGGCAACGATAGCGCCGCCGCTGCGATCAGCGCCTCCAGCGCACCCGGATCGAGCGGGACGTCCGCCGCCAGTTCGGGTTTCTCCGCGATCAGGCCGGTGTGCATCCGGCCGGCCGTCACATCCAGATCGGCCAAAAGCCGTCGCAAATAGGCGACGTTGGTGGTGACGCCGAGCACGACGAGCTCGCCGAGGGCGTTCCGAGCGCGCGCCAGAGCCTGAGCCCGATCGGACCCATGCACGACAAGCTTGGCCAGCATGGGGTCGAAGGCGGCGCTCACCTGCCCCCCCTCCAGAACGCCCGCGTCAAATCGGACGCCCTCCCCGATCGGCGGCCGCAGCCGCAGGATGGGCCCGGTGCTCGGCGTGAAGTCCCGCGCCGGATCCTCCGCGTATATGCGCGCTTCGATGGCGTGACCCTCGCGGCGGACCTCGCCTTGACTGAACGACAGGGGATGGCCGGCCGCCACGCGCAGTTGCTCGGCCACCAGATCGAGGCCGGTGATCATCTCCGTGACCGGATGCTCGACCTGCAGCCGGGTGTTCATCTCCAGGAAATAGAACCCGCCTTCGTCACGAATGAACTCAACCGTGCCCGCGCCGCGATAGCGGCAGGCCCTCGCGATCCCGGCCGCCGCCGCGCAGATCTCGTCGCGCTCGGGTTCGGTGAGAGCCGGGGACGGCGCCTCCTCGATGATCTTCTGAAAGCGCCGCTGGAGCGAGCATTCACGCTCGAAGAGATGAACGACGTCCCCATGGGCGTCGCCAAGGACCTGCACCTCGATGTGGCGCGGGCTTTCGATATAGCGTTCCGCAAAGAGACGGCCGTCGCCGAAGTAACGCAGAGCCTCCGAGCGAGCGCGGGTGAGCTCGTCGTCCAACTGAGCGATGTCTCTGACGATGCGCATGCCCTTGCCGCCACCGCCGGCCGAGGGCTTGAGCAACAGCGGAGCGCCCAACGCGCGTGCGCGCTCGGTGAAGGTCGCGGGCGCGTCATCTTCCGTGGCCGAAGGCGCCAGCGGGAAGCCCCGTTCACCGACGAAGGCTCGGGCGCGCACCTTGTCGCCCATCAGTTCGATGGTCTCTGGCGCAGGACCAATCCAGACTATGTCTGCGTCTTCGACCGCACGCGCAAAGGCGGCGTTCTCCGACAGGAAACCGTATCCGGGATGTATCGCCTCGGCGCCCATCGCCCGGGCGGTCGCCAGGATCTGGTTGATGTCGAGGAAGGCCGCGACGGGTGTGGTGCCAGAAACCAGCCGCACGTCGTCGGCCAATTCCAGCGCCGGGGTCAGGCCATCAATCTCGTGGGCGATGAGCAGGCCGCGCAAACCAAGCCCGCGAACAGTCCGCAAGATCCGGGCTGCGATCTCCCCGCGGTTCACCACCAGCACGCTGGCGAACGGGAAGCCGGTCATTGGGCGGCGCCGCTTTTCGCGGGCGCGGTTGGCGTCTCGAATTCGCCCAGCCGCATGCCGCCGTCGCAGTCCAGGACCGTGCCGGTGACGAAAGCCGCTCCGTCGCCGCACAGGAAGGCCACGGCGTCGGCGACCTCGCTGAGCCGGCCCAGGCGCCGCAGGGGTAAGGCGTCACCGATACGCCGTTCCGGGTTCTCGTTCATGGTCATGCGCGCAAGACCTTCGGTGCCCGCGATGGGGCCCGGTGAGACGGCATTGACCCGAATGCCCAGTGCGCCCCACTCCAGGGCCAGACACTTGGTCAGCATGTCGACGCCGGCCTTGGCGGCGCAGGCGTGCGCCTGCAGGCGCATGGGTCGCTGGGCCTGTGGTGCGGTGATATTGACCAGCGACGCCCCCGGTTTGCGCAGGTGGGGGAAGGCTCCACGCAGCACGTTGAACGTACCCAGCAAATCGATCTCGACCACGGTTCGGAACGCGTTCGCCGACATCTCTTCGGCCCGGGCGAAGAAATTGCCCGCTGCGCCGGAGACTACAATGTCCAGCGGACCGAAAGCGGAAGCGGCCTGCGCGGCGACGCTCTCGATGAGCGCCGCGTCTCGGACGTCGGCCGCGAATGGCAAAGCGGTGATCCCGAGCGCGCGCAACTGCTCGGCCGCTGCCTCGATCGCATGAGATCGGCGGCTCAAGAGCGCCACCTTGGCCCCGAGCTCACCCAGGCGCTGGGCGATGGCGAGATTGATGCCGCTCGAAGCCCCTGCCACGAGGGCCGCCTTGCCGGTGAACGGGCCGCCATCGTTTGTCACGAGTCGACCCCCGCCGATGGAGCGAAATAGTTGGGCCGGTCGATCGTCCAGAGATCGCCCCACAGGGCGCCGCCCCCGTCCATCTCGACGGTGGCGCCGGTCATGAACTTGGTGGCGTCGCAGCCCAGGAACGCGACCATCTGGGCGATATCCCAGGGATCGCCGAACGCCTTCTGCGGATTGGCCAGAGCAAACCTGGCCCTCGCTTCGGCCGGGTAGACTTCCAGGCCCGCCGTGTCGACGACGCCCGGCGCGACGCAATTGACGCGAATCTTGTGAGGCGCCCATTCGATCGCGGCCGTCTTGGTGAAGTTGATGACGCCCGCTCGGGCCGCGCTGGTGTGCGCAATTCCCGGCATGCCTCGCCCGCAGGCGGCGACGATGTTGACGATCGCCCCACCGCGCGCCTGTGCGGTCCAGCGCCGCGCCGCGGACTGCATCATGAGCCAGGCGCCTGTGAGGTTGGTGTCCACCACGGCGCGCCAGCCCTTGGACGACATGTCGAGCGCCGCTTGTGGAAACTGCCCGCCGGCGTTGTTGACCAGAAAATCCAGGGGGCCGAAGCGCTCGATCACGAAGTCGAACAGCCGGTTCACGGCGTCCTCGTCCCTGATATCGCAAACCTGGGCGGCGACGGCCAGACCGCCGGCCTGCATGGCGGCCACCGCGCGGTCTCCAGCCTGTCCTGCCTGCGGCCGCAGATCACCACTTGCGCGCCCAATCGGCCCAACAGCCACGCGATCGCGTTGCCGATGCCGCTGCCGCCGCCTGTAACCAAGGCGGTACGGCCGGCGTAAAGGTCGTGCGCCAGGGCGTGTGGCGCCGAGGCCAGGCGGTCGTCATCGACCCGTGCGCTCATCGCAACAGCTCGCCGGCGATGATCAGCTTGCGCACCTCGGTGGTGCCGGCCCCGATCTCCAGCAGCTTGATCGTGCGATACAGGCGGTTGATCTCGGTCTCCCAGATGTAACCGACGCCGCCGTGGATCTGGACCGCCTCGTTCAGCACCTTGTTCATGGTCTCGGCGGCGTACATCACCGATGCTGCGGTCAGCGCGTGGATTTCACCGCGACCGCCGTCGCCATGCTGGGCCTCCGCACATCGGGCCAGCACCTGGTAGGTGAAGCCGCGCATGGTCTCGATCCACACATACATGTCGGCGATTTTGGCCTGGACCATCTGGAAACTGGCGATCGGCTGGTCGAACTGCCGCCGCGCCTTGGCATAGTCGATGGTCAGCGCCAGCGCCCTCTCGCAAATGCCCAGGCAAATGGGCGAGATGATCGCCCGCTCCAGATCAAGGCCGCTCATCACCACTCCAACGCCGGCGTTCTCCTCGCCCAGACGATTGGCGGCTGGCACCCGGCAGTCGTCGAACACCAGCTCGCCGGTCTGGCTGCCGCGAAAGCCCATCTTGGTGAGCTTCTGAGCCACCTGAAAACCCGGGCGATCGGTCTCGACCACGAAGGCGGAGATACCCTTGGCGCTCAGCGCCGGATCGGTCTTGGCGTAGACCAGCACGAGGTCGGCTACGGGGCCGTTGGTGATGAACATCTTGCGGCCGTCGAGGACATAGTCGTCGCTGTCCCGGCGCGCGGTCGTTCGCATCGAACCGAGCGCGTCTGATCCCGCCCCCGGTTCGGTCAGGCCCAGCGCGCCTATCCATTCGCCGCTGCATAGCTTGGGCAGAAAGCGCCGGCGTTGCGTTTCGGTGGCGTTGGCGTCGATGTTCCCCAGGCACAGGTTCTCATGGACGACCCAGCTTAGCGCCAGGCTATGGTTCCAACGGGCGAACGCCTGGGCGACCAGGCCCTGGGTGAACACATTCCCGCCCAAGCCGCCGAAACGCTCCGGCGCGGTGATCCCCAAATAACCCGCGCGACCCAGTCCGCGGAACGCCTCGTCTGGCCACCATTCCTCCGAGTCCATTCGCTCGGCCAGAGGATGGAGCTCGGCACGCGCATAGCGGTCCGCCAGATCCAAGGTCTGCTGATCGTCGGGCGACAGGCGCGTGCTCCACCCGTCGTTCATTCGCCGGCTCGCCTGGTCCGGGGCCAGCCCATCCGACTGTAGCTCCTGGCGCATTTCCGCAATTCTCCAATGAAAGCCATCCCGCCCGCGATCAGACGCCTATCTCCAACTCCCTAATTGTCGATCGGCGCGGAATCGGCGGCGCGGGCGACCCGCCGAGGCGGCCTGGCGATCTTTGTTGGCGCGCCTGCTTCGTCCGTAGGTGGACGACCGAACGACAACGCCAGGAAACCGATGCCCCAGCGAAGCTCGTCTTCGGAGACATGGGTCAGCTGGCGCGACAGATAGCTAATTGAAGCCTCTATCATGCCCGCGACGAACACCTCGCCGGCGGGGGTCAGGCGAACCACCTTCTCGCGGCCAGACGAAGGGCTCTCCGCCAGCACCACCAGCGAGAGTGGCGGTCGGCCCAACTCGCGCAGGAGCTTGGAAACATTTGAGTTGCTCATCTCGAACCAGGTCGAAAGCCGGGTTTCGATCGCCTTGCGCCGTATCCAGCCCTGCTTGTTGGCCCGCGAGTGGATCAGCCACAACATGGCGGCCTGCTTTCGCGACACCTGGCCCTGGCCCATCAGCGCCTCGATCTCGACCCCGATCCGATAGTGCATCGGATAGTAGAACGACAGCAGTTGGCCGATCTGATGGGCGCGCGTCTCGCCGGCCGCGGGCGCCTGCCCGCTCATATCCGCACTCTTCCGCTTCACCATGCCGACGGCCTGTTCCACGCTCGCCTCATCCTTGGCCCCGACTCGAAATCAGCAAACCATGCATTTAGTGTAATATTTCCTGATTGCACAATCTTCTCCGCCACACTAGTCTTGCCGTCCGCGGTGGAGCAAGCCGATTGAAGACGCCTCTGGTCAGCTTTGTCGAAGACGCCGGGCTCGCCCGGATTACGCTTGAACGACCCGACGCCGGCAATGCGATCACCCCGGAGCTTATCCACGACCTGGACGCGGCCGTCGTCCGCGCGGCGGGGTGCGGCGCCGGCGCCGTGTTGCTGGGCGCCTCGGGCCGTAACTTCTGTGTCGGCGCCGACCTGAAGCATTTCACCGGGCGCCCCGACAGCATCGCCCACGACCTGAGAGAGATGGCCGACGCGTTTCACGCCGCTCTCCTGCGCCTGACCGAACTCCCCATCCCCGTGGTCGCGCGCGTGCAGGGCGCAGCAGTCGGGGCCGGGCTCGGCCTGATGCTGGCGGCCGACCATGTGGTGTGCGCCCAGGACACTCGCCTTTCCACAGGCTACGCGAGGCTCGGCCTCAGCGCCGACGCTAGTGTCAGCCTGTTCCTCACCCGGGCGCTCGGTCCGCGACTGGCTCGCAATCTTTTGATGACCAGCCGGTTCGTCGCCGGCCCCGAGTCGCTGGCGCTCGGCCTGGCGGACGAGTGCTGCACGCTCGCCGACCTCGGTCTCCGGGCCGATGAGGCCGCTCGCTGCTTCGCCAAAGGGTCGGGGGCCGCCTTCGCAGCCATCAAGCGCCTGACCGCAGAGGCGGCGGGGCCTCCTCCGCTACAGGCGCATCTCGATCGCGAGCGGGATGAGATCGTGCGGCTGGCCGAATCCGGCGCGCTGGCGGGCGCCATCGCGGCGCAAGCTCCGGTCGGCGGAGAGGCGACCAAGACGAAATGCTAGATTATCATTCGCAACTTGACGACCGTGATCCGATACTGCGTCTCCGATCGGAACGTGAATCACAGCTAGAGGCCGCCGTGCAATCTCCCACTCGCTTCACCCTGACCGCCGCCGATGGCGCCGCCATCGCGGCCTACCGCTCCCTGCCGCCTGGTCCGGCCAGAGCCGTCATCCAGATCGCCCACGGCATGTCGGAACATTATTTGCGCTATCGTCATCTGACCGATCGATTGAACGACGCCGGTTTCGCCGTGTTCGCCAACGATCATCGCGGCCACGGAGCTTCGGCGTCAGCTCACGGTTTGGGTGAATTCGGCCCCGGTGGGTTCCAGGCCGTGGTTGACGATATGGCCGCGCTCACCGCCCAAGCGAAGGCTGAGATTCCCGGCAAGCCGTTCGTATTGCTGGGGCACAGCATGGGCTCGTTCGCCGCCCAGCTCTATCTGCTCGAACACCATCGCGAACTATCGGCCCTGGCGCTCGCCGGCACGGCGGCTCTGGACCAGCTGCTTGCCGCCCTTCTCGCCGGAGGGGGCCCGGTGACTCTGGAGCTGCTGAACGCCGCGTTCGAGCCCGGACGCACGAGCTTCGACTGGCTATCGCGTGACGAAGCCCAGGTGGACGCCTATGTGGCCGATCCGCTCTGTGGATTCACCCTATCCGACGCGGCAATGGGCTCGGTGTTTCAGCTCGGCGCAGGGGCGCGCTCAGACCCGCGCCTGACGGGCGTGCGACCCGATCTGCCCATCTACGTGATTTCAGGCGAACGTGATCCTGTCGTTGGACCACACCAAGCGTATGTCCAGGCGCTCATCGACAGCTACAGCCAAGCTGGCCTGATCAAGCTGACCCATCGAGTCTATCCGGGCGGCCGGCACGAGATGTTCAATGAAACCTGCCGCGACCAGGTCGAGGACGACCTTGTCGCGTGGCTGGAGCGCGCCCTGGCGTTGTGACTTCCCCGCAACACCGATCGACGCAACCGTATATTACATACGTTAACTTATCATACGCTAGTTGACTAATTGAACCCTTGGGGTCAGTTGGATTGGCTGGCTCAATGGCGATGACCAAGATCATCGTTGGGACCGGCTGGAAACGCCTCAGGGGGAAACTGCATGGCTCGGAACGCGTTCTTTCTATCCACGTCAGCGCTCATCGCCATCGCGTACGTTGCTCCACAAATTGCGCAGGCCCAAGCCGCAACGCAGGCATCTGCGACGTCCCTCAGCGAGATCGTGGTCACGGCGCAAAAGCGCAGTGAAAACATCATGAAGGTCGGCATGGCGATCACCGCCAGCACCGGCGAGCAGCTCCGGCAAAAGAACGTCGTCAACGTCGCCGATCTGACCCGGATCGAGCCAAGCCTGCAGTTCTCACAGAGCCAGAGCGGCACGCCGGTCTACACCCTCCGCGGGGTGGGCTATTTCGAACAGTCGCTCTCGGCGTCGCCGACCGTGAGCCTCTATCAGGACGAGGTCCCGTTCCCGTTCCCGGTGATGGCCCGGGGCGTATTGCTCGATCCCGAGCGGGTCGAAATCCTCAAGGGGCCCCAGGGTACTCTCTACGGCCAAAACGCCACCGGTGGAGCTATCAACTTCATCGCCGCCAAGCCGACCAACACCTTTTCGGCCGGGCTTGATGAGACCTATGGCCGGTTTGGCGACAACGTTCTCGACGGTTTCGTGAGCGGCCCGTTGACCTCCACCCTCACCGCGCGGCTCGCCGCCAGTACGGAGAACGGCGGCGCCTGGCAGCAAAACTATACGCGTGACGCCACCCTGGGAAACAAGGACACCCAGATCGGGCGCCTTATCCTGGACTGGAAGCCGATCAGCAATTTCAGCGCCAGTCTGAACGTCAACGGCTGGAGAGACCGCTCGGACACCCAGGCCGGCCAGCTTGAGGGCTTCCGCCTCCAAGACCCGACCAATATCGACCCAACTCTGAATCCGAGCCTTGCGTCTTCTTACCTGCCGGCGCCCGTCGGCTCCGCCGCCTACAACGCCTATCCGTTACCGATCAAAGATGTCTTGGGCGAGCCCATCGCGCCCAACAACGCCCGGGCCGCAGATTGGTACGCCGGGGCGCATCCTCAAAATGACGAGAGCTTCTACCAGGCCAGCCTTCGCCTGGACTATTCGTTCTCGGACGCCTTGGGGGTCACCGCGCTATCCAGCTTTGAGCGGTTCGATGAGGCCAACGTCGTCGATCAGGCAGCCGTCGCCGCTCCGGCGGAGACCACGCTTGTTCGCGGTAAGGTCACCACGTTTTTCGAAGAGCTTCGTGTTCACGGCGTCTTTGACGACAACAAGGTCAACTGGCTGGTGGGCGCCAACTTCGAGTCCGACAAGAGCGCCGAAAACGACAATGTCGACCCGTTCGAGTCCACGGCCTCCTACACGCCGACTGCCCAATTGGGGTTGCCGCCCTTTTTCGAATTCGGGGCGATAAACCTCGACAAGACCACAACCTATTCTGTCTACGCCAACGCCGAATACCACGTGCTCGATACGGTGGATATTCATGGCGGAATTCGTTATACTCGCTCAGATCAAAATTTGGGCGAATGCTCCTATAGCTTCGAGCCGACCGTCAACACCGTCCAGACGATTCTCAGCGGCGTTTTCGCCGGTGCATATGGAGGCACTCCGGGCGTTGCCGTCGCCGGCCAGTGCGCCACCCTGGGTCCGCCGCCCAACTTCGCCCCGGGCCTGGTTCAGAACACGCTCAACCAAAGCAACGTGCCGTGGCGGGTCGGCATCGACTGGACGCCAATCGAGCGCACTCTGTTTTATGCTACGGTGAGTAAGGGTTATAAGGCGGGTTCGGCGCCCACGCTCGGCGCTACGACCTATGCTCAGCTGACCCCGGTCACCCAGGAGGCCCTGCTGGCCTATGAGGTCGGGGCCAAGTCGGAGCTGTTCGACCGCACGCTGCAGCTCACACTATCGCTGTTCCACTACGACTACACCAACAAGCAGGAACTGGGTCGAGTGCCCGACGTCCTGGGTGTCTACGGCGCCTTGCAGACCCTGTTGAATATCCCGAAGTCCAAGGAGGATGGCGCTGAATTCTCAGCCGTCTGGCGCCCCGTCAAAGGCCTGACGCTCAACGGCGCCGTGACCTATCTGGACTCCCAGGTCACGTCGAATTTCATGAACTTCGGACCCTACCCGCTTGGTTCAGGCTATGACACGAGCTTCGAAATCAACTTCAAGGGTGAGTCGTTTCCCTACACGCCGAAGTGGTCGGTCCAATACGGGGCGCGCTACGATTGGAACGTCTCGTCCGATTTCACGGCGTTCGTGAGCGCGGACGCGTCATACCAGACCAAGACGACCGCGGCGTTCGGTTCCGAGGAAGCCTACGCCGACGGCGCCCCGCCGTTGGAGATCAAGGCCTACGGCTTGCTCAACCTGACCGCCGGCGTCGCGCCAGCGAACCAGCGCTGGCGGGTGGAAATCTGGGCCAAGAACGTCACCAACACCTACTATTGGACGTCCGTGAACTACATTTCCGACACGGTGGCCAGGCTGGCTGGAATGCCGGCCACCTACGGTGTGACCGTGGGCTTCCGTTACTGAGGATCAGGGGGCCGCAGCCTCCCCGGCGGGCTCTTTCCTGGACTGGGGTGCCGTCTCGTACGGCGCCCCACTTTTCTCCGCGGAGGCTGCTTCGTGTCCCTCAAGCCCGCG
>Ga0302314_10006331_pt1 | contig 21468 bp, 16 predicted proteins | sample III_Palsa_N2_3_FD_200533 | JGI IMG/M metagenome (GOLD analysis project Ga0302314, IMG submission 200533) | Peat permafrost microbial communities from Stordalen Mire near Abisko, Sweden - III_Palsa_N2_3 | ecosystem: Environmental > Terrestrial > Soil > Palsa > Peat permafrost | place: Sweden...
TGGCGCGCGCGCTCGGGGGGTTCAGCGCGCCATCGTTCCACGCGCAAACGCCGCGGAGGCGGCGCTGGTCGAAGGGGTCGACGTTCGCACCGTGGGGTCCCTCGACGAGCTCCTCCAGGCCCTGCGTGGGGGGCCCGAACTCCCGGTGGCCGTGGCGCCGGCAGAGGTCGGACCGGTGCAGGGCTCGCTCGACGATCTGTCGGAGGTGCGAGGCCAGGCGGGAGCGCGCCGGGCCCTGGAGATCGCCGCGGCCGGTGGCCACAACCTCTTGATGATCGGTCCGCCGGGAGCCGGGAAGACCATGCTGGCACGTCGCCTTCCCGGCCTCCTGCCGCCCCTGGCGACGGAGGAAGCCCTGGAGGTCACTGCCATCCACAGCGTCGCCGGCCTTCTCTCGTCGACTCGTCTCTCGCGCGACCGTCCTTTCCGCGCGCCGCACCACACCGTGAGCGAGGTGGGGCTGGTCGGCGGGGGCGACGGTCCGCGACCGGGCGAGGTGAGCCTGGCGCACCACGGCGTTCTCTTTCTCGACGAGCTGGCGGAGTTCCGACGCTCGGCGCTGGAGGCTCTGCGCCAGCCGCTGGAAGACGGCGCGGTCACCATCTCGCGCGCCTACGCCAAGGCGACGTTCCCTGCGCGGCTGCTGCTGGTCTGCGCCATGAACCCCTGCCCGTGCGGCTGGATGGGGGACGGCACGCGCCGGTGCGGCTGCTCGGCGGATCGTGTGCGCGCCTACCGGGCGAAGATGAGCGGCCCACTCCTGGACCGCATCGACGTGCACGTCGTTCTGCCCCCCGTGGAGGTGTCCGCGCTGCAGGGCTCGGCGCGCGGAGAGGCGAGCGCCGTGGTGCGCGCGCGCGTCGAGAAGGCCAGGGAGGTGCAGAGGCAACGCGTGGGGCGCGGCGAGGCCAGCGCTCGGACGAACGCGTCGCTCCCACCGAGGGACCTCGAGCGAGTCGCCATCCTCTGCGCCGACGGAACCCGCCTGCTGGCCGCGGCGGTGGAGCGGCTCGCCCTCTCCGCGCGCGCCTACGGGAAGGTGCTGCGCGTGGCCCGCACCATCGCCGACCTCGAGGGGTCCACGGCGGTGCGTCCCGCTCACGTCGCGGAGGCCATCGGCCTTCGTGTGCTCGACCGCGGCGGTCTGGCCGCAGCGGCGTGACCCCGCCTCCCCCACGGCCGGATGGCCCAGGTTTGACGCTGTTGTGAACGAAGAAACACGAAAGGACGACGACCATGCTGGAACAGATCGCGGACAAGATGCGCGCCCTCCGGGGCGTGATGGTTGCGGTGGAGAAGCAGTTCGGGAAAGGAGCGGTCATGACGCTGGGCGACGAAGAAGATCCGGAGCCGGTCGCCACCATTCCCACGGGGTCTCTGGCGCTCGATCTCGCGACGGGGATCGGCGGCTACCCGCGAGGGCGCGTCGTGGAGATCTACGGCCCGGAGTCGAGCGGCAAGACGACGCTGGCGCTGCACGCCATCGCCGAGGCGCAGAAGGCGGGGGGAGTCGCCGCCTTCATCGACGCCGAGCACGCCCTCGACGTCGCCTACGCGCGCGGGATCGGCGTGGCGACCGAGAAGCTCCTGGTGTCCCAGCCGGACACGGGGGAACAGGCGCTCGACATCACCGAGATGCTGGTGCGCAGCGGCGTCGTCGACCTGGTGGTCATCGACTCGGTGGCCGCGCTCACCCCCAAGGCCGAGCTGGAAGGCGACATGGGCGACGCGCACATGGGTTTGCAGGCGCGCCTCATGAGCCAGGCGCTGCGCAAGCTCACCGCCGCGGCGTACCGCGGTCAGACGACGCTCATGTTCCTGAATCAGCTGCGCCAGAAGATCGGCGTGACCTTCGGCTCTCCGGAGACGACCACCGGCGGCAACGCGCTCAAGTTCTACGCCTCGATGCGCTTCGACGTCCGACGCATCGGTCAGGTCAAGGTGGGCGACGAGCCGGTCGGTGGTCGCACACGCGTGAAGGTCGCCAAGAACAAGTGCGCGCCTCCCTTCACCGAGGCCGAGTTCGAGATCCGCTGGGGCACCGGCGTCGACCGCACGACCGAGCTGCTCGATCTGGGCATGGCGCGGGGTCTGGTCGACAAGGCAGGTAACCACCTGTCCTTCGCGGGCTCGCCTCTGGGCAATGGCCGCGAGCGGTCGCGGGACTCGCTGAATGCCAGCGTCGATCTGCAGAGCACCTTGAGGCAGGCGATCCTGGCGTCCGGTCCGGTGCGGCCCGGACGGCGGGTCGAAGGCGAGGCCTGATGCAGCCCGGGAGCGCGCGGCGGGCCGGTCTCGCCGCGCGTCTTCTCCGGATCACGGCGTCGACCAGCGCTCGCGCAGGTAGGGGAGCAGCGTCTCGCTCATCCTTTTGACGTGATCGATGTGGTCCTTGGCGGTCTGCCCCTCGAAGCCCGCCACGTGAAAGCTGCCGCGGTGACTCTCGTAGATGGCGCGCATCCCGCGCGGGCCGGCGACCTGGGTGGGCACCTTGTCCACCGATGTCTCCCGGAGCAGCTCGCCGATGGTCTCGGTCGTGCTGGGGTAGCCCACGGTCTGAATCGACGAGTGGGTGAGGGCGAAGAGCGTCTCTCCGCGCATGGCCGACTGCGCCAGGCGCACCCACTTCTCCATCCCCGCCTGGTAGACGTGATGCGTGGCGTCGTACATGGTGTGCGGGCCGTCCGCGAGCAGAACCGCGTCGACGCGCTCGGCGACCCCCGGCTGCTGGAGGATGGCGCCCACCGACGCGAAACCTGCGCTCCAGGCCGAAAGGGCGATGCGACCCAGGGTGGCGCCGGGTGCCCGTGCGGTCTGATCCAGCGCCCGCTGCGTCTGCCGCAAGAGCAAGTCGAACGAGCCGGGGGCGCGAAAGGCGTCGGAATACGCGTCCGAGGCGAGGCCCAGGTTCACGCTGACGACGATCGAGTTCACGTGGGCGCGTTCGAAGTTGTCCTCCTGAAGGGACGGGATGCCATGAAAGTGCACGACGAGATCGTAGGTACCCCCGACCGGGTGAAAGAAGGTGGGGACGTAGAGGTCGGCGTGCCCGAACTTCACCCGCGACGCTTCCCGGCGCGCCTGCTCCGCCGCGCGATCGCCGGCCCGCACCACCGCCTCCTGGGCTGCCACCGAGCGCGCCGCGGGCCCGTCTCCGCGGGCCGACACCGTCGACCCCGGGATGGCAAGGAGCGCGATCGCCGCGAAGAGACAGCGGCGGAAAGGGGCCAAGGGCATCGTGTCACTCCTTCGGGGGACGGGCGCCTCTTCAAGTGCCGCGCCGACGATCCCAAGTACTCGATGACGCACTCGTTGTCATGTCCTCGCGGGTCATGGCGATGAGATGGCGAGGCAGCAACGTGCGGCTCGACGACCTCAGGGGGGACAGGACGCCCCCGCGCCGTAACCTCCTCGGAGAGGCCTCGGAGTCTGTCGGCCAAAGCCCCGCCAGACTCCGTCGTGACGCGACCCGCATCGCGGCATCGACCTTGCTCTTCACGGGAACGGATGTCGGGAGCGCAGCAGTTCGACTCGGGCGGCGTGATTCATCGCGCGCGGGCGGTGCTCACCTTCTCGGCGGCGCCGCGCATCCACGCCACCGCGCTGAAGTCGGCGTCGACCGATACACCTACCCCGGACCCGGTGTCGTTTCACTATGCGCCGCCGCAGCGAGGGAGCCTGCCCATCCTCGCCCGGGCGGTCGCCCCGCGCGGAATGGTCGGCCACGCGCTTCTCCGACCCATCGCGGGCGCCGTCGCTGCACTGCGGCGCGCGAGGCCGTGGCCGATCGCCTTCGCGGCGCTGGGTCTGGTCACTCTGGCGAGCAGCGCGGCGCTGGGGATGCGCTCGCTGTCGGAAGAGCGCGGGCACGCCGTGGCGGTCGCGGAAGCACGCGTGTTCGAGGCAAGCGCCACCGAGAGCGCGTCGCTCGCGTGGGCCTTGCCGGCGCCCAGGATCGAGCGCCCCGCTCCGGTTGCGGTCGCCGACACGCCGCGGACCCATGCCGCCGTCGCGGCACGTCCGCGCGACCACGTGGGCCCGTCTCACCGCGCGGGCGCGCACTGGTACGCCCTCGCCCACGCGGCCCGGCCTGCTCCTTCCACGGCGCTCGCCCGGCGCGCGCCGGCCGGTGCCGGCATTCGCCGCTGACCGGTTCGCCTCGCCGGGGTCGCGCGCGCCCCTCCGGATGCCCTACGCTGGGCGGGCGTGAGTCATCCCCGCCGTCCCGTACCTCCGCCGCCTCCCACGTCACCCAGGCCTCTGGTCCCTTCGGGCTCCCCCGCGGCGAGCACGCGCATGCCCAGCGCGGAACCCGTGAGGCCGTCGCTCCGGCCGATGCTCCAGATTCCTGGCACGTCACCCAGGCCTCCCTCGTTCTTTCCCTCGGCCGGCGAGGGACCACCCACCATGCTGAAGCGCGACGATCAGAGCGTCGCCACGGTGAGGCAGCTCATCGACACGGTGGCCATCCCCCGACTCTCGCTCACCGTGGAGCGCGAGGCAGGGAGGGCCACCTCGCGAACGGTGATCTACGACGGGGATCTCTGCCGCGTGGGGACCCATTCGTCGAACGATCTGGTGCTGCAGGATCCGGCGGTCTCGCGCTTCCATTGCCGGCTGATGCGGGAGGAGGGAGCGTGGCGTGTCCGGGACTGGGGCTCGCTGAACGGCACCCGGCTGGAGACCGTGCGCATCCGCGACGCCGACTTGCCGGGCAACGCCACGCTCACAGTGGGAGACTCCCTGGTCCGCGTGCACGCCGTCGCGCCGGCCGGCCAGGTGGTCGTGCCGATGATCCCCGTCTTCGGGCAGCTCGCGGGGACGAGCGTCCCGATGCGCAAGCTCTTTGCCCTCCTCGAGAAGGTCGCGCCCAGCGACATCAACGTCCTCATCGAAGGTGAGAGCGGCACCGGCAAGGAGCTCGTCGCCAACGAGATCGGGCAGCGCAGCCCGCGCGTGGACAAGGCCTTCGTGGTGGTGGACTGCGGAGCGATCAGCCCCAATCTGGTGGAGTCGGAGCTCTTCGGGCACGTGCGCGGGGCCTTCACCGGGGCCGAGCGCGACCGCGTGGGGGCCTTCGAGGCCGCCGACGGAGGTACGGTCTTCCTCGACGAGGTGGGCGAGTTGCCCATCGAGCTGCAACCCAAGCTGCTGCGTGCTCTCGAGGCTCGCGAGATCCGGCGCGTCGGGGAGACCAAGCCACGCAAGGTCAACGTGCGCGTCATCAGCGCCACCAATCGCGATCTGGAGCGCGAGGTGAACCGCGCGCGCTTCCGGGAGGATCTCTATTTTCGCTTGGCGGTGATGACCGTGCGCGTCCCGCCCCTGCGCGAACGCCTCGACGATCTGGTCATCCTCATTCGCGTGTTCCTGCAGACGCTGGGTGTCCCCGACCAGGAGCGCCTCTTCACGGCGCAGGTCCTTGCGGAGATGGCGCGCCACGACTGGCCGGGCAACGTGCGCGAGCTGCGAAACTACGTGGAGCGCTCGGTGGTCCTGCAGACGGCGGCGCCGGCGATCCGGCGGTCGACGCCGGGGGTTTCCGTCGGGCTGCCACCGCCGGCCGATATCGGCATCCCGTTCCGCATCGCCAAGGACGGAGCCATCGACACCTTCGAGCGCGCCTATCTGACCGCGCTGCTCGAAGCCGCCGGCAACAACATGAGCAAGGCCGCCCGCATCGCCGGCATGGATCGCATGTACCTGCATCGCCTGGTGCAAAAGCACGGCCTGCGCGGGGGAGGGTCGGCGGGCGGCGCGCCTTCCATCGGGGGACCGCCGTCGTCCGTCGGGTGAGCCGCACCCCGCGCCCTCACCGCTCGCCGCGCCGCACCACCCCGCGCACCATGGCCAGGTCCGCCCGGCCGAGTTCGCGCGTGAGCACGAGCACCAGCAGGTAACCGACGCCGACCACCGCCGCGACCCCCGGCGTCACCAGGCGACCGAAGCGCGGCGTCACCAGCCCGAGGGCGACGCACGCCGCCAGGGCCACGCCGACGCGCAGCGCCGTGGCCACCGGCACGAACGCGCCGGTGCGGCTTCGCACCAGCGTGGCCGCGACCCCCAGCGCCACCAGCAGGGCGCCTCCCGACGCCAGCGCGGAGCGCACCAGCTGGTCGTGACCGAACGCTGCCCCCGGTACCAGCAGTGCGCACGCTCCCCCGACCGCCAGCACGGCGCCCAGCGTGACCAGCGCCGCCATGCGCTCGCGCCCCAGGCTGGTGAGCACGGTGGTGGCGATGCCCAGCATGGCGAACGCCCCCTGGGCCAGCGCCATCATCCGCAGCACGTCGGCGCCTTTCGCCGCGTCCTCGGCGCCGTAGGCAAACGACAGCATCGACCCCGGAAGCGCCACCACCACCGCCACCAGCAACCCGCCGAAGATGGCCGCGAGCCGCGCCCCCCGGGCGATGTGCCCGCGCACGGCGGCGGCATCGCCCCCCGCTTTGGCGCGTGCGAGGAGGGGAAAGAGGATGAGCGTGACGCTGAAGAGCAGCTGGTAGGGGAGAAAGGCGAAGGTCTGGCATTCCTTGTAGATGGCCAGCCACTGCTCGACGGCCCTGCGCTGCACATCCCCGGCCATTCCCGCGGAGGCGGCGCCCTCGCTGAGGAAGCGCCCGAGCAGGAGGATGTCGATCTGCATCAGCCCATTGGTGCAAAGCTGGCCGCCGGCGATGGGGGCGAGTACACGCAGGTAGGCGCCGGTCGTGGGAACTCCGGGCGCCCGCGCGCCCGACGCCGAGGCGACGCCCAGTCCGGTCGAGCGCACGGCCAGCGGCACGATGAGCGCGGCCGCGGCCAGCCAGCCCACCGTCGTCCCCAGCACGCCGGAGAGACCGCTCTTGACGAAGGCGTAGCCCAGGCCGATGAGCCCCAGCGTTCGCAACGTGGCAAAGATGACGTCGAGGAGCGCCTGGCGACCGAAGCGACCGCGCCCGTTCAGGTAGCCGATGAGCGGCGCGTAGAGCCCGTAGAGCAACGCCACTCCGGCCAGCACGAGGAGCGGCGCCACCACGTCTGGTGCGCGCTCGAAGTGCGCATAGAGCGGCGCGACGGCCGCCATTCCCCCCGCCACCAGAAGCGCCAGAGGGGCGTGCACGCGCAGCGCAGCGCGGAGCACCTCGCGCTCGCGGCCCTTCGCGCCGGCGATGGCGCGGCTGACGCCTTGCGTTCCGCTGGTGACAACGACGTTGTTCACCACGTTCGAGTAGGCGAGCGCCTGCGCCAGCGCGCCGAAGTCGTTGAGGCCGACCACGTGACGCAGCAGCGGCTGCTGCGCGAAGCCGACCACCAGGAAGAAGAGCTTGGCGCCGAGGACGGCCACGCCCCCGCGCCCGGCGGTGCGCGCGTCGCTCTCGCTGGATGTCGCGACCGTGGTCACCAAGGATTCACGAGCTCTGGACGGTCAGGCGTCAGGCCCACGCTCCGACCGTGGCGTGTGATTCACACGCCCTGGCTAGAATCCGCCGTACTGGCGTTTCAGGTTGTCGTCGATGGTGGAGAACATGGCCACCAGGTCGAGGAGGAGCCCGACCGAGGAGCAGACGATGCCGGCGATGGCCATCCCTCCGCCCTTGAACATCTGCGGGCTGCTGCGAATTTTCCCGAGGGCGAGGATGCCGAGCACCACGCCGGCGACCGCCATCGGCGCGCCGAGAAAGAAGCAACAGCAGCCAGGGATGGAGAGGATGCCGAGGATCATGGAGACGATGGCCAGCGGGTTGAATCGCGGCCCGCCGCCCATCATCATCGGACCGCCCGGCGGACCGAAGCCGCCCGGAGGAGGGCCGAACCCGCCGCCCGGAGGAGGCCCGTAGCCCGGTGGGCCGCCCGGAGGCCCGTATCCCGGCGGCCCGCCGCCCGGAGGTCCATACCCCCCCGGCGGTCCGCCGCCCGGAGGTCCATACCCCCCCGGCGGTCCGCCGCCCGGAGGTCCGTACCCCCCCGGAGGCCCGTACCCGCCGGGGGGTCCCCCTCCCGGGGGGCCGTAGCCCGCGGCGTGCACGAGACCCGTTTCCCATCCGCTCTCCGTCATGCGCGATTGCCTCCAACGCAGTTGCCCGCCGAGATGGCCCGACCCGCATCCAGCAATCAGGCACGAACGCCCGACGGATGGTCTCATGACTCAAATGACGATGGTAGGCTGATTCTCGGGATGGCCGCCGAAATCCCCGCCCTCGCGATGCTCCCGCGCACCGGCGCCGCGCCCGTCCTCTCGAATCGCGAGGAGACCCGGCTTGCGTCAGCGGTTGCATCGGCGCTTCCGGACACGCTCCCCTCCCGGCACCGTCGGGCGCTTCGGGTCGCCGGCGTGGCGGCGGCGTGGGGGCTCGGCGTTCTCCCGGCCATGCTCGGCCAGCGCTGCACCATGGCGATGTTTTTTCACTTGCCCTGCCCGGGCTGCGGCATGACGCGCGCGGCGCGCCTCCTCGCCACAGGTCACGTCGAGGCATCGCTGGAGATGCACCCCCTGGCGCTTCCGGTGGTGGGGGTGTGGGCGCTCCTGATGGCCACGACGTTGTGGACGACGTGGACGCTTGGCACGCCGCTGGCGATGGTGAAGGGCCGCCTCGGGCGTGTGGCGCTGGCGGTGATCTCGGTGGTGTACGCTGCCGTGTTCGTCCTGTGGATCCTGCGATGGTTTGGTCTCTTCGGCGGACCGGTGAGCGTGGCGTAGGTGCGCGGTCTTCAGGCCAGGGGTGCGTGGTCTTCAGGCCAGGGGTGCGTGGTCTTCAGGCCAGGGGTGCGCGGTCTTCAGGCCAAGGGTGCGTGGTCTTCAGGCCAAGGGTGCGTGGTCTTCAGGCCAGGGGTGCGTGGTCTTCAGGCCAGGGGTGCGCGGTCTTCAGGCCAGGGGTGCGTGGTCTTCAGGCCAAGGGTGCGTGGTCTTCAGGCCAGGGGTGCGTGGTCTTCAGGCCAAGGGTGCGTGGTCTTCAGGCCAAGGGTGCGCGGTCTTCAGGCCAAGGGTGCGTGGTCTTCACGCGAGGGGTGCCCGCCCCTAGACTAGGGGACTGTCGGTCAAAGCCCCGACAGACTCCGTCGTGACGTTCCAGGACGGGGACGGCATTCGCCGCCGCTAGTCGAGGTGCGTGGGATCCAGGACCTTCCCGTTCGGCGTCAATCCCGTTTGCCTCCAGCGGGACTCCTCGTCGGGCAGCACCGGGGACGGCGGATAGGTCGTCGAGCTGATGGTCACAGTGGTCTTCCCCACCGCCATCGCCAGATGGAGGGTGAGCTCCGTGTCCGGCGGCAATCCGGGCGCGCTCACCCGTTCGAAGGTCGCCACCGTGGCGCTCTCCCGCAGCGACCCGCCCGTGAGGCGCGGGCCGAAGTACAGCACCAGGGCGTGCACCGTCATGGGCCCGCTGGCGTAGACCGTATCGGGGTAGCGCTGCTCCACCGTCAGCCCTCGCGGCAGCGCGACGCCGAACGCCCTATCCGTGCCCTCGATGAGCTCGTCCTTCCCCAGGTGATCGGCCGGCGGGGCGCTGGCCAGCGGCGCCAGCGTGCTGGTCCAGGGCCGCGCATCGACCGGGGCCGCCGAGGGCTGGCCGCACGCCACCCCCAGCGCCGCCAGGACGAGCGCCCCCGCGACGCCGCCCTTCATTCCAGCACCGCCGCCCACGAATCGATGAGCGTCGGCGACACCGGCGTGGGCACGGACATCTGGAACTGCTTGGTCGACGAGCCGTTGGTCCCCTTCGTACCCACCTGCGTGAAGAGCGAGAAGCCTCCCGGCTGCGTGTAGTTCTGCGGCAAGGAGTGCGACGCGCCGGCCACGTACGAGTCGGTTCCCGGCGCCCCCAGGCTGGCGCACGCCGGCGTCGCCTTGATGGACACCCCCGGGATGACCTTGCCCGCAAGCGTGGCGTCGTAGAGATCCGGCTCGACGAAGCTCGGCGCCGGAACCAGCGGCGCGTTGGGCGGCGGCGGCTGGAGCTCCGGCAGTCCCCCTAGCGAGCGGTCGCAGGTGGCTCCCGACGCGCACGCCGGGTCGGCCGGGGTCACGAAGTCCCGTCCCCACAGCTTGGCCGTTCCGTTGCTGCAGGACTGCGTCCCCGGCGGCGCCGCGGCGAAGGTGGAGAAGTAGAGCGTCCCGTTGAACACCGTCATCGGTCCGGAGACGCGCTCTCCCGGCGCGTTGTCGATCTTGGAGCTGGCGGGCTGCAGCCACCAGTTGACGTTGGCGCGAAGCTTGGGGGTCACGCCCAGCGCCACCAGCTCGGTGATCGAATAAACATACTCGATGCCGGTGGTGTCGAAGAGGTCCGTCGTTCCGCTGGCCACGTTGAGCACCACGTTTCCGGCCGGGTCGAGCGACAGCACCGGCGGCACCTGCAGCGGCTGCCCGTCGTTCCACGAGATCGCCGCTCCGTTGGTGTCCACCGTCTGGTTGTAAAGGTCGAGGTAGAGCTCCCCGATCCACTGGGTAGGGTCGGAGTTCGACAGGTCGAAGCGCCAGATGGTGCCGTCGGCGTCGCCGATGAAGAACTTGGTGGAGTCGGTGCCGATGTCGTTCGGATAGACGATGGGCGTCCCGGTCATTGGCGAGTCCAGCGGAACGTCGGTGAAGCGTCCGGCGATGTTCACGGTGTCCCCCGGGTAGAGCGCCATGTCGCCCTTGCGGGCGAAGACGTGGAGAATCTCTCCCGTGTCGACGCGCACCACGCTGACCGAGCGGCCCTGCACGAAGTCCGTGGTCGACGGCGGGGTGGTCCCGCTGGGGCTGCCCCAGCAGCGGACCGAGGTGCGCGCCGTGTACCCGGTGAGCGGCGCCGAATCGCTCAGCTTGACGATGCGCGGGCAGGCGGTGGGGGTGACGGGCGTCGTGTAGAGACCCCCCGGAAGGATGGCGACGCCGATCTCGCGCGCGCCGTTGCCGTCGTGCGGGTCCATGTACAGCGTGGTCAACGCGGGCGTCGCCGAGTGCGAGCCGAAGAGCGGCATGTTGGTCAACGGCATGGAGGTGAGCTGCCAGCGAAAGACCGGGCCGACCGGCGGCGGATCGGCGGGAGGGTTGGAGCCGCTGACGATGCCGGTGGGGTCCGGGTTGGTGACGTCGACCGCGTAGTACCCGGTCTGCGACGAACCGTAACCGGCGACCAGCATGGTGTGCCAGGTGGTGGGATCGGCTGCGTTGCTGAGCCCGCGGTCCCACACCACGTCCTTCACGACGGGCGGTCCGTCGAGGAGGAACGCGTGGCTCGACGGGTAGGAGCCGCCGTTGATGTTGGCCATCACGCCCGGGAGCAGCATGGCCCAGAGCTCGTTATTCTCGAGCTTGGTCTCGTCCGTCCAGAAGGCGTGGAGCAGGCCGTCGTTGGTGGCGACGTAGACCACGCTCTTGCGCTGTCCCCAGCCCGGCGGAACGGCGGTCGACGCGGCCGCAAAGCCGGTGTAGCCGGGGTCCTGGAGGAGCGACCCGGGGGGGCCCACGACGGTGGGCGTGGCGTGATAGACGCTGCCGAAGGCGTTGCCGGCGCGCGACACGAACGGAAAATCGCTCGGAATGCCGCTGAAGGTCGCCTGGCCGAAGGTGTAGTCGAGCAGCATCGTCGAGCACAGGGACGTGGCCAGCGTCTTCGGTGCGCCGTTGACCGTGGAGGTGTAGCCACAGGGGGCGGTGAGGCCCATGGCCGCCGGCGTGATCTGCGTATCGATGGCCGACGCCGCGCCCGCGAACATCGTGGCCTTGAGCTGACCGAGGCCGTCGGCGCCGGTGGCGGGGCCGTACGGACGGATGGAGACGGTCGAGCTGACCGTCCCGCTGGTCCCCGCCGCGGGCTGGTACGCGATGAAGGTGCGCGGGGGGCCGGAGCCCGAGTTCAGGTTGGCCGCGAAGTCGTCCCCCATGGACGTCTGGATGACCGGCGGCGGGATGGTGAAGCCGGAGCCCGAGTAGGTGCAGACCGAGCGCTGGCGCTGCACGTCGCCCGACCACGGAAGGCCCGGCGAGGGGTTGAACGAGGCCAGGTAGATGGACTCGTTGCTCAGCGCGGGGGCGGCGGTGGTGGAGAGGACGTTGGTGACCACCGGCGAGTACGCCGGCACGGTGCGCGTCGTGGTGTCCTTGGCGATGTCGGCCAGGATGGATCCGAGGGCGTTCTGGAGATCCCCCTGGCTCTGCGCGAAGTAGGCCGCGTTCGTGCCGCCGTTGCGCGCGATGCACTGAAGGACGCAGCAGGGGCCGATCGGCCCGCCGCCCACGCCGGGGGCGACGGCGGAGGGGAGGTTCGGGTCGTTGCAGTTGCACTGCGACGAGAGCGTCCCGCTGGTGGCGAGCTCGGCGCAGTTGGAGGGCGTGGCGTTGTCCACGAAGGACGATACGGCAAAGCCGATGACGTAGGTCTTGATGGAGGCCTGCGAGGCCGTCGAGACGCCGTTGGCGAAGAGCGTCGCCGCCGTCCCGGTCGAGGAGTAGGGGAGAGGATAGGGGCATTTCCCCGGCGTCTGGGCCGGCGTCGAGCCGCTGGCGGCCGCCGGCGTGGCGGCGCACGAGGGCTCGAGGTCCAGGTTGGGGGCCCCGTCGGTGAGCAGGATGATGTACTCGTTGCGGCAGAGACCCTGGACGTAGTTGTCGGTCACCTGCGGACCGGTGGGGTCGGTCCAGAAGTAGTACTGCGCGTCCGCGAACATGCCCGCCATGGGGGTCGCACCGTAGGGGCGGGTGGCCAGGATGACGCTGGAGACCTCGTCGTTGTGGGTCTCCTGCGAGGGCAGGTCGGTGGTCGCGGGAAAGCCCACCATGCGTCCCTCCCACGGCGGAGCCCCCGGGTTGCGCGCGCCCACCGCGAGAATCTGCGGCGCCGAGCAGTTGACCGGATCCCCCGAGGCCGAGGTGTCGCTGGCCCCCAGGCTCCAGCCCGGGAAGTAGGTCCACATCCCCAGGAACGGCGACGGCCCGACAAGGTTGGCGGTGGTGACGCCGGTGCCGGGATCGGGATCGGAGTCGAAGGTCATCATCCCGAAGCGCATGAGGTCGCGCATGGTGGTGACGGCGCCGTCGGGGTACTGGGGGAAGCCGTTCACCGCGCCCTGGGTCGTCGCCGTGCAGGCCACGGCGGCGGGGGGAAACTTGCCATACTGCCGCGCCAGGATGCTCCCGGCCGGGTAATCCGTGGCCAGTCCGGCGATGGCCGTCCCCGCCGTTCCCACACCCATCCCAGGACTCGCCCCGGGCAGGCCGCCTGGCGCCACCACGCACGCGGCCGGGGTCGCGGTGGTGTTGTCGCGCGCCACCATCCGGTGCACCGGCAGGTAGTAGTTGCTGTCGTAGGGGGACTGGCCGGCGATGCGGTACTCCCGGTCGAAGGTGCTCCCCGGGTTGCGCGGCATGGCCACGCAGTTGAAGCCGTTCTGCAGCGAGCCGGTGAGGGCGGTCTGCACCACGCTCCAGCGGTTTGGCGAGGGCGAGGCGGGGGAGGGAGTGGCGCTCCATCCCGGGCAGGTGATGTTTCCGGTGCCGTCGTCCGTGCAGTTGCAGGAGTTGCCGTCGGTCTCCGGCGTGTTGCCGTCGATCATCCGCTCCATCGACCCGGAGTTGTCGATGAGAAGCATCACGTTCGGCAGCGGCGGGTTGGTATCGGTCTGCTGGGCCCGCGCGCCCCCTGCGGCCGCGATCAGCGCCACCGCCGACGCCGCGGCAGTGAACGACCGAGCAATTCGCGTCCTCATGATTCGACTCCTCCTCACCTCGGGCACTGGACTGGTCCGGCGACGATGCGCGCTCGCTGGACCTCGATCCCCTCGTTCGCGTACACGCCCGTCGGCTGTCCCGTGATGACGGGCTGGGTGATGCCGTTCGACGTCGCAGTCATCTCGATGAAGCAGAAGTGAAGATCGGTGGCGTAGCGCGCCGGGGCCTGCGCCTGCGTCGGCTCCGTCAGCTCGACGAAGAAATCACCGCTGATGGGGATGGGGCCGAAGCTGCCCGGCACGACGCCGCTCTGGTAGGCGTTGGTCCCGGCGTAAGGCACGGTGATGGCCCCCGACCACGGCTGTCCCAGCTCGGCCGAGCCCAGGCGCCGGCACGCGCGCGTCACGGCGCTCCCGGTGGTCGGAGTGATGCCGGGCAGCGCCACGCAGGGGTTGTCCGGCGTGGACAGCATGAGCCCGAGATAGAACTGGGCCTTGGCGGACACCATCTCGTGCGCCGCGCCCAGGATGCCGTACTGCGCCAGGTAGTGCGTCTGCGTGTTCTGGCGCTCGTTGCCGCTGGTGCGCACCTCGTTCGAGGCGGCGGCCAGCGCATAGACGCCGACCGCGGCCAGCACCGCCAGCGTCATGGCGACGAGAAACATCACCGCCCCCTCCTCGCCGTGGCGGCGGGAAGCGCGTCTCCTGGCAAGCGACCGCGTGTTCATCAATAGAAGTCCTGCGACGGATTGGGGAGGGCCACCTCGGCGGTGACCGTGCGAGCGCGCGCCCAGCGCAACGTCTGGTCGTTGGTGGCGCACGACGGCACCGCGTTGACGCAGTAGCGGTACATGAACTCTTGCACGCCGAAGTTGCTTACCGGGACGTTGACCGTGCGATCGGCCTGCGCCGCGCGCGTCACCAGCCGCACGCGCGCCGAGCGGATGCGCTCCGGCCCCCGGTTGGGGACGGGCGGGACCACCGTCGATACGTCGGTGCCCCAGAGCTTGTTGTCCGCCGTGTCGTCGAAGGCGAAGGTGACGATGCTGGGCTTCTGGTCGCCGAGGATGGTGTTGTCGACCGAGAAGGCCAGCTTGAGATCCACCGCGTATTCCGCCACGAGCTCACTGGTCGCGTAGATGGGCGTCCAGGTGGCATCCACGTAGGTGCGCATGAGATCGTACTTGTTGGGGTCGATGGTGGGGCTGGTGCTGGCGTTGGCCGGCAAGCTGTCGAGCGCCGTTGCGTACTGCGCCTGGTTGGTCTGCTCCTTGGTCGCGGTGGTGATCTCCCAGCGCACGATCTGCACCGGATTGACGATGCAGCCGACGCAGTAGCCGGTGACTCCGCCCTGGGTGTGCGTCTGCACCGCGTACTGGATGGGGGTGTCCGCGGTGGAGACGGACACCCACGGCTGCGTCCCGGTGAAGCCCGCGGCGTTCGCGCCCGGGCAGGTCGCCAGGTACTGGGTGTGCCCCGTCGTATCCACCAGGCGCACCATGAACTGCGTGGTCATCGTCGCCGGGACGGGCTGGAAGGCGTTGCGCAGCTCCTGCGCCGCGCCCGGGGTTCCCATGCCCGAGGCAGCGATGCGGTACATCGCCGACGAGGCCGACGACAGCATGATCTGCGTGCAGTTGGAGGTCGATGGGACGATCATCTGCACCTCGAACTGCTCGGCGCTGGTCATGTTGCCGGCGATGTCGAAGCTGTCCGGCGCGAGCGCCGGCGTCTGCGCCGACGAGAGCGCGATGCCGTTCGTCACCGAGCCACCCGTCGTCAGGTTGATGGACGCCAGGTGGAGGATGCCCTTCACGTTGGGACCGGTCTGGGCGACGTTCGTGGTCCCCGGCGCCTTGGCGATCATCGGGTCGCTCATGATGTTGCCGGTGCTCATGTACGCGGCGCGCCCGAGATCCCCGCGCAGCCGATCGATGGCGCTGCGCAGGGTGGCCTCCGCCGCGGAGCCGCGCGCCTCCTCGTTGAAGGTGCGCGTGGCCTCCCGGGACAGCGTCATGATGCCCATGGCCACGATGAGCCCCGCCACCAGCGACACAGTGAGCTCGATGAGCGTGAAGCCCCTCTCGCGGAGTCGCTTCCCGCGGGTCGCCGTCGTGTGATGAGCGGAGCGGCGGCTCATTGAGCGGGGCTCTCCTTGAGCGTCGTGGTCATGTAGATGGTGTGATAGAAGGGTCGCTCCGTGGACGGTGTGTTGGTCTCCGGATCGGCCAGCGCGGCGTCCCCGGTGTCGCAGAAACCGGTGGCCGGCGCCCCGCCGGCGATCCCCCGCGGCCAGAGCACGCGCACGTCGGCGCGGATGAGACCTGGCTCGGTGGGCAGCAGCTGCGGCACCAGCCAGGAGAGACGGACGTTCACGCAGAACTCCGCTCCCGGCCACCCCGTCGCCACCGAGGGCAGCAGCTGGGCCGCCGGCAGATCGCGTCCCAGGATGTCGAAGCCGGGGCTCATGGTCTCCGGCGTCGTGCTTCCCAGGTAGACGTTGGGCAGAAACCACTGCCCGGTCACGTTCCCGTTGAGGAGGAGCGCCTGGCTCATGTTGCTGGTGCCGAGACACGCCGGCCCCGGGCAGGTCCATTGCATCGAGTCGCGCTCCAGGCGCTCGACCCAGGCGCGCGCGATGTTGTTGGCGATGTCCGTCTTCCGCGCGTCGAGATTCCCCTGCACGCTGGCCTTCTGCATGGTCATCACCGCCGCGGCGCCGATGAACATCACGGTCATCGCCATCAGCACCTCGACGGCGGTGTAGCCCCGCGCGCGCCGCGGACCACGGCCGCGGACCGGCCGGAAGGGAAGGGGGAGAGGGCGGGGCGACATCGAGGGAGATTCGGCGCGGGTCAGGTGTGCGAGAAGAGTCGCGCCATCCCGTTGGGGGGCACGAGGACGCTGCGCGTGGTCCCCCCGTTGTCGCGGGTGACGCGCGCTTCGAGAGGACCGACGGTGGGGAGCGCACCGTCGAACATGCCGGCGGTCGGGGCGCCGGCTATGACGACGTAAGTGTGACCGAGCGGCGTATAGCAGATGTACCCGCTGTTGAACTGGACCGCGGCGCTGGCGGACGGGCTCGGGTACTGCCAGAGGCTCGTCTGGATGTTGGCCTGCGTCTCGATCCCGGCGAGGTTCAGGTTCACGCCGTCGATCAGCACCACGCTGGCGTTGGCGCCGGGGTTCTGCGCGGTGGGAAGCGCCGTCCACACCGTCGGCGACTTGCAGGTGGCGAGAGGAGTCCGCGCCGCCCCGCCGCCCACGTTCGGCGCCACCGCCTCGAACATCATGAAGGTGCCTCGGTCGCCGGAGGTACCGCTCATCGAGATGAGCACCGCCCCGCCCCGCGCCACGGCCCGCGTGCGCGCCGAGCGAAAGAGCATCATGATCGTGCCGGCGTCGTTGTAAGCGTGTCGGTCGAAGCCCGCGACCGACATGGCCGGGATGGCGAGCGCGGCGACGACGCCGACGATGATCACCACGACCATGAGCTCGATGAGCGAAAACCCCGCCTCTCCGGCGGAGAAGCTTCGTCGCGAGACCCTCCTGCGGGACGTGTTGGAGACCACCACCCCAGCCTATCAAGCAAGCGTCGTGCCCCTCCCGTTTGCGTACTTTTGTGCCTCGCGACAGGCACTTAGGCTTCTGCACCCCCCTCCCGCGCTGTAACGATTTCAACGCCGTGCAAAACGTGCGGACCCCCCCTCCGCTCGTGGTACACGGGCCTTCGTGCGCCTGAACCGACGGCTCTTGGTCATGGTCGCCTGCGCATGGGCGAGCTCTGGTTGCAAGGACGATGCAAAGAGCGACTCCCCCCCTCCGCCCCCGCTCGCCGCCCCCTCGTCGACGACCGCCAGCGCCAGCGTCTGCGCGGACGGCGGCGGGCAGGACACCGACGCCCTCAGCGCGCCGTTCATTCCGCGCGCGGCCGGCGGCTACTGCATCGATCCGCAGAGTGAACCAAAGACCTACGGCGACAAGGGCAAGCTCACCATGGACGACGTGTGCACGTCGGCCTTCGACGGCGAGTGCGAGGTCTACAAGCGCTTCGGGCTCGATCGCGTGGTGGTCCTCCGTTATGTCGACGGCGGCGGCGCGCCCAACAGCGTGGAGGTGAACCTCTCGCGCTTCAGCACGGCGGACGGGGCTTACGCCATGTTCACGAAGCGCGTCGTGGCCGACGGCGATCCCGCTCGCGCCACCGTGAAGCCGCTGGACGCCGGGGCTGCCGCCGCCAGCAGCAGCAGCAACGCCTACGTGTGGCGCGGGCAATACCTGGCCGAGCTCACCTTCGTCACCGAGGACACCAAGATGACGCCGCAGCAGATGGCCCAGGCCAATGACCAGTCGACCGGCGCCATCGCCCGGGACATCGGCAGCAAGCTCCCGGGCTCGACGGATCTGCTCCCGTCGGCGGCGTCGCTCCCGACGGCGGGACGCATCTCCCTCGGCCTCGCGTACTACCCCAAGGATGCGCTCGGCCTCACCAACGTGGGCCCCCTCGCCGTCGGCTATTTCAAGGACGGCGACAAGCGGTGGCGCGACGTCGCCCTGGTGCGGACCGACGTCGATGCCGCGAAGGAGGTGTTTCGCGCCTTCAAGCTCCGGCCGGGCGCGCTTCCGGTCAAGGGATTGGGCGACGAGGCGGTGCAGGTGATCCTCCAGGAGGCCCCCGACCGGGCCAAGGCCGAGTACCTGGTGGCGCGCAAGGGAACCACCGTGGCGGCGGTGGGGGACGAGGAGCTGGTGCTCGATCCGTCGACCCCCAGCGACAAGCTGGCCCCCCTCAAGCTCACCCGCGACGAGAAGACCCAGAAGCTGGCCGCTTGGCTGAAGTAGCTGCGCGTCGCTCACGGCCCGCGGGCCCGCCACTCCTCGCGCCGGTCTGGCTCGTGTGCGTCGTGGCCCTCGCAGGTTGCGGCCAGGCGGCGAAGCCGGCGGCCACCGCGGTAGCTCCTTCCGCCACGGTCGTGGTGGCTCCCGCCCCGCCCGCGGATGCCGGCCCACCGGCGGTGCCCTTGCCGGCCGGCGTCCCGGACAGCCCCGCCGGCCACCAGCTGGCGTGGGTGCTCGGCGCCATCGCGCAGCCCCCGGGCGAGGCGGACGTGGCCGCGCGCTTCACCCCCGAGTTCGCGGCGAAGGTCTCGGCGGCGAAGATGGTGGCGATCTTCACGCAGGTGGGCGCAGAGATCGCCCCTCTGGCGATCGATGGCGTCGAGCGCGGAGCGAGCGCGGAGAGCCTCGCCGTGGTGGTCCATCCCGGCAAGTCTCAGGCACACGCGGACGCGGCGAAGATGAGGATCGCGGTTCGCGTGGAGTCAGCCGAGCCCTACCGGATCGCGGGCCTCCTTCTCAGCCCGGTGGTCGAAGCGACGGCGGCCACGTCGTGGGACGAGGTGAAGGCGGGCCTTCGCGCCGTCGCCCCGCAGGTAGGCTTCCTCGCTGCCGAAATCACCGGCGGGAGGTGCGTCTCTCTCGCCGACCTCGACCCCAAGAAGCCGCTGGCGCTGGGGTCGGCGTTCAAGCTCTACGTGCTCGACGCCCTCGCCGCACAGATCGCGGCGGGCAAGCACACCTGGGACGACCCCGTCGTCATCGACGACGCGAAGAAGAGTCTCCCCTCCGGCGACCTGCGCAATGCGCCGGCCGGCACGACGTTCAGCGTTCGCCAGGTCGCGGAGCGCATGATCGCGGTGAGCGACAACACCGCCGCCGACCACCTCCTCGCCTTCGTGGGCCGCAGCGCGGTCGAGGATGCGGTGAAGGCCTCGGGCCACGCCACCCCCTCGCGCATGGTCCCTTTCCTCTCCACGCGCGACGTCTTCGCCCTCAAGCTTCTCGCCTCGCCCGACGAGCTCGCCGCGTACGCGCGGGCCGACGTAGGGCGCAAACGCAAGCTCCTCGAGACCCACGAGGCGCGCGATCTTTCCCGGGTCCCGCTCGAGGACAAGGGGTGGAGTAAGCCCCGGATGATCGATTCCATCGAGTGGTTTGCCTCGCCCGAGGACCTCTGCAAGGTCATGGTCTCCCTGAAGCAGTACGCCGACTCGCCCGCCACTGCGCCCGTCGGGGCCATCCTCTCCTTGAACCCCGGCATCCCGGACGAGAGGCGAATCTACGAGTACGTCGGCTACAAGGGGGGAAGCGAGCCCGGGGTCATGAACCTGACCTGGCTCCTGCGGCGCAAGGGCGACGGCGCCGGACCCGGCCCGTGGGTGTTTCTCACCGTCGGCTGGAACGACCCGAGCGAGGTCATCGACGAGGCGAAAGCCCTCTCGGCGGCGGCGACGGCGCGGAATTTCCTGGGAAGGTAGGTCCGCCCGTCACGTCGGCTTGCGGGCAGCGGCGAGACCCGCGCCCGAGGGGTCGTCCGCCGCCACCCAGTTTCCTCCCAGCGCCTTCCGCTCGAAGCAATCGTCGGGGAGCGATCGCTGGCGACGCGAGAGCCGCGTGGCGTCGATGAAGCGCGAGGTGACCGGATCGTGGTAGCCGCTGGCGTCCGGCAGGTCGGCGTTGGCCGCCCGGTGGTAGCGGACGATGCGGCCCATCAGCACGTCGCGCACCCATTTGCCGACGAGCGACGCCATGCACACGAGGAGGTGCTTGGAATCGGCGTCGCGCACGAAGGCGATGCGGCCGAGCCCGGGCATCACGTATTCGCTGCGGGCGCGTCCCTCGGCGGCGACGGCGTGAAGCCGCCCGGCGAGCGGACCGAAAGCCGGGGCATAGCGATCGAAGCCGCCGACCTTACCGCAGGTGGCGATGACCTCGCGCCCCGCGCGCTCCTGCGCCTCCAGCGCGAGCCGCTCCATGGCGTGAAGATCCAGGTGGAATCGGGTGAGGCCCCGCGCGACCCCCTCGTTGAGGCGGCGCGTGCAGGTCACCACGCAGGAGGCACGCGTCACCTTCACGCCGCCGGCTTCCAGCCGCGCGAGGTCCCGCTCCACCAGCGCAAGGAGGCTGGCGTCGCAGCCGAACGCCTCGCCGCTGACGTCCCAGCACTGCGCCGCGTGATCCACCGGGCAGGGCGCCCGCAGCGCCTCCGCCCCGTCCAGCGACAGCGCGCGGACGATGCCCTCGGGGCTCTCCAGCGCCGGCTCTCCGCCGCGCATCCGGCCGACGATGGCCCGCGCCCAGGCCTCGCCGAGCGCATTGTCGCGGTAGGCCACGAGCTTCTTCGAGTCATCGAGGCGCTGGCGGAGCGCACCCATCGGCCGCCGCTGGGCCCGGGCGTGACCGTCCCCCGACGTGACCGCCACGACCCCCGTGACGACGAGCGGTCCGAGCCTTGGCCCGAGCCCGTTCTCGTCGATTCCCACGTGAACCTGTTCGTCCAAGGCTCCGCCCACATACCCCCCCCGTCTCCCCGGCGACAGCCCCGGCCTCCGGCTCTCCGGCGCATTGACGGCCGCCCTTAGGCTGCTTAATCTGCTGCCCCCTCGAAGGGCGCCTCGAGCCGCTCCTGGTTCATCCACCGCCACCGCATCTTTCGTCCGCTCCCCCTCTTCATCCACGCCGCTCCCACCCCCTTCCTTCCGGTACGCTCCCGCGCCCACCCGCCTCCCGCCCCCCCCAAGTCCCCCCTTCTCCCCAAGCCCCCCAACCGCGATCCCACAGCTCTCTCGAGTGAACCGAAGCGGACGGAGTCCAGCCTGGCTGGACGGAGTCCGCGTAGGTCCACGAGGAGCTCCACGAAGTGGAGCGACGAGTGAACAAGGCCACCCTCAAGAAGTTCAAGACTCTCCTCACCGACAAGCGTGACGAGATCCTCAAGAAGGCCAAGCAGACGCTCGAGCAGGACATGGCGCTCGACACGGACGATCTGCCGGACGA
>Ga0302314_10006333_pt1 | contig 21465 bp, 18 predicted proteins | sample III_Palsa_N2_3_FD_200533 | JGI IMG/M metagenome (GOLD analysis project Ga0302314, IMG submission 200533) | Peat permafrost microbial communities from Stordalen Mire near Abisko, Sweden - III_Palsa_N2_3 | ecosystem: Environmental > Terrestrial > Soil > Palsa > Peat permafrost | place: Sweden...
AGGCGGGTGAGAACGTCGCCGGACATGTCGTCGGCGACCTCGAGGCGGACGGCCGGCTCGAACCGCCGCTTGGCCAGCTCGCGCTCCATCGCCTGCAGCAGGTTCTCGGTGACGTCCTCGTCCACCACGAGCTCGCGGACCCGGGTGACCCGGAACACGTAGGTCTCGATGATGTCCATGCCGCCGAACAGGTAGTTCAGGTGGGCCGCGATCACGTCCTCGATCGGCACGTAGCGGAAGTCGGCGACCTTGAGGAACCGCGGCAGCAGCGGCGGCACCTTTACCCGGGCGAAGACGGTCGTGCCCGTGGTGGGGTCGGCCAGGCTGACGGCGAGGTTCAGCGACAGCCCGGAGATGAACGGGAACGGGTGGGCCGGGTCGACCACGAGCGGGGTGAGGACCGGGTAGATGCTGCTGCCGAACAGCTCGGTCAGCTCGGCCCGCTCGCTCCCGGTCAGTTCCTTCCAGCGCAGGATCTCGATGCCGCGGGCGGCGAGCTCGGGCTTGACGAGGCCCTCGAAAACCTCCGCGTGCCTGCTCGTGAGCTGCCTGATCTGGGTGAGCGTGCTCCGCAGGAGCTGGCCCGGGGTCAGGCCGACCATGTTCTCGACCGGGAGCCCGGCCGCCATCCTCCGCATCAGCCCGGCGATCCGGACCATGAAGAACTCATCCAGGTTCGAGGCGAAGATGGCGAGGAAGCGGACGCGCTCGAGCAGCGGGATCCGGTCGTCTTCCGCCAGTTCGAGTACGCGCTGGTTGAACTGGACCCAGCTCTGCTCCCGGTCGAGGTACCGGTCGGCGGGCAGCTCGGGGCGGTCCGGCTTGCCCGGCTCTTCCGTGATGTCCCGCTGCTGCTGGCCGGGCGCCTCCGGCCAGTCAACGGTCGAGTCGGCTGGCACGATCCCGGTCTCGCTGAAGCTCATGGTTCCCATTCTCCCCGAGCAGGACCGGACCGAAAACGGGGCACCGACATCGTGTGGTCCGTATGATGCAGGAGAGTCTAGGGAAGTCACCTCGCGTAATTTGGGCACCCTGGCTACGTAAGGTAGCAAGGTTGTCTATAATTCCTACATGATTAGTAGCGATAATAACATGATACTGCTGCCAAAGCCGGACGAAGCACTCATCGCCGTCGCCGCCCCTGGTTCCGGCTCCGGCTTCTGGGCGGGCGGGCCGTCGGCCGTCGCCGCTGACGACGGCTTTTACCTCGCCTACCGGCTGCGCAGGCCCATTGGCCACGGCCGCGGTTACGCGGTGGCGATCGCGTTCGCCGCCGATGGCGTGCATTTCGGTGACCCGATCGCGGTGGTCACCTCCGGTGAGATGGACACCGAGTCGCTTGAGCGGCCCGAGCTCGTCCGGCTCCCCGATGGCCGCTGGCGGCTGTACCTGAGCTGTGCCACGACCGGGACCAAGCACTGGCGGGTCGAGGTGACCGACGCCGCGCACCCGTCCGAGTTCGACGTCCGCGAGCGGGATGTCGTGCTCTCCGGCGACCCGCGCAAGCGGGCGGTCAAGGACCCGGTGATCCAGTTCCACGACGGCCAGTGGCACATGTGGGCGACCATTCACCCCCTCGCTGACCCGGACGAGACCGACCAGATGACGACCGAGTACGCGACCAGCCCGGACGGCCTCGACTGGACCTGGCAGGGCACCGCGATCTCCGGGCGGCCGGGCGAGTGGGACTCCCGCGGTACCCGGGTCACCGCGGTCCGCCTGGGCACGGGCGGCGCGGGAGGGACAAATACAGTCACCGCCTACTACGACGGGCGGGCCACCGCGGCCGAGAACTACGAGGAGCGGACCGGCGTCGCCGTCGGCGCCGAGCCGGCCGCGCTGATCGCGACGTCACTGCCCGGCGACGGCCCCGCGGTCTCCTCGCCGTACGCGCGCGGCGGCCTGCGCTACCTGGACCTGGTTGACCTGCCCGACGGCCGGACCCGGCTGTACTACGAGATGGCCCAGCCGGACGGCTCCCACGCCCTCGTCACCGAGCTGCGCGGTTAGATCCCGGGCAGTTCGTTAGCGGCGGCCGTTTTTCGCCTGGGTCTGGCCGACGGGGCGGGAGCCGACTAGGCCGCCCGAGCGGTCGCGCGGGGCCAGCCAGTCGCTGAAGTCCTCGCCGAGGACGGTCTGGAGCAGCCGGATGTCGTCGGCGAACACGGGCAGCAGCGCCTGCCGCTGGTCCCAGCTCAGCGGCTGGCGCTCCCGCGCGCCGCGCTGGAGGAACCGCTCGAGCCGGTGGGTCGCCGCGGTCGCGGCGTGGCCGGGGAGCCGCCGGCCGACCGCGTCGCTCGCCCGCATGCCGAGCGCCGCGGCCCGGTAGGCGAGCGTCCGGTCCGGGTGCGCGGTGACGTTCTGCCGGGGGATCTCGGTGAGCAGCCCGGTCTCCACACCGAGGAAGGCGCAGATCCGGTCGAGCGTGGCCGCCGGCTCGTCGATCAGCAGCCGGTAGCGGAGCACGAGGACCTGCTCGCGGGGGAACAGCGTGAACGCGTGGGTGAGCTGCTCGCCGTACTTGCCGAGCCCCTGGTAGTGCCAGAACGAGGCCCAGCCGGCGGCGATCCGCCGGTCCTCCTGGGCGCAGGCCTCGACGAAGTCGCCGACCGGCTCGAGGCCCGCCGACCACAGGTGCGTCCAGTTGGAGTGCGCCCGCTCCACCGGGTCGCGGACGACCACGATCAGCTTCGCGTCGGGGATCGCTTTCTTGATCCGCCGCATGGCCTCCTGGTCGTAGAGGTACAGCGGGGTGGACTCGCCGCGGAGCGTTCCCGGCGCGGCGGCGGCGAAGATCGCCTCGTACTTGTCGCGCTGCCAGACGTGCTCGCGGTAGGTCAGCGCGTCACCCGGGCCGCCCTTGGCCGGCGGCGGGCCGTCAGTGAGGAAGAACTTCGGCTCCTTGATGGGCGACAGGTACAGCCCCGGGTGACCGGAGAGGGCCGCGTGCAGTGCCGTCGTCCCCGCCTTGGGTACTCCGGCCACCAGGAAATCGGGCAGTGCCATGTGTGCTCCCCTTGGCCGCGAAGGCGCCGTGATTGACGTGCGGGCGGGTGATTAAATGGTTATTCACTATATTTCTGGTGATATTAATCTGGATCGCGACGAGCGGTCAACAAGCTACCCGCCGGGCGACGGCTTACCCGCGCTCCGCGGTGTCTCCCGCTGAGACGTCCGGGTGCCCACGGCGAGGACACGATGGATGCTGACGATGGAGGACCGATGATCTTCATTACGGCGAAGTTCACTATCCGCCCGCAGGAAGCGGACCGGTGGCCGCAGATCGCCGCCGACTTCACCAAGGCGACCAGGAACGAGCCGGGCTGCCTGTGGTTCGACTGGTCCCGCAGCCTGGACGATCCCACGGAGTACGTGCTCGTCGAGGCATTCCGCGACGACGCGGCCGGGCTCGCGCACGTTACCTCCGCGCACTTCAAGGAGGCGCAGCTCTCGCTTCCGCCGCACCTGGCCCGTACGCCGCGGATCATCAACGCCACGATCGGGCAGGACGACTGGTCCCTCTTGGGCGAGCTGGCCGTTCCCGAGTAGGCGGCCCGCCTGGTTCCGGGTTCCGCTTCCGGATTCCCGCTGACGTCGCTAGGCCGGCTCGGCCGGCAGCTTGGCCAGCTGGGCCAGCTGGATGAGCTGGAGCAGCGCGTCGCACCAGCGGTCGTCCGGGGGCCGTCCGTCGAACCGGCCGAGGCACTCGTTCGTGGCGTCGAGCACGGCGGTGAAGATCGCGTTGTCCGCCGCGAACTGGTCGTCGCCGGCCGCCGCGTCGGCGCGGGCCGCCGCGTCCGCATCGGCCCGGGCGTCGGCGGCCGCGCCGCTGGCCAGGGCCGCGCGGTGGCGGTCGAGGATGTCCGCCGCGCGCCGCACCATCGCGAGCCCAATGGTCTCGGCTAGCAGCAGGTGCTGCGTACCGGGAACGCCACCGCCGTCCCGCGCGATCAAGTCCCGCATGCTCTACTCCCTCGCCACGCTGCCGACGGCATAAGTAGACCGTCTGGACGCGAAACCTCGTTGCCTGGTTCCGTCCTGCCGCTCCATAATGCCGGGGGGTAGTGACATTCTTACGGATTGTAACGACGTACCGCAAGATCGTAAGCGTAACGTAACGCATGCAACCGATTACTAATTGTCGGTGTGACGAAGATCGAGCGAGAGCCAGCCCGCGAGGCTGGCGATCTCCTCGTCGACGGCGGCGGTCATGGCCGCGGTGAACGGCACGTCCTGGTGAACCGCGTTCACCAGGAGGACCCCGCCCTTCCGGTCGGCCTTGGCGTCGACCTTGCCCACCAGGCGGTCGCCGTAGAGCACCGGGAGCGCGTAGTAGCCCCACCGCCGCTTCGCCGCGGGCTGGTACATCTCCAGCTGGTAGTCGAACTCGAAGAGCTCCTGGGCGCGGCCCCGGTCGTGGATGAGGCGGTCGAACGGCGACAGCAGCGCCGCCCGGCCGGCGAACGGCTCGTCGAGGTAGCGGGGCTCGACCCGCCACTCGCCGCGGACGCCCTCGATCTCGGCGGGCTCCCCCGCCTCCCCGACGGTGGCGGGCTCCATCGGCATCGTGACCCCGCTTGAGCGGGCGATCCCGAGCGCGGCGAGCCGCCGGCGGTCGCGCTCCTGTATGGCTTCGTCAGCCGGGCGGACCGGCACGTCCGGGTACACCCGCTCGGCGAGGTCCCACAGGCGGTCGCGTCCCTTCCGGCCCGCGACCGCGACCTCGCCGCGCCCGGTCATGAAGTCGAGGAGCTGCGTGACGTTCTTGTTGTTGGTCCAGCCGGTCGAGGGCCACGGCTTCACGCACAGGTCGGGCAGCTCGCGCGACGGCAGCGGGCCGTCCTTCGCCAGCCGGTCGAGGATCTCGCGCCGGCACCGGTCGTTGGCCAGCACCCAGTCGCGCAAGCCCAGCTGCCAGTCCCTGAGCTCACCGCTCCCCGGCCACACGGCCATCGCGGCCCGGTAGAGCCCGATGTCCTCGGCCGGCCGGATCAGCGCCCGCAGCTCGATCAGCCGCCGGTCATCGAGGGCCGCGCGCAGGTCGGCCGGCGAGTACGCCGGGCCGAGCCTGCTCCAGGCGACCAGATCGGCGCTCGGCGCCACGGCGCTCACCGGGTCGAGCTGCAGCAGGGTGAGCCGCCGCGCCACCGTCAGCAGGTCCGCGGGCCGTTCCCTGAGCAGGAGCTGAGCGCGCACGGCGACCCGCCGCGCGTCCTGCCGGCTGAGGTGATGAACCTTGACCATCCGCTCATCCTAGGGTGCCGGCCCGCCCGGCCGCCTGGGCCGCCCGCGGTGGCCGCCCGCGCGATCACGAAGGATTCGCCCGCGAATGGCGTGCCTTTCCTCGGCGCAATCCGGTATTCCGCGATCCATTTCGCCGTCCTATTTGCCCCTTATGGGGGTCGGCATAGGGAGAAAGATGAGGCGGCTAACGATGGTCAATTTCTGGGGTTACGGGGGCGTGAGGCCGGCCCAGGACGTGATCACGAAGGATTTGTGCACTTATAAGATGCTTTTCCTTCGCCAGGAATGAAGTCTTCGCGATCATGACGGCGGGCGGGGCGGCCGGATGCGACCTGGCGTCACGCGAGCACGCCGAGCACCAGGAGACCCCGGGCCGGGCGGCACCGAGCCCTGACCGCAGACCGTAACCCCAGCCTTGAATGATCGTTAGGCCGAGCGGCTAGGCCGATTGGGGCGGGGCGTAGCGGTAGACGTCGCCGCCCGAGTCGACGGCCGCGCAGAAGCTGGCGGACACGCAGGAGACCGAGCTGAACTGATGGCTGTCGTGGACCATCTGCCCCCGCGTCCAGCTTTTCCCTGAGTAGGTGTAGGCGTTCAGGCCGCCGGTGGCCATGCAGAAGGAGGCGGTCGGGCAGGAGACCGAGGTCAGGTGAGCGGGATTGCCGTCCGCGCCGACCAGCGGGCTCGGCGACGTCCACGCGCCGCCCGAGTAGGCGTACACCGTGTCGCTGCCGTCGCTCGTGGCCACGCAGGAGCCGTCCGCGGGGCAGGACACCCACGACAGCGCGCCGCCGCTGATCTGCCGGGGCGCCGACCACGAGCCGCCGGAGTAGGCGTAGGCGCTCCCCCCGGAGTCGACGGCGGTGCAGAAAGCGGTCGACGAGCACGAGATCGCGGTGAACTTGCTGCTGCCGTGCTCGAGCAAGACCCCTTGTGACCAGGTGTTCCCGGAATACGTGTAGGCATCCCGGCCTCCGGTCGCCACGCAGAAGGAGGCCGTCGGGCAGGAGACCGACGTCAGGTGGGCGGACTTGCCGTCGTCGCCGACCAGCGGGCTCGGCGACGTCCAGGTGCCGCCCGAGTACGTGTAGAGGGTGCTGCCGGTACCCGTGGCGACGCAGGAGCCGTCGGCCGGGCAGGACACCCACGACAGCGGGCCGGTGCTGATCTGCCGCGGCTTGGACCACGAGCCGCCGGAGTAGGCGTAGACGCTTCCGCCAGCGTCGACGGCCGCGCAGAACGCCGTCGACGAGCAGGAAACCGAGACCAGGGCGTCGGTCGTGGCGATCTGCTGCCCGCCCGACCATGTCGCCGCGGCGTGCTTGACCGGTGCCGCGCTCTTACTGGGGCCCGCGCTCTTGCTCGGTGCCGCGCCCTGGCTGGCCGCGGCGCTCGGGCCGGGGGTGCCGCCGCCGCTGGCCACGACGTGCGAGCGGAAGTGGCTGGCGCCGAACGCGGCCGCGAGCCCGACCACGACGACGGCCGCCACCCCGGCGGCCAGGAGCTTGCGCCGGCCGGCGGGAGACTGGCCGACGGGGTGCGCCAGGCCTTGCTGCCCAATGACCCGCTGGCGCGGCCGCGTGTCGTCCGCCCCGGCCTTGGGCCCGGTTATCGGCGCCGTGCGCGGCGCGCCGGAGGGGGGGACCTCGAGCGAGACGGTCCGCGCCAGCCAGCCCGCGGTGGGGGTGGCTGCGCCCAGGTAGGCCAGCAGCTCGGACGGGGTGGGCCGCTGCCCGGGATCCGCCGCCAGGCAGCGCTCGATGAGCGGCCGGGTCTCCGGGGGGACCTGGTCGACGTTGGGTGTCTCGTGGGCCACGCGGTAGAGCAGCTGGGGGACCGTGCCGTCGCCGAAGGGCCCCTGGCCGGTGGCGGCGAAGACGAGCAGGGAGCCCAGGCTGAATACGTCGCTGGCCGGGCCCACCGCGGCCCCGGTGACCTGTTCCGGCGACATGTAGGCCAGCGTGCCCATCAGCACGCCGGTGGCGGTCATCGTGCTCGCCCCGGCCGACCGGGCGATGCCGAAGTCGATCACCCGCGGCCCGTCGTAGGCCAGCAGCACGTTATCCGGCTTGAGGTCACGGTGCACCAGGCCCGCGGCGTGAATCGCGGCCAGCGCCTCCGACAGCCCGGCCGCGAGCGCCCGCACCGAGTCGGCGGGAAACGGGCCTCGCGCGGCCACCGCTTCCCTGAGCGTCGGGCCGGGAATGTAGGCCGTGGCCAGCCACGGTTCCGTGCTGTCCACGTCCGCGTCGACGAGCCTCGCCGTGAACTGGCCGCTTACCTTGGCCGCCGCGGCCACCTCACGCTTGAACCGGGCACGGAACTCGGGATCAGCGGCCAGCTCTGGCTTGATCACCTTCACCGCGGCCTGCCGGCCATCGTCGGACTGGCCGAGGAACACCCGCCCGAAGCCGCCGCTGCCCAGCACCCCGAGGAGCCTGAACCGCCCGATGTAGGCCGGATCCCCGGCCGTCAGTCCTTCCAGCAAACCGATCCCCGCCCTCACCGTCAGCTGGCCAGCTGAAGCAAACGAAACGCTGAGCTGACAATAGCGGTATTGAGGACATCGGCCCAGTACGTGGCGGTAAAGGGCGAGCCGGCGAGGGCGCGGCTACGGGCGGCAGGCCAGCCAGAGGGCTTCGCCGCTGGGCAGCTTGACCCGGTCGCCGCGGCCAAGTGAGCGGGCATGGGACTCTTCGGCTTCGGAGGCCCGGAGCCAGTCGGCGTAGAAGACCGGCTCGACGCCGCGGGCGGCCAGGAGGGCGGCGAGCGCGGGCGCGGGGCCGGATTCGCTGCCGGACTCGGGCGAGTCGCCGGCGGCCGGCATGCGGAGCAGGCCGGGACGGGGCAGCTGGGTCCCCGCGCTGGGCGAAGGACCGCCGGCCAGGTCGGCCAGCAGGGCCTGGACGGTCTCGGCGGCGTCGGCCTTGTTCGTGCCGATGACGCCGTTCGGGCCGCGCTTGAGCCAGCCGGCCACGTACTCGCCCGGAAGCGGGTCGCCGGTTTCCGTGTGCACGCGGCCGGCGAGGTTCGGGACCGTGTGGGTCGTCTCGTCGAACGGGACCCCGGGCAGCGGGACGGACTGGTAGCCGACGGAGCGGAGCACGAGCTGCGCGTCGAGGGTCTCGAACTCGCCGGTGCCCTCGTACATCCCGTCCTCGGACAGGCGTGTGCGCTCCAGGCGAAGGCCACCGACCGTTCCCCCGGAGGGTGATTCTTCGATTTCTACCGGGCGCAGCCAGAAACGGAGCCGCAGCTTGCGGCCGGCGTCGGCGGCCTCGTCCGCCCCCCAGCCGACCATCGTGACCAGGTTGCCGCGCACCCGGCGGTCCCCCTCCGCCAGTGTGGCCGACTCGCCGGAGCGGTCGAACCCGCCGGCCAGGTCAAGCTCGTCGGGCAGGGCGGTCGTCGAGACGCCGGCCAGCTCGCCGAGCTCGCGCAGCTCCTTGGTGGTGAACTTGCCGTGGGCCGGGCCGCGGCGGCCGATCACGTGCACCTCGCGGACCTTGGACGCGCGCAGCGCGTCCATCACCGGCTCGGAGATGTCGGTGTCGGCGAGCTCGGCCGGGTCGCGGGTGAGGATGCGGGCCACGTCCACCGCGACGTTGCCGACGCCGATCACCGCGACCGACTCCGCGTCGAGGGTGAACGCCGACGGGTCGACGTCCGGGTGACCGCAGTACCAGTTGACGAAGTCGGTCGCCGCGTGCGACCCGGCCAGGTCCTCGCCCTTGATGCCGAGACGCCGGTCGCGCATCGCGCCTGTGGCGTAAATCACGGCGTCGTAGGTCGCCAGCAGGTCCTCACGGGTGACGTCGGTGCCGAACGTCACCCCGCCGATGAACGTCACGTCGGGGGACTCAAGCACCCGGCGCAGGTAGTTCGCGACCGACTTGATCGACTTGTGGTCGGGTGCCACCCCGTAACGGACCAGGCCGTACGGGGTGGGAAGCCGGTCGATGACGTCGACCTTCACCGTGACTGGCACCGGCAGCAGCGCCGCCTGCTTGATCAGGGCCTCGGCGGAATACAGTCCGGCCGGGCCCGACCCGATTACGGCAACTCGCAGCATGGAAGTAAAGCTACTCGGGCAGGCGTTCCGCCGTCGACTCCTCGACCGATGACGGATCGGTGACCGACGGGGCCGCGGCGGGCGGCTGGGTGCGCCGGGCGACGGCCTCGGTGAGCTGACGCGCGAGGTGCTGCGGGGTCAGCCCGGCGGCCTCGAGGATCTCCTCCCGGCTGCCGTGGGCGAGGAACTCCTGCGGCAGGCCGTACGTCTTCACCGGCGTGTCCACGTCGGCGTCGCGCAGCAGCCGCGCGACCGCGTCGCCGAACCCGCCCACCCGCCCGCTGTCCTCGACCACCGCGACCAGCCGGTGGTTCCGGGCGGCGGCGATGACCGCCTCGTCGACCGGCTTGATCCAGCGCGGGTCGACGACGGTCACGCCGATGCCGTGGTCGTTCAGCCTCGCCGCCACCTCGACGCAGGTGACGGCCAGGGGGCCGGCGCCGAGCAGCAGCACGTCCCGGCCGTTGCCCTCGCCGGGGACCGCGAGCACGTCCATCGAGCCGAGCGTGCCGACCGCCTCGGCCTCGGCGCCGACGTTACCCTTCGGGAACCGGACCACGGTGGGCCCGTCGGCCACCGCGACCGCCTCGGCGAGCAGTTCGGCGGCCCGGCTGCCGTCACGCGGCGCGGCCACCCGCAGGCCGGGGACGACCTGGAGGATCGAGTTGTCCCACATGCCGTTGTGGCTGGCGCCGTCGGGGCCGGTGACGCCGGCCCGGTGGAGGCACACGGTGACCGGCAGCCCGTGCAGGGCCACGTCCATCAGCAGTTGGTCGAACGCCCGGTTGAGGAACGTGGCGTACACCGCGAACACCGGATGCAAGCCCGCCATCGCCAGGCCGGCCGCCATCGTCATCCCGTGCTGCTCGGCGATGCCGACGTCGTAGACGCGGTCCGGGTAGGCGGCCTTGAACGGGGCCAGGCCCACCGGGTGCAGCATCGCGGCGGTGATCCCGACCACGTCGGGGCGGCGGCCACCGACGGCGAGCATCTCGTCAGCGAACACGTCGGCCCAGTCGCGCTTCGGGGCGCTCGGCTGGCCGAGCGCCTGGGCGGCCTGCGGCTTCGGCGCGGCCGGGACCTGGTGCAGGCGGTCTTCCTCGTTCTGCTCCGCGGGCTGGTAGCCGAACCCCTTGCGGGTGATCGCGTGCACGAGGACCGGGCCGTTGTACTCCGCGGCCTGGCGGAGCGCGTGCTCCATCATCGGCTCGTCGTGGCCGTCGATCGGGCCGATGTACTTGATGCCGAGATCCTCGAAGAGCACCTGCGGCTGGAGGAAGTCCTTGAGGCCCTTCTTGGCGCCGTGCAGCGCGCCGAACAGCGGGCTGCCGACCAGCGGCGCGCTGGTGACCGTGGTCTTGATCAGGTCGAGCACCTGCTCGTAGCGCTGGCTGACCCGGATCGAGGACAGGTGGGTGGCCAGGCCGCCGATCGTCGGCTGGTAGGAGCGGCCGTTGTCGTTGACCACGATGACCAGCTTGGAGTCACGGGCGACGGCGATGTTGTTCAGCGCCTCCCAGGCCATGCCGCCGGTCAGCGCGCCATCGCCGATCACCGCGACGACCGTGCGGTCGTACTCGCCCCTGAGCGTGTAGGCCTTGGCCATGCCGTCGGCGTAGGACAGGCTCGTGGAGGCGTGAGAGTTCTCCACCAGGTCGTGCTCTGACTCCTCGCGGCACGGGTAGCCGGAGAGGCCGCCGGTCTGGCGCAGCGTGCTGAAGGCGTCGAACCGGCCGGTCAGCAGCTTGTGCACGTACGACTGGTGGCCGGTGTCGAAGATCAGCTTGTCCTTGGGCGAGTCGAACACCCGGTGCAGCGCGATGGTCAGCTCGACCACGCCGAGGTTGGGGCCCAGGTGGCCGCTCGTCCTCGTCACCGTCTCGACCAGGACATCGCGGATCTCGCTGGCCAGGATGGCGATCTGCTCCTGGGAGAGCCCCTTAAGGTCCTGTGGGCCTTTTATATGCTCAAGAAAGGTCACGGCAGGCTCCTCATCACGCGGCTTTCCAGCTGGTTACCCGATACTAGTGGTGCCCATCCCTGCTGGTCTCGCCCGGCAGCCCCGTTGAATGACACGCGTGTCGGTTAACGGACCGCGTCGTGGCCGTCAAGCCAGCCGCCGACGACCCGCATATAACGGGCCCGCTCCTCCCAGTGCGGCATGTGCGAGGAATCGCCGAAGACCGTCAGCTCGGCCGTCGTCAGCCCGTTGAGCAACTCGGCCTGAAGGGGCAGGCCCGCCTCGTCGTGGCGTCCCGAGACGATCAAGGCGGGCACGGAGATCTCGGGCAGCCGGTCGGTGACCCGCCAGCCGATGGCCGAGCCGATGCAGTGGAACTCGCTCGGCCCGTTCATCGTGTGGTAGACGGTCGGATCGGAATCCATCCAGTCGAACGTGACCCGCACGTCTGGCGGCATCGGGTCCAGGCGGCAGACGTGGCGCTGGTAGAAGACCTTCGTGGCCTCGGCGTACTCGGGGTCGCCGAAGGTGCCCGCCGCCTCGTGCTCGCGCAAGACCGCGTCGACCTCGGGCGGGAGCTTGGCCCGGAGCTTGTTGCACTCGTCGAGGAAGCCGAGCCAAGACGAGGCGGTGTCGGCGAGGACGAGGCCCTGGAGCCCGGCCGGCTGGGTGAGGGCGAATTCCTGGGCGAGGAAGCCGCCCCAGGACTGGCCGAGCACGTGGAAGCCGGCCTGGGCCAGGTTCAGGTGGCTGACCAGGTTCTCGAGCTCTTTCACGAAGAGGTCGACGGTCCAGAAGTCCTCGCCGCGTTCGGGCCGGTGCGTGGAGCGGCCATTACCGATCTGGTCATAGAAGATCACGGTCCGGCCGGACCCGGCGGGGCCGTCGGGCTCAGCCAGGTCGGTGAGGGAGAGCAGGTAGTCGTGGGTGCAGCCCGGACCGCCGTGCAGGGCAAGCAGCGGCTTCTTGCCGCTATCGGCCCCGGGGACGATCTTGTACCAGGTCTGGTGGGTCTCGGGGCGGCCCTGGTAGGTCGTCGTGAAGTCGACCGTTCCCTCGGTGATCGTGTTCACCTTCGTCCCGTCCGTCCCGTCCGTCACGTCCGTCCCGTCCGTCACGGGATAAGGACAAGCTTGCCGGTGGTGCGGCGGGCGGCCAGGTCTTCGTGGGCGCGGGGCGCCTCGGCGAGGGGATACTCGGCGCCGATGCGGACGTCGAGCTCGCCCTCGGCGATGGCGGCGAAGACGTCGCCCGCGCGCCAGAGCAGCTCCGCCCGGTCGGCGGTGTAGTTCGCCAGCGTGGGGCGGGTCACGAACAGCGAGCCGCCGCTGTTCAGCCGCTGGAGGTCGAACGGGGGGACCTGCCCGCTCGACCCGCCGAACAAGACCATCATGCCCCGCGGTCGCAGGGCCGCGAGGCTGGCGTCGAAGGTGTCCTTGCCCACGCCGTCGAAGACGACATCGGCGCCCTTGCCGTCCGTCGCTTTCCTGGTGACCTCGCCGAATTCGCCGTACGTGGTCACGTGGTCGGCGCCCGCCCGCTGGGCCAGCGCGGCCTTGGCGGTGCTTGAGGTGGTGGCGATGACGGTGCCGCCCAGGCTCTTGATCATCTGGGTGAGCAGCAGGCCGACGCCGCCCGCGGCCGCGTGCACGACCGCGACCTGCCCGGGCTGGACCGGGAACGTGCTCCGGCACAGGTAGTGCGCGGTCAGTCCCTGGAGCATGACGGCCGCCGCGACCTTCAGGTCAATGCCGTCGGGCACCGGGACGGCCGCGGCCGCGTCCACCGCCGCCCGCTCGGCGTAGCAGGCCGGGGCGTCGCACCAGGCCACGTGATCGCCCTCCGCGAAGTGGGTGACCCCCTCCCCCACGGCGGCGACGACGCCGGCTCCCTCGGCTCCGGGCACGTAGGGCACCGGCTGGCGGTAGACGCCGGAGCGGCGGTAGACGTCGATGAAGTTGATCCCGGCCGCCGCGACCTCGACGAGGATCTGCCCGGGCCTGGCCACCGGGTCCGGCTGCTCACACGCCACCAGGACCTCAGGCCCCCCCAGCTCGCTCACCGCTATCGCCCGCACCCGTACCACGTCCTCTCCGATTGACCCGTCCCAGCTAATCATGTCGTCGCGGCCGCTGCCGGTCGCCGGCTCTCGCCGGGATTTGATCGCGGTTTCCGGTGCCCGGGCACCGGAAACCGCGATCAAAGTTTCCGGCCCGAGGGTGGTGACCATGATCACGAAGAATTTGCCCGTGCATGGCCGCGTCGCCGAATAAGCCGGCATTGGCCGCCCCGTGGCCCCGGCGCCTGGTCAACCGCCCGCCCTGCCGCCTGGGGCGCTGACCTGCATGATTGGGTGTCGCTAGCCGCAAATAGCGGTACCGCCAGCACCCAATCTTCCCGAGCCCAGGCACCGAAGCGGGCATAAGCCAATAAATCGGGCGGCCATGACCACGGCGGCACCCCAGAGACGGCCAACCTCATAACCGACAAGGCCCATGGCGTGCTTTTCCTTCGTGATCACGATCGGGGCTTCCGCTGGCTCGCGGCGCCGAGGCGGGGATGGGAGAAGGCGGGGACGGGCGAGGTGAGGGCGGTGGGGTGGGCTCGAGCGTCTCAAGTTGGCTTGCGCGGTGGGAGTGGGCTTGCGCGGTGGGAGTGGGCTTGCGCGGTGGGAGTGGGCTGAAGCGGCAGGGGCGGGGTTAGGGGCGGGACGAGGCGAGGGGGATTCGGAAGAGGGCGGCGGCGTTGCCGCTGAGGATGGCGGTGAGGTCGGCGGCCGGGAGGCCGGCGGCGGAGGCGCGCTCGACCGGGTCGGTGACGCCCATGTCGAAGGGGTAGTCGGTGCCGAGTACTACCTTGTCCGAGCCGACGACCTCGACGAGGTGGCGGAGGGCCTGCGGGGTGTAGACGAGGGCGTCGTACCAGATCCGGCGCAGGTAGGAGCTGGGCGGCTGGGCGCAGCCGCGGGCGTCGGGGCGCTCGGCCCAGGCGTGGTCGGAGCGGCCGATGTAGGTCGGCAGGAAGCCGCCGCCGTGGGCGGCCAGGAGCTTCAGGCGGGGATGGCGGTCGAGGGTGCCGCCGAAGATCAGGTGGGACAGGGCTAGCGCGGTCTCGGCCGGCTGGCCGAAGGTGTTGGCGAGGAAGTTCGCGCCGAGCCGGGAGCCGAGGCTGCACCCCCAGGGATGGATGAAGACCACGGCGCCGAGGTCGGCGGCGGCCTCCCAGACCGGGTCGAACCGGGCGTCGGCCAGCTCGCGGCCGTCGACGTTGGTCGACACGCTGACGCCGCGCAGGCCGAGCTCGCGCACGGCGCGCTCGAGTTCCCGCACCGCGAGGGCCGGGTGCTGCAGCGGGAGGGTGCCGAGCCCGTGCAGCCGCCCCTGGCCCTGCGCGCAGTGCGCGGCGACGGCCTCGTTGGTCACCGCCGTGAGCTTGACCGCCAGCTCGGGGCCGGCCCAGTACCGGTGCATCGGCATCGGCCCGACGACCTGCGCGTCCACGCCGATGGCGTCGAGGTCGGCGAGCCGGCGTTCCACCGAGGTGAGCTGGGGCCACACCCGCTCGATCTGGGCGCGGTTGGCCGCGATGCTGGCCGCCGTGAACGACGCCCGCTCCGCGGCCGCGTCCGCGGCCTCGCCCGGCTGGCCGTCGGCGAGCGCGCCCGCCTCGGGGACGAGCAGGTGCCCGTGGGCGTCGATCACCGGCCGGGCCGCCCCGGCTCCTCGTCTGGTCACCGGCTCAGGCCTCCGCGGCCGCGAGGAAGCTGAGGGTCGAGCTCATGGTCCTGGCTACGTCCTGCTCGGTATGCGGCTCGAGGCCCATCTCCCAGCGGACCAGGCGCATCGAGTTGCGCACCACGATCTCGACCCGGTCCATCCGGCGGGCCGTGAAGGCGGGCAGGGCCGCTTCCAGGGGGCGGTCGCCGGTGACGAGCTCGGCGAGGACCACGGCGTCCTCGGCGCACATCGCGGCGCCCTGGGCGATCAGCGGCGGACAGGCGTGCGCGGCATCGCCGATCACGATCACCCGGCCGCGGTACCACGGCTCGGGCACCAGCAGCCACTCGATCCGGGTGTGCGAGACGTCCGAGTCCGGGCCGATGGACTCGCGGATCGCCGTCCAGCTGCCGCCGTAGCCGGCCGAGCGCTCGCGCATCAGCCGCCAGGCCGGCCCGTCGCCGAAATCGGCCAGTATCCCGTCAGAGTCCAGCAGGTAGGCGTAGCACTTGCCCGGCGAGATCGGGCTGTAGCCGGCCTTGTACCGGGGGCCGCCGTAGTAGACCTCAGCGCAGTCCATCTCGGGCGGGCGATCGGCCACGACCCGCCAGATGGACATGCCGGTGCGCTGCGGGACGGTGCCGATGCCGATGAGCGCGCGGACCGCGGACCGGATGCCGTCGGCCCCGACGACGAGGTCGTAGCGGCCGGCGGTCCCGTCGCTGAACTCCGCGTAGGCCTGCCGCGAGTCCTGGGCCAAGGCCCGCACGGTCAGCCCGAGCCGGACCGTGACGCCCGCCCGGTAGACCCGCTCGCAGAGCACGGCCTGCAGGTCGGAGCGGAGCGCGCCGAGGGTGGCGGGCAGCGCCGGGCCGCCGGTGTGCGGCGTCGCGACCTCGGCGATCAGGGTTCCGTCGGCCTGACGCATGCGCAGCTGGTCGAACGGCACGCCCCGCTTGAGCACCTCGTCGACCACGCCCACCTTGGCCAGCGCGGCGAGCGCGTTGCCCTGCACGGTGATCCCGTGGCCGACGCCGTGCCAGACCGGGCTGATCTCGGCCAGGTCGACGCGGACCCCGCGCTCGGCGAGGGCGAGGGCGAGCACGCTGCCGGTTATCCCGCCCCCGACGACCAACGCCGACGACACGCTCACGGTGTGCTCCTTCTTCTTGCCTGGGTCACGGCTGGCACCAGCGCGATCGCGCGGCGCTCATTCACGCGGCGCTCATTCACGCGGCGGGCGTTCATGCCGGGGCGATCATGCCGGCCGACAGGTCGATATCGGCGCCGCACAGCCCGGGCATGCGCAGCATCGCCAGCACGGCGCCGGCGACCTCGTCCTCCTCGACCAGCCTGCGCAGCGCGGCCCGGGAGACGAACGCCTCCTCGGCCTGGGCGTAGCTGGTCCCGGTGGCGGCGGCCTCGGCGGTGAAGTTGCGGGTCATCCGCGCGCCCCGGCACGGGCCCGGCGACAGGCTGTTGACCCGGACCCCGAGCGGGCCGGCCTCGAAGGCGAGGGTGCGGGTCAGGCCGAGCACGGCCATCTTCGACGCCGCGTACGGGGTGCGGCGGGTCAGCGGGCGCTTACCGGTGACCGAGGCGATGTTGATCACGTCGCCGCTCCCCCGCCGGTACATGGCCGGCAGGAACGCCCGGCACATCAGGTAGACGGACCGCACGTTCGCGCCGAAGACCTCGTCCCACTCGGCCGGGTCGATGTCAGTGATCGCCCGGACCGGGCCGCCGATCCCGGCGTTGTTCACCAGCAGGGAGATCTCCTCGGCGGCGAGCGAGTCGCGCAGGTCCTCGACCGACTCCGGCCGGGCCACGTCGGCCGGCGCGATCAGCGCCGCGCCTGGATCGGGCAGCCGCTCCGCCGTCTCCTTGAGCGTCGCCGGCGTGCGCCCGGTCAAGATGACGCGGGCGCCGGCCCGGCCGAGGGCGACCGCGATCGCCGCGCCGAGTCCGTTGCCCGCGCCGGTGACCAGGGCGGTCCGCCCGGCGAGCTCGCCCGCCGCCGAGGTCGCGGTCAACGGTGGCCCAGTTCCTTGTTGTTCAGCGGCTCGCCGTCTAGTGCCTCGGCCAGCCAGGCCGGGCGGGTGCCGCGCACCTTGGCCGCCCGCAGGTCACCGGAGCGGGCGTGCCCCTCGAAGTACTCGACCCGGGAGGCCCGGCCGCACACGTCGCCGAGCAGCGCGCTCGCCTGTGGGTCCCGCACCTCCTGGTAGGTCACGGTCTTCAGGTACTTGCCGACCCAGAGCCCGCCGGTGTACCGGGCGGCGCCCCGGGTGGGCAGCACGTGGTTGGTGCCGATCACCTTGTCTCCGTAGGACACGCAGGTACCCTCGCCGAGGAACAGCGCGCCGTAGTTGCGCATCTTGGCCAGGGCGTCGCGGGGGCTCGCGGTCAGCACCTCGACGTGCTCGGCGGCGAAGGAGTCGGCGGCGGCGAACGCCTCGTCGACCGAATCGACCACGAGGACCTGCCCGTGGTCGCGCCAGGCGGGCCCGGCGAAGTCGCTGGTGGGCATGCCCGGCAAGATCGCCGCGACGTAGCCGAGCACCTTCTCCCCCAGGGACCGCGACGTGGTGATCAGGATCGCCGGGGAGTCGGGGCCGTGCTCGGCCTGGGAGAGCAGGTCGACCGCGACGACCTCGGGGTCGGCGGCGTCATCGGCGATCACCAGGATCTCGGTCGGCCCGGCGAACAGGTCGATGCCGACCTCGCCGAACAGCTGCCGCTTGGCCTCGGCGACGTAGGCGTTGCCCGGCCCGGCGAGGAGGTCGACCCGCCCGATGGTCTCGGTGCCGAGTGCCAGGGCGGTGACCGCCTGCACCCCGCCCAGGAGGTAGATTTCGTCCGCCCCGGCCAGGTGCATCGCCGCGACGGTGGCCGCGGGGATCTCGCCGCGGATCGGCGGGGTGCAGGCCGCCACCCGGTCGACGCCGGCCACCTTGGCGGTCAGGATCGTCATGTGCGCGGAGGCGGTGAGCGGGTACCGGCCGCCGGGGATGTAGGCGCCGGCCGAGGAGACCGGGATGTGCTTGTGGCCGAGGAAGACGCCGGGCAGCGTCTCGACCTCGATCTCGGCCAGCGCGGCGAGCTGCGCCCGGGCGAACCCGCGGACTTGCTCCTGGGCGAACTCGATGTCGGTGATGACCTGGGCCGGCAGGGTCGCGATGATGTCGTCGACCCGCCCGGCCGAGAGCCGGAAGCTGTCCGGGGACCAGTTGTCGAACTTCGACGAGTACTCGCGGACGGCCACGTCGCCGCGCTCCCGGATGTCGGCGATGACCCCGGATACGGTCTCCTTGACCGCGGCGAGGTCCTTGGCCACCTGCGCCGCAGGGACCGCTTGCTTGAGGTAGGTGGTGCTCATCGCTCTCTCGTTCCGTGTGCTCATCGGTCGGGGTGGTAGCCGGCGAAGAGCCGGCCGGGGTCACGGGCCGCGCGGATCTCGCGGAAGCGTCCGGTGGCCGCGTCGCTCATGAACCGGGCGGGGCGGACGGCGAGGTCGCTGTCGCCCAGGTAGCAGCCGTCGGCGAACGGCTCGAGGCGGCGCATGGTGCCGTCGACCCAGGACCGGCAGGCGGCGTCGTCCGGCGGGTCCTCGCCGACGACGTAGGTGGCGAAGTACAGGTCGCCCTCCACCGACAGCGCCATGTCCGGCCGCGGGCGGGCGGGCAGATGCGCGAGGTCGAACCAGAGCGAGAACGACTTGGCCGTCGGCAGATCGGTGAACGCCGGGGCCAGGGCCGGGATCAGCGCGCCGGTGTCGCCGCTGAGGTAGGCGTTGTCGACGGTGTAGCGGTGGCCCTCGGGGTTGGCGCGGACCTGCTCGGCCCGCAGCTCGCCGATCGTCACCGGCTGGGCGATCTTGCTGATCAGGGCCTTGCCCGCGACCGGGCAGCCGCCGAGGGCGGCCAGTGACGCGGGGCCGCCGTCGAAGCTGACGCCGTCGACGACGAGCACCGGCCCGGCCTGGCGCACCTCGGGCGGCAGCGGCGGGGTGATCCCGACCGCCACCAGCTCGACCGACGGCGGCACGTCGTGCCGGGCCTGGTGCAGCCAGGCGAGCACGTCCTCGGCCGCGGCGGCCGGGTAGACGTACGTCGTCTGGGTCAGCTCCCGGTAGCGCGGCCTGGTCCGCAGGCGGAACGCGGTGACCACGCCGAAGAAGCCGGGGCCGGCGCCGCGGGCGGCCCAGAACAGGTCGGCGTTCCGGTTCTCGTCGCACCAGGCGACCTGGCCGTCGGCCGTGACCACCTGGAGCGACTCGATCGACTCGGCGGCCCAGCCCCAGCCGCGGCAGTTCCACCCCATCCCGCCCTGCAGCAGGAAGCCGCCGAGCCCGACGGTCGGGCAGTGGCCGCCGGCGAAGAACCGCCCGCGGGCGGCGAGGAACGGGTCGAGGTCGAGGCCGCCGCGGACCGCCGGGCCGACGGTGACGATCGCGGTGGCCTCGTCGTAGCCCATGCCGGTGAAGGCGGCGAGGTCGATGAGCAGCGTGTCGTCGCGCAGCGACCAGGCGGCCCAGCTGTGACCGCCCGCGCGGACCGCGACCCGCAGGCCCTCGGCCCGGGCCAGGCGCACCCCCGCGGCCACGTCGGCGACGTCGGCGGCGCGGAGCACGGCGGCGGGCCGGGCCGGCGGCCGCCGCTGGTTGAAGATCCGGCTGACCGCCGCCGCTTCGAACGCCGCCGCTTCGAACGCCGGGTCGGGGAACCCAGGGTCGGCCCGGCGCAGCAGTCGCCCGGTGAACGCGGGCGTCACTGGACCAGCTCGATCAGGTTGCCGTCCGGGTCGGTGACGTAGGCCATCCGCCGGCCGGGCTCGGGCGCCGGGCGTGGGCCCCAGACGTCGGCGGCGCCGCAGGCGATCAGCCGGGCATAGGCGGCGTCCAGGTCGCTGACGTGGAAGCACACGTGGTTGTGCCCGTGCACCGCGTTGGCCGAGGGCGGGTCCTTCTTGTCCGGACCGGGCCGCGATCCGGCCTGTTCCAGGAGCTCCACGCCGCTGTCGCCGTCACCGAGGGCGAACGCGCCGCGCAGGCCGATGGGCGGCACCTCGAAGCGGTGACCCGGGTGCAGGCCGAGGGCCTCGCAGTACCAGGCGAGCGCGCGGTCCAGGTCCGGGACGCTGAGCCCGACGTGGTGCAGCCTCATCGCGGTCCTCGTTCCCGGCCCGGTCGCGGATTCCGGCGCGGATGAGGACGGAGATTCAGACCCGGTCACGGATCCTCCTTTCCCGGCCGTACAGGGCGACGGTGGCCAGGATCAGCGCGCCGAAGACGACCTGGGCGGCGGCCGCGTTGACGTTCAGGACGGAGATGACGAAGTTCAGCGCGGTGATGATCAGGGCGCCCAGGCAGGTCCGCAGGTAGTCGCCGCGGCCGCCCATCATCGTGCCGCCGACGATCACCGCGGCGAGCCCGGGGAACAGGTAGTTGTTGCCGACGTTGGTGTCGCCGCCGGTACTGAACCCGGCGAGCAGGACGCCGGCCAGGCCGGCCAGCACGGCGCTGGCCGCGTACACGCCGGTCCAGACCCGCCGGGTGTTGATGCCCGCGAGGTCGGCGGCGCGCGGGCCGGCCCCGGTCAGGTAGAGCCGCCGGCCGAGCGGGGTCCTGGCCAAGATCACGGTGACGACGACGGCGAGGACGATCCAGGCGGCGACGATCGGCGGCACGGGGACGCCGAGGGTCTTCGACGACTGGGCGGTGAAGGTCTGCAGCCAGCCCGGGCCCGCGCCGTTGACCAGCGTGGTGTCGGTGCCGACGAGCGCGCCGACCACGACCGAGCTCATCCCGAGGGTGACGACCAGGGGCTCGAGGCGGAACCGGTGGCAGAGCCAGCCGGAGAGGCCGCCGCCGGCCAGGCAGATGACCAGCACCAGCAGGGCGGCGGGGACGAAGTTCCAGTGCTCGAGCCCGACGAGGTGGGTGACGACCAGGTTGCCGACCACGATGTAGGCGGCGATGGAGAAGTCGAGGCCGCCGACCAGGATCGCCAGGGTCTGCCCGGCCGCGGCGATGCCGAGGAACGACGCCTGGAGCAGGATCGGCGCCCACAGGTCGGTCCAGGTGTAGTCGCCGTCGCGGGCGCCGACGAACAGCACGAGGGCGATCAGCACGAGGACCTGGAGCAGCGGGAACCGGCGCTGCAGGGCCGCGGCCCGCCGGGCGGCGTCCGCCCCCGGAGCGGGGGCCGGGACCGGGGCCGGTGCCTGGGCCAGACTGGTCATGCGCTTGCCCCGTTTCCGGTGGTGCCAGTGGTGCCAGTTGTGACAGAGATAACAGGGATGCGGACGGGCGTGGCCCGGACCGCGCGCCGCCGCCTCGATGCGGTGCGCGCGGCGAAGACGACGGCGACGATGAGCGTGGCCCCGTACACCGCCTGGGACCAGAAGGAGGACAGGCCGAGCGCGCCCAGGAGGTTCTCGACCAGGAAGATGACGACGGCGCCGAGCAGCGC